>Ga0335084_10004657_pt1 | contig 13521 bp, 14 predicted proteins | sample Lox_Sample_44_FD_206721 | JGI IMG/M metagenome (GOLD analysis project Ga0335084, IMG submission 206721) | Soil microbial communities from Loxahatchee National Wildlife Refuge, Florida, United States - Lox_Sample_4.4 | ecosystem: Environmental > Terrestrial > Soil > Wetlands | place: USA... | reverse complement strand
GGAGCTCAGCAGTCAGGACTACCTCCGCATCCAGCAGTACATGCAGGCCGAGGCGCAGCAGTTCACCGCCGTCTCCAACATCCTCAAGGTGAGGTCGGATTCGGCGAAGGCGGCCATCAACAACATTCGCTAGCCATGGCCATCGAGCGCATCGGAAACGCGGGTGTCTCCCCCTCACCGGAGCGGACGCGCACCGCCTCACCGGTCCGGTTCGAGGTCCGGCACCCTGCGCGGCCGGCCCCCGTCCCGGCGCGTCTGGAGGTCGAGCCTCGCCGGGCGCTGCCGGCCTCGCAGCACCGGGTGGACCCCGGCGCCTGGCTGGGCCGGGTCGCCGCGGCCCAGGCCCGGATGGACCGCATCCTCGCCCTGGCCGCATCCGGGCGGACGTTCTCGCCGGCGGAGCTCCTCTCGCTGCAGGCCGGCGTGGCCGAGGCGAGCCAGACGGTGGACCTCGCGGGCAAGGTGCTCGACCGGGTGAGCGGCGGGGTGAGGACCCTGCTGCAGACGCAGGTCTGAGCATGCGCCTGTCTCTCCTCGCGGTGGCGGCAATGACGCTTCCGGCGGTGGCCTGCTCGGCGTCCGTGCAGCACGGTCTCGACGAGCGGCAGGCCAACGAGCTCCAGACGGTGCTGATGGAGCGCGGATTCCAGGCGCGGAAGGTGGTGGAGGATGGCCGTCCGCCGACCTGGGCGGTGGAGGTCGAGGCGGCCGATGCGGCCGACGCCGTGCGGGTGCTGGCCGAGCTGGGGTTGCCGCGCGCCCGGACCCCGGGGGTGCGCGAGCTCCTGAAACCGGGGCTGGTGCCTGACCCGGTGGAGCAGCACGCGCTGCTCGTCGAGGCGCAGTCGGGCGAGCTGGCGCGGACGCTCGAGGCGGTGGACGGGGTGGTGTCGGCCAGGGTCCATCTGGTGCGGCCCCAGCCCAACCGCTCGGGCATGCCCAGCGCGCCGACCAAGGCGGCGGTCTACCTCCGGGCCCAGCGCTCGGCGGCCCCGCGCCTGCAGGCGATCGAGCACGAACTCCGGGCGCTGGTGGCCGGATCGGTCGAGGGGCTCGAGCCGGCCGCGGTGACGCTGGTGGTCTCGGAGGTGGTCTCCACCGTGCCGCCGCGGGCACTGCCCCCGGTGCGGTCGGCGTGGGCCCCGGCGCTGCTCGGCGCCGGGGTGCTCGTGCTCGGCGGAGCGTCGGGTGGAGCTGCGCTCTGGGCCCGGCGCCGCGCCCGGCGCCGCCTCGCCCCGGCCGCCACGGGCCTCGCGCTCCGGCCGGTGGTCCAGGCGCCCCTGGCGCGGCGGGAGGCCGGATGAGACGCGAGGGGCTGAGCCCGAACGGTCGGCGTTCTGCGGCGGGGCGTCCAGCCCCTGGTCCCGCCGAGCCTCAGGTCGAGCATCCCGCCGGTGCCGGCGCGCTCGAGGAGCTGGTGCGGACGGTGTCGGCGCTGGACGGGGAACGGGCTGCCGCGCTGCTCTCGGGGCTCGCCGAGGCCCTCCGGCCGGCGGCGCTCGGGCTACTCGGACGCATCGAGCGGACCAGCCGGGCGGACCGCCACGCGGCGCTGGCGAGCACCTTCGCGCCGCGTCACCCCATCCCCCGGCTCGGCGCCGAGGTCGACGGGCGGCTGGAGCGCTGGGCCCGGCGCGTGGCGCTGGAGCTTGAGCGCTCCTGACGCCGGGCGACGGCCAGGTCGTCGCGGCGCTGCTCGTCGACGGGGCGGGACCTACGGCGGCGGGACGGCCTGACCGTCGAGGAGGACGATCCCCGGGAGACCTGTGCCGCCGGCCCCCGTGCCACCGCCAACGTCGAACCCGGTGGCGGTGTTGCTCACCCGGCCACCGCCGGTCGCGGCGAGCGAGATCCGGCCCCCGGGGCCTCCGGAGCCCTGCCCTCCGGCACGCCCCCATCCCCATCGACACCAGAACGACCAGCAACCTGCGCGTGCGAAACATTTCGGCGGACTCCCGGGTGCGGCAGACCCCATCCTTTGTCCCCACTGCCCAGGGTCCGTCACCACTTTCCCGGGGTACGCGGACCGCGCCCACTGTCGGAGAAAGGAGTCGCTCACCGCACGGGACTGGATGACGACGCCTTCGTCACCCACTGGCGCGTGGAGCTGTGGACGCAGGGCTGGCTGCCGTAGCGGCCGGCGTTCGCCGCGAGCCATCGCTGGGCCATGGCCCGCCCCCGCGCCGGCACTGGACGGGAGCCTCGACCGTCCCGGGCCCGCGCCGGTCCGTCTCACGGCCCGGACGCGAACCCTCGCAGCGCTCCCTCTCCGTCTCGTCTGGCCCGTGCCTCGCAATGCCGGACCGCTCGATGCGCGCGCTCTCGGCCCCGAGCACCCGCTGGCCACTCGCCCGGCTCGCGACCCGGAAGATGGGGCGGGCACGTCTTCTCCTCGGCCGACGTCCGGGGCTGGTGGATGAGCTCGGCGCGCTCCGGGCGGCCGCCGCCCGCGCCCTCACCGCCGCGCTGGGCACCGAGGCCGAGCTGACCGTCCAGATGGCGGACACGCCGCTGCGTCCCGCCCGCGCGCTCGGACACGCGGCGATCCTCTGCGTGCTGACGCTCGGCGGGCCCGGCGCCGAGGCGCTGCTGGCGCTGGACCCCGGGCTCGCGGCGGCGCTGGCCGCCCGGCGCACCGGGGGCGTCGAACCCGACGTCCCGGTGCTCGCGGCGACGCGCCTCGAGCGCGCGCTGCTGGCCGAGCTGCTCCTCAGCGTGCTCGCCGGCCTGCGGCAGGTCGGGGCGGCCGAGTCCCGGTGGCGCCCGCGTCTGGTCGAGGTCGGCGCGAGCCGCTCCGACGCCCAGCGTCGGCTGGGGTCCGGTCCATCGCTCGTCGTGGAGCTGGGGGTGCAGTGCGCCGTCCTCCGCGGACGCGCCGTGCTCCACGTGCCCGAGCTGGCCCTGCGCGCGGTGGCCCTGACGGTGCCGGAGACTCGAGCCCCGGCCGGCCCCGTCTCCTCGTGGGTCCGCCTTCCCTTCTCGCCGCGCGTACGCTGCGGCGTGGTCTGGGCGCACCAGCTCCCGGCGCTCGCCGGGGCGGCGGTGGTGCTCCCCGGTGCGCGCCTCGTGGACGGAGCGCTGCACGCGCCCCTGGCGCTGGTGCGGCCCGGAGCGGTCCTCACCGGGACGCTGTCCGCGGAGGGCTTTCGCCATGCCGGCGCCGAGCTGCTCCGGCCTTCGCAGGAGGTCACACAGGTGGAGCCCACGCTGTCCGAACTGCCAGTCGAGCTCGAGGTGGAGCTCGCCCGCGTTCCGCTGTCGCTCGCCGAGATCTCGGCCCTCCAGCCCGGCCAGCTCGTCCCGCTGCGGGTCAGTGCGGGAGATCCGGTGTTCCTCCGCGCCGGTGACCGGCGCATCGCCCGGGCCGAGCTGGTGGAGGTGGAGGGCGAGGTCGCCGCTCGCGTCCTGGAGCTCTTGCCATGACCCTGAGCGTCCTCGTCCGCCGTCCGCTCGAGCTGCTCGCCCCCCTGGGAGGCGCGGCGCTGATGCTCCTGGTGCTGGGACCCAGCCTCCGCGGAGGCGCGGCGGCCGTGCTCGCTGCCGCGGCCGGCCTGGCGCTCCGGCTCCGGTCGCGCCTGTCCGCCCCGCTCGAGCCCCGGCCGATCAACGTCCTCGAGCGTCGGCAGCTCGGACCGCGGCTCACGGTGGTGCTGCTCGAGACCGCCGGGCGACGGTACCTCGTCACCTCCGGGGCCACGGTGACGCCGCTTCCTCTGGAGGACCGGGGGTGAGCGCGGTGCTCGCCTCGCCCATCGCCCTCCCCGAGCCGGGCACCAACCCGGTGTCCCTCCTGCTGCTGCTCGCGGGGATGAGCCTCCTGCCCTTCCTGATGGTGATGGCCACCAGCTTCACCAAGATCAGCGTCGTCCTCTCGCTCACCCGCTCGGCGCTGGGGACGCAGCAGGCGCCGCCCACGGTGGTGCTGACTGGACTCGCGGCGGTGCTCTCGCTGGTGGTGATGAGCCCGGTCGCCGAGGCGATGCTCGCCCGGATCCATGGAGAGCGGCTGCCCGCGGCCCCCGGCCCGGAGATGCTCCGGGTCGTCCAGACCGCCGCCGAGCCGCTGCGCGCCTTCCTCATCGAGCACGGCAGTCCCGAGCTCCGCGCAGAGTTCGCCGCGCTCTGCCGTGAGCTGCACGGCGGCGCGGAGGTGTCGGAGAGCGACCTCGCGGTGGTCGTCCCGGCCTTCGTGCTCTGCGAGCTCAGCCGGGCCTTCCAGATCGGCTTCCTGGTCTTCCTTCCCTTCCTGGTGGTGGACATGGTGGTGGCGAACGTCCTCCTCGCGCTGGGGATGCAGTCGCTGTCCCCGTCGCAGGTGAGCCTCCCGTTCAAGGTCCTGCTCTTCGTCGCGGTGGACGGCTGGGCGCTGCTGGCGCGGAGCCTCTTGCAGGGGTACCGGGGATGAGCATCGAGGCGCTGCTCGCGGTGGGGCGGGAGGCGCTGGTCCTGATGGTCCTCGCCTCCCTGCCGCCGGTGCTCGCCGGACTGGTGGTGGGCGTGGGCATGGGGCTGCTCCAGGCGGTCACCCAGGTCCAGGAGGCGACGCTCTCGGTCGTCCCCCGCCTCTGTGCGGCGCTGCTCGCGCTCGCCGTCGCCTTCCCCTGGATCGGCGGGCAGCTGCTCCGGTTCACCGCCGCGCTCCTCCAGGCGGTGGGGTCCGTCCGGTGATCCGCACCCTCGCCGCACTGGCCGACGCGGTCCAGCCCGAGCTGCTGGCCTGGGCGCTCGCCGCGATGCGGGTGCTTCCAGTCGCCCTCTTCTGCCCGGTGCTCGGAGGTCAGCTGATCCCCGGATCGGTGCGGCTCGCGGTGGCGGGCTCCCTCGCGCTCGTGCTCCGTCCGCTCGCCGGTCCCCCGGCCGACGCCTCGCTCGACTTCCTCGGCCGGTGCGGGCGGGAGGCGGCGGTGGGTCTCCTGGTGGGCCTCGGGGCGGCGCTCCCCTTCGACGCTGCGCGCATCGGTGGGCGGCTGGTCGACCTGGTACGGGGCACCTCCGCCGAGGCGGCGCTGCCCGTGGCCGGCCACCGCGAGTCGGCGACCGCCGACGTGCTGCACCAGCTCCTGGTTTCGCTCGCCCTCGCCTCGGGGGCGATGCCTTGCCTCGTTCGCGCGCTCGGCAGGAGCTATGCCCTCGTCCCGCCGGGCAGCGGGGTGGCGGCAGGCGCCGGCGCACTGGCGCTGGCCCGGCTGGTGGGCGTGGCGCTCGCCACCGGGCTCGCGGTGGCCGCGCCGGTGGTCGCCCTGAGCTGGGCGACGGACGCCGCGGTCGGGCTCGCCCTCCGCGCCGCGCCGGGCCTGCCGGCGACCGAGTTGGCCACGCCGGTGCGCATCCTCGGCGGGGCGACCGTGCTCTGGCTGTCGCTCGGGCTCGCGGCCGACCGCCTGCTCGGGCTCGCGCTCGGGCCGGACCGCTGGCTCCAGGGAGTGCTCGGGCGATGAGCACCGACCGCACCGAGGACCCGACGCCACGCCGCCTCCGGCAGGCCCGGGAGCGCGGGCAGGTCCCGCGGAGCCGCCTCTTCTCCGGGAGCCTGGTGCTCGCCGGGGCGAGCGCCGGCGCGGCGCTGGGTCTTGGCGGAGCGGCCGACGCGCTCCGCTCCTGGACGGCGGCGCTCCTGGTGCAAGGCTCGGGTGTGCCCGCGGCGCTCCAGCAGGCCCTGGCGCTCCTCGTCCGCGCCTGCGCACCGGCGCTCGCCGGCGCGGTGCTCGCTGCCGTCCTGGCGGGTCTGCTGACCTCCGGCTGGGCTCCGTGCGGGGCGGCGCTGGTGCCTCGCCTGGAGCGGCTCGACCCGCTCGCCGGTCTGAAGCGCCTCTTCAGCTGGCGGATGGCCGCCGAGCTTGGCCGGAGCGTGCTCGTCGCCGCGCTGCTCCTGGCCTTGCTCGGCGCCGGGGCCTGGAGCCTCCTCGCCTCCGCGGTGCGTCTGCCGGCCTTCGACCCGCCCGGAGCCGGCCTGGCCCTGCTCCGGCCCGAGGCGCTTCGTCTCTGGACGCAGGCCCTGCTGCTGGCCGCCGCGCTGGGGGTGATGGACCTCCTGCTCGCCCGGCGAAGACATCGTCGTTCCCTGCGGATGAGCCGGGACGAGGTGCGGCGTGAGCACCGGGAGCAGGAGGGCGATCCCCGTCACCGGGCCCACCGGCGCGCCGCCCACCGGCAGCTCCTCCTCGCCGGGCGGGCCCGCGGAGTGAAGGCCGCGTCGGTGGTGGTGGTCAACCCGGTCCACGTCGCGGTGGCCCTGCGCTGGGCTCCCGAGGAGTGCGACGCGCCGTACCTGGTCGCCCGGGGACGCGAGGAGCGGGCGCGCGCCATCCGCGCCGAGGCGCTCGCCCTGGGCATCCCCGTCGTCCGGGACGTCGCGCTCGCCCGGGGGCTGGTCCAGCACGACGTGGGCGAGGAGGTGCCGGAGGAGCTCTACCGCGCGGCGGCGGTGGTGCTGCAGCACGCGCTCGATCGCCCGGAGGGCTCACCGTGAAGGCACGCCTGCGGAAGCTCCTCGCCGCCGCGCTCCGGAGCCGGGAGCTGCTGCTGCCGTGCCTGGTGGCCGCCATCCTCGGCGCGCTGGTGGTCCCGCTGCCGAGCTGGCTGCTCGACCTCGGGCTGGCCCTGAATCTGGTCTCCGCCGCCGCGCTGCTGGTGGCGGCGCTCCGGGCCGGCTGCCCGCTGGAGCTGAGCGCCTTTCCCACCTTGCTCCTGGTGACCACCTTGTTCCGGCTGGCGCTGAACGTGTCGTCCACCCGGCTGGCCCTCGCCGACGGACACGCCGGGGCGGTCATCCAGGCGTTTGGCGAGTTCGTGGTGCGGGGCGACTACGTGGTGGGCGGCGTGGTGTTCGCGGTGGTGACACTGGTGCAGTTCCTGGTGGTGGCCAAGGGCGCCGAACGGGTGAGCGAGGTCGCGGCGCGCTTCACCCTCGACGCCATGCCCGGCAAGCAGATGGCCATCGACGCCGACCTGCGGGCCGGGCTCATCGACCCCGGGGCCGCCCGGGAGCGTCGCCGGAGCCTCGAGCGTGAGTCACAGATGTTCGGAGCCATGGACGGGGCGATGAAGTTCGTGAAGGGCGACGTCCTCGCCGGTCTGGTCATCGTGCTGGTGAACCTCGTCGGCGGCGTGCTGGTGGGCGTGCTCCAGCGCGGGCTCGACGCTCAGGACGCGCTGGCGCGCTACGCCCTCATCGCCATCGGCGACGGGCTGGTGAGCCAGGTCCCGTCGCTCTGCATCGCGGTGGCCGCCGGCCTGGTGGTGACCCGCGTCGCGCCGGGTGAGGAGGGGAAGGGGCTCGGCGAGGACATCGGGCTGCAGCTCTTCGGTAGCCGTGGCGCGCTCTGGCTCCTGGCCGGGGTCGCCGGTGCGCTCTCGCTGGTGCCGGGCATGCCCCGGCTCACCTTCCTCGGCGTCTGTGGCGCGCTGTTCGCGCTGGGGCACTGGTGGCGGCCGGGCCTGGCGTCCGCCCCCGAGACTCCCGCTGGGCCAGCGGCCCGGCCCGCGGCGGAAGGGCCCCCCGCCGAGCAGGCCGAGCCGGGCATCGGCGTGTCCCCGCTGGCGCTCGAGCTCGCGCCGGACTGGACCGAGGGCCCCTCGGGTGCGCGCCCCTTCCAGGAAGCGCTCCGGCGGATGCGCGCGGCGCTCGAGGCCGAGCTGGGCTTCCGGATGCCGGGCGTCCACGTCCGCGCCGGCGCTGCCCTGCCCGAGGGCGCCTACCGCATCCTGCTGGACGAGGTTCCCGCCGCCGCGGGCCGGCTCCCGACCTCCGGGGTGCTGGTCCGGAGCGCCGCGGCCGAGCTGGGCTTCCTCTCGGTCGAGGCCGAGCCCCTCGAGGATCCGGCCACCGGGAGGCCGCTGGCGCGGGTGCAGGAGCCGGCCCGGGAGCGGCTGGAGCTCGCCGGGCTCGAGCCTCGAGCACCGGCGGAGGTGGTGGTGGAGCATCTGACGGCCGTGGCGCGCCGTCACGCCCCGGCGCTGCTCGGGCTGCAGGATGTGCAGCTGCTCCTCGACGGCCTGGAATCCCGGTGTCCGGCCCTGGTCCGGCCGGTGCTGGAGAAGGTGCCGCTCCCGGTGTTGACGGACGTGCTTCGCCGCCTCCTGCACGAGGGGGTCAGCGTCCGGAATCTCCGGGGGGTGCTGGAGACGCTCGCCTCGCCCGGCGTGGACGGCGACGCCGCGCTCCTGGCCGAGCGCTGCCGCCAGGCGCTGTCGCGGTGGATCAGCCACCGCCACGCTCCGTCGGGCGCGCTCTTCGCCTGGCTGGTCGACCCGGCGCTGGAGGAGACCCTCCGCACGCGCACCGTCGACGGTGCTCCGGCGCTCGAGCCCGAGCGGGTCCAGGCGCTGCTGGAGGCGGTGGCGGGGCTGGCCGAGGACGGCCGGGCGGTGCTCCTGGCCTCGGGCGACGTCCGGCGGCCGCTCCGGGCGCTGTGCGAGGGCGCGTTTCCGGAGGTCGCGGTGCTGGCGTACGCCGAGCTCGACCCGGCGCTCCGGGTCAAGCCCCTGGGGCGGCTGACCGCCTAGGGAGATGGTGGGGCGGGTGCGGCCGCCCTGACCTACGCCGCGTCCTCGTCGCTCGACGAGCCGTCCACCCGCGTGGTGGTGGGGTTCGCCCGGTTGACGCGGTCGCGGAGCTCCTTGCCGGTCCGGAAGAGCAGCCCGCGCTTCGGCTTGACCGGGATGACCTGTCCCGTCTTGGGGTTACGGCCCTGGTAGCCGTCGTAGTGCTTGACGTGAAACGCGCCAAGCCCGCGGATCTCGATGTTTTCACCGCGGCAGAGGGCGTCCTTCATCGACTCGAAGATCGTCTCGATGGTCGCCTCGGCCTGCTTCTGGGTGATTCCGCGCTTCGACACGAGGATGTTGATGAGGTCGCTCTTCAGCATCGCCGGGACGCTCCCTTGGCAGGTCGGCGAACCCGCCAGTGGTTCTGGACACTTGCAGAATCCCGCGCCGCATGCAAGCGGGCGGCTCCGACAAGCTGCGGCAATGCCTCAGGATTTTGGTGTAGGCGGCCGGCGCTCGAGGTCGGCCAGATCGACCCACGTCCAGGACTGGAGCCGCTGCGACGCCTCGGCATCCGCCGCCATGAGCACGGCGTCGACCTGCGCGAGGTCCTGGGCAGGCAGCGAGGGGTCGAGCCCATCGGGAGGGCCGAGCCCGTGCCCACCGAGCGCTGCCGTCACCTGACCGAGGCTCAGCTGCGCCGGATCCCGGGCCGGGCTCCACCCCGAGTGCCGTCCCTCGTGGACGAGGTCTGCGTCGCGGAGCGCCTCGAGGATGGGCTGAACCACGTCCTCGGGCAGCTCGATCTCCCGGGCGAGCGAGGCCCGGTCGGGCGCCCGCTGCTGCTCGAGCCACGCCCGGGTGAGGTGCTGGACGATGCGCACCGCCGCCAGCTCCCGCCCTCGCGGATGCCCCACCAGGGCGGGCCACACCGACTGGAACCGGGCGTTCTGCAGCGCGTAGGCCAGCCGGGCCCCGGCCAGCACGATGAACCAGCTCAGGTAGAGCCAGAGCAAGAACAGCGGGATGGCCCCGAGCGAGCCGTAGAGCACGCCGTAGCGGAAGGTCTGGGCGGCGAAGCTCGCGTACCCGGCCCGGAGTCCCGTCCACAGGAGGCCGGCCACCGCCGCCCCGACGAAGGCAGACACCCAGCGGACGCGGCAGTTGGGGGTGACGACGTAGAGCAGGGTGAGCGCTCCGATGGCGGTGAGGATGGCGACGACGGAGAGGATCTCTCCTCGGAACGGCATGCCCGACTCGTGGAGGAGCCGCCGGAGCAGCGAGTTCGCCGAGACGGCGGTGCCGAGCAGCAGCGGCACCGCGACCAGCGCCGCCAGCCAGACCAGGATCCGCACCGCCCAGGGTCGGTTCTCGCGGACGTTCCATACCTCGTTCAGCGCATGGTCGAGCATGCGGATGAGAGGGATGGCGGCGAGGACCAGGGCGGCGAAGCCGAGGCCACCGGCCACCTTGGCCGAGGCGTCGGTGAGGATGCCGCGGAGGGTGGCCAGCGCGCTCTCGGCGAGCCCCGGGGCGAGGAGCCGGAGCACGAGCTGCTCCATCCGCCGCTCGAAGGTCTCCTCCCCGAGCTGGCGGAGCAGGACCAGGCCCACCACCGCCAGGGGGACGAGCGAGAAGATGCTGATGTAGGTGAGCGCGGCGGCACGGAGCCCGAGCTGCTCCCCCCGGTACCCCGAGAAGACCGCCCGGATGCGCCGCGCGGCCTCGCCGGAGCTGCGGGTGGTGAGGGCCGCCGCCGTCACCCCCATCGGCCCTAGGCTCCCGGGACCTTGTCCGCGCCCGGACCTGGCGGCGCGGCCGCACCCTGGGCGCCGCCCCCGCCCCCGCCCTCGCGGCGGTCGCGGTCGCGGTCACGTCCACCGCGCCGGTTGCGTCCACCCCGCTGGCCGCGATCGCGGTCGCGATCTCGCTCCCGGTCGCGCGCCACCGGCTCGCTCCGCTCCATCGGGAGCCCCACGCCCTCCGGGGCGCGGAGGTTGGAGGACGAGGAGGCCACCTTGTGGTCCTCTCCGTGCGCGCTGCGGCCGTAGAGGTCGTATTGCTCGCGGTGGTAGTTGGTCTGCGGACGCACCTGGATGGTCTTGTTGTAGCGGTCCATCAGGTGGCGGAGCTCCTGGCGCTCCTCGCTCTGGAGCAGCCGCGCCACCTCGACGTTGCAGTTCACCACCAGCGTCGGGTCCTTGAAGTTGGGCGCCTCGCGGCGCACCTCGCGGAAGATCTCGTAGGAGACGGTGGTGGCGGTCTTCACGAATCCCTGCCCGCCGCAATAGCCGCAATCCTCGTGCAGCATCCGCCCGATGGACTCGCGGACCCGCTTGCGGGTCATCTCCACCAGGCCGAGCTCGCTGATGCGCAGCACGTTGGTCTTCGCCTTGTCGCGGCCCAGGGCTTCTTGAAGTCCCTTGAAGACCTTGTCCCGGTTCTGCGGCTTCTCCATGTCGATGAAGTCGCAGATGATGATCCCGCCGATGTTGCGCAGCCGGAGCTGGTAGACGATCTCCTTGGCCGCCTCCATGTTGATCTTGGTGATCGTCTCCTCGAGGCTCTTCTTCCCCACGTAGCGCCCGGAGTTGACGTCGATGGCGGTGAGCGCCTCGGCCTGGTCGATGATCAGGTAGCCGCCGCTCTTGAGCCATACCTTGCGCTGGGTGGCCCGGCGGATCTCCTGCTCGATGCCGTAGCTGTCGAAGATGGGCTCGTCGGTGTCGTGGAGCGCCACCCGCTGGGCGAGCGCCGGGTCCTGGGCAGTGACGAAGCCGAGGATCCGCTCGTACTCCTCGCGGTCGTCCACCACCAGCTTCTCCACGTCGGCGGCGAAGAGGTCGCGGGTGGCGCGGAGGATGAGGTCCAGATCGGGGTGCATCAGGCCCGGGCCGCCGCGCTTCTCGTTCTTTCTCACCACCTGGTTCCAGATCTCGATCAGGAACCGGATGTCGCTCTCCAGCTTGGCCTGGGGGACGTTCTCCGCGACGGTGCGGACGATGAACCCGGTGCCGGGCGGCCGGAGCCGGTCGACGATCTCCCGCAGTCGCCGCCGCTCCTTCTCGTTGGAGATGCGACGGCTGATGCCCACGTGATCCACGGTGGGCATGAACACCAGATGCCGGCCGGGGATGCTGATGTGCGAGGTGAGCCGGGCGCCCTTGCTCCCGATGGGGTCCTTGGAGATCTGGACCACGACCTCCTGGCCCACCTTCAGGAGGTCCTCGATGCGGACTTCCTTGCGCGGCCTGGGGCGGTCCTCCCGGCGGTCGCCCTTGCCGTGGCCATTCCGCCTGCGGTCGCGGTCGCGGTCCCGGCCGCGCTCCTGCTGCTGTCGCTCGCGGAGCTCGCGCGGGGCGCGGCGGGCGCCTTGCTCTCCGGGGCGGTCCCGCTCGCGGCCCTGGGCGGGCCCGGCTCCTGCGCCGGGTGCCGCTGCCGCGGGCCCGGTGGCCGCCGGGCCCACCGCCGTGCCGTCACTCGACGGCGACGGCTGGTCCTCGACCGGCGCCGCGGGAGGCGGCACCACCACCTCCGGCCCGGCGAGCGCGACCGGCGCCACCATCGAGGTCGCCTCGAGCGGAGAGACCGGGTCCGGGATCTCCCCGGACCCGGGCGAAGCCTCGGACCCATCGTCCGGCGCAGAGGATGCGGGCTGTCGCGCCTCGTCCGCGGTGCCCGGCCCGTCGCCGGCGAAGCCCCGGTCGGAGGCCTCGTCGAGCGGCAGCGGGTCCCCGTCCTCCTCCCCCGCGTCGGGGGAGCCGCCGTCGTCGGACAGCTCGTCGTCCGCAGCGTCCAGCTCCGGTGCGCCGCCCTCGTTGAAGGCCTCGGCGTGCGCCGCCTCGTGGAGCGCGTCGGCGTGGGCGTCGACGTGCTCGACCTCGGCGTGGAGCGAGGCCACCGCCTCCACCGGACCGGCCACCGAGGCACCCGCCTCCTCGAGCTCGTCCGGAACCTCGGGGGCGTCCTCGTGCTCCCCCTCGGTCAGCTCGAACTGGGCGCGGGCGAAGTCGGGGTCGTAGACGACGTCGGAGACGTAGAGGAAGGCCGCCTTGTCCAGCCCGATGTCCACGAAGGCCGCCTGCATCCCCGGGAGCACCCGGACCACCCGGCCCTTGTAGATGTTGCCGACGACGCCCTTGTCCTTCTTACGCTCGAGATAGAACTCCGCGATGTGGCCGTTCTCCACGAGCGCCACGCGCGTCTCGCGGCCGGCCGCGTTGATCAAGAGGATGCTGCCCATGGGGAAACCCCGTGCGCGCGCATCCGGACTCGCCGTCCGCCGGACGGGTGGCGGCGGAATCGAGCGGTTCAGGAGCGCGCGTGAAGGAGAGGGTCCCGGGTGGACCGACCGGCGCAGACCGGGGGCCGCCTGGGCGGTGCTCGGTCGTCAAGCGCGGGGGGTTCACGAGAGTCAGGACTCCCTCGAAGTGCTCTGGTGCTGCTTTCCTGCGGCCATTGGCCCCGGGTTGGGTGTCGCCGGGGTCTTGCCCTCGGCTGCCCGGAGTGGTGCGCCGCACGCTTGCGGCGTCCCAGGGACGCAGGTCCCGTCAAAAAAAATCCCTTTCAGTCCTTATACTTGCAGAGAAGGGGCCCGTGGCGCAAGAGATCCCGCAAAGTCTGCGGAACCCCGGGCGCTCACCCCCCCCTCACGCGTCGGCGATGGACGGCTGCCGGCTTCCCGGCCGGCTCGGCCGCGCCCGTGACTCGCGCTTGAGCCGCAGCCCCATCCAGCCCTCGCCGAGGTTCGCCCGCCGGTCGTCCACCAGACCGAGGTCGAGCCCGGCCTGGCGGACCATGTCCTCGTCGAGGGTGGTGGCCCGGTCCTCCCACGCCACCCAGATCCGGCCGGGAAGGGAGATGCAGCGGGCCAGGGCCGGGAGCCGGGTGAGCAGCTCGCCCGCGGTCCGGGTGAAGAAGAGCACCACGTCCAGCCCGGTCTGAGCGGTGACCAGGAACTCCACCCCGTCCGGGAGCGGGTTGAGGCGGGTGACGAACCCCGGCGGCGGGTTCACCACCGAGACCTTCGACCCG
>Ga0335084_10004656_pt1 | contig 13522 bp, 12 predicted proteins | sample Lox_Sample_44_FD_206721 | JGI IMG/M metagenome (GOLD analysis project Ga0335084, IMG submission 206721) | Soil microbial communities from Loxahatchee National Wildlife Refuge, Florida, United States - Lox_Sample_4.4 | ecosystem: Environmental > Terrestrial > Soil > Wetlands | place: USA... | reverse complement strand
ACGACGATGTGGTCGCTCGCCCAGAGACTGTCGTAGCCGAGGCGCTCCATCTCGCGGGCGAAGGTGAGGAGGTTCTCGCGCGTGGCGGCGGGACCGAACACCGGCAGGTGGCAGCCGAACTCCACGGCTAGCTTCCCTGCCCGCCCGAGGCATAGACGATCCTGTCGCCGAGCTCCTCTCGCGTGATCATCTCCGCGAGCCGGGAGCGCTGGATCTTGCCGCTGGAGGTCTTGGGGATGGTGCTGGGCTTGACGAGGAGGACGCGCGCCGGCCGGTGCCCGCCTCCGCGGTGGACGCGCTGGACGATCTCGCGGACGAGTCGGCTCAGCGTTTCCGTGTCTTCGGCGCCCTCCCGCACCTCGGCGACCACGAGGAGGCGCTGGCTGCCCGTGCGCTCGCTCTCGATGCCCACGGCCGCCGAATAGCGCACGCTCGGGACGTGGTCGACGATTTCCTCGATGTCGGCGGGGACCACATTGATGCCGCCCAGGATGATGAGATCCTTGAGCCGCCCGCTGATGAAGAGAAAGCCCTCTCGATCGAGAAAGCCCAGGTCACCGGTGCGCAGCCATCCGTCCGGGGAGAGGACGCGCCGCGTCGCCTCCGGGTTCTTGTAGTACCCCTGCATCACGCCCGGGCTCTTCACGCAGATCTCGCCCTCGACGCCGGGGCCCACCGGCCCCGCCTCGTCCACGATGCGCACCGAGACGCCTTTGCACGGAGGGCCGACCGAGAGGAACCTGCCGGAGGTGTCGAGGCGCAAGGGGGTCTTGCGCGGCCATATCGCCACGGCCAGCGTCGCTTCCGCCAGCCCGTAGCACGGCGTGATCAGGTTGTGAGTGTTGAACTTCTTCTCGAAAGCCTCGATGGTGCTGAGCCGGACCGGCTCGGCGCCCGAGAGCGCCTGCTTGAGCGAGGAGAGATCGATGCCGGTGGTGTCGCTGATATTCCGCACGCAGTTTCTGAAGCCGAAGTCGGGAGAGACCGTGAAGCTCGCCTTGACCCGGGTCACCAGCTCGAGCCAGGTGCGGGGATTCTTGAGATCGGGCGGCAAGAGCCAGAGCGGGGCGCCGATGGAAGGGGGCGTGAAGGCGCAGCCGATGAGTCCCATATCGTGATAGAGCGGCAGCCACGAGACGACCACGTCCTCGCGAGTGAGCTGGGCCGCCTCGGCCATGAAGGCGACGGTCTGCGTGACGTTGGCGTGGCTCAGCACCACGCCGCGTGGGCTGCCCGTGCTGCCGGAGGTGTACTGGATGAAGGCGGTGTCGGTGTCGGCGATCGCCGGCAGGGCGGGTGGCGGGCCGTCCACCTCGAGATCCTGGGGCTCGAGCACGTGGAGGACATTGGCCGCGGCGGCCTGGCTTTCCTCCACGCCCTTGCGGAACCAGCCGATGGTGGCGACCACCTTGGCCTCGGAGTCGCGGAGGACACCGGCCGTGGCCTCGACGCCCAACGTGGGATAGAGCGGCACCGGCACCGCGCCCAGCCGCAGCGCGCCGAGGAAGGTGAAGAAGAACTCCTTGCACGTGGGATAGATGAGGCAGACTTTGTCGCCGCGCTCGACGCCGGCCCTGCGGAGCCCCGCGGCATAGCGCGCGCTCTCGCGCCACAGCTGCCCGTAGGTGACCGTCTCATCGTAGAGATGGAAGTAGGGCGTGTCCGGCTCGGCCGAGACCCTCCGGCCCATCAAGTCCACCAGCGTCGTCGCCGATTCAGCCATCAGGAGGCTCCTCCGCGATGAGGGTTCAGACGCGGCCGGCGTGGAGCAACTAGCGCTCGATGACGATCCGGTCGAAGGTCTCCGCATACGCCAGGCCGTGGAGCTTGCCCAGCTCGGCGTTCCGGTCGCGCACCCGCTTCTCGACGGCCGCGAAGTCCTTGAACTGGCTCGCGTGGCACTGGAGCGCCTTGATCTTGAGGTCTATCGTGTCAGAGATGTCTACGACGACTTCTGGCGCGTCCCACCACATCATGTGCACTTCCTTGACCTTGTGCGGCTCGAGGCCCTGCGCCATCAGCTCGGGAAAGGCCATGTGGTCCCGCGCGAGCGGATAGACACAGTCGAGCGCGATGCCGGCCGCCGTCCGGTGGTCGCGATGCGAGGCGCCGAGATTCTTCGTCCGGTTCGGGTTCTGGCAGATGACGAGGTCCGGCCGGTGGCGCCGGATGGCGGCCGCCACCGCCATACGCGAGTCGCGGGTATCCTCGAGCTCGCAGTCCGGGAAGCCCAGGAAGTCCACGCTGTCCACGCCGAGCACGCGCGCGGCGTTTTGCTGCTCCTCTTCGCGTATCTTCACGAGCCGCTCGGGCGTCATGCTGCGATCGCTCGAGCCCTTATTGCCGTTGGTGAGGATGCAATAGGTGACGGTCTTGCCTTCCCGGGTGAGCTTCGCCACCGTGCCGCCCGCGCCGAACTCCGAGTCGTCGGGATGCGCGGTAATGACCATGACGCGCTGGATGCGCTCGGACATGTGTTCTCCTGTGGTCGAGGTGAGGGCCTCGGTCATTTTACCCCGATTTGCTATGATGCGGCCGTCGTGAGACTCGCGCGCCCTGTCTTGCTCGTCGTCCTGCTGGCCGGGTTTCCCCTCATCGCGCTCCTGCCTTCGGAGGCCGGCAATATCCGCGTGGCGGGACTCTCGCTCCTCTGGTGGTATGGCGCCGTTGCCGCCCCCGCGCTCGCGTGGGTGGTGGCGGTAGTCTTCCACCGGTGACGCTCGCCGCGCGCACCCTCGCGGTCTGGCTCACCCCGGCCGCCTGGCTTGCCATCCCCGCCCTCGTTCTCGAGAGCGGGCCCGATGGCTTGTGGGTGGGGCTTCTCCTGCTCGTCGCGCCGCTGCTGGCCCTGGGCCTGGCCGGCCGTCACTCGCCCGCCCCACAATCGCGTGACTCGCTCTTCCCGGTGGTCGCGCTGCTGCTCGTCGTGGCGCTTCTCTTCTGGGCAAATCTCGTCCTCGCCGGCGACGTGGCCGCGTGGCTCGGCGCGCCCCGCTGGCAAGGCATCGCGCTCGCCGCCGGCGGCGCATGGCTCCTGATCGTGTGGCGCCGGGCGGGACGGATGGTGCCGTGGCTCCTGCTCGCCGCCGCCTGTGGTCTCATCGTGCCGATGATCGTCCTGGCGCGCGGGGCGGGCGTGGGACCCTTGAGGGCGTGGGAGCGGGTCGCCTCGCTGCCCGCCTTCAGGCTTCCCGCCTCGAGCCCGTGGGTCCACCCCGGCCGCGAGCTCCGCGCCGGTCGAGGCCCCGGGTTGATGCTCTTCGAGGAGGAGCACCGGGTGACAGTGGCGGGACCGACCCAGCTCCATGTTCGTGCGGTCGACGGGGCGCGGGTGAACGAGAGCGACTGGGATCTGCGTGCCGGAGAGTCGGTGACGCTGCGCCCCGGCGACGAGCTCCGCTGGCCTCCCGGTGCGCGGCTCCGGTTCGAAGCCGGCAAGACCGTACCCGGGGCGCCTTCGTCTGGCATAGTCTGGGCCGACGGCCGGCCCGGAGACTCGCCGAAGCGGTGGGGGCTGCTCCTCACGCTGTCCGGCGGCGCCGTTGCCCTTCTCGGCTATGGAGTCGCCGGTGGGGTTCCCCGCCGGGTGATGGCCGTCACCGGTGCCGCGCTCGTGGCCGTTTTCGCCTGGGGAGTGATCTGGGCCGTCTACTGCGCCCTTGGCGCGCCCGACCTGTTCCTTGGCGGTGTCGCCATCGAGCGGCTGGCTCAGCCGCCGTCCCTGGGATGGGCCGCCGGCACCTGGGCGGCTGGCGTCTTCGTGCTCGCTCTGCTCCCGGCGGCCAGCCTCGCGAGCTTCCTTGCCTCGAGCGTGGCGCTTCGCGAGCGCATCGGCGCCCTCGACCTGACGGGCGGCGGTGAGATCGGCCACGACTTCGGCCTCTGGTCCGCGATCATCGGCGGCGCGGCACTGGCCAGCCTCTGGCCCGTCGAGCCCTGGCTGCTCGTTATCGTGGCACTCGGGCTGGCGACCTCAACCCTGGCGCCCGCCGTGCTCTGGCCACCGCCGCCCGACCGGGCCCTGTGGGGAACGGCGGCCGGGCTTGTGGGGCTTGTCATCTTTGGCACGCTGGCGCTCGCCAGCCAGTGGACGCGCGCCTCGGAGAGCTGGGTCCGTCTGCCGCTGGCTTACCCAGCCGTAGCCGCGGCGCCGGCGGCCGCCATCGTGCTCGGGCTCGCCCGACGCCTGCGCAAGGGCTAGAATGGGGCCCGATGGCCAATGACCGGATAGTCATCCGCGGCGCGCGAGAGCACAATCTCAAGTCCATCGATCTCGAGATCCCGCGAGACCAGCTGGTGGTTCTCACGGGTCTCTCGGGCTCCGGCAAGTCCTCGCTCGCCTTCGACACCATCTATGCCGAGGGGCAGCGGCGCTACGTCGAGTCGCTTTCCGCCTACGCGCGGCAATTCCTCGAGCAGATGGAGAAGCCCGACGTCGACTCCATCGAAGGCCTCTCGCCGGCCATCTCGATCGAGCAGAAGACGACGTCGAAGAATCCACGCTCGACGGTCGGCACGGTAACCGAGATCTATGACTATCTGCGCGTGCTCTTCGCGCGGATCGGCGTGCCCCACTGCCCGAGCTGCGGCGCGGTGATCTCCGCGCAGACGGTGCAGCAGATGGTGGACCGCGTCATGGCGCTGCCCGCGGGCAGCCGGCTCATCGTGCTCGCCCCGGTGGTGCGCGGGCGGAAGGGGGAGTACCGCAAGCTCTTCTTCGACCTTCGTCGGCAGGGCTATGTACGGGTGCGGGTCAATGGCGAGTTCAAGGAGCTGGCGGAAGACATCGAGCTCGCCAAGACCAAGAAGCACACGATCGAGGTGGTGGTGGACCGCCTCGTCGTCCGCGACACGCTCGGCTCCCGGCTCAACGACTCGCTCGAGACGGCCCTGCGCCTGGCCGACGGCGTGGTCCAGGTCGAGGTGGCGGACGGCCCGTCCTATATCTTCTCCGAGCGGCTCGCCTGCGCAGCCTGCGGCATCTCCTTTCCGGAGGTGTCGCCGCGCATGTTTTCCTTCAACAATCCGTACGGCGCCTGCGCGGACTGCGGGGGCATCGGCACCCGCTACGAGATCGACCCGGCCCTCGTGGCCCCGAACCCCGCGCGCTCGCTCAAGGATGGCGCCCTCGCTCCCTGGGCCGGCACGAGCGGAAGCACCTTCAAGCAGACGCTCGCCGTCCTCGCACGTCGGTACAAGTTCGACCTCGCCACGCCGTGGGGCAAGCTTCCGAAGAAGACGCGGGACATCGTTCTGCACGGGGAGCCGGGTGACGGCTTCGAGGGCGCGGTCAAGATCCTCGAGCGGCGTTACAAGGAGACCCTGTCGCCGGAGGTGAGGCAGGAGCTCGAGCACTTCATGGCGCTGCGCGATTGCCCCACCTGCCAGGGCTCGCGGCTCAGGCCGGAGACGCTCGCCGTGAAGATCGCGGGCCGCTCCATCGCCGACGTGGTCCGCTTCGCCATCAAGTCGGCGCGACAGTTCTTCGACACCCTGACGCTGTCGGAGCGGGACGCGCAGATCGCCCGCCGGGTGCTCAAGGAGATCCGCGAGCGCCTGGGCTTCCTCGCCCATGTCGGCCTCGACTACCTCACGCTCGATCGCGCCGCCGCCACGCTCTCGGGCGGGGAGGGGCAGCGGATACGCCTGGCGACCCAGATCGGTTCGAGCCTGGTCGGCGTGCTCTACATCCTCGACGAGCCGAGCATCGGCCTCCACCAGCGCGACAACAGCCGCCTCCTCGATACGCTCAAGCGGCTGCGCGATCTCGGCAATACCGTCCTCGTGGTGGAACACGACGAGGAGACGATCCGCGCCGCCGACTTCGTGGTGGACCTGGGGCCCGGGGCGGGGGAGCTGGGTGGACACTTGGTGGCCGTGGGCACGCCGGAGGAGATCGCCGCGCACCCAGCGTCGCTCACCGGCAAGTTCCTCTCCGGGGTCGAGGAGATCGCCGTCCCGAGGAAGCGCCGCACATCCGATGGCAAGCACGTGACCATCCACAACCCGCGCGAGCACAACCTGAAGGGCATGGCGGTCCGGATCCCGCTCGGCACCTTCACGGCGGTGACGGGCGTGTCGGGCTCCGGCAAGTCCACGCTCGTCAACGACATCCTCTATCGCGCGCTGGCCCAGATGCTCCACCGCGCGCAGGAGCGCCCGGGCGTGCACGACCGGATCGAGGGCGCCCAGCATCTCGACAAGGTCATCGACATCGATCAGTCGCCCATCGGGCGGACCCCACGCTCCAACCCCGCCACGTACACGGGCGTCTTCACGCTGATCAGGACGCTGCTCGCGCGGACGTCGGATGCGCGCATGCGCGGCTACCAGCCGGGGCGCTTCTCGTTCAACGTCAAGGGTGGGCGCTGCGAGGCCTGCCAGGGCGACGGCCTCGTCAAGATCGAGATGCATTTCCTGCCCGACGTGTACGTCACCTGCGAGGTCTGCAAAGCGAAGCGCTACAATCGCGAAACGCTCGAGGTGCGCTACAAGGGCCGGAACATCGCCGAGATCCTCGACATGACAGTGGCCGAGGCCCTCGGGTTCTTCGAGCCGGTGCCCGCCATCAAGCAAAAGCTCCAGACGCTGCACGACGTGGGGCTCGACTATATCCGCCTCGGGCAATCGGCGACGACGCTGTCCGGCGGCGAAGCCCAGCGCGTCAAGCTCGCCACGGAGCTGTCGCGCCGGGCCACCGGACGGACGCTCTACATTCTCGACGAGCCCACCACCGGGCTCCACTTCGCCGACATCCGGAGACTGCTCGAGGTGCTGAACCAGCTCGTCGACCAGGGGAATACCGTGGTGATCATCGAGCACAATGTGGACGTCATCAAGACCGCGGACTGGATCATCGATCTCGGGCCCGAGGGAGGCAATGACGGCGGCCGCGTGGTCGCCGCCGGCAGCCCGGAGGACATGGTCCGCCAGGCCGCCAAGTCCTACACCGGCCAGATTCTCGCCAAGGTCCTCGCATGAGGCGGACCCGGATCGTCTGCACCATCGGACCGGCCAGCCGGGACCCCGGTACGTTACGGAAGCTCGTGCAGGCCGGCATGGACGTGGCCCGGCTGAATTTTTCCCACGGCACCCACGAGGAGCACGCGGCGGTCATCCGGGCCATTCGCGAGGGCGAGAGCGAATGGGGCCACCCGGTGACCATCATCCAGGACCTGCAGGGCCCCAAGATCAGGCTCGGCAACTTCGTCGGGGGGCGGGCGATGCTCCTGGTGGGGGAGCCCTTCGTGCTGACCTCTGAGAACGTGCAGGGCTCGGCTGCCGGCGCCTCGCTCGATCACCCGGAACTGTTGGCCGCGCTCAAGCCGGGCGACCAGATCTGGATGGACGACGGCACCATACAGCTCGCCGTCGAAAAGGTGGAGGCCCGCGAAGCCCGCTGCCGCGTCACCGCCGGCGGCGTGGTATCGGACCACAAGGGCGTGGCACTGCCGGGGCTCCCGCTGCCGCTCTCCTGCCTCACGGCAAAGGACAAGAACGATCTCCGCTTCGGGATCGAGCACGGTGTCGACTACGTCGCGGTCTCCTTCGTGCGGTCGGCCTCCGACATCCAGGAGGTGCGCAAGTTCCTGCTGGATCATCGAGCCTCCCTGCCCATCATCGCCAAGCTCGAGCGGGCCGAGATCGTGGCCAACCTGCCGGGCATCCTCGCCCTCGTCGACGCGGTGATGGTGGCGCGCGGGGACCTGGGCGTCGAGGTGCCGATCGAGGAGGTGCCGATCATACAGCGCGATGTCATCCGGCAGGCGCGGGTGGCCAAGGTGCCCGTCATCGTCGCCACCCAGATGCTCGAGTCCATGGTGACCTACCTCCGGCCCACTCGCGCGGAGGTGAGCGACGTCGCCACCGCGATCTTCGAGGGCGCGGATGCCGTCATGCTCTCGGCCGAGACGGCCTCGGGCCTCCACCCGGTGGAGGCGGTCGAGGTCATGTCGCGCGTGGCGGCCCGCGCCGAGCGTGCCGCGCCGCTGATGTCGGATCAGGCGCCCCGTCCCGAGGCCTACGGGTTTCCCGAGGCCGTCGCGGAGGCGGCGTGCCGCGCGGCCCGGGTACTCCACGCCAAGGCGATCGTGGCCTTCACCCAGTCGGGGTTCAGCGCTCGGCTCATCTCCTCCGAGCGTCCCGACGTGCCGGTGGTGGCGCTCACGCCCTTCCCGGAGGTGCAGCGACGCCTTGGGCTCTACTGGGGCGTCGCTTCCCGTCTCATCCGGAGGGTGGAGACCACGGACGAGATGGTCCACGAGGTCGAGGCGACGCTGCTCGGCGACGGCACCGTCCGCAACGGCGACGTGATCGTGATCATTTCTGGCGCGCCGATGTGGGTGACCGGCACCACGAACCTCCTCAAGCTGCATCGGATCGGCGACCGCCGCTAATCTCAACGAGGGCAAAGCCATGGGTTTCGAGACCATCCGGTACGAGGTCAAGGACGCCGTCGCGACGATCACGCTGAACCGTCCCGAGGCCTACAATGCCCTGAACCTGACGCTGGGCGGTGATCTCTTCCACGCCACCCTCGAGGCCGACGAGGACCGCGCGGTGCGCTGCATCGTCGTCACCGGTGCGGGCAAGGCATTCTGCGCGGGCGGCGATGTGAAAGACTTCAACGACAATCCCGACCGCATCGGCATCGTGATCAAGGAGCTGACGACCTATCTGCACGGTGCGGTCTCCCGCCTCGCGCGCACGGCCAAGCCCGTGATCATGGCGGTCAACGGCGTGGCCGCCGGCGGGGGCATGAGCCTCGCGCTGTCGGGGGATCTCGTGGTCGCGGCCGAGTCCGCGAAGTTCACCATGGCGTACTCGAAGATCGCGGCGTCGCCCGACGGCTCCTCGTCCTATTTCCTGCCCCGGATGATCGGGCTGCGCCGCGCTCTCGAGCTGCACTACACCAACCGGGTGCTCTCGGCCCGCGAGGCCATGGACTGGGGGCTGGTCAATCGCGTCCATCCCGATGCCGAGTTCCCAGGCGCCGTCGCCGCGCTGGCCGGCGAGCTCGCACAGGGGCCGACCCTGGCCTTCGGCCGCGCCAAGCTTCTCTTCCACCAGTCGACGCAGGAGAGCCTCGAGACCCAGATGGAGCTCGAGGCTCAGGCCATCGCCGCGAGCGGCCACACGGAGGACTTCAAGAACGGTGTCGCGGCTTTCGCCAAGAAGCAGCCGGCGGTCTTCCACGGTCGCTAGGAGCGCGATCGGGAGGCTGCTCGTCGCGGCGCTTGTCGCCGGGGTCCTCGACGGCGCCGTTGAGGCGGGGCCGCTCACTTACAGCGGCGTGAGCGCCAACCGTGTCGTCGCGGGCCAGGGAACCTTCCCTCGGCTCGTGGTCCTCTCCGCGAGCGCCGAGGCGCCGTTTCGCTGGATCGTCTCGCTGCCTCCCAAGCGGCTCGCGGCCATCGACGCCAATGGGACCCTCTGGATCTTCGAGATCGCTCAGACGGAGCTCCAGGTGCTCGGGCGCTACGGCGAGGTCGCGAGCGCGGATGGACCGCCGGCCGTGGCCGCGGTGGGCGAAGGACGCAAGGCGGTGGTCGCCGTCTCCCCCGACGGCCGCCTCCTGGTCTGGAGCGAGGGCGTGCTCCGCACCTTTGACGTGGGGAGCGCGCTATCGCGGTTCACCTTCCCGGTTCCCGTCAATCTCGAGGGCAAGTCCTGGGATGATCTCCTCGCTGTGGCCGCCGATGGCGCACTGGTATTGATCGCCGGTTTGCCCTCCGGCCCGCGCGTCGTATCGCGCGTGGATGCGCAGGCGCTGCCCGACGCCCGGATCACCGTCGGCAGCCTCGACGGTTCGGCAGGCATTCAGGCTATGGTGCTGTCGGACCCCACCGAGCGCTACCGGCACGGCATTCTCGGAGACAAGATCGAGGCCTCGGCACTGACGGTAGTCACCGTCGCACCCAATGCGTTGGCGATCCGCTTCCGTTACGTCGCTCGCGCGCCCGCGGTCATCGAGGACTTGATTCCCATCGTCGCCCCCATCGGCGAGGGTCGTCGACCGGCGCTGGTCGTGGTCAAGAGCGCGGCGCGCCAGGGCTCGTCCGTGCTGGTGCTCGGTTGGCGTGAGACGGGACTCGAGCCACTGGCCGAGGGGCCGGCCTTCGGACTGAGCAATCGCTGGGTGCACGTGATCGGCGCCGCGGACGTCACGGGCGACGGCATTCCCAAGCTCCTGGCCGTGAACACGCCGCATTTCTCGGGCGTCCTCGTCGCCTACGAGCGACACGCCGCGGCCCTCATTCCGCTGGCGAAGGCGCTGGGCTACTCGTCGCATGCGCTCGGATCGCGCAACCAGGATCAGGCCGTCATCGCCGACATGAGCGGCAATGGCAGGCTCGAGGTCATCCTGCCGCGCCAGAGCCGCGATGTGCTGGCGGCCCTGGAGGTGTCGAATGGGCGATGGGAGGAGCGATGGGCACTCCAGCTCGTGGGACCGGTGCAGTCGAACCTCCTCGTCGATGACCTGGACGGCGATGGGCTCCTCGACCTCGCCGTCGCCGATCGACGGGGCCTCCACGTATTCCTGAGCGTCCGGTAGCGGTCAGCCCGTGACGCATCCCAATCGACCTATGCTGCCGCCGCTCGAGCTGGGCGCGCGGCTCGACCGGATGCTCGGTTGCGCGGAGAGGCTGGTCGCTCCGCTGTCGATCAGGGCGCTGGACCACGAGCTGTCCGATGGGACCGGCAGCGTACGCGATCTGGCCTTCCGGGTCTTCCGGCTCGGACTCGCCTATGTGGACGGCATGGATATGGGCGAGCTATCCGGAGAGTGGCTCCGTGAAGCCGCGCCGCCTGATCTCGTCGATGGCGCCTCCGTGGCACGCTACGGCGCGCTCGTGCGCGGCCGGGTCTCCGGCTGGTTCGAGGGCGCGGGCCCGGCCGAGTACGGGCGCACTATCACGACCTCCGGCGGCCCGCAGAATGGCCTTGCCCTGCTCGAGCGCATCGCGGGTGGCGCTGCGGAGCATCTGCGGCAGCTCCATGCCGTGGCCGTCGAGCTCGGCTCGACGCCGCAGGACCCGCTGCCAATCTCAGACTTCCAGGGGCTGCCGCTTAGGGCGGGCCTCTGGTAAGAGGGGAGTCTCATGCCGAAGAAACTCGTGATCCGCACGGACAAGGCGCCCGCGCCGCTTCAGGGCGCGCCGTACTCTCAGGCCATCAAGGTGGACAATCTGGTGTTCGTCTCGGGTCAGATCGCGCTCAAGCCGGGGGAAGCCGCGCTGACCGGCTCCACGGTGACGGAGCAGACGGAACAGGTGTTCGCCAACCTCAAGGGCATTCTCGAGGCGGCGGGCAGCGGGCTCGATCGGCTGGTCAAGACCACGGTGTTCCTGGCGCGCATGGAGGACTTCGCCGAGATGAACGAAGTCTACAAGCGCCACGCGGGCAGCGAGCCTCCCGCACGGTCCACGGTGCAGGCGGCCAAGTTGCCCGCGGGCGCTCTCGTCGAGATCGAAGCCATCGCGCATTGTTAACGGGGTGATGTATTCAAGACGAGACGCTTGAACTGGATTCGGATCCACGGCTAGAGTGGTGCCGTGGACGCCGAGACCCGCGCTTACCTCGACCAGACCCTGGGTGTCTTTCGCGATGAAGTCAGCCGAGGGTTCGCGAACCTCCATCAAGAGTTCGGGATCCTACGGGAGGACTTCGGCACCCTACGAAAGGACTTCGGCACCCTGAAGCAGGAGTTCGGGGCAGTGCAGGAGACGGTCGGCGCTCTGCAGCAGGGCCTCGAGTACGTGCGCGGAGGCGTCGGCGCCCTGAAGCAAGAGTTCGGGACAGTGCAGGAGACGATCGGCTCCCTGGAGCACGGCTTCGGGACCGTCTGTGAGGAGCTGGCAACCCTGCGCTCGAGTTTCGACGAACTTCGTCTGGAGGTTCGCGAAAGTGCCATAGAGACTCGGCGCCACTTCGACGTCGTTGCCGAGGATTTGCGGCATGACATCCGCGGCATCGCGGAGGGTGTGATTGCGCTCTCCGAGCGTGTGGACCGCTTGGACGTGGGGATCGATACCGAAATGAGGGAGCGCTTCATCGCGACCCAGGCTGTGGTTCGCGTTTGCTTTAGCGACGTCAGGCGAGACCTTGCCGATCTGCGCTCCCAGCTCTAGCATGCCGGCGCGCGCATGACTCTGAAGCTGTAGTCCGAGTAGCGTAGATGGGGGGGCAGGGACGAGCGGTGGGCGACGGCGCTCCAGGGGTCCTGATGCCGCCAGGCGCCGCCGCGCGACACACGGCGCCCGCCATGCGGCGGTCCCTGCGGGTTCCGCTCGGGCGAGATCGCGTAGTACTGGTCGTCTTCCCAGTCGAGACACCACTCGTGGCACACCCCCGATAGCGCGACCAGCCCCAGCGGATTCGCCGGCGTGTCGGCGACCACTGGCGGCCTATCGAAGGTAGCCGTCGCCGGCCGCTCGCTGCCCCACGGAAAGCGCGCGTCGTCGAGCCCTCCGCGCGCGGCCTTCTCCCACTCGGCCTCGGTGGGCAGCCGGAAGCGCCCGCTTTCGTTTCGGGAGAGCCACTCGCAGTACAGCGTCGCCTCGAACCAGTTGATGCCCACCACGGGCTGACGTGGATCGTCAAAGCGGGACTCCATCCACCAGGGTGGGGGAGACGCGTCGGCCGCCTCGAGAAAGCGCGCGTACTCGGCATTCGTGACGGGCGCGCGAGCGATGGAGAAGGCGTCGAGCCACACCCTGTGCCGCGGCCGCTCGCCCGGGTGCCCTTCCTCCCAGCCCATCCAGAACCAGCCCGCGGCGATTTCCACCAGCTCCATGGCGTCGAGAGTATCGGCGTCGTGAGAGGCCGTCAGGCCGACACCTTGAGCCTCACCGCCCCCTGAACGTGCCGGCCTTGACCCGCCACAGGCCGGTGGAGGTGTCGAGCGTGAAGTTCTGCGAGGCAACCGAGGCACCCTGTTGTGGCATCTCTGTGAGGATCGAGGTCGAAGTCACCGCGACCTCGACAGGCGAGAGCGTGGTCGGCGCCGCTTGGAACGTGCAGATCCTGTGACCGTCCACCTCGAGCCCGACGGCTTGCCACGGTGCGCCGCCGGGCACATTCAGCTCGCTCAGCACGTACTCAAGGCCCGACTCCGCGCAGGCTCGAGCTTGGGCAGCGGCGGTGAGGTTCGCGGAGATTTGGACCTCTTGCGCCGCCATCGGCAGCAGCGCGAGCGCCCACACCAGCATCAGGAGCGTGGCAACGACCCCCAGCGCAAGCGTCATGACGTCGCCTCCGCAGGGTGTGCTCGACCCGCGTGAAACGAAAGCTCCGACATCGGTCCCCTCCCGTCGGACGGGCATCGCCATAATACCCGATGCGCTCGCTACGCCTCGGGCCGACTTGGCGCGGCCCTTGGGTCACGTTCTTGAGGCAACCGCCGCGTCGCGTTCGTCTCGCGACACGTCCGAGACGGCCTCACGCGCCAGCTTGGAGCCCGCCGGGGAACGATCCGTGGGTGACTTCAAAAGGGAGCGAGGGGCAGTCGATACACTCGTGG
>Ga0335084_10004655_pt1 | contig 13523 bp, 4 predicted proteins | sample Lox_Sample_44_FD_206721 | JGI IMG/M metagenome (GOLD analysis project Ga0335084, IMG submission 206721) | Soil microbial communities from Loxahatchee National Wildlife Refuge, Florida, United States - Lox_Sample_4.4 | ecosystem: Environmental > Terrestrial > Soil > Wetlands | place: USA: Florida... | reverse complement strand
CTCACCTTCGACATCTCGAGCCACGGCGGCGGCGCCGCCGCCGCGTTCCACAGCGCGGTCGACGACGCCGAGGTCGAGATCGACGTGCGCGACAACGACACCGGCGGGCTGGTGGTCCTGCCGAACGACGAGTCGACCATCGTCGCGCCCGGGCATCCGGACACCTACGGCATCAAGCTGAACCGCATGCCGACCGCGCCGGTGACGGTCACCATCCTGACCGACGGCAAGACGGTGGCCGGGCAGGATTTCGCCATCGACCCGAGCGAGACGCGCCGCATCGTGATGGTGGACGGCAAGCCGACGGTGACCTTCGACTCGAGCGACTGGGACGATCCGTTCTTCGTCCAGCTCTCCGCCGGCACCTCCGGCGGCGGCAGCGGCGGCGAGCAGCCGGTGCAGACCTACCCGGCGCAGCCGCACTACCTGTCGGGCCAGATCCAGGGCCCGCTGATCATCGAAGGCAGCACCATCCCGGGCAAGGACCGCTCGCTGAAGACCGCGGTCAAGCTGTTCACCGAGACCGACACGCCGCTGCCGGTGCTGAACATCAGCGTCGACGAGAACAGCCAGGTCGACAAGCTCACCGTCTACAACGACGGCAGCACCTTCGACGACAACGGCTTGCTCGCCGACCCGCTGCACGCCGACGGGCTGCAGGCGGTGTACGAGACGCCGAGCGTCAACCTGTCGGAGTTCAAGAACCTGTCGGGCCTCGGCATGGGCACCGGCCTCACCGTCGACTTCGGCACGCCGAGCTCGCCCGACGTGCGCCACTTCGACGGCGGCATTACCTACCACGGCATCGAGACCACCGAGATCTTCCTCGGCACCGGCAACGACACGTTCCACGTCACCAACACCGCGACGCGGCCCGACGACCCGGCCACGCCGGGCGTGAACGAGGCGTTCCGCACCGTCACCATCCTCAATACCGGCGCGGGCGACGACCACGTCACGGTATCGGCCTCGGCCGACAGCAACGGCCTGCTGGCCGTCAACCTGGAGGAGGGCGACGACAGCTTCAGCGCCGCGGGCGACGGCAGCACGCCGCCCGCCACGCTGCAGATGATCGTGTTCGGCGGCGAAGGCGACGACCATCTCACCGGCGGCGGCAGCGACGACGCGCTGTTCGGCGACAAGGGCCAGGTCGACTACTTCGACGCGGCCGGCACGCTGGTGACGCGCCTGGGCTACGGGCTGCACGAGCGCTCGTCCGACCCGGCCGACCCGAACTTCGTGCCCGACCGGCAGACCGACGGCGGCTTCAGCCAGCGGCGCAGCTTCACCACGCGCGAGTTCGACGTCGGTGGCGACGACGTGATCGACGGCTTCACCGGCAACGACGTGATCTTCGGCGGCGCCGGCGACGACGTCATCGACGCGCCGCTCGGCGGCAAGATCATCCTCGGCGACAACGGCCGCGCCGACCTGCTCAGCAGCTCGGCCGACGTGCAGACCATCGCCGACGGCATCGGCGGCAGCGACACCATCACCGGCGGCGGCGACGGCCTCGGCAACGTCATGCTGGGCGGCGCGGGCGACGACATCCTGCGCGGCGGCAACGGCGACGACGTGATCCTCGGCGACGGCGGCAAGGTCTCGCGCGGCGCCTTCTTCACCGGGCCCGACCAGTACCACACCTTCCTGAAGAGCGTGGAGACCACCTCGCCGGACGTCGGCGGCGTGGACGACATCGAGGGCGGCGCCGGCTTCGACGTGATCATGGGCGGCGCGCAGGGCGACACCATCAACGCCCCGCTCGGCGGCAAGATCATCCTCGGCGACAACGGCAAGGCGCTGCTCGACGGCGACACGCGCGACGTGTTCTCGCTCGCCGAGGACATCGGCGGCGTCGACCACATCGTCGGCGGCGCCGACGGCGTCGGCAACGTGATCATCGGCGGCGCGGCGGGCGACTTCATCTCCGGCGGCACCGGCGACGACACCATCCTCGGCGACAGCGGCTACGTCGCGCGCACCGCGACCGGCGCGCTGGTCCAGGTGCGCACCAGCGCGCCGGCGATCGGCGGCAAGGACGAGATCGAGGGCGGCGCGGGCTTCGACGTGATCATGGGCGGCGCCGACGACGACGCGATCCGGGCGCCGATCGGCGACAAGATCATCCTCGGCGACAACGGCACGGCCGACTTCGCGCCGACCGGCAACCGCGACGTGTTCACTTCCGACTCCGACATCGGCGGGGTGGACCACATCACCGGCGGCCTGGGCTCCAACGTCATCCTCGGCGGCGCCAAGGGCGACGAGCTGCACGGCGGCGACGGCAACGACGTGATCCTCGGCGACAACGGCTACGTGCGGCGCGACGTCGCAGGCACGCTGCTCTACGTGAAGACGGTCGATTCCGCCATCGGCGGCTCGGACACCATCACCGGCGGCGCGGGCAACGACGTGATCATGGGCGGCGCGGAGGGCGACGACATCCAGGCGCCCACCGGCGGCAAGATCATCCTCGGCGACAACGGCGAAGCGCACCTCGCCAGCTTCTTGCGCACCGACGGCACGCTCGGCACCGACCGCGACGTGTTCTCGCTCGACGAGGGCATCGGCGGCGTCGACCACATCGTCGGCGGCGCCGACGGCGTCGGCAACATCATCATCGGCGGCGCCGAGGGCGACGACATCTCGGCCGGAACCGGCGCCGACGTGATCCTCGGCGACAGCGGCCGCGTCGAGCGGCGCGCCGACTTCACGCTGACGCGCGTCATCACCACCGCGCCTGGCATCGGCGGCGCGGACCACATCTTCGCCGGCGACGGCTTCGACGTGGTGTTCGGCGGCGCGGCCGGCGACGACATCTTCGCCGGCACCGACGCCAGCCGCGACGTGGTGGTGGGCGACAACGGCTTCGCCATCTTCGACGCGGCGCAGGTGCTGACCGAGATCCGCACCACCGATCCTTCGATCGGCGGCGACGACAACATCGTGGTCGGCGACGGCGACGACTTCGTGATGGGCGGCATCGGCTCGGACTACATCAACGTCGACCGCGCCAGCGGCGCGCGCTACGCCGACAACGGCAAGGACGTGATCGTCGGCGACAACGGCTACGCGCTGTTCGACTCCGTCGCCGGCAGGAGCCTGCTGCGCGAGATCCACACCACCGACGCGCAGTACGGCGACCGCGACGTGATCTTCGCGGCGAACGGCGAGGACGTGGTGCTCGGCGGCTCGGGCGGCGACGACATCGACGCCGGCACCGACGCCAGCCGCGACGTGGTGATGGGCGACAACGGCTTCGCCCTTTTCGACGCGCAGGAAGTGCTGCGCGAGATCCGCTCCACCGACCCGTCGATCGGCGGCGACGACAACATCGTGGTCGGCGACGGCAACGACTTCGTCATCGGCGGCAAGGGCTCGGACTACATCAACGTCGATCGCGCCACCGGCGCGCGCTTCGCCGACAACGGTAACGACGTGATCATCGGCGACAACGGCTTCGCGCTGTTCGACGCCACGCCGGCGCGCTCGAGCCTGCTGCGCGAGATCCGCACCAGCGACCCCGACCAGGGCGACCGCGACGTGATCTTCGCCGCCGACGGCTCCGACGTGGTGCTGGGCGGCGCGGGCGGCGACGACATCGACGCCGGCACCGACGCCAGCCGCGACGTGGTGGTGGGAGACAACGGCTTCGCCCTCTTCGACGCGCAGGAAGTGCTGCGCGAGATCCGCTCGAGCGACCCGTCGATCGGCGGCGACGACAACATCGTGGTCGGCGAGGGCGACGACTTCGTCATCGGCGGCATCGGCTCGGACTACATCAACGTCGACCGCGCCAGCGGCGCGCCGATCGCCGACGACAACGGCCGCGACGTGATCATCGGCGACAACGGCTACGCGCTGTTCGACGCCACCGCGGCGCGCTCGAGCTTGCTGCGCGAGATCCACACCAGCGACCCGCAGTACGGCGGCCGCGACGTGATCTTCGCCGCGAACGGCCAGGACGTGGTGCTGGGCGGCTCGGGCGCGGACGACATCGACGCCGGCACCGACGGCAGCCGCGACATCGTCATCGGCGACAACGGCGAGGCGTTCTTCGACGCGAACGAGACGCTGCGCACCATCCACACCACCGATCCGTCCTTCGGCGGCGACGACGCCATCCGCACCGGCAACGGCTTCGACGTGGTGCTGGGCGGCATCGGCAGCGACCTGATCCTCGCCAGCGGCGCCGACAGCGTGGCCGGGGCGATCTCGCTGATCGCCCAGGGCCGCTACGGCGAGCTCGATCCGGGCGACGCCGTGCGCGACGTGGCGCTGGGCGACAACGGCGAGGCGCTGTTCGACGCCGACGGCTCGCTCCTTTCCATCAAGTCGACCGAGCCCGATCTCGGCGGCGACGACTGGATCGTCACCGGGCGCGGCGAGGACGTGGTGATCGCCGGCGCGGGCGACGACCTGGTGCTCGCCGACGGCGGCGACCAGGTGAGCGACATGGTGATCGGCGACAGCGGCCGCGCCACCTTCGACGGCAGCGAGAGCTACCTGCCGGGCGAGCGCAACGCCGTCCTCAGCTTCAACTTCACCGGCGGCGACGGCGAGGAGGTCACCGGCGTGGCCGGCGCGGCGCGCGATCCGGAGACCGGCGCGCGCCTCGGCAACTGGAACAACATGGACGGCGGCGGCTACCGCGTGTTCGGCGACGACGCCGGCGAGCTGCTGTACTTCGACGACGGCTCGATCGCGCCCGGCATCGGCATCACCTGGGGCGCCAACCTCGACTCGGGCGCGCCGTGCGACCCGAGCCGGCTGCACCTCGAGGACCACGGCCAGATCAACCCGGGCACGGACCAGGACAAGCGGCTGTTCGACGGCTACCTGACCTCCGACTACCACGACACCGTGGGCGTCAACATCACCGGGCTGAGCAGCCACTTCCGCAGCTACGACGTCTACGTCTACCTCGACATGGACGACAGCGACAGCCGCTCGGGCACCTCGGTGCGCAGCATCGACGGCAACGGCGCGAAGTACTATCTCAACGATCCGGACGGCAACACCTTCACCGGCACCTACGTGGAGGTCACCTCGACCACCTCGGCGACGGCGCAGAAGGGCAACTACGTCGTGTTCCACAACGTCACGGCCGACACGTTCGAGATCCGCGTCGACGACGTCAACCCGACCAACAGCGGCAACAAGCCGGGCATCACCGCGGTGCAGGTGGTGGGCACGCTCAATCCGATCGACCGCATCGAGACGCTGTTCCCGGCCTCGGGCGGCGACGACGTGATCCTCACCGGCGGCGGCGACGACCTGGTGTTCGGCGGCGCCGGCAACGACACCATCTACACCGCCGGCAACGCGGCCTACGGCAGCATCGACAACGACATCGTCGCCGGCGACGACGCGCGCGCCACCTTCATGAACGGCGAGCTGCGCCACGTCACCACGCTGGCGGCCGAAGGCCTCGGCTCGGCGCTGCGCGGCAACGACCGCATCTTCACCGGCAACGGCGACGACGTGGTGGTGGGCGGCAACGGCGAGGACTACATCGACTCCGGCGTCGCCGCCGGCAGCTACGACTACGGCGACGTCAAGGTCGTCAGCATGAAGTTCAACAGCCAGGTCGACAAGGGCAACGTCACCGGCACCGCCGGCGCGGTGGCGGTCGATCACTGGAACAACCTGGCGAGCCTCGACGACGGCAGCGCCAGCGCGCTCACCGACAATACCGGCGCGGCGACCGCGGTGAAGGTCACCTGGGGCGAGGAGGCGTACAACTCCAGGACCCGCACCTACGACCTCTCGGACGACGCGGACCGGGATACGCACGACCTGCTCGATCCGGAGACGCAGAACGACCGGCTGTTCGAGAGCTCGCTGGAGCGCAACGACGGCACGCTCGGCGTCGACCTGCAGGGCCTGGGCACGCTCGGCGCCTACGACGTCTACGTCTACTTCGACTCCGACGAGGCCGACAACCGCGACCAGGACGACCTGGCGGTGACGAAGATCAGCGCCGGCACCACGGCGTCGAACGGCGCGTTCACCGCCAGCTCGAGCTACTACGTCAACGATCCGGAAGGCAACACCTTCCAGGGCCAGTTCGTCGACGCGAGCTCCACCAACAAGAACGCGCCGGCCACCGGCAACTACGTGGTGTTCCGCGGCCTCACGCTCGACAAGCTCTCGCTGCGCCTTACCGGCGACGAGACGCTCGGCCACTTCGCAGACGGCCGGCCGTCGATCTCGGGCATCCAGATCGTCTCCGGCGCCGACCGCGCCTCGGTGATCGACAAGGCGGCGGGCAAGATCGGCGGCGACTACGACAACGACCTGGTGATCGGCGACAACGCCGCCATCAACTGGTTCGGCGGCCAGATCTACGAGGCGATGTCGACCAACCCGGTGCAGGCGCCCGACGGCTCGGGCTTCGAGGCCGACACGATCACGACCGGCGAGGGCATCGACCTCGCGATCGGCGGCAACGGCTCCGACCGCATCTCCGGCGGCGCCGGCGGCGACCTGCTGCTCGGCGACAACGCGCGCCTGCTGATGGACAACAGCATGCTGCTCGGCCTCGGCCAGCCGAGCGACTGGAACGATGGCCACCGCGGCTGGGGCTGGGACGACCACAACTTCGACCATTGGAACCACCACCACACGCGCTTCGACCCGTACCACGTGACCGGGGTCCAGCTGCTGAACAACGGCGTCGGCGGCGACGACACGATCGAGGGCGGCCAGGGCGACGACCTGATGTACGGCCAGTCCGGCGCGGACACCTTCGTGTTCGCGGGCGGCGGGCTCGGCCAGGATGCGGTGGTCGAGGCGGGCTACGACGGCCACGACGACCGCGACCACTCGTGGAGCTGGGGGCACGACAACCACTACTTCCATCCGTACGACTGCGACTTCACCGGCTTGAACGACGCCGGCGACCGGCTCGACTTCAGCCAGTTCATCGGCAGCGTCAACCTCGACCTCGGCGAGGTGCACGAGCAGGTGATCAACTGCGGCACCACCGACGGCGACGTCAACCTGACGCTGACGCTGTTCCACAGCGACGCGATCGAGGACGTGATCGGCAGCCAGTTCGCCGACAACATCGACGGCAACGACCGCGACAACGTGATCCAGGGCCTCGGCGGCAACGACCAGATCAGCGGCAACGACGGCATGGATCTCATCGACGGCGGCGCCGGCGACGACCAGATCTGGGGCGGCGGCTACTACCACGGCCACAACGGCTACCACGCCGGCAAGCACTGGTGGTACTGGAAGGACGACGCCGACGTGCTGCTCGGCGGCGACGGCAACGACCAGATCTGGGGCGACGGCGGCAACGACCTGATCGACGGCGGCGCGGGCGACGACACGCTCTACGGCAACGGCGGCGCCGACACGATGTACGGCGGCGCCGGCAACGACAAGATGTACGGCAACGGCAGCGGCGACGTGATGTACGGCGGCGACGGCGACGACCTGCTGCAGGGCAACGGCGGCAACGACAAGCTCTATGGCGAGGGCGGCAACGACAAGCTCTACGGCAGCTACGGCAACGACCTGCTCGACGGCGGCGATGGCGACGACTGGCTGTACGGCCAGGGCGGCTCGGACACGATGTACGGCGGCGCCGGCAGCGACCACCTGTACGGCAGCACGAGCAACGACTGGATGGACGGCGGCGACGGCGACGACTGGCTCTACGGCGACGGCGGCAACGACACGCTGCGCGGCGGCGCCGGCAACGACTACCTCGACGGCCAGTCCGGGAACGACGTGCTGCTCGGCGGCGTCGGCAACGACACGCTGAAGGGCGGCGACGGCGACGACGTGCTGCTCGGCCAGGCCGGCAACGACTACCTCGACGGCGGGAACAACGAGGACCTGTTCGACGGCGGCACGGGCGACGACGAGCTGCACGGCGGCAACGACAACGATGTGATGCTCGGCGGCACCGGTAACGACAAGCTCTACGGCGACGACGACAACGACCTGCTCGACGGCGAGGACGGCGACGACACGCTCTACGCCGGCTACGGCGACGACATCCTGGTGGGCGGCAACGGCAACGACCTGGTGCAGGGCGACAGCGGCCGGGACAAGCTGGAAGGCGGCCTCGGCACCGACACGATGAAGGGCGACGGCTCTGACTACTCCGTCGACCAGGAGATCCATTCCGGCTCGCTCGCCCTCAAGGCCTACTTCCAGTCCTTCGCCAGCAAGTTCTCGCAGGGCGGCTTCTTCTACCAGGATCCGACCGGCGGCAGCACCACCGCGAACGACCGGCCGGTGCGCTCGTGGGTCGCAGGCTATGAAGCGACCATCCCGGGCGCTGGCGACAACATGATGGCGGCGGATGCGCCGGCCGCCGCCGGGGCCGGACAGCGCCTGGACGACGCGGCACTGGCGTCGATCGTCGATGCGGTCACGGCACACTGGACCGATGCGCTGGGCGCGGGCGACGCGAGACTCGAGGCGCTCGGCGGGCTGCATGTCTCGATCGCCGACTTGCCCGCCGGCGAGCTCGGCATGACGCTCGGCAATTCGGTCACGATCGACGTCGACGCCGGCGGCCAGGGCTGGTTCGTCGACCTCACGCCCTCCGACAACGCCGAGTTCGTCATCACTGGCGAAGCGAGCACGCTGACCGCGCAAGTGGGCAGCGCCGCCTTCGCCCGCATGGACCTGGTCACGGTGCTCTCGCACGAGATCGGCCACGTGCTCGGCTTCGAGCACACCGACGCGGACGCGCACCCGGTCATGCAGGAGGCTCTGCATCCGGGCATGCGCTACCTGCTGGACGCGGTGGTCGCCGATACCCATCCGGACCAGCCGATCAGCGACGCGGTGCTGACGCAGATGGCGAAGAAGGCGGTCGAGCTCAACTTCGACCTCGGCGCGATGGACGGCGGCGCGGGCAACGCGAGCGTCGACTGGCACGCCGCGCCGGACGTGGTCGACTGGACGCCGGACTACGCCTCCAAGGCGGCGAAGGATGCCAAGGCGCCGTCTTCGAACTTCGCCGACTACCTGGTCAAGATCGCCCCGAGCCAGGGCTACGACGCCCTCGGCAAGGCGCTGAACGCCTCGAAGCAGCGCTAGGGCGGCGGGAACACCGAGCCACGGTTGAGCAGCGCCGCGGGATCGAGCTCCGACTTCAGCTTGCGCAGCGCGTCGTAGCGCTCCGCGCCGAAGCATTGCCGGTAGACCTCGGGGCCGGCCGGCAGCTCGCTCTGGATGTAGCGCCGCCAGTCCGGGCGCGAGTGTGCGAGCGCCATGAAGTCGCGGTCGAACTCGAGCAGCCGCTCGACCGAGGCGCGCGACGCGTCGCCGAGCCAGCCCCACGCGCCGGTGGCGGTGAACGGCCGCGGCTGCGGGTAGACGAGCGGCGCCACCAGGCCGCGGTGCCGGACGGGATAGGTGTAGCGCTCGGCGAAGCGCAGCGCCCGCGCGTGGCGCGCTTCGAGGGCGGCGAGCTCGCGCCGGGCGTCGGCGAGCTCCTCGTCTGGCACGAACAGCGTGAACCAGAACAGCCGCTCGTCGCCTTTGGGCGCGAACGCGAGCGGCAGGTGCGGCGGCGCGTCGAGCGCCGGCGCGCGCAGCGACTTGCCCGCCGGATAGGGCGCCGTGCCCTCGAACGGGACGATCGCGAGCGTCGCCTCGGCGAACACGCCGAGCTGGCCCATCGAGCCGAACAGCCAGGGGAACAGCGGGTCGGCGGCGCCGACCTCGCGCACGCGGCCGCGCCCGTCGACCAGCCTGACGGCGAGCACGTTGTGCCAGAAGCCGCCGTGCACGCCGGAGTTCGGGCCGAAGCCGCCGGCGGCGAGGTAGCCGCCGACCGTCGGTCCGGGATAGCCGTCGTTCAGCACCGGCAGGTCGAAGCCGTGGGCCCGCAGCACGCCCTGCAGCGTCCACAGCACCGTTCCTGCTCCCGCGCTGACCGTGCCCGGCGCGGCGAAGCGCACCTCGCGCAGCTCGCGCGTGCGCAGCAGCAGCTCGTCGGGCGCAGGCAGCGTCGAGCCGTTGAGGGAATGGCCCTGCGCGCGCGTGCGCAGCGGCGCCGACTGGCGCGCGGCGATCGACACCGTGCGGGCAAGCTCCTGAATCGTGGACGGCGCGGTCTCGAGGAAGCCGGCGGCGCTCGTCCGCAGGCCGGAGAAATCGGCGACCGGCCGCTCAGCGCGCGTCGCCCCGCTCAAATGCCTTCGATCTCGTAGTAGACCGTCAGGAAATCCCCGCCGTCGCGGCCGAGGCCGCCCGACAGGTGGCCGAAGGGACGCTCGAGCGCCGGGCCGAGCGCCTTCTTCAGCTCCGCCGCGCCGATTGCGTAGCGGCGCGCGAGCGGCGCGAGCGCGGGGCGCAGCTCCTCGACCGTCAGGCGCGCCTTGTAGAAATTGAGGTCGAAGGACTTGCGCGGGTTGCCTTGCTCCTCGGCTTCGACGTAGACGAAGGAGTCGTTGCGCAGGCGGCCGGCCGCGAGGCGCAGGATTTCCTGCGCCGCCTGCTGCGAAGCGCCGTCGCCGCCCTCGTAGAGCGCGTCGAGGCGCCGCGCGATGCCCTCGATGGTGAGGAGCGGATGGCAGGTGTAGCGCGCGAGCGCGCAGCGCCCCGGGTCCCGCACCGGCCACTTCCAGCCGAGGAACAGCAACGCGGGCGCGAGGTTGGACGGCTCGCGCCGCAGGCGCGCGCGCAGCCGGTCCCAGAACTCGAGATACACCTTGTAGGTGCCGCCCTCGTAGCCGAAGCCGACCGTGTTCGCCTCGCCGAGCTGCGCCTCGAGCTCGCCGAGCGGCCCTTCGGGCATGCCGAGCGCGCGGCACGCGGCGAGCAGCCCGGCGCGCGGCGCCGCCGCCGCGCGCACGCCGAAGATGACCCGATCGGTGTGCAGCTTCCCGGCGGCGAGCTTGACGGACTTCTCGAAGCCGAAGCCCGCGCCCAGGCCGCGCACCGCGGCGAGCACCGGCCGCGCTCCGGCCGGCACGTCGGCGTCGCGCGCCTGCGAGGTGATCGCGCCAGCGGGCGTGGCGTTGAGCTGCGCCTCGTGCTCGCGCACGATCGCGGCGAGGCCGCCGGCGAGCTGCTTCGCCAGGGCCGGCGTGAGGATGATGCGGCGCTCGAGCTGCGCGCGCCCCTTCGGCAGCTGCCGGCCGAACAGCAGCACCGTCTCCTCGCGCGTGGTCTGCACCTGGCACACTTCGGCGCGCAGCGCCGCGACGCCGGAATCGAGCCAGCGCTCAGGCATTGCTGCGCGCGAGGAAGGCCTTCTTCGCGAGGTTGGCGAGCACCTTCTCGAGCGCCGGGCCGAGCAGCGCCTGCATCTCGCGCTCGTCGGTGACCGAGCGCTTGTCGCCGTCGCGCTGCAGCACCAGCTCGCCGCGGCGCACCGAGCCCATCAGCTCGTCGGCCACGGTGCGCAGGTCGCGCCGCCCGTCGAGCTGCCTCAGCGTCTGGCGGTGGATCTCGTCCAGCACCACGGTCTCGCCGCGCAGGTTGGTGACCTTGTAGCCGCGCGCGGCCTGCAGCCGGGCGAGCGGCGTGGCGGCGGGGGTCTTCTCCACCACCAGCGTGAAGGGCACGGGACTCAGGCGCCACTCGACCACTCCGGCCGCCATGCAGGTGAGCATCTCGCCGGCCAGGAACTCCTCGCGCTCGGCGTCGCCGCCGGCGGCATGCCGGGCGAGCTCCGCGAAGGGCACCGTCATCGGCCAGGCCTCGCGCAGGCGCAGCAGCGCGCTCTTCGTGACCGGCGACTTGCAGTGAATACTGTGGCCGGAGCCGCTCTTGAAGGTCAGCGGCGCCGCCGGGTCCGCGCCCGGCACGAGTTCCGCGTCGCTCGACAGCAGCAGGCCGTGCACCACCGAGGGCGAGATGGTGCGGTTCAGGCGGATGCCGCCGCGGCACACCAGCGACTTGCGGAAGTAGCGGCAGCGCACGAAATCCATGTACTGCTCCATCTGCACGATGTCGTCGGCGCCGAGCTCGTGCAGCTTCTGCGCCACCTCGGCGGAGAAGTTGCTCGACACCATGGTCGAGAAATCCGCGTCGCCGAGGTATTGCAGCCCGTTCACCGCCAGGCGCCGGGCGAAATCGTAGAAATACAGCGGCTGGTTGTTCTCCTCGAGGTGCTCGTGGTGGAGGTAGTAGTCCTCCATCTGGCCGATGTGCCTGAGCTCGCCCTGCAGCAGGCGGGCGTAGGGCGTGTCGGCGCCCTTGGTCGCCTCGGCGACGAAGCCGACCAGCGCCTTTGCCTGCGCGAGGCGCGCGTCGTGGTCGTCGAAGTGCTGGCTGCGGTAGAACATCATGTCGCGCACGATGCCGCGGATGTGCCAGCCGGGATAGGTGTTGTAGCTGATGTAGGCGACGCCGTTCGGCGCGAGATGGCGCTGGCAGATCTCGAGCATCTTGTTCTGCACCCGCGGCGGCACCCACGAGAACACGCCGTGGCTGATGATGTAGTCGAACTGGCCCAGGTCCTGCCCGACGTCCAGGATGTCGAGGTGCGCGAGGCGCAGGTTCTTCAGGCCGAGCAGGTCGACGGTCTTCCAGCCCTCGGCGATCTCGCGCGAGGAGGCGTCGATCCCCACGAACTCCGAGCGCGGGTGGTCCTGCGCCATGACGATCAGGTTACCGCCCATCGAGCAGCCGAGCTCGAGGACGCGGCAGCGCTCCGGCGCCGGCGCGTCCAGCCCGAACAGCTTCGCGACCGCCGCGAGCCGCTCCGGCCGGGTCTGCCGGAACGGGTTGCTCGGGTACGGGATCGCGTCGTACGTGGTGCGCTTTTCGGCCATCGCTCCCCGCTTCTCGATAGTCGTTCACTAGTATAAGTGGGGTATTCTCCCCATAGGGAATCTACTCAGGGGGTCAGCAATGGCAACGAAGCAGGCGCAGGCGGCCGAAGCGGAGGCCAAGGCCGCGGAAGGCACGCGCATCAAGTGGGACGACTCGGGGATGAAGAGCTCCTACGCGAACGTGTGCAACGTCACGAGCACGCGCGAGGAGGTGGTGATGCTGTTCGGCATCAACCAGGCGTGGAACCGCGGCCAGAAGGAGGTCACGATCCAGCTCACCGACCGCATCATCATCAGCCCCTACGCCGCCAAGCGGCTGGTCGCGCTGCTCGAGGGCGTGGTGCAGGAGTACGAGAAGCGCTTCGGCACCCTCAGCGTCGAGGGCCCCGCGGCCAAGGGCTAGCGCAGGATCGCCCAGCCGCCCGTGGCCTCGAACCCGGCCTCGCCACCGGAGCTGCGCACGGTCGCGCCGCGCTTCGATCTCGGCGACGCGCAGCGCACCGGGCTGGACGTCGCCTGGCGGCGCTTCGGCGCCGCGGCCGGCCCGGAGGAGTTCTGCCAGAGCTGGCTCGAGCTGCAGTGCCACGCGCTCGGCGGCGTGAGCGACGCGCTGGTGGTGCTGCAGAAGCCCGGCATCGAGACGTTCGCGCCGCTCGCCTTCTGGCCGGAGGGGCGGCGCGAGCGCCCCGCGCACGCCCCGCTCAAACACCCCGCGCTGCGCGAGGGCCCCGGCCAGGGCGAGCCCCACCGGCCCGACTTCCA
>Ga0335084_10004654_pt1 | contig 13524 bp, 7 predicted proteins | sample Lox_Sample_44_FD_206721 | JGI IMG/M metagenome (GOLD analysis project Ga0335084, IMG submission 206721) | Soil microbial communities from Loxahatchee National Wildlife Refuge, Florida, United States - Lox_Sample_4.4 | ecosystem: Environmental > Terrestrial > Soil > Wetlands | place: USA: Florida... | reverse complement strand
CGTCACGGGTGGTATCGATCTGTCCGTGGGCCGCCTGGCCGGCTGGATTTCCACCGTGGTGGCCTACAACCAGCTCAACCGCCTTACCGGTACGCCTGCCCTGGCCGCGATCTTGTCGGTGATCATCGGTCTGGGTGTGGGCACCCTGTGGGGCATTGGTCAAGGCTACATCATCTCTTATCTGCGCGTGACGGCATTCATTGTCACCTTGGGCAGTTACTTCATCCTGCAGGGCTTCACCCTGCTGCAGACCGAAGGCAAGACCATTGCGGCCAATCAGCCAGTCTTCTCCGAAATCGGGCAAGGCTACTTGCCGGCGGCATTGAGCTGGCTGCTCGCAGTCGTGGTCACTGTCGCCTTATTCTTCTTCATGTTTCGGGGTCGTCGCAATAAGCAGAAATATGGCTTTCCGCTGCCGCCGTTGGCTTTGGATGTGGCGAAAAACGTCCTGTACTCAGCTCTCGTGTTGATCTACGTCTATACTGTAAATTCGTATAAGACAGCGCCGGGTATCCCGTACCCTGTGTTGATCCTGGGCATCGTCGCCGTCATCATGACTTACGTTTCCAACAACACACGCTTCGGGCGCCACGCCTATGCCATCGGTGGCAATCGTGAAGCAGCGCGCCTGTCGGGCATCAACATCCGCAAGAGCATTTTCCTGATCTTCGTGCTGATGGGTTTCTTATCCGGCTTGGCAGGCATTGTGCTGGCCTCTTACGTGGGCTACGGTACAATTGCCGCGGGTGCCGGTTACGAGTTGGACGTGATCGCTAGTGCGATCTTAGGCGGCACGTCAACCCTCGGCGGTGTGGGTACGATTCCCGGTGCCATGATCGGCGGTTTGATCATGGCCAGCCTGAACACCGGCTTGCAAATGATGAATGCGCCGGCCGCCAGCACCTACGTGGTCAAAGGCGCAGTCTTAATCTTAGCGGTGCTGCTCGACGTATCGCTCAAGCGGGATCGCACCTAATTTCCACGATCCTGGCAACACAACAAACAGCGGACATGAGATCGATCTCGTGTCCGCTGTTTTACTTTACGCTCCGTACTTGGTTATTGAAATTCAGGATACTGCGTCAACGCCGCCTCCAACGTCGGCAGGTCCGGCGCCAACAGCCACAATGTCTTATCGCCTTTGCCGAAAATGCAGCTGGTCTGTTGATTGGACTCCCAGCAATTCCCCGCTGCCCGATCGATCTGCGAGCCGCGAAAACGCACGCCCAGATACTTCGCCATCGCTGCTTTGAACTCAGTCGCGTCACGCGCTGTGTCCCACGTCCATTCGGCCGCTAAAACGGTCTGGCTGAAGACATTGTTGTAGTAGATCTGATAATGATCACCGCCCCACCCTTGCGAAGCTTTGAGCGCAGTGCTGTCATCAACTTGCGCCGCCAGATCTGCGCCCGCGTCGAGGATGAGATACGTCGTCCATTCGCCTAACACATTATCATCGATCAAGCGCCAATCTGTACCAAGCGTATCCGTGAGCGGTGGAGCGGCTACCGCGATGGATTGTTCGTCGGCTAGATATTTCTCGGGATGCAGGATCTGCTCAGTGCTGTCCGGCAGGTTCTCGTAAGCCCGATTGACCTCAGCCCAATTGCCGCGCTTGTACAGCGCCTCGACAAACTTCAATCCTTGCAGATAAGGGAATTCCAGATCGCGGCTGACGTAGGGCGGTGGATAATCCTCGGGCAGCGTCTGGCTTGGGGGGCGATAGCGCAGAATGTCCTGATAATCCTGTGGCCCGGCATACTGCTGCCACCACTGCTGCATCAGCAACGTAGCATCACCTTCGACTAGAGCGCGGATCGCCGCACAGCGTTGCTCATCGCCCAAACAATCGGGATACACGCCCAACGTATCGATGTGAAAATGTTGATCGGTCAGCGCGTGATCGTATTCGTGCGCGAACACAAAACGCTCCACGCCGCCGAAGCGCGTGCCGATCACAAACAACTGCTTCAACCAGGGGATGTAGAAACCACCGATGTTATCCGCCAGGCCGTTCATCGCGTACTTGAACAAATCATACGTCGGTTTGATCAAGCCCAGCGCGCTGAGGCTGCGAGCCTGATCAGCCAGCGTTTCAGCATAGCCCTGCTCGATCAACATCTGGCGCAGCGTCTGCTCCACCGCTTCACGCCGAATCAAGACGCGGGGCACATCATTTTCGATCGACAGGCCGCGCAAGTCCGCGACTTGCTGTTCGATCTTATCCATGTTTGCCAGCAGCGTCGGATTCAACGTCGGGAACGGCGTGGCCGTGCGCGTTGCGGTAGGCGCGGGCGTCGGCGTCGGCGTCCAGGTGGATGGCAGCCGGCGTTCCGTGGCCGATGGCGGTGGTGCAGGTGTGAAGGTGGAAGTCGCCGTTGCCGCGATCGCGACGGCGGGCGCAGAAGACCGATCGGTTGGTGAAGCGCCCGATGAGAGCAACAACACCAAAGCGATCCCAATCACCGCCACAACGCCAAATGCCATCACGCCCATCATCGCCCATTGCAGTTTTGTGAAACGCGCTTTCGATTTCCGCTTCGCGACTGGGCGGCTGACGGCCGCCGCGCGTAAGGCCTCCATATCCGATCGTTTGGGTGGAACGACCTCGCCCGATGGAGATGGCGGCGCAGTGCGCGGCGTATCGCGCGGTGGAGCAGGCGGTGGAACGATTGTGGGCGGTGGTGTGACGATTGGCGCGGCGCGCTCTTCCGGTGGCGAAAGCAGTTTGCGCAATCTAGCCTGTGCTTCGACGTTGCCGGGATTGATGCGCAGTACGCGCTGCAGGCAATCGATCTTTTGTTGCTGCTCGGTCACCGCCTGGCTCAACAACAGCCAGCCTTCTTCCGATCTGGGCTGCTGCTTCACGACTTCGATCAGCAGGGGCCGTGCGAGCTGCGGCTTGCCTGCCTGCAAATAAGCAGCGGCACGTTGCAACGTCTGCGGAATGGAAGAACTCATGATCGATCTTTCTGAATGCGAGTATCGTCGGTCATTGTATCACGGCGCGACCTCATCCTCCCAATCGCGCCAGTCCACCGGATGTGCCTGCAAGTAAGCATCGACCGCCTGGCCGATAGTGCGGAAGAAGAGCTCGTCGCCGAGTTTAGTGAACAAGCCGTAACGCTTCAATCGATCTTTGGCCGGGCCTTTCATCTCGGCAAAGCACAACTCGATGCCCGCGCGCTGCAGCTCGTCGTCGAGTTCCGACAACGCGTCCGCTGCGGTGATGTCTATGTCAGTCACCGGCTCGGCGGCCACCACCACCCACTTCGCGGGCGTAGGCGCATCGGCCACGGCCAGCAGCACATGCTCGTGGAAGATCTCCGCATTGGCAAAGAACAACGGCGCATCCCAGCGGAACAACACCAGGCCGGGAATGCGTTTCGCATCGGGATGACGCGTGATGTCGTGATAGCCCTTCAAGCCATCGACGCGGCCCAGCACCGCATCGTACGGCCGCCACGCACGCCAGACGAAAGCCAACAGCGCCAGCCCGATCGCGATGAAAATGCCCTGGATGACACCAATCAAAGCCACACCCAGGAAACAGGCGATCGAAAAGGCAAACTCTGAAGGGCGCAAGTGATAGAGCCGCCGCATACCTTGAATGTCGATGAGCGAGAGCGCCGCCGAGATCACCACCGCGCCCAGCGCAGCACTGGGCAGGTTCTGCAGCAAGGTGGGCGCAAAGACCAACAGCAGTGCGATGCACAGCGCGCCGACGAGACCGGTGAGCTGCGTCTTGGAACCAGCCGATTCGGCCACTGGTGTGCGCGATGAACTGCTGCTAATGGAAAAACCTTGAAAGAATCCGGCGGCGATGTTAGCCGCGCCCAGCGCGATGAGTTCCTGATTCTCATCGACTTCGTAGCCGCCGCGTAGCGCGAACGTGCGCGAGAGCACGCTGGTATCAGCGAAGGACACCAATGCGATCGCCACCGCGCCTGCAAACAAGACACTCATATCGCTGAGAGAAACGATCGGGATTTGGAAGGACGGCAAGCCTTGCGGCAGCGGTCCGACCACCGCCACGTTCGCCGTCGCCGCCAGATTAAGCCAACCCGTCACGATCGTCGCGCCGATCACGGCGATCAACACGCCGGGAATCTTGGGCCAGCGACGCTTGAAGAGCAGGATGACGAACAGACACACCGCACCAATGATCACTGTTGTCCAGTTGGTCAAACCATTCAACACGCCCTGCACCAGACTCGCTGATTCTTGGATCAGATTCTCGCCGGTGGAAGAGAATCCCAGCACTTTGGGCAGCTGCCCGATCAATACCGTGAGGGCGATGCCGTTCAAGTAGCCGATGCGCACCGGTTTGGAGAGCAGATCGGTGATGAAGCCGAAGCGCGCCAGTCCGGCCAGCAAGCATAACGCACCCGACAGCAAGGCGAGCATTCCGGCGAGCGCCACCAACCGATCGGGATTGCCAGCCGCCAACGGCACGATCGTCGCGGCGATGATAGCCGCTAGCGATGAATCGGGCCCCAGCACCAGAATGCGGCTCGGCCCGAAGATCGCATAAGCGATGAGCGGTACGATGGTGGCATACAGGCCGTAGATGGCGGGCAATCCCGCGGCTTCGGCATAACCCATGCCCACCGGTACGAGAATCGCTGTGAGCACCAATCCTGCGGCGAGATCCTTGATCAACCAGCTGCGCTGATAGGTATGCGCCATCTGCAGACCCGGTATCCAGCGGCGCAATCCGCGCGGACGTTGTTCGCGTTGAAAAGGACTGACAGCGACGGTGGATTCGGTCATAGAGCGATCAGTCTCCCTTCGCCGATGCTTCCAATTGTGGTGCAGCACCCGGCGGCAAACGGTAGATTAGCAAGAGATCGGCGGCCAATTCATCAGCATGGCGCCGCAGTGCATCGATCTGGCCAGGATTCGGTTCGATGCGATAGGCCATGAGCAGCACCTGAATCTCGTCACACAAGCGAATCATCTCGTCGAGTTTGTCATTCAACACGGCCACATCCAGCACTGACTCGCGCGGCAACTTGGAGGCTTGCGTCAGCAGCTGCTGGCGGAGGGCATCCCATTGGGCGCCGGTGATCGCTTCGGCCACCGGCCCGGTGATTAATTTCGTTGCAAAACGCAGCACCGAAATTGGTTTCAGGTCCGCGATCTGGCGCTGCAAGCGCGCGATCCATCTTTGCCAGCGATGCTGATCTTTGAGCAGCTGCAGTGGCACTTCGGTTTCGAGCACGTATTTTGCGATGCGTTCGTCGATGAGCTGCAGATTCTCTTCGGCATCGCTGAGCTGTTTCACCAGCGAGGCCACCGTGCGCGTAGTAACTTCCTGATCCATGTTTTATCCTATTAGCTTCCGCGAAGTCTGGCTTCCAGATCGGCAATTGTAGCACGCAAGCGTCTTTCTTCTTTGAGGTATTGAAGAGGCACGTCGATTTCCTGGACGTACTTAGCTTTGTGCTCCTCAATCACCTGCAGATTTTCACGCAGGTCTGCTAATTGCCGTTCCAGCGATGCGCGATCTTCTTGGGAGAGTGCTGCACGTCCGATCGGTAGGGGCGGCTCGATCGGAGTTGAGGGTGCGGCACGCGCCGCGGCCTCCCACAGGCGGCCATCGCGCAGGCGCATGAACAGGACCGGCGCGGCGGCGTCGAATCGTCCATTCGTGATGAGCATGCTGCGTGCTTCATTCATGGCGAGATCGACCGTACCATGCGCGAACAGCTGCCGATAGAACGTGGCCGCAAATTGGCGTGCAGTGAGCATCGTCACATCGGCGTGCATCGCCACCACCGCCGGAAGGCCGATCTGCACCAGGCGCGGAGCGAGGCCGGTGAAGACATCGTACAGCGATTGCGTTGCACTCTGACATGCGGCTAACGCCACCAGCTGCGGCGGTGTCTGCAACCGATCGAGCATCCCGGCGAAATCGGTATCGATCACACGGTGCGTAGTGCGATCCTCGTTTTCGAAGTAGAGCGCCGCTTGCTGCTGCTTGACGCTGAATCCGCCGTGCCCGATGAAGTGGAGCACGTGATAGCCGTTGCGCAATTCAGCTTCGAGGCGAGCGAGGGTAATGGGCGCAGAAAGGAAAGTGAGCGATACACTCTCACCCCAACCCTCTCCCTTAATGGGAGAGGAAGAAAGCGCCTCGCGCAAAGTTTTCTCTTCCAATTCCACATCCGCTGGGGGCAGATTATATTTGTCTGTCAGATCAATCGGATTGGAGATCACCGCCAGTACGGGCATGGATCGATCACTGAGCGCGCGGCCCCACTCCTTGCCGATCGCGAGATAGCGTGAGAACGGCGTATCTGCATCAGCGGCGATCAATTCGTCTCTGTCACGAAGCAACTCCCACGGCAAAACGTGCAGGGCAGGCGGATCAATGCGCAAACGGACACGTCGCTGCTTCGATCGGCCGCGCGCTTCGCCCCACGCTTTGAGCAGTTCGTCGTCGTCCAATAAAATCTTAAAGAGCGTTTGTCCATCGGCCACAGCATCGCCGGTGGCCGTCCACGTGGCGAGATTAGCCTGAGCTGCGCCGCGAAAGACTTGCTCGCCGTTCAAAGTCAGTTCGACACGATACTCATGATCGATTAGATCGAAGATGCGCAGTTCGCAATCGAGCCACAGCGGTTGACTCGTCACAGTGAGCTGCACCTTTCCCGCCGAGCGCGTCATCTGTTCGGCGGCGAGGGTACTGACGCGCGCGCTGCCAAGTACATACTCTGCCTGATAGATCGTTACGACAATGCTGAGATCGCCCGCGCGCTGCGGCCTGAGGTGAAAGTAGATCGGCGGTGCATCTTTGCCGCGCACTAATTGAAATTGAATACTGCTTTTGCCGACGATTGCGCAGTCGGGCGCATCGACTTCGGCGCGCAGATCAAGCACCGGCGTACCCTGTTCTGCCACAACCAGCACCTCGCCCGACTCGATGTGCGTCAGATCTTTCACAGCCAGCAGCGGCGAGGTGATCTGCCGCACCGCCACTGCCAGATCGAACACGCGATCGACAAAGACCTGCTCCGGCACAGCTGCATCGACGCGCAGAGTTTGCACTTCTAGTTGCGGCTGTGTCGCTTTCGGTTTGGCATGAGCGATGTGTCCGCCGGCTGAGACAACTTTGTCACGCCCGACGATATCACCATCCAGTTCAATTTGCTTGGCCTGTATATCGACCCCGCCACTTCGCATGGTAGTTGATGTCGATTCAGGGGACGTATTGCGCGAGATAACGGTTTCACTTTTCGGGACTGATGCTGTGACAGTGGTCAAGCTGCCCAGCAAAGTCCCATCGATCGCTTCCCGCGGATCCTCATCTAGGATCACAATCCCACGATCGCGCCACATACGCACATCTGCTTGCGACAGACCCGGCCACACGGCATACGCCAATCGTGCGAACTTGCTCTCGGCGATTTGATCGAACAAGAACTTGAAGTCAGGATCGCTGAGATTGTAGCCGTAGAACAGGATCGTATTGCGCTTGAATGCGCGGCGCACTTCGTCGACCACATCTTCTTTGTCGCGATCTCGCAGCAACTGGGAGTGATCACGATCGGTGACGACTAGGGTATCTGGCTGCTGGGCATCACCGTAGAATTTGATCAGCGTCGGGCGTTCGGGGCGGGTAAAACTGACATCGCTACCACGGACCACGCGATTAAAGCCAACGCCCGCCTGTTGAAAGGCGACTTCCAGCAAGTTATCATAGGCAGTCGTGATCATGGTTTCAATACGATATTTCTTGACCAGTGCTACAATGCTGTGATGAAATGCCGAAGGCGACTTGCCCGTCGTATCCAACGCGCTGCGAATGAAGTCCGTGAATTCAAAGCGATTGCCCGCTTGGCTGACCCGCTGCGCCACTTCTGCCAGCGAGGGCGATTCGTCCAGCCGATAACGCCGCGCCATATCACGCGCCAGATCAGCACGCGCGGGTAAGCTGGTCACATCATAGGGCAGGTCTGCACCGAGGAACAGCACACAATCGCCACGCGTAAGATGCTCGATTAGTTCGGGAGGGATTATGAAGTCTGGCATGATGACTCCGTTCGATTTTCCAATACTTTGCGCTGCACCTGCGAGAGCCTTCTTTGCAAGGACAAACTGATTTTAGTGAGAATGAGGAGGAAAAGCAAACGACAACCACACCTGTGGCTCCGCTCTAGTTGGAAACTGGTAAGTGCTGCGTAAGAATCGAGGACATTTGTGAGCAACCCTCCATCAATCTGCGTACGCATATTGACTTTTCACAAAATGAATGCACAATAGAAAACAGTGGCATGAGTATTGTAATGCTGCCGGGGCCCTTCTTGCGTGTGATCAGCCAAGTCAATCATCAGGAGAAAACTATGACCTCCGCGCCCAAGGACAAATCCCTCGACCTGCCACCTGAAATCTATGCCGAAGTGTCGATCAAGTCGCGCGGCAAGGTTTCACTCTTCGACTCGACCGATCCCATTACTCCTCAGACCGTCGAAGATTATTGGGCGGAAGATGAGCGCTTTGGAGATGCTTGCAAACGGCTGCAAGACGCCGGGTTTGAGTTCATCGGTGAGCCCAGCCCGGAGCAAGCGACACTTTCGATTAAGGGAAGCCCACAAGCCCTGGAGAGAATCTGCGGTGACATGGGGAACTGGGTGCCCATTGAGGTGCCCTACCCGATCGCAGGCGAAGACACTAAAGACATCACGCACTTGCAATATGATCTAGAGAATAATCGCTATCGTCGTTATCTGGGACTCATTGATGGACAGGCAACCACTTTGGGAGCAGATATTGAAGCGCTCGAAATCGCCGTGCCACTGCAGCTCTGTGCCGCGACGGCGATGCCACCTAAGATCAGTGATGGCTCGTTCTTTTTGACGCTGCCGGACGATGTGTCCCGCCTGCTAGAAGCTGACAAGGCCCATGCTCAGCAGATCACAGGGAAAGGCATCCGGGTGGCGATGATCGATACCGGCTGCGATGTAACGCATCCCCATTTCGCCAGCTTATCTTCCCCCCAGCAAATTCAAGCAACATCGCCCGATTCTTTCGATGACCAAAATGGGCATGGTACCGCAATGGCAGCCAACCTGTTCGCGCTAGCGCCCGGTGCGACCCTGCTGCCAATTAAGATTCAGGAAGTCGGGAAACTGCTGACACCAAGCGAATTCAAACGCGAATTCTGCATCGGTTTGGAGCCGGCGCTGCGGCAGGCATTAGCGCTTAAACCGAATATCATCACGGCTAGTCTGGCGATGGACCTCGCCCGCATGGGACAGATCTTCGTCGCGGGCGGATCTAACGAAAAGTACATCCGGCTGTCGCGTGTGATCCACACTATTCTGGCCGAAATCTGGCGCAAGAGCAGCCCTGCACAGCATACCGTTGTCCTCTTTTCAGCAGGAAATAGCACGGTGCATGGTTTTCCAGCTCAATCACATTTTGTCATTGCCGTGGGCGGCGTACACGCCGATCGCACTGGCAACCTTGCCGCTAGCGATCTAGCTAGTGGGTTCGTGAGCGATACGGGCCGGATAGTTCCCGATGTCTGTGGGCTGTGCGGCTTGAAGCAAGATGCCTATATTATGAGCCCGGTGACGCCCGATTCGCGCCAAGACATTCTTGATGGCGGTAGTGATACGGCCATGCAACAAGATGGCTGGGCGCGCTTTAGCGGCACATCGGCTGCCACGGCACAAATTGCCGGAGTCGCCGCGCTGTTGCTGCAAGTTGCTCCCAGCTTGACTGCCGAGCATCTCCGCTGCATCTTGCAAACCACCGCGCGCGATGTTAGCACCGGACAAAGCGCCGACAACAAACGTGCCGCAGTCGGACCAGATTTAGCCACCGGTAGTGGCTTGGTGGATGCCGAATGGGCCATCGAGATGGCCAAAGCTTATCAAGTAAAACATGCCTCATAAGGAGATCAGCATGCCCAAGAAAATGCCTACCCCGGAAGATCTGCACACCTGGACCGTCTCGCTGCGCTTCAAGAAAAATGCCAAATCTGTTACCGTAACCTGGCAGAATGATGATCCCGCGATCAAACCGATCAAGAAAACTGTCGCGCTACTCAGCCAAGATGGAACAGCCGGGCCAGCTGAATACTTGACTTGCCTTCAGAATTGCGGTGGGGATCCGCTTTGCCCGGTCGTGTGCCTAGGGAGGCTCTTTTCATAGACCAAGGCACTGATCGCACAACTCGGCACATGCACGGTATGGCATCACCTGCTTACTTGGAAGACAGTCGTGCTTGGGTAGCGGAATTGTTTACGGTTGACCTTTGGACGGCTGCGGCGTCAACGCCGCCCAGGTGAGACTCGCTCCAAAGCAGCTGCAGGCAATGATCGCCAGTCCGTCGTCGGCAGTCAACATCCCGACTAGCTGCGGGCCGAGCCAGCCTGCGCCTAGTCCAGCGAGCGCCCCAATACCAATCGCGATCACCAGCGTGATGCGTGAGCTAAACGCACGGGCAGGCCGTTCCGCCATGGGTACAGCTAATCCCAGGATTAAACCGGCAATCCAGCCCCACCGATCGAGCGTTAACGGCAAGAACGCGATCAACCCCAGAATCGCACTGCTTGCACCCAGAGTTATTATGCGGCGTGCTAGCGGCCAGCCTGTTACCATCGCGCGCATGCTGCCAAATCCATAGCTAAACATCAGACCACCTAACCAGCTGAGCGCAGCGATTAAAAGCCAAACAACCACGAACGGCACCAGCGCAGACGGCATGCTCTGCTTTTCCACGGCATGCACGGCGACGTAGGTCACTAACGGCACGGCGCCAATCACGGCTGCCCAGCGGCCGATGCGAGTCTGCCGTTCAGTTTCCCGATAGGCGGCTTCCCGTTTGAGGCGAGCTACTCGCCGATAAACCGGCCATTGCAGCGAGCGCTGTAGATCCATCGGGCCAACGTACAAGCGCCACCAGGCCAAATCATCAAGTGCTTGACGGCGCGCTGTCCGATCTTCACCTTGCGTTACGAGCAACAAGCCCTCCAGCACTGCATGGCGTTGGACTTGCAAGCTGTCGGCGGCCCGCTGCCGCACCAGCGCTGTCGTATCGTGCAAGGCGGTTTCCACCAGTAGCTTACTGGCCTCCGGGGCATTCCATGCACGGAGTGCCTGCGCAGTTCTGGCACGCACTTCGGCTGAAGGGTGGCGCAAGCAGTCAGCGGCGATCTCGGCGCGATGGGCGGGATCTTGAACCTGGTTCAGCCAATAGTCGGGGGCAATATCCGATTGAATCGCGCTGCGCAACAGCAGTTCCTGCGCCGAAGCGGCCAGGCGCAACCAGCTGCGCGCCCCATTCACCAGTTTCAGTTTGTCAGCCGCCATCAACGTGCCAAAGCGCTGCCAATCATTCACTTCTTGGGCAATCAACTCTTCGATCTGTTTGCGCTGCTTGAACTCTGCGCCTTGTTCCAACTCATGGATCAAGTACTCATGCGTGAGTTCGTAGGCCGTGTCTCCCGTGCTGAGAATGACCGGCCGTAGCAGACGCAGACGCACCAAACGATTGACGACGACTTGCAGCGTCTGTGGCGGAACCTGAAGGGCAACACCTAGCTCGGCATGCGTTTTCACATCTTTAGTTCCTTGCGATGTGATCAGCTCTTGTAATACGGCCTGCGCCAGCACGCGTTCATCGCGCTCAAACATCTTCAGACTTTCATCAAGATACCGCCGCAGCACACCGCGCGTGCCGCCGATTTCAGTGTACATCGCCAGCGTGATAACGCGCTCGCCCGGCGGCAGCGCACTATACAGTGCACTACACACGAGCTGCAATGGCGGCGGCATGACGGCTACTTGATTGCCCTCTGTCAAATCGTCCAACAGCTGATCGAGCAAGCTGGCTTCATAAGTGATGTTCAGGCGGGCTACGGGCAAAATAATCGCATGTCGAGCCTGGTCGCGTGTGAGCGGCAGCAAGCGCAGGCGATGATTGACACTCAACACTTCAGGCAAGTACGTTTCCAGTTCGCTCAAGGCAGCCAACCAGTCTTCACGCAAGCTCAAGATCACCTTGACCGGCACCCGGCGCGCTTCGTGCCAGGCGGCGAGTTCGGCCATAAACGCCGCGCGAGACGTCGCGCTCTGGCGAATGAAGAATTCTTCAAACTGATCCAGAACGATCACGAGAGGGCGGCCTAAGGTTATGGCGGCTGCATCCAGAAAATCGATGAGCGGGCCTTCCTCCGGTAAATGAACCATAGCCGGATGCTGGCTGATGGCACGCCGGATCGCGAGCGTCGGATCATCCAGCATCCGCACATAGAACATCTCATAAGGAGTGGAGCTTGCCTCAACGTGCGGTTTGACACCAGCCAGCAGCAGCGAGGTCTTGCCAACACCTGAATTACCGTAGAGGACAACCAAGCGGCGGGCATGAAGCAAGGCACTGAATTTTTCAATTTCTTGTTCCCGCCCAAAAAAGATCGGCGCATCTTCCGGAGTGAAAAAATCCAACAGCTTATATGGCTCGTCCAAACTAGAAAGAGGAACTAAGGGCGCTGGGGGCTGCGACAGCTGCGCAGGCAATTGTTCAATTAAGGCCGCTAGAAACGCCGTTGGATCGATACGGAGCACCTCGACGCCGTGCTGCCGGCACCAGCTGTGGATGTAAGGTTGAAAACCATCGTCCAGGGCGTAAGCTCGCCTGGCATACCGATCAAGTGAGGCCGTGACTTTGTGATACAACTGTCTGAAATAGGGATCGGAGAAATCATAACCTATAAACAAGAGAGTCCTGGACGCAAGATATCCCTGCAAAACAATTGAAATACTCGACTGATTCTCAAAATAAAGCGCATAATCATCTTCTGTCAGCACCAAGGATTCGACATTTTCCTGCGAGCCGCGCAATTTATATAGACGCGCTTTATCTTTGCTTTCGAAGACAACATCGACGTTGCCAATGATCACATCTATCGGATAACCACGCGCTCTCAAAGTTCTTTCCAGGCCATTATCCCAACACGTCGTCACAATGACCTCTGCGCCGTGCTGTTCGATCAAGCGGGCAATTGCCTGATGCAGCGGTTGCGAAGTGCTGCCTCGCTGCTCAATCCGTTCGAGGACAAAACTCTGAAGCGCCTGGCGGCCAGCTTGATCTGCATAGATTTGAGCGAGCTTTGCAAAGTCCAACAGGCCAGTGTCGGCGACGCCGCATCGCTCGGCTAGCTCGGCAGCCAGCCGATCGATGAAGGGGCTGCCTTCCACGTCGCGCATGATGCGGTCGCCGATAAAGAGCGCTACGCTACCGCGCTGAAACTGTTCCAGCAAATCACTCGGAATCGAAGTCATGGTTCCCTGGATTTAGGCGCGTGCCATCAAGCTGCGAGAAATCGACGGCGCGATGTGGAAAGAAATGTGCCTGCCGGTGACGGTGATAAAATGCTTCCCTGGTAAGTTATCGTACACCGGCGCGCATTCGTGCTGGTGATATTGTAGTAAGAACAGCGGTGAAAGGCAAACCAACGATCAGGTTGTAAGGCAGTATAATGAGTCGTTGTTGCTCATTCTTTTTCTCGG
>Ga0335084_10004653_pt1 | contig 13524 bp, 9 predicted proteins | sample Lox_Sample_44_FD_206721 | JGI IMG/M metagenome (GOLD analysis project Ga0335084, IMG submission 206721) | Soil microbial communities from Loxahatchee National Wildlife Refuge, Florida, United States - Lox_Sample_4.4 | ecosystem: Environmental > Terrestrial > Soil > Wetlands | place: USA: Florida... | reverse complement strand
TCTGGCGACTCCGCTGATGGTCAGAGAACTGAGTTGCGTCGTCCAGCCGCTCTGCGTCTGCGAAATCGTCACCGAACCGAGCGCGTCTTGCGAGATGGTCACGCCGCCTGCGGTCACGGCCTTCGTCACAACCGCGCGGTACTTCTTGCCCGGTGGATCGGTCGCGGAGTGCACCTGATCGACCAGACGCAGCGTCACGCTCGTGCTCGCAGAGGCCGCGCTTTGCGGCGCTGCTGATGGGGCGCCCTGAGCGGGTGCGGGCACCGGCGCTGGAGTAGTAGACGGATGCGGGGTGGGCGGCGCGGGAGCATTCGCTGGCGCGCCTGTTCCCGCAGCATCGCCTTTCCAGCCGGTCAACACCGCTTTCGCACCTTTCGATGCGAACTGCTCCAGCGCCGCGCGCGCCTGCGCTTCGGCATTCGCCGCGTAGTGGATGCAAACGGGCGTGCCGTACTGGGGCAGGTTGTACTTGGCAACGGCGAACTTCTGGAATGCCTTGACCAGGGTCGTGTAGGCATCGCCTGTGTCCGGATACTGCAGCACGTCGCTGTAATACGTGATTCCGGCATTGGGAACATTGCAAATCCAGAAGGCTTCGGGGCGCGCTTGAGCCGATGCCGGCGCCACACCAAGCGCTCCGGACGCGTAAGCCAGCACAATCAGGGCGACGATGAAGACGACGTGAGTTGGGCGCACGGGGACGGTGAGAGTGGTCTTTCGAATAAACACGTCTGTCCCTCCAGAAAAATCTCCTCGCGGACTGAGGCTAAGATGGGCGGCATTATCCCAAATCCTCCAGCCCATGCACAGACGGGACCGGAGTTCCCAGCGCATCCGTCGGGTTGATCGTCAGCGCGCGCCTGAGCGGCAGCGCCCACGAGGGACCACGTCATCGCGCTCTATGCGCCGGGCGAGGCGCTGTTTCTCTTCGGGCTCGATCGCCTCGATGAGGCGGTGGCGAGCGAGGCCGGCGGCGGCACGGTCGTCTTCCAGGCCGGCGGGCACACCTACCAGCTGTTGAGCTCGTTCCTCGGACGCTGACGGTTGATCGGCGACCCGCGCTCCCGTTGCCACACCGACCGCATGCGCCGACGGCGACGACGCGCGAGGGGCGTGACCGGCCGGCCTTATTCGTCCCGCAGCGCGACGACCGGATCCACGCGCGTCGCCCGAAGCGCCGGGATGCAGGTCGCCAGCATGGCCGTGGCGATGAGCACCGCCGGCACGATCGCGAACGTCGTCGCGTCCGTGGTGCTGACGTCGAACAGCAGTCCGGCCATGACGCGCGTGAGAGCCGCGGCGCCGAGCAACCCGATGACCGTCCCCGCGCCCGCGAGCTCGAGGCCCTGACGAAGGACCATGCTGAGAATGCGGCGGCGCTCGGCCCCGAGCGCCATCCGCACGCCGATGTCGCGCGCGCCCTGGGCGACGAGGTGCGACATCACGCCGTAGACGCCGACGATCGCGAGCAGCAGCGCGAAGCCCGCGAAGGCGCCGAGCATCACCGTCGAAAAGCGCTGCCGTGCCATCGACCCGCTCATCCGATCCGTCATGGTCTGCACATCGACGACGGTCATCGTGGGATCGAGTTCGTGAATCTTGCGCACGAGCGCGGCGGCCACGATCGTCGGATCGCCCGTCGTCCGCGCCACGTGCCAGCTCCCGTTGAGGCTCGGCCGGTACATCACGATGCGCCCGTCCACGTCGAGCCCGTACTGCTTCACGGTGCCGACGACGCCGACGATGGCGTACTTCGTCGCGCCCGGATCCCCGTTCCACAAGTGCTTGCCGACCGCGTCGCCGTTCGGCCAGAAGCGCTGCGCGAACTTCTCGTCGATCACGCAGACGGGCTCCGCGTTCTGCGGCAGATCGGCGTCGGAGAAGACACGACCCTGAATCACCGGGATCTTCATCGCGCGGAAGTAGTCGGTGGTCGCACCACGCTGATCGACTTGCAGCTCCTGGCCGGGCGCCGGCGTCCAGCCTTCGACGTTGATGCCGCCCCAGCCGACGGACGACGTGAACGGCAGCGAGGTGACGGCGCCACGCGCGACGACGCCGGGCACGACCGCGAGGGCCTCGTTGAACGGACGATAGAAGCCGAGCGCGGCGTCGCGGTTCTGGAACTGACGCGCGCTTGCCCCGAGGCGCATCGACACGACGCCCTCCGGGTCGAAGCCTGGCGCGACGTGTTGCAGCCGCACGAAGCTCCGAATCAGCAGGCCGGCGCCAACGAGCAGCATCAGCGAGATGGCGACCTCCGAGACGACGAGCAGGCTCCGCAGCCGCCGGCGGGAACTGCCGAATCCGCCGTCGCCCTGCGAACTGCGGCCGCCGGCTTTCATGGACGCACTGAGATCGACGCGCGCGGCACGCACCGCGGGCGCGAGGCCGAAGAGGAGGCCGGTGACGACGGACACGGCGAACGTGAACGTCAGCACTGACGCATCGAGCGCGATCGCGTCGAGCCTCGGGATGTTGCCCGGATTCATCGTGCGCACCACCTGCAGGGCGGTGCGGGCGACGAGCAGGCCCATCACGCCGCCGAGCAGTCCGAGCAGCAGGCTTTCCGTGAGCAGTTGCCGGACGAGCCGCTGCCAGCTGGCGCCCAGCGCCGTGCGCACGGCCACTTCCTTCTGTCGGCCCGTCGCGCGCGTGAGCAGCAGGTTCGCGACGTTCGCGCAGGCGATGAGCAGCACGAGCGTCACCGAGCCCATGACGACGAGCACGGCAAGCCGCACGTTCCCGACTACGGAGTCGACTAGCGGCACGACGTCAATCGTGAACGTCCGGTCGCGCTTGTCCACCTCGCGGATCTTCGCCGCGATTCCGGCGACGTCGCTCTTCGCCTGCGCCATCGTCACGCCCGGCTTCAGGCGCGCGAGGATGTTGAAGTTCTCGTCCCCCCGCCGCTTCGTCTGCGTCTCCGGCCCGAACGGCAGCGGCAGATAGACGTCCATCCGAGTCGTGCTCGACACGGTCGGGATGATCTCGCCGTTCATCAGGAAATCCGAGCCGAGCACGCCGATGACCTGGAACTGATTGCTCTCGCCGGGATTCTGTGCGAGGCCGTTCAACGTGATCGTCCGTCCGACGACATTCGGATCCGCGCCGAAGGCGCGACGCCAGAACGCATGGCTCAGGACGACGACCTGCGCGGTCGGACCCGCGTCTTCCTCCGGGCGCAGCAGGCGTCCGAAGATCGGTTTCGCGCCGAGCAGCGGGAACAGGCTCGAGGACGTGAGGAGCGCCTCGACGCGCTGCGGCTCGGACTGGCCGTTCGCGGAGTCGGCGGCGGTCGCCAGCATCGTGCCGACGCGCCCCTGCGCGATGGCCATCTCGGCGAAGGCGTGATTCTGCTGCTGCACGTCGAGGTACTGACCGGGCGACGGCCAGTCCTGGGGAATGTTGACGCCCGGTGATCGCAGCCAGAGAATCGCCAGCCGATCGGCGTCAGGATACGGCAGCGGTTTCAGCAGCAGCGCATTTACGACACTAAAAATCGCCGTGTTGGCGCCGATGCCGATCGCCAGCGACGCGACGATGACGAGCGTCAGTGCGTAGCTGCGGCGCAGCGTGCGAATCGCGTAGCGGATGTCCTGGAAGAGCGGCGACATGATGCTCAAGGGTAACTGACACGGGTCAGCCTGGCGCTGAAAACTTCGAACGCGATCCTCAGACGAACTCGTACTCGAGCGTGAACGGGTGCTCCATGCCGTGGCCGACGGCGGTGCGGCCCTCCCCGCGAAGGCCGTGGAGTTCACCGGTGCTCGTGCCCGGCACGACCGTGTACGACTCCTTCGCCTGACCGGCCTCGAACACGCCGGCGCTGGACGCGCGTTCTTAGACGTCCGTCGCGCCGGTCCCCGCCTCCCTGCGCCGGTTCTCTCTCTGACACAGCTCCCTGTTGGCGCGATCCGTGGCGTAGGATACATTCGGTCGATGCCGCTCGCCGCCGGCACCCGTCTCGGCGCCTACGAGATCCTCGCGCGGCTCGGCGCGGGCGGCATGGGCGAAGTCTATCGCGCGCGCGACACACGACTGGGCCGCGACATCGCGATCAAGGTGCTGCCCGAAGACGTCTCGTCGTCGCCCGAACGGCTCGCCCGCATGGAGCGCGAAGCACGAATTGTCGCGGCTCTCAATCACCCAAACATCATCACGCTGCACTCCATCGAAGAAGTAGCGGGCACGCGCTTCCTGACCCTGGAGCTGGTCGAAGGCCGGAATCTGGCTGAGCTCGCCCCGGCAAGCGGGCTGCCAGTCGGTCAATTACTCGATCTGGTCATCCCGCTGGCGGATGCTCTGGCGGCGGCGCACGACAAGGGCGTCGTACATCGGGATCTGAAACCTGCCAACGTCATGGTGACTCGCGAGGGGCAGGTGAAGGTGTTGGACTTCGGCCTCGCCAAGCGTCTCGAGACCGAGCCACACCTCCAAGAGGTCCCGACTGAGACCGTCGCCGCGCCGCTCTCCACGGCTGGCGCGGTGCTCGGTACGGCCTCGTACATGGCGCCGGAGCAGATCGTCGGTGAACCCGTGGATGCACGAACGGACCTGTTCTCGCTGGGGGTCCTGATCTTCGAGATGGTGACGGGACAGCGCCCGTTCGCCGGGAAAAGAAACTGGGAGGTGGCTGCCGCGATCGTGCGCGAGACCCCGCCCTTGCTCACCAGGATTCGCGCCGACCTGCCAACCGATCTCGAACGCGTTGTCAGCCGCTGCTTGGAGAAGCAGCCGCGCAACCGATTTCAGTCCGCGCGGGAGGTGGCGAGCGAACTACGCGCGCTCAGACGCACACTCGAGCAAGGGCCAAGGCCGCCGAACCTCAGTGACCCCAACGGCATCGCCTCGATTGCGGTGCTTCCGTTCGTGAACCGCAGTGCCAGCGCTGACGACGAGTATTTTTCTGACGGCCTCGCAGACGAACTGCTGAGTCTCCTGGCCAGGATCAAGGGGCTGCGCGTCCCGGCACGCGCGTCGTCGTTTTATTTCAAGGGCAAGCCGGTCCCCCTCGCGGAAATCGGGCGGGTTCTCAACGTGGCCACACTTCTGGACGGCAGCGTCCGCCGGTCTGGAAACCGCGTGCGCATCAACGTCCAGCTCGTGAACGTCTCTGACGGCTACCATCTTTGGTCAGAGACGTACGATCGAACACTCGATGACATCCTGGCGGTCCAGGACGACATTGCGCAGTCGGTGGTGAAGGAGCTACGGACCAGGTTGCTTGGCGAGGCGGCGGATTCTAATGCGAGTAGGCGAGCGAAGGTGGAGGTCGACCGAGCCGCAAGGGGCCGCAGCACGGATCCGGAGGCGCATCGGTTGTATCTGCTGGCGCGTCACTTCATGGATCAGTACAGCCAGGAGGCGACGACCAAAGCGATCGGCTATCTGAAGCAGGCAGTCGACCGCGATCAACGATTCGCGCTCGCCTGGGTGGAGCTGAGTATTGCCTATACGAGGGAAGTCGGCTGGAGGTTGGTCCCGGCTGCCGACGGGTATGCACGAGCGCGGAACGCGGTCGAACGATCGCTGGCGCTCGAGCCGACGCTCGCGGACGGACACGCTCAAATTGCCTGGATCAAGATCTTCCATGACTGGGATTGGCGTGGCGCGGAAGCGTCATTGGAGCAGGCGCTGCGGCAGGCGCCGCAGAACGCCTCAGTCCTCCGTCTCTCAGGTGTTCTGGCGAGCGTTCACGGCCATGCAGCAGAGGCGATCGACATCTTTCGTCGCGCACTCGAGCAGGATCCGCTGAGCGCGGCGACCTACCACAGTCTTGGACTCGCCTTCCTCGTGATGGACGACCTCACGAACGCGAAGGAGGCTTTCCTCAAGGCGTTGGAGTTCGCGCCGCCGCGTATCTCCAGTCACGCTCACCTGGCCCTGACGGCCCTCGGTCTGGGCCAACCACAGGAGGCGCTTGCCGAGGCGACGCGTGAGCCGGAGGAGGGATTCCGCCTCTGGGCGCTGGCGATCGTTCATCGGGCGGCGGGTGGCGAGGCGAAGTCGGTGTCGGCACTCGAACAGCTGATCGCCGAACACTCCGATTCATGGGCGCTGCAGGTGGCAGAAGTGCAGGCGGTGCGAGGGGAAGCGGATGCCGCCTTCGACTGGTTGGACCGTGCGCACGCGACCCGCGATCCAGGCCTCGCCTATCTGCAGAGCAACCCGCGTCTGCGCCCGCTGCACCAGGACGCGCGATGGGCCGCGTTGCTCACCAGAATGGGGTTCGAGAAGGCCCCCCTCCGCCATACGTAGTGGGAGATCGTGATCTCATTTCCACGACGAACTCAAGGGTGACTGACATGACGACAAAGAAGATGTTGTTGGGTGGAGCGGCGGCTCTGATCGTCGGGTGGGCCTCGGCAGCCCCGAACCATGCGCTCGGTCAACAGCCGACCGTGCAGATCCCCAACCCCGGCGTTCCCCAGATCATGACGCTGGAAGGCAAGTTCGTCCGGGTGGCGTACAACAACGAAGGCTACGTGATCATCGGCTACCAGATCGCCAATCGGACGATCGGGAGCGACTGGATCATGCTCGACGTCGGCATCACGCTGATGAAGGACGTCAAGGACTACACGATCAAGCGCGACGCGTTCTCACTCGACACGCCGGACGGCACGCTGCCGCTGCCGTCCATCGAGGAGTACCGCCAGAACTCGGCCAAGACCGAGCCGCTGCAGAACCGCCTGAAAGTCCAGCGCGATTCGATCAACTACTTCCCTCCCTGGACGCACCGCGGGAACCGCCTCGGGATGTTCTCGGATCTCGGCTCACGCGCGATGCCGTGGGACCAGGCCGACGTCACGAGTGATCGCGCGTGCCTGGGCCAGCTCTACTTCCACATTCCGAACGGCACGAAGTACGGGCAGTACTGGCTGAACGTCAAGTTCGCCCAGAGCGTCGTCCGGGTGCCGTTCCGGCTGCTGACCGAGGCGGAAGAAAAGACGCTCGGCAAGAATTTCGGCGACATCAAAAAGCAGGTCGACGCCGCGTTCAGAAAGAAGAAGTAGCCAGTAATAGTTTCGCCCACACGACGTCACAGTTCAAGACTGTTTGTTCGCCCGCGCGACCTGTATCATCGCCGGTCCATGTCGAACATCACGAAACGCGACAGGGCGCTCCGCGAGGGGCGCTCGGTGGCTCGGCGCGTCTCGCCCGAGACCTTGCACCAGCTCATTCAGCAGCGCGGGCGCCGCACGACGCCGGTGAGCCCGACGGCGTTCGAGTTCAGTTCGACGACCGCGCAGACCGGCGACGTTCGCGTCTTCATGCGGGCGCTCCCTCGCGTGCTGTCACGCTGAGCGTCGCGCCGCTTCGATCGTGGCGATGTCGATCTTCTGCATCCCCATCATCGCCTCGAACGCTCGTTTGGCCTCGCCGCCACCCGCCGCCAGCGCGTCGGTGAGCGCGCGCGGCGTGATCTGCCACGAAAGACCCCAGCGATCCTTGCACCAGCCGCACTGGCTCTCCTTGCCGCCGTTGCCGACGATCGCGTTCCAGTAGCGGTCCGTCTCCTCCTGGGTGTCCGTCGCGATCTGGAAGGAGAAGGCCTCGTTGTGCGTGAACACGGGGCCGCCGTTGAGACCGAGACAGGGAATGCCCACCACGGTGAACTCCACCGTCAGGACATCACCCTTCTTCCCGCCCGGGTAGTCACCGGGCGCCGTGTGCACGGCCGTCACGGCACTGTTCGGAAACGTCGCGGCGTAGAAGCGCGCGGCATCCTGCGCGTCCTTGTCGAACCAGAGGCAGATGGTGTTTTTGGGCTTCATGCGGTGATTCTACGCGCCCGGCGCGGTCGGCGTCTCGCGGTACTTGACGCTCAAGTTCAGGCATGCGACGATGCCCCACGGTTCCACTTGAATGCCAAGTAAAGACACCCATGGCGTCGCGCTCCTCCAGGGCACGCTGGACCTGATCGTCCTGCGGGCACTCGAAACGATGGGCCCGCTCCACGCCTACGCCCTCGCGGCGCGGCTCGAGCAGATGACCCGGCATCCGCTGACGCTCAACCAGGGCACGCTCTACCCCGCCCTCGTCCGGCTCGAACATCGGGGGTGGATCAAGGGCGAGTGGCGGCAGACCGAGCACTCGCGCGAAGCCAAGTACTACGGCATCACGAAGGCCGGATCGCGGGCGTTGGCCAAACAGGCCGAACGCTGGCGCCGGCTCGCCGGGCTCGTCGATCACCTGCTGTCGGACGAGCGCTGACATGTCGCTGATCCGGCGCGCCCTGCTCCGCCTCCGAAACGCGATCACGCCGGGTCGCGCGGACGAGGAGCTCGACCGCGAGATCACTGCGCATCTGCGGCTCGTCGAGGACGATCTCCGCCGTCAGGGGCTGTCGGAGAGGGACGCGCGCCTGGCCGCGCGTCGCGCGCTCGGCGGCGTCGAGCCGTCGAAGCGCGCTCAACGCGATGCGCGATCGTTCGTCTGGCTCGACGACCTTCGCCGCGACACGGCGTACGCCCTGCGCACGCTCGCGCGCGCTCCGGGTTTCACCGCCGTCGCCATCCTCACGCTGGCGCTGGGCAGCGGCGCCAGCACCGCCATCTTCAGCGTCGTCGATCACGTGCTCCTCCGATCGTTGCCGCTGCCGTCAGCCGATCGTCTCGTGCGTTTGTATGAATCGAATCCAGCCGCCGGCGAGCCGCGCGCTGATGTCTCGCCCGCGCATATCACGGAGTGGCGTCGCGCCTCCAGGTCATTCGACCTGCTGACGCCGCTGGGCGCCACGTCGGTGACGATGGTCGGCGCCGCGGAGCCGGAAGCGCTGCTCGGCATGCTCATCGGTCCGGAGTACTTCGCGCTCACCGGCGTGAAGCTCGCGATCGGCCGGCCGTTCGAGGCCGCGGCGTATGAATCGGTCGCCAACGCCAAGCTCGGACCGTTCGCGCTGCGCGACGCCACCTCCGACAACGCGGAGGTCATCCTCAGCCACGCGGTCTGGCAGCGCCAGTTCGGCGGCGATCCCAACATCGTCGGCCGCGTGGTCGAACTCAACGGCACGCGGACGGTGGTCGACGGGGTGATGCCCGCGGACTTTCGATTGGACGAGACGTCGTGGGGCGTCGCGGACTGCTGGATCCCGCTCGTCGAATCGCGGATGCAGGGACAGCGTCGGTTTCGCCAGTACCCGGCAATCGGCCGCTTGAAGCCAGGCGTGAGCCTCGAGGCCGCGCAAGCGGAGATGACGTCGATCGCGAGCGCCATCGCCTCGGAGCGTGCCGACGAGCGCGCCTGGACCGTCCGCGTCGAGCGGCTGCAGGACAGCCTCGTCGGCGATTCGCGGTCGACCCTGCTCATCCTGCTCGGCGGCGTGATCTGCCTGCTGCTGATCGCGGGCGCGAACGTCGCCAACCTCCTGCTGATGCGAGCGGCCGGACGCGCGCGCGAAGTGGCCGTGCGCATGGCGATTGGCGCGGGCCGATCGCGGCTCGTCCGTCAGTGGATCACGGAGAGCACGGTGCTCGCGCTCGCCGGCGGCATGGCGGGCCTGGCCCTGGCCATCTGGGCGGTCCCGGCGCTCGTCGCGAACTCGCCGATCAAATTGCCGCGCATGGATCACATCACGGTGGACGCGCGCATCTTCGCGTTCAGCGTGGCGCTCTCGCTCGCGATTGGCGTCGTCTGCGGTCTGGCGCCGGCGGCCGGCGCGTGGCGCGTCACCGTGGCGTCGCTGCGATCGTCGGCGTCGGTTGGCGAAGCCCGCGGTCAGCGCCGGCTGCGCGTGGCGCTCGTCGTCGCGCAGATCGGCCTCGCGATTGTCCTGCTCGTCGCCGCCGGTCTCATGGCGCGCACGCTGATGGCCGTGCGCGGGCTCGACCTCGGATTCGATCCGCACGGCGTGCTGACGTTCGGCATCAACCCGCGCGGGGACCGCGACCGCCTGCCCGACCCGAACTCGCTGCGCGCGTTCGGCCACGATTTGATCGACCGGCTGCAAGCGATCCCCGGCGTCGAGGCAGCCGGCATCGGCAACGTGCCGCTGCTCGGCGGCTTGCGCATCGGGTTCGTGCCGGAGGGCCGCGACACGGGAATCGACGTCCCTGGCGACCTCCCCAGCCCCGGCTACTTCACGGCGCTTCGTCTTCGATTGCGATACGGACGGCTCTTCGACGATCGCGATATCGGAGGCGCCGACCGCGTGGTTATCGTGAACCTCGCCTTCGCCCGCACCGCGTGGAACACCGACAACGCCGTCGGCCGGCGAATGCGCGTCGATTCGACCTCGGCGACCGGCTGGATGACCGTGGTCGGCGTCGTCGACGACGTGCGCATGGCGACGCTCGAGGAGGCCGCACCGCCGGTCGTGTACACGCCGTACCTCCAGAGCACGGTGGCGATGTCCACGAACTTCGTGGTCCGCACGTCGCGCGACACCGACGAGACGCTGCGCCAGGTCAGAGACGTCGTCCGCTCGATGGCGCCGTCGATGCCGCTGACGCGAATCGCGACGATGGACCAGCGCGTCGGGCGATTCGTCGCGCCGCGCGAGTTCAACTTCTGGCTGATCGCGGTCTTCTCGGCGATCGCGCTGGTCCTGTCGGCCGTGGGCGTGTACGGGCTCATGAGCGAGGCGGTCGCGAGCCGCACGGCCGAGATCGGCGTGCGCATGGCGCTCGGCGCCGGCCGCCTCGAGGTCGTGCGCCTGGTCGCGTCGCGGATGGCGTTCGTCACGGCCATCGGCGTCGCCGCGGGTGTCGGCGCCGCCGTCATTGCGGCGCGGTGGCTCGGATCGATGCTCTTCGGCGTGAAGCCCCTCGATTCGGTCACGCTCGCGATCGTGCCGCTCGTGTTCGTCGCCGCGGCCGTCGTCGCCACGCTCGCCCCGGCGCGGCGCGCCACCAAGGTCGATCCCATCGTCGCGCTTCGCGGCGAGTGACCGCGTCCCGCATTAGCCAACATCACGCGCCTTCTCAGACGTCCGTCGCGCCGGTCCCCGGCTCCCTGCCCCGGTTCTCTCTCTGACAGAGGCGTATACCGACGCCTACTACGGCGCGATTGGCCGCAACAACACGATTCCGGATCAGATCGCCGGCATGAAGGAGCTCGCGAAGGGGTACCCGTGGATTGACATCGACAAGGCCGCCATCTGGGGCCACTCGGGCGGCGAGTTCATCACCGCGGATGCTCTGCTGCGCGCGCCGTACAACGACTTCTTCAAGGTCGGAATCGCCGAGTCAGGCAACCACGATCAGCGCCAGTACGAGGACGACTGGGGCGAGCGGTATCAGGGGCCGCTCGTGAAGAATCCGGACGGCACCGACAATTACACGATCGAGGCGACGCAGACGCAGGCGGCCGGCCTCAAGGGTTACCTGCTGCTGATTCACGGCACGATGGACAACAACGTGCCGCCTTACAACACGCTGCTCGTGGCCGACGCGCTGAACAAGGCGAACAAGGAATTCGACATGCTGCTGATCCCGAACTCGGGTCACGGCTACGCGCCGGCGAACTACGTCATGCGGCGCCGGTGGGATTACTTCGTCAGGTACCTGCTCGACGCGGAGCCGCCGCGGGACTACGTGATCCCGTCGGGCCCGGCAAACGGAGGCCGGCGACGGGGCGGGTCTCCGGACGTCCGGCGGTAGGCGCTGCCGAGTCTCGACGGAGATGGGCGGGGCGCGTCATCTCGCACCCCGCCCGTGCCCGCTACTTCGATCCGCCGGACTCCTTCAGCTTCTGCAGCACCGCATCCATGTTGAAACTCGCCGCCTTCTGCCGCTGCGGATAGTCTTTGAACGTCATCAGGAAGTCGCCGACGTAGGCCTGCGCGGGAACCAGGAGGAAGACGTGATCAATCAGCCAGTCGTAGTACGTGTTCGACGTGACGTCCGCGCGCTCGTACGGATCCGTCCGGAGGTTGAAGATCAGCGGGACCCGAAGGTCGGTGAAGGGGTTGGCCCAGAGAAGCAATGTGCCCTCGGCTCGCTGCTCCATGAACACGAGCTTCCAGTTGTCGTAGCGCAGGGCGACCAGCTGCTGGTCGTCGTTGATGTAGAAGAAGGAGATCCGCGGGCTCTTGGCGGCTTGCCCCGTCAGGTAAGGCACGAGATTATCGCCGTCGAGATGGACCTTGTAGGTCATGTCTCCGGCTTTGTAGCCCTTGAGCAGCTCGGCCTTGATCTGCGGGTCGCCCGCCACGGCCAGAAACGTCGGCAGCCAGTCGAGGTGGGCGACGATGTCGTTGGACACGCTGCCCGGCTTGATATGACCGGGCCAGCGCACCATGGCCGGCACCCGGTAGGCGCCCTCCCAATTGGTGTTCTTCTCGCTGCGGAACGGCGTCATCGCTGCGTCCGGCCAGGAGTTCATGTGCGGGCCGTTGTCGGTCGAGTACATGACGAACGTGTTGTCCGCAATGCCAAGGTCGTCCAGCACCTTGAGGACCTGGCCGACATTCTTGTCGTGGTCGATCATCGTGTCGTGGTACGGACTCTGGAAGCGGCCTGCCTGACCGAGGCTGTCGGGCTTGGTGTGCGTACGGAAGTGCATGTGAGTGAAATTGACCCAGACGAATGCCGGCTTGCCCGCCCGGTTCTGCCGCTGGATGAAGTCCACGGCCCGCGCGGCGATGTCATCGTCGATCGTTTCCATGCGCTTCTTCGTCAGCGGGCCCGTGTCCTTGCAGATCTGCTTGCCCACCTTGCCAAAGCGGGGATCGACCGTCGGATCGTCCGTGGCCGAGGCCTTGCAGTCCAGCACGCCGCGGGGGCCGAACCTGGCGCGGAACGCCGGGTCGGCCGGGTAGTCCGGCAGTTCCGGCTCTTCTTCGGCGTTGAGGTGGTAGAGGTTGCCGTAGAACTCGTCGAAACCGTGCACCGTCGGCAGGAACTCATTGCGGTCCCCCAAGTGATTCTTGCCAAACTGGCCCGTGGCGTAGCCTTGCATCTTCAACAGCTCCGCAATCGTCGGGTCTTCCTTCTGCAGGCCCGTCGCGGCGCCCGGCAGGCCGACCTTGGTCATGCCCGTCCGCAAGCCGGATTGGCCGGTGATGAACGACGCTCGGCCGGCGGTGCAGCTCTGCTCGGCGTAGTAGTCGGTAAAGATCATGCCTTCCCTGGCGACACGATCGATGTTGGGCGTGCGAAAGCCCATCAGCCCCATCGAATAAGCGCTGATGTCGGACTGGCCGATGTCATCGCCCCAGATGATCACGATGTTCGGCTTGGTCTGAGCTTGCTGTGCGGCAGTCGACGACGTGACGGACACCCCCGAAGCGAGGGCGAGCGCGAAGGCCACAAACCTCATGGCGTGGAATTTCATGTCTCTTGCTCCTTGGAAGACCGACGACGTAGCGATCCGCGCTGCGCTGAACGAATGGCGCACGGGCTGGCCGGGGAGGCCAAGCATACCGTACCGGTGATGGACACGGCCGACTATCTTACGGTCGAGGATAGATGGGATGAAGCGGCTGGCTGATCCCGACGTGGTAGCGTCACCGCTCCACCAAAGTTAACGCGCTCAGGGCGCAAAGGAGCAGCCAGCCATGGAGTATGGTGCCATCGA
>Ga0335084_10004652_pt1 | contig 13526 bp, 11 predicted proteins | sample Lox_Sample_44_FD_206721 | JGI IMG/M metagenome (GOLD analysis project Ga0335084, IMG submission 206721) | Soil microbial communities from Loxahatchee National Wildlife Refuge, Florida, United States - Lox_Sample_4.4 | ecosystem: Environmental > Terrestrial > Soil > Wetlands | place: USA... | reverse complement strand
TCGTCTACGAGAATCCCCAGGCGCGCGAGATGATGACGCTCGGCCGCCGCTTCGGAAAGCCGGTTCTGAACGTGGGCGACAACGGCGCCGCCCCCGGGTTGCGCGGGACGCTGCCCTTCGACGACGAAGGGACGCCCACCCAAGACACGGCCCTGATTCGCGAAGGCGTGCTCGTCGGCCGCCTGCACTCGCGCGAGACCGCCGCCGCGATGGGCGAACGAGCGACGGGGAACGCGCGCGCGATCTCGTTCCGCCACCCACCCATCGTCCGGATGACCAACACCTACATCGCGAACGGCCGCGGCACGTTCGAGGATCTGATCAAGGACGTGAAGCTCGGCGTGTACGCGTGCAGCGCATTCGGTGGACAGACGGTGCTCGAGAACTTTTCGTTCACGGCGGCCTATGGGCACATGATCCGGGACGGCCAGGTCGCCGAGATGGTGAAGGATGTCGTGATCGCCGGCAACCTGTTTCAGACGCTCGATCGGATCGATCACATCGCCGGCGACTTCCGCTGGAACGAGATGGGCGGCGGGTGCGGCAAGGGCGGCCAGTTCCCCTTGCCGGTCACCGAAGGGGCGCCGCACGTGCGGATCGAGCAGGCCCTCGTGGGGGGCGACGTCCCCGGGCCTTCGTGATCGAACAGCTGCTGGCGGAAATCCGCCGCTCCGGCAAGGTGGCGGCGGCCGATTGCCTGTGGCGTCAGGCCGAGCGCACGTCCGTGACCTTCGAGTCGGGCCGCCTCAAGGCCGCGGGAGTTGGTCAAGAAGCGGGGGTCAACCTCCGGGTCCTGGCCGGCGGGCGCATAGGGGTGGCGGGGACGACAGGAGCCGGGGCGGACGGCTTGGTGGCGCGCGCCCTCGCCGCCGCCGAGTTGGGCGAGCCCCTCGAGCTATCGTTTCCTTCCCGCACCGCACTTCCCCGGATCCCCACCTTCTTCGATCGCGCCGCCAACGCTTCCCTCGACGCCCTGATTGCGATGGGGAAGGAGCTCGTGGAGCGGCTGGCCCGGGACGGTTGCCAGGTGAACGTGACCGTCGAGCGGGAGGTGGGAGAGACGCGCGTCGCGAACACGGCGGGCACGGACGCCGCCTACCGTTACAGCGGGGTGGCCGTCAGCGCCGAGGTATGGCGCATCGCCGGCAACGACGTGCTCGCCATCAGCGACGCGTTCGACGGGGCGGACCTTCCGGATGCGAACCAGCTGGCCGCGGTCAGCGACTCGATCGGGTCCCGCCTCGAAGCGGCGCTCACGATCGTCGAGCCGCCGGAAGGCTCGCTGCCCGTGGTGTTCACTCCGGCGGGCCTCTCGGCCGTGTTGCTCCCGATCACGCAGGCGCTGTCGGGCAAAACGGTGGTGCAGGGCATCTCGCCACTCGCGGGCAAGATCGGCACCGAGGTTTTCGATCGGGCGTTCTCGCTCACCGACGATCCGTTGCGCCCCGGCCGCCCCAGCTCGCGTCCGGTGGACGACGAGGGCGTCCCGTCGCAAGTGACTCCGCTCGTGGAGCGCGGCGTCGTGCGGCACTTCATCTACGATCTCGAGACCGCCGCCCGAGCACACACCGCCAGCACGGGGCACGGGACGCGAGGGATTTTTTCGAAGCCGGGAGTGGCGTATACGAATCTCATTGTTGGGGAAGAGGGAAGGGAGAAGGGGGAAGGGTCGCTCGGTGGCGGGTTGCTCGCCGACATCAAGGACGGCTTGCTGGTGGACGACCTGATTGGGGTCGGGCAGGGGAACGTGATCGGAGGTGCGTTTAGTCATCCTGTGGCGCTCGCGTACCGCGTCGTGAACGGCGAGGTCACGGGGCGGGCGAAGGATGCGGCGGTGGCCGGCAACAGCTACGAACTATTGAAGCGGATTGGGGGCTTTGGGGCGGATCGACGCTGGTATGGCGGACGGTCGAGCCCGTCAGTGCTGCTGGAGGGGGTGAGCGTAGCGCGCAGGTGAGGTAGATGCGGTGTCGGGCACAGGGGTGAACTGTGGTCTCGTACGCAGCGCGACGGCGGTGTCAGGTGTCCGGTTATTGCCGATGTGCTTTCAATGCCCGAGTGAGTCCCGAGAGCAACTTCCCGATTCGCGCCGCTCGCTCGAGTACCCGCGCGGCGGCATCCTTCTGGACATATCGCAACGTTGCCGCGATTTGGACCTGCGTTTCCAGCTCCATCAGGGACCCATTCGCGATGGACAGGTGACGCAGGTAGTCGCCCAGGTGATCTCGACCGTGTCCTTCGGCAATGTTCGACGGAACTGAAACGGCAGCCCGCCTCAGTTGCTGAACCAATCCGTATTTCTCCTCACGCGGGAACCGCTCTGACAGGCGGTACATGTCGACGACGAGAGCCATCGCTTGCTGCCAAACGACGAGATCGCGATAACGGCGGACGGCCACTCGTGGAGTCGTTTCTCTTCTCATGGCGATTCCGGAATGCATTGCAGGGAACGGTAGCAACGAGCGAAAAGATGTAGAGGACCAACTCATGGCGATCCGGTCCCTTCTTACGCGCCACCGGACACCGCCTTCGCCTGCGCGGACACCCAGCCCCGCTTTCGCCTCACGGACACCCGACACCGCCTTCCTACGCTCCTAGTGCCTCGACGTAGCTCCTACCCTGGGTGAGTTGCTCGTAGACCGTATTCAGCGTATCTGGTGAGGCGGACAGGAAGCGGCAGCGCCCATCGTTGCGACTGCGGCACTCCACTTCCAGCACCGACACCGGCGCCCCCGACAGCCGGCCGAGAAAATCCGCCAGCATCCCCGACGAGAAATAGCACATCGGCCCCTCAGCGGTCCCGGGCTCGGCTTCCACCCAGTCGGTCGAGTCGAGCGCTACCGCCGCGGGGCCGACCGGGGCGACGCTGAGCGAACCCCACCCGTGATCCTGGAAGAACCGGCTCAGCACCTCGCCCAGGCGCACTGCCTCGATGTCCTCCGGGCGCTGGATCCCCTGGGCGGGCAGCCAGGCGCAGAACGCCTGGTAGACGCCCTCGCCGGCGGCGTACCCGGTTTCCTGCAGGATGGTGATTGCGCCGTCGCCCGCGTCGCGGAGCAGGCTCAGGTGAAGCTGACGGAGTGCGGCGCGGCCGATGGTCAGCGCCTCGCCGGCCGCGCCGGGTGGGGGCGTCATATGGGACGCCAACTTATGGTTTGCCCCGCACGCGGCGCAAGAGTTCAGCTTCGTCGATCTCGGGGACGCCGAGTGCCTTCGCGCGGTCGCGCTTCGAGCCGGGATCGGCGCCGACGACGACCGCCGTCGTCTTCTTCGACACGGTGTCGGTGACGCGACCGCCCGCCCCCTCGATCAGCGCCCCGGCCTTGGGACGTGACAGCGACGGCAGCGTGCCCGTGATGACGTAGGTCTGGCCGGTGAGCGGACCCTCGCCGGCGGCCGCGACCGGTTCCTCCATGGTCAGCCCCGCCTTCTCCAGGCGGTCGACGAGCTTGCGGTTGCGCGGCTCCTTGAAGAACCCGGCGACAGCGCCCGCGATCGCGGGGCCGATGCCGTGAATCTCCCCCACCTCCTCGGGCTTCGCGACCCGCAGCCGATCCATCTTTCCGAAATGGCGCGCCAGGATCCGCGCGCCTTCGGTGCCAACGTGGCGGATGCCGAGCGCGAAGAGCAGGGTCGAGAGCGGCCGCTGTTTCGAGGCGTCGATCGCGTCGAGCAGCTGCTGCGCCGACTTCTCGGCGAAGCCCTCGAGGGCGAGGAGGTGGAGCAGGCTGACCTTCTTGCGATCGTAGAGGTCTGCCACGTCGCTCGCGAGCTTGGCGCCCACCAGCGCGCGGACCCGCTCGTAGCCCAGGCCCCGGATGTCCATTGCCCCCCCCGACGCGAAATGCACGATGCCTTCGAGAATCCGCGCGGGGCACGAGACGTTGGGACAGTACAGCATCACTTCGTCTGCGGGGTGCTCCACCGCGGACAGGCACACGGGGCAGCGCTCGGGCGGCTTGTAGGGTCTCGCGCGCTTCACTCCCTTCGTGATGACCGGTCCGAGGATCTGCGGAATCACTTCCCCGGCGCGCGTCACTTCCACGGTGTCACCCTCGCGGATGTCCCGCGCCTTGATGAGGTCGAAATTGTGCAGGGTCGCGTTCGATACCGTGACGCCCCCGATCTCGACCGGAACGAGCCAGGCGTAGGGGTTCAGCGACCCGGTGCGCCCCACGTTGATCCTGATCTGCTTCAAGGTCGTGAGCTGCACTTCGGGCGCGAACTTGCGCGCGACGGCCCAGCGCGGCTCCCGCTCGCCCACGGTCCCGAGCTCGACGTGGAGCGGCAGCGCGTTGACCTTCAGCACGACGCCGTCCGCGCCGTAGTCGAGCGTGGGGAGCAGGGCCTCGAGTTTCGCGATGGCTTCGTGGGCGCTCGGCAGGTCGGGGGCCAGCGTGTGATTCGGCTCGACCGGAAAGCCCCATTTCTGGAGCAGGTCGAGCATTTCGTCCTGGGTGGCGGCGGGCAGTCGCTGGCCGGGCGTCTCGACCTGGAAACAGAAGAGACGCAGGCCGCGGCTGCGCGTGATCCGGGGATCGAGCTGGCGCAGCGATCCGGCGGCCGCGTTTCTGGGGTTCGCGAACGGCGGCTCGCCCGCCTGCTCGCGCTCCTGGTTCAGCGTCTCGAAGCGCGACTTCGGCAGGTACACCTCGCCCCGCACTTCCATCGTCTTCGTCCACCCCTTGTCGTGCAGTCGCAAGGGCACGTCCTGAATCGTGCGCAGGTTCGCGGTGACGTCCTCCCCCTCGATCCCATTGCCGCGGGTCGCGCCCGTGACGAACAGGCCGTTTTCGTACGTGAGGCTCACCGCGGCGCCGTCGATCTTCACTTCCAGGGTGTAGCCCGAGCGCGTGGCGTCGGTCACGAGCCGCAGATTGCGCCGTTCCCACTCGGCCAGCTCCGCTTCATCGAACGCGTTGGCCAACGACAGCATGGGGACGAGATGGCGGTGCTTGCGGAACGCCTCGGCGGGGGGCGCGCCGAGCCGGTGCGTGGGGCTGTCAGGGGTGCGGAGGGTGGGATGCTGTGCTTCCAGGTCCTGCAGCTCGCGGAACAGCCGGTCGTACTCGGCGTCCGACATCTCGGGACGGTCGAGCACATAGTAGGCTTGGATCGCCCGTTCGAGGATCCGCCGCAGCTCGGCGGCCCGCGCCGCCGCCGCCTTCACCGTCCCTTGGCTTCTTCCTGAATGACGGCCATCGCCACGCCGACCAGCCGGTCCAGCTCGTCCGCGCTGGCGCGGGGCAGGAGACCCTCCGCCCACCCTCCCTCGAGCCGGCCGAACGCCTCGAACAGACGGCGCAGGAAGGAGAGGAGCGCGACGCGCTCGAGCTCCATGCGACGCAGGGAGTCGCCCGTCTCGCGCGTGCGGTTCGCCAGCCGCTCGAACCGGTGCGCGTTGCGCAGCGCCTGGGCCGTGAGGGAGGCCACGACCTGCACGAAGCGCAGATCGTCGTCGGAGAACGTGGGGCCGTCGCGGAACGTGCGGAGGAAAATCGCGCCGATCGCCAACCCCCGCCACGTGATCGGCACCACCGTAATCGATTTGACGTTACGGCTGATCAGCTCGCTCTTGACGTGCCGCAGGCTCGGATCGTTCGCCACGTCCGGAATGAACACCGTCTCGCCGCCCTGCATCGCGCGCTTCAGCTCGGGATAACGCTCGAGGTCCACGACGTAGTTGCGGATCGTCGGGTCTTCGTAGGAGGCGACGAGGCGGACCGACTTGCCGCCCCGCTCGGCGAGAAAGATCGAGCACCGGTCCAGGCCGAACGCCTCTCCCAGCTTCCGGGCGATCACCTGGAGGATGTCGATGAAATGCAGCGATGTCGACACCTCCTTGAGAATCTCGATCACGGCGAGGAGGTGTTTGCGCTCGCGCTCGAGCTCGGCAACGCGGGCGGCGAGGCGTTCGGTCTCGACCTGCATCGATGCGGGCGAGAATGTCATGGCGAAGTTTGCGCTCGCGGCGGACAACCCGTCAAGCCGTTGCCGCACCCGGGGTTCGCGGGTAGCTTCGAGCCGAATGCGGCTGACGACCCTCGTCTGGTTGCTGGGCGGCGCCAGCGCCCTTTCGGCGCAATCGGTGCCGCCACCGCTTCCCGCGCCCCCACTCGTCGTTCCCGCACAGCCCATCGGTCGCTGGACCCCTGTTCCCGAGCTCCCGGGCATGGGACGGGCGGTGGACACCGCCACGGTGGCGGCGCGGCGCCGCGCGCTGGCGCGCGCGATCCGATCCGGCATCGTGCTCATCCCCGCGGCTCACGAGCGGTCGATCGAGCGCGACCACGCCCAGGACAGCGATTTCCGCCAGTCGAATACGTTCTTCTACTTCACCCAGCTCGAGACGCACGACGCCTGGCTCGTGCTCACGGTCGCCGCCGATACGGGGCACACCACGCTGTTCCTCGAGCCCCGCGACACGTCGGAGGAGCGCTGGACCGGTATCCAGCTGGGTCCCGATTCCGTGGCGGCCTCGCTTTCGGGGATTCCGGACATCGTCACGGGCGACTCCTTGGCGGAGCGTTTCAGCGCCCTCGCCGCCGCGAAGGGCGGCGGCCCGGTCTTCCTGCCGCTCGACGACGCCACGGCCGACGAGCAGCGCAACGTGCAGGCCGCGTTCGCCGGACAGGAGGTGCGCGACCTCGGGCCGGTCGCCGACTCGCTGCGCCTGGTCAAGGATGCGGGCGAGCTGAAGCGCCTCCAGACCGCCATCGACATCACGGTGCAGGGGCTCAAGGCCGTGATGCGGGCCGCGCGGCCCGGGATGTGGGAATACCAGCTCGAGGCCGTGTTGGAAGGGACGTTCCGGGCCAACGGAGCCGACCGCGTGGGCTTCCCGTCGTTCGTCGGCAGCGGGCCGAACGGGACGACGCTGCACTACGACGCGAACCGCCGCCAGACGCGCGCCGGCGAGCTGGTCGCAGTGGACGCCGGCGCCGAATGGGGACAGTATACCGCGGACGTGACGCGCACCTTTCCCGTGAGCGGGCGGTTCACGGCGCGGCAGAAGGCGGTGTACGATCTCGTGCTCGCCACGCAGCGCGCGGCGTTCGACTCCGTGCGACCCGGCGTGCGGCTCCGGGATATCGATGCGCTCGCGCGGCGCTACATGAAGCAGCATTCCGGGAAATTGTGCGGCAAGCTGTCGTGCGACGTCTACTTCGTCCACGGGCTCAGTCACTGGCTCGGCATGGACGTGCACGACCCGGGCGACGTCGGGGCGCCGTTCGCGCCGGGGATGGTGCTCACGATCGAGCCCGGCATCTACCTGCCGGCGGAGAGCCTGGGGATTCGCATTGAAGACGACGTCGTGGTGACCGCAACGGGAGCGGCCTGGCTGACGGATGGCGCCCCGCGCACCACCGAGGCGATCGAGCAGCTTATGTCTTGTCCGTCTTGTCCTTGATCTCGTCGAAGAGGGCGGCCGCGTCCTTCTTGTACTTGGGGTCGAGGACGTCGGAATCGGGGAGATCGCGAATCGCGGTGAGCTGGGCCCGCGCCGCCGAGTACTTTTTCACGTCCACATAGACTTCCGCGAGCTCGAGATGGTGATAGACGTTGCTGGGTCGCAGAGCGACGGACCGCTCGAGGTACCGCTGCGCGTCGTCCCAGTTGGCTTTGTCCATGAAGCCCGCGCCGAACAGCGTCTTGGCAAAGAACCTCGTCATGCCCGACAGGCGCTTGATCTCGGCGTTCCAGGCGCCGATGACGTGCCACGCCGCGTCCTCGGTCGAGTCGAGCGCGATCGCCTGCATCGCCTCGTCGTAGATGACCTTCGCGAACCGCACCCGTTCCTTGCCGCCGCGCGTGCGCGACAGGCGGCCGAGCGACTGCGCGATCATCGAATGCGCGTGCGCGTTCTTCGGGTTGACGCGCGCGGCCCGCTCGGCGAACACGCGTGCCTCGGTGTACAGGCTGTCGCGCCGCTTTTTGGTCGAGTCCGCGTCCCCCTCGATCTGCTTCCCGATGTCCGCGAACGCGCGCGCCGCTTTCCACAGCGCTTCATCGCTCATCGAGTCGTCCGCGATGGCGGCGCGGTAGTGCGCGAGCGCCGCCACGTGCTGGAAGGCGTGGTAGAGGCTGTCGCCCCGGTGGATCTCACGGGCGACCGAGGACGAATCGCGGGGACGCGGGGCGTGTGCCGCGGAGTCGTGGTGAGCCGGCGCCTGAGGGGTCGAGTCCTGCGCCGCAACGAGGCACGGGAGCGGGCTCGCGGCGAGAGAGAGGAGCAGCGGGACCGTCAGGACGTGCATCGGGGACTCCGCATGAGCGCGAGCGGATAATGTTCGTCGCGCCATTGATCGAACGCAAGCGCGACGGCAGTCCGCTCACGGCGGAGGAGTGGTCCGCGCTCGTCGCCGCGTTCACCGCCGACCGCGTTCCCGACTACCAGATGGCCGCGCTCCTCATGGCCGTGGTGTTCCGCGGCCTCGAGCGCGCCGAGCTCGCGGCCCTCACGGATGCGATGGTCGCGTCGGGGCAGCGGCTCGATTTCGGCGCCTGGTCCGTCCCGCGCGTCGGCAAACACTCGACCGGCGGCGTCGGGGACAAGGTCTCGCTCGTCCTGGCCCCGCTCGTGGCGGCGTGCGGCGTCGCGGTGCCGCTCATCGCCGGGCGCGGCCTCGCCCACACGGGCGGCACGGTCGACAAGCTCGACTCCATCCCCGGGTTCCGGACCGCGCTGTCGCTCGCTGAGATCCAGCAGCAGGTGCAGCGCATCGGCTGCGCGCTCGTCAGCCAGACGGCCGAGGTGGCCCCGGCCGACCGGCGGCTGTACGCGCTGCGCGACGTCACCGGCACCGTCGCCGCCCTGCCGCTGATCGCGGCGAGCATCATGTCGAAGAAGCTCGCCGAAGGACTGAACGCGCTCGTGCTCGACGTGACCTACGGCGCGGGCGCCTTTCTTCCCGCTCAGGACCGCGCCCTCGACCTCGCGCGCACGATGATCGCGCTCGGCGAAGACCGCGGATGCCCGACCACCGCGCTGCTCACGGCCATGGACCGGCCGCTGGGCCGCGCCTGCGGCAATGCACTCGAGACCGAGGAAGCGATTCTCGCGCTCCGCGGCGAGGGCCCGGCCGATCTCATGGAGGTCACCTACGCGCTCGGCGTCGAGATGCTGCTCGCCGCCGGCGTCGAGAAGACCACCAGCAAGGCCAAGAAGAAGCTCGAGAACACACTCGCGTCGGGTCTCGCGGCGGAGAAGTTCGAGCAGATCATCGAGGCCCAGGGTGGCAATCCGCGGGTGGTGGACGATCCCGCCGTGATGCCGCAGGCCCAGTGCGTGGAGGTGTATGCCGCGCGCCGCACGGGGATCGTGACCCATATCGAGCCGCGCGCGATCGGCCGGGCCATCGTCGCCATGGGCGGCGGCCGGGCGCGCGTCGAGGACGTGGTGGACCCGAGTGTCGGATTCGTCATCTCGGTGAAGCCGGGGAGCAGGGTGCTGGCGGGAGAGCCGATCGCGTCCGTCTACGCCAAGGACGCGAGCGGAGCGACGCTGGGATGCGAGGCGCTCGCGCGGGCGGTCGTGATCGACGACCGGATGAAAGAGGAGCCGCTACCGCTCGTGTCGCACCGCGTCACGCATGCCGGCGTGGAGCAGCTGAGCCCGGTGCCGCGCCGCCCGGCGCGGCCGGCCGGGCGGCGCTAGGCGGATCACACGTCGAGGTTCTTGACGAACTTCGCGTTCTCTTCGATGAACTTGCGGCGTGGCTCCACCTCGTCGCCCATCAACGTCTCGAACAGGTCCGAGGCCTCGACCGCGTCTTCCATCGTGACCTTGAGCAGGGTCCGCTTGGCGGGGTCCATGGTCGTTTCCCGCAGCTGATCGGGATTCATTTCGCCCAGACCCTTGTAGCGCTGCACGTGGACGTTGCCGCGAGCCTCGTCGCCGTTCGCGAGCCGCTTGACGTAGGTATCCCGCTCCTTCTCGTCGAAGGCGTAGAACTCTTCCTTGCCCCGGGCGACCCGAAACAGCGGGGGCTGGGCGATGTAGATGTACCCCGCGTCGATGAGCTGCTTCATCTCCTTGTAGAAGAAGGTGAGCAGCAGCGTGCGGATGTGCGCGCCGTCCACGTCCGCATCGGTCATGATGATGATCTTGTGATAGCGCGCGTCGCCGACCTGAAAATCCTCGCCGATGCCCGTGCCCACCGCCGTGATGATCGCGCGGATCTCCTCGTTCGAGAGGATTCGGTCGATGCGCGCCTTCTGGACGTTCAGGATCTTGCCGCGCAGCGGCAGGATGGCCTGGAAGCTCCGATCGCGGCCCATCTTGGCTGACCCGCCGGCCGAGTCGCCCTCGACCAGGTACACCTCGCACAGGGTCGGGTCGTTGAGCGAGCAGTCCGCGAGCTTGCCGGACAGCAGGCCGCCGTCGAGGGCATTCTTGCGCCGCACCAGCTCGCGCGCCTTGCGGGCGGCCTCGCGCGCGCGCGCCGCGCTCACGGCCTTGGCGATGATCGCGCGCGCCACACTCGGGCTCTTGTCGAGGAACTGGCCCAGGGCGTCGTTCACGACGGTCTTGACGATGCCCTCGACTTCGGAGTTGCCCAGCTTGGTCTTGGTCTGGCCTTCGAACTGCGGCTCCTTGACCTTCACGTGGATCACGCAGGTGAGCCCCTCCCGGATGTCGTCGCCGGTGAGGGTGAAGTCTTCCTTCTTCAGCGTGCCGTCGTTCTTGGCCCACTCGTTGATCGTGCGCGTGAGCGCGGCCTTGAAGCCGGTGAGGTGCGTCCCGCCCTCGTGCGTGTTGATGTTGTTGACGAAGGAGAACGTGTTCTCGTTGTAGCCCTCGTCGTACTGAATGGCCCCTTCGACCTCGACGCCTTCGCGCGACGCTTCGAAGACGATCGGCTTCGGGTGCAGCGGCTTGCGGCTGCCGAGCAGCCACTTCACGAACTCCGCGAGCCCGCCCTTGTAGAAGAACGTCTCCTCGCGCGTCTGTCCCTTGCGCTCGTCCTTGAGCGTGATGGTCAGCGACTTGTTGAGGAACGCGAGCTCCCGGAGCCGGTTCGCGAGGGTGGCGTAGTCGAAACGGGTTTCGGTGAAGATCGTCGCGTCCGGCTTGAACGTGATCGTCGTGCCCGTTCCCTTCGCCTTCCCGATCACTTCGAGCTTGCGCTTCGTGTCGCCGCGCTCGAATGCCATGTGGTGGCGCTTGCCGTCGCGATCGACCCACACCTCGAGCTTCTCCGACAGCGCGTTCACGACCGACACGCCGACGCCGTGCAGACCGCCCGACACCTTGTACGTCGCCTTGTCGAACTTGCCGCCGGCGTGCAGCATGGTGAGCGCGACTTCGACGCCCGGCTTCTTCTCCGTCTTGTGCACGTCGACCGGGATGCCGCGGCCGTTGTCCACGACCGTGATCGAGTTGTCGGCGTGAATCGTGACATCGATGCGCGTGGCGTACCCGGCCAGGGCTTCGTCCACCGAGTTGTCGACCACCTCGTAGACGAGGTGATGCAACCCGCGACCCGAGACCGAGCCGATGTACATGGCCGGGCGCTTCCGGACGGCTTCCAGGCCCTTCAACACCTGGATCGCGTCGGCCTGGTAATCGCCGTTATTCTTGGGCTTCGGTGCCGCCTTCGACTTTGCCATTGGGTCCTAGGTGGAGAGAAGCCAGCGAATCGTCCGGATATGGCCCGGCCCGCGGCCCGCATTCACGCGCGCCATGATCTCGGGGGTCATGAGCTGCAGCTCGTTCATCCACCCGCTCGTGGCCACACGCACGAACAGCGTTCCGTCGGGAGCGACGCTCTCGGGCCGCGTGACCGCGGCGATCTGCGGGCCCACGAGACCCGCCCAATCGGGAATCACTTGCGCCTGCTGCAGGCGCTTGGCGAGGCCTGACCGGCTGAGATAGCCGTCCAGCGCGTCTCGCAGAGCCGTCGGTTTGCGGGTTCGCCGGTCGCTCAAACTGCCCCCTCACGAGAAGCGCCACGGGGTGTCCCGCGGCGCTTCAGACAACCCCCACAAAATAGTCAGAAGTCATTGTCATGTCAACACTTACTAAGTTATTGCGGCCTCAGGGGACCACCTGTACCGTCGTGTCTCGCTGGCTCACGAACCCGTCCAAATCGCGCGCCCGGAGCTCGATCGGAATACGGTCGCCGGCATGGTGCGCAGCCAGGACGATGAGCCGGAAGTTCGACTGGACCGTGGTTGCGAACTGGCCGTCCTGGCCGGCCGGCGCGCCGCCGTCGAGCGAGAGCCACATGGAATCTACCCCGCTCGCATCCTCCGCGCGCACGGTCCCGGTGACGGTATCACGCACCTGCGCGGTAGGCATGCTGAGCGTGATCGTGAGCAGCGGTGGGGCGGGCCGCGGTCGCTCGTCGAGGCATGCGGCGAGGACGGCCAGCGCGCTGACCAGGATCCTCACCGCCCCTCGAACCCGGGCGCCCGCTTCTCGAGGAACGCCGTCAGGCCTTCTTTCATGTCGCGCGTGGAGGCGAGCAGGCCGAAGTGGTTCGCCTCGAGGAACAGCCCCTCTTCCAGCGTCATGTCGAGCCCGCGCTCCACGGCTTCGAGCGCGAGACTGATCGCGAGCGGAGCGTTCTTGAGAATGCCGCGCATCATCTTCTCGGCGGCGGCGGGCAGGTCGCTAGCTGGCACGACCTGGCTGACGAGTCCGATCCGCAGGGCCTGCTGCGCGTCGATCGCCTCGCCCGTGAGGATCATGTGGAGCGCCGCCCCGCGACCCACCAGCCGGGGCAGCCGCTGCGTCCCGCCGTAGCCCGGGGTAATGCCGAGCTTCACTTCCGGCTGGCCGAACTTCGCCGTCTCGCTCGCGATGCGCAGATGACAGGCGAGGGCGAGCTCACAGCCGCCGCCCAGCGCAAAGCCGTTGATCGCGGCCAGGACGGGCTTCCCGCACGTCTCGAGGCGGCGCAGCATGGCCTGGCCTTTGAGCGCGCGGGCCTTCCCGTCGAATGGCCCCTGGCCCGCCAGCTCGCTGATGTCCGCACCCGCGGCGAATGCCTTCTGGCCCGCGCCCGTCAGGATGGCGCCCCGAATCTCCTCCTCGGCCGCGATCCGTCCGGCGGCGTCCGACAGCTCCTCCACCACACGGTCGTTGAGCGCGTTGAGCTTCTCGGGCCGATTGAGCGTGATGAAGGCGATCCCGTCGCGAATTTCGAATTGGAGCGTGTGGTAGGCCATGGGTGCAATGCTACTCGAAGGGATAGGGCGTGGGGAGTGGGAGTGGTACCAGACGGTGCGCAGCGCAAGTCCGGTTCGCACCGCCAAGTACCACTCCCACTCCCTACTCGCTAGTCCGCACGTAGCTTCCCAGGCATGTCTATTCAGCCCATTTCATGGAGCCCGACGGGCGCTCTTCGGATCCTCGACCAACGCGCGCTCCCCGAGTCGCAGATCGAGCGGGAGCTGACGACGGCCGAGGCCGTGGCTGAGGCGATCCGCACGCTCCAGGTGCGTGGCGCGCCCTTGATCGGCATCGTGGCCGCGATAGGTGTGGTCGTTGGATTGCGGGATCAGCGCCGCATGCGGCG
>Ga0335084_10004651_pt1 | contig 13530 bp, 7 predicted proteins | sample Lox_Sample_44_FD_206721 | JGI IMG/M metagenome (GOLD analysis project Ga0335084, IMG submission 206721) | Soil microbial communities from Loxahatchee National Wildlife Refuge, Florida, United States - Lox_Sample_4.4 | ecosystem: Environmental > Terrestrial > Soil > Wetlands | place: USA: Florida... | reverse complement strand
CTTGGAACGGTCTATTCTGTTGAAAAACTCGATTTCTGCCGACGATCGAAAAATTCTAGCCCTTCTGCGACGCGAAGCGCGAGTCAACGTGGGGGGGGACACAAGGAAGAGTTGACAGCGCAGCGTAGGGCTTCGTGGTGCGTCTGCACGCGCAAATCAGATGGCATTTGCGCTTGCACTCAGATGTGAAGGCAATTTGGCCTGGTTACGATTTTGAGTTTTTCAACAGAATCGGTCATCAGCGGTCACTGGAGACGCGGACAGAAAATTCCATATAGCGGCCGCTCGGATGGCCAGGCGGTCCTTTTGCCACTATTATTGCTCGACTGAGATCTTCGTCCATTGGACGCCGACGGGCACAAGCAAGCCGTAATACGATTTCATTAAGTCACGGCTATCCGTCAGGGGAGGTTATGAGCAACGTTCGCGAATGGCTCACAGGTCTTGGATTCGGGCAATTCGCGGATACGTTCGAGCAAAACCGGGTTGATCTGGACATTGCCCGTGACCTGGTGGATCAGGATCTTCGCGACCTGGGCGTGTCGGCCCTTGGAGAGCGCAAGCTCTTGCTGCGCGCTATCGCCTCGCTCAAGGAGACGGTGCAGCAGAGCCCGGCTGAAAAGTTACCTGCCCCAGCCGCGATCGCCCCACAGGAGGGTGAGCGCCGCCAGTTGACCGTGCTGTTCTGCGACATGGTGGGCTTCACGGAGCTCGCCAACCGGGTCGATCCCGAAGTGCTGCAGCGGATCATCCGCAGCTATGAAGATGCCTGCGCGGTGCCCATCACCCGCTACGAGGGCTACGTGTTCCAGCGCCTGGGCGATGGCATCGTCGCCTTCTTCGGTTACCCGCTGGCGCACGAAGGCGAGGCGGAGCGGGCCATTCATGCGGGGCTGGAGATCGTCGAGTCGTTGGCCAAGCTCGATGTGCCGGAGGTGGGGCACCTCCAGGTGCGCATCGGCATTGCGACCGGCGTGGTCGTGGTGTCCTCGGCCGAGAAAGGGGCGGTGGGCCAAACCATGAACCTGGCCTCGCGGCTGCAAGGTATCGCCCCGGTGGGCAGTATTGTGGTAAGCGAGCGAGTACAACGCTTGGCCGGTGGCAGTTTCGAGTATCAAGACCTGGGCGAGCAGAGCTTGAAGGGCATCACCCGTCCCACGCGAGCCTATCGGATCCTCGGGGTAAGCCAAGCCGCCAGCCGCTTCGAGGCCGCGCACGGTGGAGCCGGACTGACGCCGCTCGTAGGGCGCGAGCAGGAGATCGGGCTGCTCATGGAGCGCTGGGCGCTGGCCCAGGACGGCGAAGGCCAACTGGTGCTGCTCTCCGGTGAGCCCGGCATCGGCAAGAGCCGCATCTTGAGTGCGCTGCGTGAACGGCTCGAGGGTCAGGGTGCGCTGGCACTCAGATTCCAGTGCTCGCCCTACTACGTGAACAGTGCCTTCTGGCCCAGCATCGACAACTTCGAGCGGGCACTGAAGTTCGGGCGTGACGAGCCGTCCGAATCCAAACTCGACAAGCTTGAAGCGCTGATCGTTAAGCACTACGGCCGGCCGCTCGCCGATGTGCGCTTCGTCGCCTCGATGCTGTCCGTCCCGTATGAAGAACGCTACGGGGCGCTGCCCATGACCCCGCAGAAATTCAAGGACGAGACGCTGCGCACCTTGGTCGATCTCACCGAAGCGGCAGCGCGCAGGCAACCGAGCGTCATGCTGTTCGAAGACGGGCACTGGGCCGACCCGACCACACTGGAGGTGCTCGACCTGCTCGTGGACCGGCTGAAGGGCATCCCGCTGCTGATCGTGCTTACCCATCGACCTGAATTCCAGTCGCGCTGGTCCCAGCACGGTCACGTCACGGGGCTGAACTTGTCCAAGCTCACCCGCGCGCAGAGCAGTGCAATGGTCCCGCGTCTGACCGGTGGCAAAGGGCTGCCGCCCGATTTGCTCGAGCAGATCCTGACCAAGACCGACGGGGTTCCGCTGTTCGTCGAGGAACTCACCAAGTCGATCCTCGAGTCCGGCGAGCTCAAGGACGCCGGCGATCACTACGAGTACAGCGGCGCCACCCATGCCGTCACCATTCCCGCCACCTTGAGAGATTCGCTCATGGCGCGGCTGGATCGCTTCATGCCGGTGAAGGAGATTGCGCAGATCGGGGCAGCGATTGGACGGGAGTTCAGCTACGAGCTGATTGAAGCCGTGGCGCCGACGATAAAGAGCGAGCTCGATAGCGCACTCCAGCAACTCACTGACTCGGGACTGGCGTTCCGAAGAGGAACGCCACCTGAGGCGACCTACACCTTTAAGCACGCGCTGGTGCAGGACGCCGCTTACGACTCGCTGCTCAAGAGTCGGCGACAGGAACTGCACGGCAAGATCGCACGCGTGATCGAGGAACGGTTGCCGGCCATCAAGGACACCGAGCCCGAGGTGCTGGCGCATCATCTCACCGCCGCAGGCCTGGCCGAAGCCGCCATTCCGCTGTGGCAGAGCGCCGGCGAGCTGGCGCTGAAGCGTATGGCGCTGACCGAGGGCATCGCCCATCTCGACAAGGGGCTGGAACTGGTCTCCACCGTGCCTCAGTCATCGGAACGAGATGCCAGCGAACTGGGCTTGCGCACCGTCCTTGGAACAGCGTGGATGGCGCTCAAAGGCTGGCCCGCCCGCGAAGTCTGGACCAGCCTGCACCCCGCACTTGCCTTGGCTAAGTCACTGGCACGACATGATGCGCTCGTGGCCATCTATTCGGGATTGTGTTGTAACGCGTTCACCCAAGGTCGCGTGGCCGACGGACTCTCCTGGGCAACACAGACGCTCGATGCAGCCGAGGCAAGCGGTGCCCCGGATCTGATGATCTCGGGACACTCACTTTCCTGCACCTGCTACTTCTGGATGGGCCAACTGATTGAGGCTCTGAAGCATGCCGACAAGGTGCTACAGCTTTACGACGCCGAGAAGCATCGCCATCTTGCGGACATCCTTAACCACGATCCCAAGACGGTGGCCGGCTGCTTCTCCTCGATGGCCACCTGGATGCTCGGCTATCCGGACCGGGCGGTGCGGATCTGCGATGACAAAGAGGCGCACGCCCGCCGGCGGGGACATCCGTTCGATCAAGGATTTGCACTTACTACTGGCAGCGACGTCTTCGACTACCGTGGTGAGCCACAAGAACTTCTCAAGCGCACTGAAGAGTGTGATCGACTCGGCCGAGAGAACAGCATGCCGGTGCTGTGGGCGCTGCTGGCACCGCTTCGATCCGGCATCGCGGGGATACGAGCGGGGCGCATTGTGGAAGGGATGGAGGTCCTCAAGTCGGGCCTGACGATATGGAACGGAAGCGGTGGCAGGGTCGACAGCCCGTACTTGAAATCGGTTCTAGCCGAGGGCATGGCGTTGACCGGCGATCTCGACGATGCCCTGCTTTTGATCGACGAGCAGATCGAGCAGTCGGAGCGCCCGGGGGGGGAGCGGGCTCGCTACGCCGAGATCCTTCGCCTCAAGGGTTGGATGCTCTCGCTGAAGGGCGATCTCCAAGGCGCCGAGCAAAACTACTTCGCCTCGCTCGACTGGGCGCACCAGCAGCAGGCGAAATCCTGGGAGCTGCGTACTTCAACGAGCCTCGCGAGACTGTGGCAGAGCCAGGGCAAGCGCAAGCAGGCGCGCGACCTCCTCGCGCCGATCTACGCCTGGTTCACCGAGGGATTCGACACCAAGGACCTGAAGGATGCGAAACTGCTGCTTGAGCAGCTGGCGTGAGTATTTCGATGGGTCGAAGGCGCAAAACTCCGTGCACAATCTTGTGTGCACAGGCGGCCCTGCTAATGTGAATACGTGCGCCTGATGGCGGAGCGTGCTGCGAGATAAAGCCACGGGCAGGAGTCACCTTGTTACCGAGTTCATGAACGAGCGGAGTCCAATTATGTGGACTACATCATGTCGCTGTGTCGCGCTTTTGCTCATGCTCTGTTTCGCCGGGTCTCCGGCCCTGGCGCAAAAGCGCTACGGCCCCGGCGTCACCGACACCGAAATCAAGATCGGACAGACGATGCCCTACAGCGGACCGATTTCGGCCTATGGCGCTATCGGCCGCGCCCAGCTCGCCTACTTCGCAAAGGTCAACGCCGAAGGCGGCATCAACGGGCGCAAGATCACATTGATCAGCCTGGACGATGGCTACAATCCAGCCAAGACCGTAGAGGCCGCACGCAGACTCGTAGAGCAGGACGACGTTCTGTTCTTGTTTAGCTCCGTTGGTAGCGCGACCAACCTCGCCATCCGCAAATATTTGGATGCGCACCGCGTGCCGCATCTGTTCGTGGCCGGGGGCGACAGCGGTTGGGCCGACTACAGCCATTTCCCCTGGATGATCGGCTGGTTGCCGGCGTATCAGCTGGAAGCGGGCCTGTATGCGAAGGACATCCTGAAGACTAGGCCGCAGGCACGTATTGGGCTGCTGTATTCGGCTGATGACTACGGTCGTGACTATGCCGAGGGGTTCAAGAAAGCCCTTGGCGACAAGGCGGCGACCATGATCGTGAGCGAGCAGACCTTCCAGTGGAGCGACCCCACGGTGGACTCTCAGATCTTCACGCTAAAGGCATCGGGTGCGGACACCCTCTTCAGCGCTATGGGTGGCAAGCACGCTTCGCAGGCCATCCGCAGGATGGCAGAGATCGGATGGCGGCCGCTTCACTATACCGGCGTGCCGAGCACTTCGATCAAGGGGATACTGGAGCCCGCCGGGTTGGATAACGCGGTCGGCCTGATATCGGCGTATTACGCCAAGTCGGTGGACGATCCGATTTGGAAGGACGATCCGGCGATTAAAGCGTACTTCGCATGGGCTAAGAAGTATTACGAAGGAGATCCGCAAGACGCGATCGCCGTGTTCGGTTATCAGGTGGCCCAGGCGCTCGAATATGTGCTGCGCCGCTGCGGCGACGACCTGACGCGAGAGAACGTGATGCGCGTCGCCACCAGCATGGAGAACGTGGAGTTCCCGATGCTGCTCCCCGGTGTGAGAGCAAATACTACCCCGACTGACTACCACCCCATCAAGCAATTCCAGATGATGAAGTTCAACGGCAGGAACTGGGTGTTTGTCGGTGGCATCGTGGGCTTTTGAGCTACGTGAGCGAGGAGGCAATGGATCTTTGTCTGTCTGGCCTCAGCAAACTCGGTCTGGATCGCTATGCTCTGGTCTTCACCGAGAACGACGTTGACTTCGCTGCTCACTGACGCCGAGCTCGAGAGATCACCTTCGTTGAGCAAACGAGCAAGGCATGACGTTCCTCCGTCGGTTGCTACTGCAGTGCGTCCAACAGCTTCCGGGCAGCCAGCAGATCGTTTGTATCGAAGCCTTCGGTGAACCAGTTGTAGATCGGGGCGAGCAGGTCGTAGGCTTGACGGCGTTTGCCTTGTCCTTGCCAAAGCCGAACCAGGCTCGTGGCGGTGCGCAGCTCCCAGGACTTCGCCCGCTGATGGCGTGCCCAGTCGAGCGAGGCAAGATAACTCCGTTCAGCGCCTTCGTGGTCACCCTTGAGGGAGAGTATCCATCCCTTGATGCGCAGTATCTCGGCGTAGTAGGCGCGCTCTTCCCAGCCAGGGCGTTCGACCTGCGCGATCAGGTCGTCGATAAGACGGAGCGCGCCGTCCACGTCGCCGACATGCGCCATCGCCTCGGCCAGGATGGATTTGCCGAAGGGGTTCCACATGTTTCCGCCGCTCGCGTCCCAGATCGCGATGCTGGACTTGAAGAGCGAGATGCCCCCGTCAAACTTGCCTTCCCGGATTGCGGCCATAGCTTGTCGAACCGGCGCTAGACACGCCCATACGAACGGCATGCTGTTCTCGCGGCCGATTTGCTCACATTCTTGAGCACGCTTGCGTAGTTCTTCGGGTTTACGGAGATAATCGTACAAATCGGCACCAACGCTGAGGGCCCAACTCAGATTGAAGGGGTGGCCGCACCGCCTGGCGTGTGCTTCGTTTTCCTCGCTCATCCGCACTGCCCGTTCGGGGTAGCCTAGCATCCAAGTCGAGAACGAGGCGTAGACGCCAACCAGCGTCTTGGGGTCGTGGTTGAAGATGTCCACGATATGGCGATGCTTCTGGTCGTCGTAGAGAGCAAGTATCGTGTCACCGTGCTCGCAGGCTGTGGCGAGCTCACCTAACCAGAAGCAAGTGGTCATCCCAGCTGCGTTCGCGACGATCAACAGATCTGGGTCCGCGGTTGCCTTTGCAACCTCGAGCATCTCCTCTGCGCCATTGACGGATTCGGCCACGCGGCCTCGAGTGAGGAGGTTCACCCACAGTCCCCAAAGGATTGGTAAGAGCGCGTCGGTGCGACCAAGTGACTTCGCCAAGACACGCGCCGGTTGAAGGCTGGTCACGATTTCCGAAGCCGCCCAGCCCTTGAAGGCCAGCCAGGCCGTGCCCAAGATGGTACGCAATGCGAGTTCGCTCGCATCGCGCTCTCGTGATGCGGGCAGTGCCGCGATGAGCTCCAGTCCTTTGTTCAGGTGCGAGATGGATTCAGTCAAGGCCATGCGCCCGAGTGCCAGCTCGCCTGCCTTGTGCCACAGCGGGATCGCCGCCTCGATGAGTCCTGCAACCGTCAAGTGATACGCGAGAAGCTCGGGCTCGGTGTTCTTAGCATTCGGGAAGCGCTCCTCGATGACGCGAGCGATCTTGCCATGCAGCTCCTGGCGTCGGCTCTTGAGCAGCGAGTCGTAGGCCGCGTCTTGCACCAGCGCATGCTTGAAAATGTAGACGGCATCTGGCGGCGTCCCCCGCCTGAACGCCAGTCCAGAGTCTGTCAGCTGAGTCAGAGCTCCATCGAGCTCAGCTCTGGAACGTGGTGCCACTGCGGCGATCAACTCGTGGCTGAACTCCCGTCCTATGGCTGCCCCGATCTGCGCAATCTCTTTCACCGGCATGAACCGATCCAGCCGCGCCATCAGCGAGTCTCTCAAGGTCGCGGGAATGGTGATGTTGCGGGTGGGGCCCGTGTACTCATAACGATCGCCGGCGTCCTTGAGCTCGCCGGATTCAAGAATGGCCTTGGTGAGCTCCTCTAGGAACAACGGCACCCCGTCCGTGCGGGTGAGGATCTGCTCGAGAAGATCTGCGGGGAGTGCCTTGCTCCCGGCGAGCCTAGACACCATGGCGGCGCTCTGCGCCCGGGTCAGCTTGGACAGGTTCAAGCCTGTGACATGACCATGGGCCGCCCATTCGGGCTGGAACTCCGGACGATACGTAAGGACGATGAGCAGAGGAATATTCCTCACCCGATCGATGAGCAGCTCTATGACCTCGAGCGTAGTGGGATCGGCCCAGTGCACATCCTCGAATAGCATCACGGTGGGGCCGCGCCGCGCCGCCGCTTCGGTCAGATCCACCAGAGACCGCAGCGTTTCGTCCTTGTGTTTTTGCGGGGTCATCGTCAGTGCCCCATAGCGATCTTCACAGGGAATGGAGAGCATCGCGGCGATGAATCGGACGTCTTCTCGCGGCCGCCCATAGTGACCCACCACCAGTCCTTCGAGCTTATCTAGCTTCGATTCTGGCGCTTCATCGCGTCTAAACTTCAATACCCGCTCGATGTTGTCTATGCTGGGATATAGAGCGCTGTTAGTGTAGTAGGGCGAACATTGAAACCGAAGCGCTCCGGCGCCCTGGGCTTCTAGGCGCTCGCGCAGCGCGCTCAAAATGCGGCTCTTGCCGATACCGGGCTCACCCGAGAGCAGCACCACCTGGCCTTCGCCGTCCTGCGCGAGCTGCCAGCGCTCCAGCAGAAGGCCGATCTCCTGCTCGCGCCCGACTAATGGCGTCAGCCGCTCCTGCGTAGCGGCTTCGAAGCGGCTGGCAGCAGCGCTCACGGCAACGACTCGATAGGCATGAGTGGGGTGGGCGATGCCCTTGAGTGTCTGCTCGCCCAGGTCTTCGTAGTCGAAGCTGCCGCCTGCAAGGCGATGTACCCGCTCGCTCACCACAATGCTGCCGGGTTGGGCGATAGCCTGCAGCCTGGAAGCCAAGTTCATGGTTTCCCCCACCGCGCTCTTCTGAGCCGAGGAAACAACCACCAGCCCGGTAGCGATGCCGATTCGCACCGCAAGACGTCCTGCATCGGGGACATTCAGCCTGGCCAGGGACTCGATGATCTTGAGCCCCGCATGAATAGCCCGCTCAGCTTCTCCCTCATGTGCCAAGGGATAGCCGAAGAAGGCCACGATGCCATCCCCCAGACGCTGGAACACGTAACCTTCATAGTGGGTGACACACACCGCACAAGCGTCCTCGTAGGTGCGGATGATCCGCTGCAGCACTTCGGGATCGACGCGGGAGGCCAGCTCGGTGAACCCGACCATATCGCAGAACAACACTGTGAGCTGCCGCCGCTCGCCCTCGGCGATGATGGATTCTTGGCCCGGCGGCTTGTCTTGAGTTACTCGGGTAGTAAGCGTTAGCGCTTGGCTACCGCCTAGCTCCGCAATGGCTTTCAGCAACTTCCTGCGGTGCCCGAGGAGGAGCCCGAGTTGCTCGAGATCCCCCTCCGTGAGCAAGCGAAGAGCCTCTAGGTCAACGCCGTTCTCTGCGAAGACCGCGGCATAACGGTCCAGGCCAAGCTCCTGAAGCCATGTCGACAAAGCGTGCATCTGTCCTCTGCTCTGTGCAGCTGCGGCGCCCAGTGTCTGGGTGCAAGGACGCTCCCCGCGCAGTGTGGACCTTTCGTCTGCGGGGGTGCCCAAAAAATGAGATCGTGCCCGACAACGCGACGATACTACTGTTTGGACTTCTCCTCCCGCTGGCGTCTGGCTATGAGCAACCGGGGCTCGCTTGCACACTCGGAGCCTGATTTCGTCAGCGTCGATCAGCCGCATGAGTGTTACGCGGCGTCTCATCAGGAACTGTCCTCGAATGGCCGCTTGTGGTCGCTTAGCGAAGGACGCGAACGGCTGTTTCGCCAGAGCCCGAGAGGCAGTAACGGGTCGAAACCGCCCGTTGCACCAAGGCGCAAGCTTAGGGACATACAGCGCACTAGAATAGGCGGGGATCGCGACGGACTCAGATTGGGTGTGCCATAACTGTGCCGTGGATAGACTGGGAATGCAGTTGGCAAGCCCTGCAAGTAGCTGATTCAATGATGCGTTAGGACAACCGAATCTGCCTACGAACCAGGGGGTCGTGGGTTCAAATCCTGCCGGGCGCGCCAGTCAATCAAGCGGTTAGGTGTGGTCGCACCTATCCGCTTTTTCTTTCTGTGGGGACTTGCGTCCCCACAGCGTCCTGCGCGATCGATGCGAGTGTTCTGTTCCAGCCATGCCGCTCATTAGCGATCAACTCCAACGCTGCCTGGATCTCTAGCGCTTGCGCCACGGAATAGTGCGCTGTCATGCCGCTTCTCGTGTGCCACAAGATGTCACAGATCGTCCGCTCCTCGACGTTGGCCTCGCGCAGCCTCAAACCTACCGTGTGTCGCAGGTCGTGCACGTGCAGGTCGCCAAGCCCGGCTTCCTTGCGCGCACGCTGCCAGGCGGTGTTGTTCATCGTCTCAATCGGCCCGGGCTCGCACTTTTTACGGCGTGCGCTGTAGACAAACACGAATTGCGGATGCTGCCCCCGCACCGATTCGATGATGGACTGTGCAACACTGTTACACACCAGCACGCGGCTGCGCTTCCTACCTTTGACCGCTGGGCGCGGCACCACGAACGCCGACACGCAGAGTTCCTCCAGCCGCACCTCCCACTGCCAGCGCAGCCCACACACCACCGCATCGCGCGCCCCGCACTGCAGATCGAAGAGCACCATGCGTGCGAGGTGGTCCGGAAGTAGAGGTAGCAGCCGGCGCTGCTGGACCCAGGTGAGCTGCATCGGCTCGCGCACGTCTGAGCGGTCCAATCGACGGCCATGATGGAATCCTTCGCAGGATATTTGTCCAATCGACCGAGACCTTTATCCTGCCTAAGGTCCAGTACATCGAGTTGTTCGGGGGGATATCGCCACTAACATGCCGCTAGAGGAGAAGTCGGTTCCAGCGAAGTGATCTCGATAATCGATGGCCCTTGGGTCCCTGCTGGATCCCTTCAAACTGGACCGGATTGAGCATGCGTATGACCTGTTTGGCCATCAGCGTGACGGGTTTTGAAGGTGGCGGTCCGATGATTGAAACACCCTTTCGACGGCAGAGCTGAGGTCGACGATTTGGCCGACCCTTCAATGGGAGCGAGATCGGTGCCCGAACTCGTGCGCATCGCGGATCAGCTCGGTGGCTCGCCAAAGGGCCTGACATCGCGAGTCGCTTAGCAAGCGTCCGGTCCTCCGTACCCTAATACCAACGTACACCTCATCGCGACCAAAGCCGTTCGGACTCAATGCGCCGGTAGGCGATGATCCCCCCCCGAGTCTAATGGAATTTAGCGGTCCATCGGCGTAGCGTTCTCGCCAACAGTTCAGGGGTGGATATCCTTGAATGGAAGCCGTACGGTTGATTACTCGGCACACAAGGGCGCGCTGCGCTCGGGGCAACTGATCCGCGTATTGGAGAAGCGGTCCCAGTCAATCGCGGGACCGTTTCTCAACTACCCGGGCACAGGCAGGTCCCACGGCCGGAGCGTCCCTCGGGGCAATAGCGGTCGATCAGTGACCGTCGCAGTGAAGAGCGGGTGATCCTAGGCGCGCGATTTCCATTCACTTGACAGAAGTTGCAAGATAAAATATGATGGCTGTCATATGAGAGTAGTCAAGGTGGGTTCCAAGAAAGAACAGACGCGCGAGCGCATCCTGCGCGCTGCCGCGCGCGCCATCCGCAAGCACGGCTATGAGGGCGTTGGCGTCGCCGACGTGATGAAGGAGGCGGGCCTAACGCACGGCGGCTTCTACGCGCACTTCGCGTCGCGCGACGCGCTCCTTGCGGAGGCCGCCGAGCAGGCGGGCGTCGAGTCGAACGAGAACCTGTCGCGCGCGGTCGCCCGCGCCAAGCCGGGGGAGGAGCTGATGGCCCTGGTGGACTCGTACCTCGCCGACCGGCATGTCGAGGCGCCCGAACAGGGGCTGGGCTGTGCGCTCGCCGCTGCCGGCAGCGAAGTGCCACGGCAAAATGATGAAGTGCGGCGCGCAGTCAGTCGCCGGATCAAGGAGCTCATCGGGCTCGTCGAGCGCCAGTTCCCCGACTGGGGAAGGAACGCCGCGCACGAGAAGGCCATGGCGATCGTCGCGAGCATGGTCGGCGCGCTGGTGCTCGCGCGCGCGGTGGGCGATCCGCAGCTTTCCAAAAGCATTCGCAAGGCCGCGCGCGAGCTCATCGGCAGCGCGGCAAGCTGAATTTTTTTGGGCGACAATATGATGAACGTCATAAATGCGGAGGGTGGCGACATGAAGACTGGAACTTCCATCAGCATCGTGGCGGCTGTCATGTTCACCATCCCGATGCTGTCGGTGCCAGCCCAAGGAGGGCGCCAATGAGCCGCCGGCAGCTCTGGATTGTCGCCGCAGCGGGCCTCGTGTTCGCGCTCATTTTCGGGGTACGCCAGTCGGTGGCGCTGTTCATCGGCCCGATCAACTCAGCGACCGGCCTCGGCATCGCCGCGATCAGCCTCGCGTTCGCCTGTGCGCAGCTTATGTGGGGCATCACACAGCCGATCGCCGGCGCCGTGGCCGACAAGTACGGGACCGGCCGCGTGGTGGCCGCGGGGGCCGTGCTCGTCATGCTCGGCACGGTGCTCACGCCGCACGCCACGAGCGCGTGGATGCTTGTGCTGCTCATCGGCGTCGTCGCTGCGGGCGGGGGCGGCATGGCCGGGCTCGGGGTGCTGATGTCCGCGGTCGCGCGAGCCCTACCCGCCGAGAAGCGCGGCCTCGCGAGCGGCATGGTCAACGCCGGAGGGTCGTTTGGGCAGTTCGTCGTCGCGCCGTTAGCGGCGCTCCTCACCGGCGCGGTCGGCTGGGTCGGCGCGCTGACCGCACTCGGCTTGCTCTCGGTGGCCATCGTGCCGCTCGCCTGGGTGCTGCGTGGCAAGCATCCGCATCCGGCGATGGGCGCTGCCGCCGAGAAGTCGATGCGCCACGCCGTGCGCGACGCGTGGCATGACCAGAGCTTCTTGCTGCTCACCGCGGGGTTCTTCGTCTGCGGCTTCCACGTCGCCTTCGTCGCCACCCACCTGCCGGGCGTGGTGGCGCTGTGCGGCCTGCCGCCCGCGGTCGGCGCGTGGTCGTTATCGCTCATCGGCCTGTTCAACATCGCCGGCAGCTTCGCCTCCGGCTGGGCGATCGGCCGCTGGCGGATGAAGAGCGTACTCTCGCTGCTTTATGCCGTGCGCGCGCTCGCTGTGCTCGCGTTCGTGTTTGCGCCGAAGACCGTGACGACGGTCATGGTCTTCGCCATCGTGCTCGGCTTCACCTATCTCTCGACCGTGCCGCCGACCGTGGGCCTCGTCGGGAAGCTGCACGGCATCCGCTACGTCGCGACGCTCTTCGGCATCGTGATGTTCTCGCACCAGGTCGGCGGCTTCCTCGGCGCGTGGCTCGGCGGCTACGTCTTCGAGCGCACCCGCAGCTACGACTGGCTCTGGTACATCGACATCATGCTCGCAGTTGGCGCCGCGCTCGTCCACATGCCGATCAAGGAAGCGCCGAAGCTGCGCCCGGCATTCGCAACTTGAGGAAAACCGCTATGGGAAAGCTTGAAGGGAAGATTGCGCTCGTCACGGGCGGGAACAGCGGCATCGGCCTCGCGACCGCGAAGCGCTTCGTGGCAGAAGGCGCCTACGTCTACATCACCGGGCGGCGCGACGCCGAGCTCGCCCGCGCGGCGGCGGTGATCGAAAGAAACGTCATCGCCGTGACGGGCGACGTATCGAAGCCCGCCGATCTGGATCGTCTCTTTGCGCAAATCCAGCGCGAGAAAGGCAGGCTAGACATCGTCTTCGCGAATGCCGGCGTCGCGAAGTTCGCGCCGCTCGGTACGATCACAGAGGAGTTCTACGATTCGATCTTCGACGTCAACGTCAAGGGCTTGCTCTTCACCGTGCAGAAGGCGCTGCCGCTCATGCGCGAGGGCGGGTCGATCATCCTGAATGCCTCAGTGGTCGCCAGCAAAGGACTGCCCGCGAACAGCGTCTATTCCGCGACGAAAGCCACCGTGCGGTCCTTCGCGCGCACCTGGACCACCGATCTGAAGAACCGACGGATCCGCGTGAATGCGGTGAGCCCAGGCTCGATCGACACGCCCGGCCTGAACGATCTCCTTGCTTCGTCGGAAGTGGGCGAACAACGGCGCAAGGCCATCACTGGCGCCGTTCCGCTCGGCAGGTTCGGCACGCCGGACGAGATCGCCAGCGCGGTGGTGTTTCTCGCCTCCGACGACGCGAGCTATGTCACCGGCGCCGAGCTCTTTGTCGACGGCGGTTTCGCACAAGTATGAGCATGGACCCGCGCATCCGTATGCTGCTGGAAGGGCGGATCGTGCCGACGCTGCTGCGCATGGCGTGGCCGAACATCCTCGTGATGCTCGCCCAAGCAGCAACCG
>Ga0335084_10004649_pt1 | contig 13531 bp, 14 predicted proteins | sample Lox_Sample_44_FD_206721 | JGI IMG/M metagenome (GOLD analysis project Ga0335084, IMG submission 206721) | Soil microbial communities from Loxahatchee National Wildlife Refuge, Florida, United States - Lox_Sample_4.4 | ecosystem: Environmental > Terrestrial > Soil > Wetlands | place: USA... | reverse complement strand
AATCTAGTCGTGCATGGATAGGGGGTCGGTATGGCTTTGCGCCCAATTCTGAGTTGCTTTTCTTGGGTGGCTATCAGGAAAGTGACGCGAGGGTAGGCTTTCCAAGTGGGTTCCAGGGGACCGTGAAGCTGGAAGCCACTGGAGCAGAGCTGCAATACTCCTTTGTAGATCGCCTGGGCTACGTGATCGTGGGTGCCGGACACACTCAGGCGAACACTTACCTTGGTACCGGTGTCTCCGCGATAGCCTCGTACTACGATAACGCTTACTTATACACACAGCTAAATGTCATACCCCACCTTTTGCGAGTTCAGCTCGGGCTTTCTTACGATTTGCTCCTAAGGGAGGAGGAGGGCTTCGATCGCCACGAGGCAAACCCGAAGTTTGGCCTCTTTTTCACCCCAACGACGAGCACTACCGTACGGCTCGCTGCGTTTCAATACGTAAAACGCGAACTCATTGCCAGTCAGACTCTCGAGCCTACGCAAGTCGGCGGGTTCAACCAGTTCTACGATGATCCAAACGGGGCTGTCGTCCGTGAGCAGGCAATCGCCTTCGATCAGAAATTTCCTGGTGAAGTCTACGCAGGAATAGGGCTCTTCAAGCGAAATCTGGAGGTCCCGTTCTTGGGCGGCCCTAGCTCAGTGGACTTCCACTGGACCGAGCAGGCGCAGAATGCCTATCTATATTGGGCGCTACCCAGGAAGCTGTTCGCCGGCGTAGTGCGTGATCTCTCCGCATCTTTCACTACGGAATATCATCACCTCGAACTTCAACGACCGCCGGAGTTAAGCGACGTCAATGGCGTAGTAACGCTCGACACTACATGGATTCCGATCGGCCTAAACGCCTTCCTCGGGGAACGCTTCTCAGCGAACATTACAGCGAGCTTCGTAGACCAAACGGGGGTGCTGCAAGCGTTTCCAGGTGCAAACCAGATTCCCACGAATGCTCGGTTCTGGAATACCGACGCTTCTGTGTCTTTGTTTTTCCCCAGACGCCTAGGTCTAGTCAAATTTGGGGTAGCTAACATGTTCGACCGTCAGACGCAATACCAAGAGATTGATCCGACGAAGCCACAGTTCTCACCGAGGAGGCTCGCGTATGCCAGCATATCTGTACGGTTCTAGCGTTTGCTCTACAGGTTAACTCTCCTATTGGTCACAGAAGATGTTGGCGCATCGACGCTCTAGTTTCGCTGGACTTAAAGAGGGAATCGGCTCGGCCCTAATTGGGGCTAGTAATCGACCCCCATTACCTCACTGCAGTTCAGCGTTTTGGTGGTTCGCTCAGGACACGAGCAGTCCTCGCGGACCTTTTGTTTGACGTGGCTTTTCGGGAGGAATATGTCATGAACGTCAGGACGATGCTAATTTGCGGCATGCTGCTAACGTGGTCGCTTTCTGGAGCCCGGTTCGCAGTGGCAGATGAACCGCCGATTTGTACTTTCGAGTTCGCGATATATGGCCCTCAGAAGGAAGTTGACCGTTTCAACAACGCCTTCACAAACACCGGCCCATACAAGAAGTACGGCTGTTATACAAGGCCTTTAAATGAATCTCCCAACTACCCAGTCCTAAAAGATGTAAGCCAGCGCAATGTCGTCGTAGACCACTATTGTCCAATTGCGCACGAAGCTCTTGTTCGCGTAGCGCTCGCCAGCTATTTGGAAGCCTCGAATACTGGTAACCAAGCCAGCCTTCCGTTAAGCGACAAGATCATCCTGGCGGATGCGAACGGCGACGCAGAGATGCTAAGTCAAGTTTTCGCCGGCGCTTCCCTAATTGTCACTGCCGGTTCCTGCGCACCGGGCTGCACTCGCGGTTGGTGTATGGACGGCTATCCCCGATGCGCTAAAGACATTCCAACATGCAACCTGAAATGTAATTGAAGCGCCTCGCGGCAACAGTGGTGGAGTAGCATAGGCTGCGCAAATGCGGGGTCAACATCCAACGAGCTTGCTGCACCACGCCGTTCCAGGTGCGGCGAGCGGCCGAGGAAAAAGCTGATCCCGTCTTCTTTGGACACAGACTCGAGTGATAATCGTTCTAAACTCACCGGGAAAGTTGGCGCCTGTATTGACAACATGCTCGTCGCGGGTTCTGGCGACGTGTAATGCAAGCGAAGTCCAACTGCGTGGCTGTGGAGCACGTAACCCGGACAATCACCATGCGCGGCTCTTATCAAGCGTAGCGCCTTCACGAATACGACCGCGATGAGTTCTGACATCGGCGTCGACGTGCAAGAGAGACGGGAAATATCTACCTGGCCTGCTGCTACTATCGCTTACTACGAGCAGACGCTGCCCGACTATCGCATGGTCTGGCTGAACCGCAGCAACCTCGCGTTCCACTTCGGCTTCCACGATGACGAGCATAAGAGCCATGCCGTCGCGCTCGAGAATAGCAATCGCGCGCTCGCCAGGATTGGGGGGATCGGCGATGGCGATGGCGTGCTCGATGCGGGATGCGGTCTGGGCGGAAGTAGCTTTGGGCTGGCCCAGAATCTTGGGCTCGCGTCGTGGGCACTACGCGCGCCCAGAGCCAGGTCGAGCAGGCGCGCCGTATCGCAGCTTGACGCGGCTTGGCCGATAAGATCGAGTTCGAGCGCTCTGACTTCATCTGCACGGCGTTTTCGACTGGCTCGTTCGACGTTGTCTGGGCCCTGGAGAGCCTTTGTCATGCCGAAGCAAAGTCCGGCTTTTACCGCGAAGCCGCCCGGCTGCTGCGGCCCGGCGGACGCTTAGTGATCGCGGAGTTCATCCGTAGGACGCGCCGCTTGGACCGGGAGGCGGAGCAGGTGGTCCGGGAATGGTTAGATGGCTGGGCTATTCCTGATCTAGATACCGAGCGGGAGCATGACGCCGCTGCTACCGCAGGCTTCAGCGACATCAGGATGCGAGACTGCACCGGTTCCACTCGTCCTTCCCTGACGAGACTGTACCGAATGGCAGTTGCGGCCCAACCGCTCAACGAAGCCTTATACCGACTAGGGGTGCGCAATCGGATGCAGTACTGACCTGCCCGACTTTTTCGAACCAGTAGTTTCTGGAAAGATGGCTCTTCTAGGCACAAGGAGAGCCGATGAGAAAGAGCCGATTTAGCGACGAGCAGATGGTTGCAATCCTGCGTGAAGCCGATCGCACGTCGGTGGCCGAGGCCGCGGAGAAGAACAAGGTCAGCGAGCAGACCATCTACACCTGGCGCAAGCACTTCAACGGACTTGAACCCAGCGACGTGAAGCGGCTCAAGGCGCTGGAGGCCGAGAACGCCAAGCTCAAGAGATTGCTAGCCGAGCGCGACCTCGAGCTCGATGTTATGCGCGAGGTGAACCGAAAAAAATGGTGAGCCCGCAGGCGCGTCGAGAACAGGTCGCTTTTGTGTGCCAGCGCGGCTTGTCGAAACGGCGTGCCTGCGGGCTGATTGGCGTTGCCCGTTCGGGTTTGTCCTACGCGCTGCGCATGCCCGGCAAGGATGCCCCAGTGATCGAGGCAATGAAGCGGCTGTCATCGCACTATCCGCGCTACGGATATCGGCGCATCCGTATCTTCCTGGGACGCGAAGGTCCGGCGATGGGAACCGGGCGTGCCGAGCGCATTTGGCGCCAGGCCAAGCTGCAGTTGCCACGCAAGCGGTCACGACGACGCATTGCCACCATCCGCCCAAGACCGCTGCCGCCGCGGGCTGCCAATCACGTGGGCCTACGACTTCGTGTTCGATGCTTGTGCCAGTGGCCAGCAGATCAAATGCCTGACCATCGTCGATGAGTTCACCCATGAGTGCCTGGCGATCGACGTGGCCGGCAGCATCCGCTCGGTCAGGATCATCGAGGTGTTGGGGCGTCTGATTAGCATCCACGGCGCTCCGGTGTACCTGCGCTCGGACAGCGGCCCCGAGTTCGTCAGCCAGGCGATCCTGAAGTGGCTCACCGAGAGCCGCATCGAGACCGCGCTCATCGATCCGGGTAAACCCTGGCAGAACGGCACTAACGAATCGTTCAACGGCAAATTCCGCGATGAGTGCCTGAGCCTGGAGTGGTTCCGAACCCGGCGCGAGGCGAAGATCGTTATCGAAAGTTGGCGGCTCCATTACAACGGAGTGCGCCCGCACATGAGCCTGAGCTACTTGACGCCTGTCGAGTTCAAGCAGCAACATCGATCCACACCGATTCATCAACCAAGGGCCATTTCCCAGGAATAAACGGCTCGAAATAGTCGCGGCAGGTCAGTACGACAATGTCGTCTCTGCAGTCCGGCAATATCAGGCGCTCGAGGCTGGGTCGTGGTTCTACGGTGTCCTGTCCGCGACCAGGCACTGACCGGCTGTGCGGAACAGTTACTGTCCGGACGCCACCACCGCAGCTCGAGCTCACCGGGCGTCGCGTCGAAATCGACGCCAGTCGGTCCAAGCGCGGACCAGCTCAGCTCCAGGAACTCGTGCTACGCGCGACGGGCGACGAGCACAGCGTTAGACCCGCCGAACGCAAAGGAGTTGGATAGGGCGTACTCGAGGTCCAGCGCCGGCCGACCCCTGCACGGCACGCAGTCGAGATCGCACTCCGGGTCCGGGACGGTCAGATTCGCCGTGGGGGGAAGACGTTGTTTGTTGAGCGCCAGCAGAGTGATCGCAAATTCGAGCGCGCCGGCCGCACCCACCAGATGCCCGTGCATCGATTTCGTCGCACTCACCGCCAGACGGCGTGCGTGATCGCCGAACGCCTGCTTGAGGGCGTCGATCTCGATCTTGTCTCCCGCCGCAGTCGCAGTCGCGTGCGCGTTGACGTAGCCGATCGCCTCCGGCACCAGCCTGGCATCTGCAAGCGCCGCGCGCATCGCGCGCACCTGCCCGTCGACAGCCGGCTGAGTAAGATTGTGCGCGTCGCTCGATGCGCCGAAGCCGACGATCTCGGCAATGGGACGCGCCCCGCGAGCACGTGCCGCACCTGCCTCCTCGAGCACCAGGGTTGCAGCGCCCTCTCCGAGTACGAAACCGGTCCGGTCTTTCGCGAACGGACGGCTCGATGCTGCGGGCCCGTCCGGATGCTCCTTTGCGAGGACGCTCAATGCTTCCCAAGCCACGATCGCTCCGTCGTTCAACATCGATTCAGTGCCCCCGGCCACTGCGCAATCTAGGTAGCCGTCGCGGACAGCACGAAATGCCTCGCCGATTGCAACCGCGGATGACGAGCAGGCGATCGAGTAGGTGAAGGAGGGCCCGAGGATTCCGTAGCGCATCGAGATATGGCTGGCGGGCGCGTTCGCCATGATGAGCGGAACGGAGCTCGGCTTCACTTTGCGGCTTTTTCGCTGGTAGTAGATGCGATATGCCTCCTGCATCGCGTTCGCACCACCCAATCCACAGCCCATGTAGATTCCGGCGGCGGCGGGACCTCGGTCCTCAGCGATCAGCTTCGCATTCGTCAGCGCACGGTGGGCGGCAACCACCGCCATCTGGGAGTTCCGATCCATGAGGAAGAGCTGCGTTTTCGGAATTGTGCCGGCAGGATCGAACTCGGCCATCGCAAGCAGAACGTCGACGCTAGAGTCTTCGGTTCCGCTGCGCACCTTGCGGATCGCGGACTCGCCGGCGTAGAGTCGCTCGAAGACCTCATCGGGGTCATCGCCATGCGGCGAGACCAAGCCGATCCCCGTGACAAAGACGCGACGTCGCTCAGCGGTGGTCGTATCAGGCTCCTTTGGCCTGGACCAGTTCGTCGACGAGCGCGGCGCCCTCGCCTAAGGTGGTAAAGTTCGCGCGCTCGTCCGGGATGTCGATGCTGTACTTGTCCGCCACGTCGAACAGCAGCTCGGCAATCGAGAGTGAATCGAGCCCGAGTTCGGTGAGCTTGGTGTCCGGACTGATTGCCTCCGGCTTGATGTCATGCTTCTCGACGAGCAGCTGCTTGATGTAGTCGTACGAACTCATGGTAGGCCCGTGGTGGCTTGCGGCTCTTAAAACTCAAATATAACATGACGATGGCGCGGCGGCGGCTTGCACGGTGCCAATGTCGAGCCGGTTCACCTCCTATGCCTCCCGAACGGGCCGGCCATTTCTCACCGTCCAGGTGGCCGGCAGGTACCCCGCGTTCGCAACCACCTGGCGCCTCCAATGCATCTGCTGTTCCGAATGATCGCGGCTCTTCCCTTGCGCACAGTACAGGCGCTGGGAGCGACGCTGGCACGCCTGGCCTTTTTCCTGTCGGCACGCGAACGCACAAGGCTGGAGCAGAACCTGCGTCAGGCCGGCTACGACGATCCGCCGCTGCGGAGCGCAGCCATCGCCGAGGCCGGCAAGACGCTCCTGGAAATGCCGTGGCTCTGGACGCGGCCCCAGGACGAGGTCGTCAAGCTCGTGCAAAGCGTCGAGGGAGATATGCTGGTGCAGCAGGCGTTGGCACGCGGAAAGGGCGTCATCTACCTCACGCCGCACTTGGGTTCCTTCGAAGTCGCTGCGCAGTATGCCGCATCTCATGCCGCTATCACGGCGATGTACCGGCCGCCGAGGCAGAGCGCACTGGAGCCGTTCATCCGAGCCGGGCGCGCGCGCGGCAACGTGCGGTTGGCTACGGCGGACATGCAGGGGGTTTTCAGCTTGCTGCGCGCGCTGCGCAGCGGAGAGTGGGTCGGCATCCTTCCAGACCAGGTTCCGAGTAAAGGCCAGGGTGAGTGGGCCGAATTCTTCGGCCGCCCTGCCTATACGATGACGCTGCCCCACCGGTTGCAGAAAGGCACGGACGCGGTTGTGGTCCTGGTGTTCTGCGAGCGCTTGCCGCAGGGCAGTGGTTACAAAATTTACCTCGAGCCGTTGCCGTCGCCAGTCCCCGGGGAGTCGCCAACACGCCAGCTCAACCGCGGGTTGGAGCAATTGATCCGCAGGTGTCCCGCACAATACCTCTGGTCGTACAACCGCTACAAAGCGCCCGCGGGCGTCGCGCCTCCCGAGCCCCCCACGGGAGTGACGACGACTGGCAAGCGCTAGGGTTCAAACCAAGCTGACCCGTGCAAACTTGCGCTTGCCGACCTGCACGACGAAACGTTGCCCCTTGCCCAGCGCGAGACCCTTGTCGCTGACCTTCTCGCCGTTGAGCCGCACTCCGCCCTGGTCGATCATGCGTCCCGCCTCCGAGGTGCTGGCCGTGAGCCCGACCCGCTTGAGGATTTGCGTCAGCAGAAGCGGCTCCCCGTTTACGGTAATGCTGTGCTCAGGGATATCCTCGGGCAGCTCGCCCTGCTTGAAGCGGGCCTCGAAGTCAGCGTGTGCCTTCTCCGCGGCCGCCTTGGTGTGAAAGCGGGCCGCGATTTCCTTCGCAAATGCGATCTTGATCTCCATCGGATTACGCCCCTGGGCCACCTGCCCCTTCCACTGCTCCACCACGGCGAGTGGTTGGAACGACAGCAGCTCGATGTAGCGCCACATGAGCTCGTCCGAAACCGACATCAGCTTGCCGAAGATCTGCTCCGGTGCCTCGTTGATGCCCACGTAGTTGCCCAGCGACTTGGACATCTTGTTGACGCCATCCAGCCCCTCTAGCAACGGCATGGTGAGGATGCATTGAGGTGCCTGATCGTAATGCTTCTGCAGCTCCCGCCCGACCAGCAGGTTGAACTTCTGATCGGTGCCCCCCAGCTCGACGTCTGCGCGCAGCGCAACCGAGTCGTAGCCCTGCACCAAGGGATAGAGGAACTCGTGGATCGCGATCGGCTGATTGCCGCGATAGCGCTTGCCGAAATCATCGCGCTCGAGCATGCGTGCCACGGTGTGCTTGGCGGCGAGTCGAATCAGGTCCGCTGCGCCCATCTTGTCGAACCACGTCGAATTGAACGCGATCTCGGTTTTGTCCCCATCCAGGATCTTGAACACTTGGTCCCTATAGGTCTTTGCGTTGTCTTCTATCTGCTCGCGTGAGAGAGGAGGACGGGTCGCATTCTTGCCAGCAGGGTCCCCTATCATTCCGGTGAAATCGCCGATGAGGAAGATCACGTGATGTCCGAGATCCTGGAACTGGCGCATCTTGTTGAGCAGCACCGTGTGTCCGAGATGCAGGTCGGGGGCGGTCGGGTCGAACCCCGCCTTGATCCTCAGCGGTCGGCCCGACGCGAGCCTCTCGACCATCTCCTCTTCGAGGAGCAGCTCTTCGCAGCCGCGCTTAATGACCCTCAGGCTCTCCTGAACGCCAACCATGGACACCCTTGGAGGTGAACGTCGTGGACGGGCGACAACAGTCAGGGAGCTTGTGCTGCACCCATCGCCCGATTGTGGCTTTTCTGCTACCCTTCAGCCGGTTGCACTCGACCGATGGATAAGGAGAACGGGATTCTAGCGGAAAAGGCTATGCGACTCACCCGTCCCGCCCTGCAGCGAGGGCGTGTCTCGCGACGCGGACTGGTGGCAATGGCCGTCTTGCCGCTGCTCGGAGTGGTGGCGGCGTTCGGGATCGCACCGGACACGGCGACCGAGACGGTAGTTCTCCACCGGGTGCTCCAGGACGTACATCTGCCCGTCGCAGTCGAAGCTGCACCCGAGGCATCCGCTCAGTATTGGCGGGAAGAGCGGATCCAACGCGGCGATACGATCGGCTCGCTGCTGGCCCGTCTTCAGGTCACTGACCCCGAAGCCATAGCCTATCTGCGCCGGGCGCGTCACGTCCGCTCCCTCTATCAGCTGGTTGCGGGCCGCACCGTGCGTGCAGTGACCACGGCCGACGGCGAGCTGGTCACGCTGCGCTATCTTCAAGGCGACGGCACAGAGCTGATCGTGCAGAAGCGCGGGGAGGATTTCTTTGCCCGCGAACAGACGCTGCCCACCGAACGACGCTTTCTGATGAGCTCGGGCGAGATCCAGTCGTCATTGTTCGCGGCAACGGACGCGGCGGGCCTCAGCGATGGCGTAGCCGTGCAGCTGGCCGAGGTCTTCTCGAGTGAAGTGGACTTTCACCGTGATCTGCGGCCCGGGGATCGCTTCGCTGTCGTGTTCGAAGGGTTCTACAGCAACGGCGAGTTCGTGCGCAGCGGCCGAATCCTGGCAGCCGAGTTCACCAACGCGGGTCGTACCTTCCGTGCTGTTTACTACCAGGATCCGCAGGGCCGCGGCGGGTACTACACCCCCGAGGGCAAGAACATGCGCAGGAGCTTCCTGCGCTCACCGCTCGAGTTCTCACGCATCAGCTCCGGGTTCTCGCTTTCCCGCTTCCACCCTGTATTGAATACCTGGCGGGCTCACAGAGGCGTCGACTACGCTGCACCGACAGGCACCCGAGTAAAGGCTACGGCGGATGGCTACGTACAATTCATAGGCCGTCAAGGCGGTTACGGGAACCTGATCGTACTGCGCCACCGAAACGAATACAGCACTGCGTATGGCCACCTGTCGGCGTACGCCAAGGGATTGCGCTTGGGTCAACGGATCAACCAAGGCGACGTGATCGGCTATGTGGGCATGACGGGCCTGGCCACTGGTCCACATCTGCACTACGAGTTCCGTGTGAACGGGCTGTATCAGAATCCGCTCAAGCTCGCAGTGCCACCGGGCCCACCAATCACTGCAGCGCTGCGGCCCGCCTTCCACGAAGGCTTGCGGCCCTTGCTTGAACAACTAGATCTTATTCATGGGATAAATCTTGCAGCGCTCAACTAGTACGATGACGCGCAGATAAGTTGTCGTTCGCAGCGGTAACGGCGCACGTACACGCGACAAGGGGGCCGTAAGGCCCCCTTGTCGCTTCGGATAGCGCGCGAGTTAGGCGGAAAAGGACGAACCGCAGCCGCAGGTCGAGGTCGCGTTCGGGTTCTTGATCACGAACTGCGCGCCCTCGATGCCTTCCTGGTAGTCGATCTCGGCGCCCACCAGGTATTGATAGCTCATCGGGTCGATCAACAGAGTCACCCCGTTCTTGACCATCGGCGTGTCGCCTTCGCTGATGCTCTCGTCGAAAGTGAAGCCGTATTGGAAACCCGAGCAGCCCCCGCCCGTCACGAAGACCCGCAGCTTGAGATCGAGATTACCTTCCTCCTCGATCAGCTGCTTGACCTTGTTGGCGGCGGCATCGGTGAAAACCAACGGTGCCGGCATTTCAGCTACTGCATTCATGCCCGAACTCCTGAATCAACCCTGGCTGCGGAAATCTATCGGTGCGATGGGTAAATGGGGTCGACCGACAAGTAATCAACAGTATAGCGGATCAGCTGCTGGTGAGGGGCTTGACGACCATAGGCTTCGACGCCGGGGTCTCTTCTTGATGCACCAGTCGGCCCTGAACGACGGCGCCGAGCTGGATTTCCAGCGTCCGATAGTGAACGTCTCCGGTAACGTTGGACTTCGCCTGTAGCTCGACATACTCGGCGCCATAGACCGGGCCGATCACAGTCCCGTTGATTACCGCGTGCGAAACGCGGATTTCCCCTTCGATTCGAGCCCGCTCGCTCAGGACCAGGGTGCTGGGCTGGTCGTCCGCGGTTAAGACATTACCCTTCACGCGCCCGTCGACGCGCAGTCCGCCGCTGAATATCACGTTCCCTTCCACTGTGGTCCCGTCGCCGATCAGGCTGTCTATCCGGGTCTGCGGCTTGCTCGTTTTGCCACCAAACATTCGCGCTCTCCTAAGAAAGATTGACGGTCTGAGACGTCTTGGGTGCCTCGGTGCCGTTCTCCAGCACGCGCACCTGCACGCGCTTGACCGTCGCCTCGGGTGGAGCGTGGAATACGCCCTCCACCCGTTGATAGAACTTGAAGCTCAGGTTGTAGGGGGTGCCTTTCTCGCCCTCGCGCGGAAAGACGAGCACTTGGGTAGCGCCATCCTGCTCTAAGTCCACCACGAGTTGCAGCTTTCCTTGGAACTCGCGGCTGCGCGTGCGCGCCTGCACCACCAGCAGCTGATAGCGATATTCACCCGGCAGGGCGTCGGGGCGCACGCGGAAGCGGTTGATGCTGATCCCGGCGGCAGATTCCCCGCTGGTTGTCATCAGGGTCTGGAAGAAAGCTAGATCTTCCTTGAGCAATGCATTTTCGTCGGTCAGCGTCTTCATCTGACTGGCCAGATTCCCGTGTGTGGAACGCTCGATCTGCATCTGGCGCTCGGTGGCCGCGAGTTGGGTGCGCAGTTCCGTGTTTTCGTCCCGCAGGTGCGTCACCTCCTCGCTCAGCCTTTCCTGTTCGGCCGCCGCCTGGCTGCTCTGAAACCCGGCCAGAGTGCGACCGGCATCGTACGTAAGCCACGCCACGCCCAGTACAGCGGCAACAGCCGCGGAGATCAACCCCCACCGCAAATACCAAGGGGCCTGCGTATGGACCGCGACCCGCGGCGCCGCGATTCCGAACCGCCGCTTCAGCTGTCGGATCACCGTCACGGCAGCAGTGCGAGCATCTCCAGCCCCGTCGTCTCAGGCAATCCGAACATCACGTTCATGCATTGCACAGCCTGGCCAGAAGCTCCCTTTACCAAGTTGTCGATCACAACCAGCACTACGACCGTATCGCGTCCCCCTGGTCTGTGCAAGGCCAGGCGGCATTGATTGGCGCCACGCACCGAGCGTGTGTCCGGCTGGCTGCCCGGCGGCAGCACGTCGACGAAAGGCTCGCGCGCGAAGCGCTGCTCGAAGAGCGACTGCACATCCGCCTCCTGCGTCAGCCGAGCGTACAACGTAGCGTGAATGCCTCGGATCATGGGGGTCAGATGCGGGATGAAGATGACGTTGACATCACGCCGCCCCACCTGCCTGAGCCCCTCCCGGATCTCTGCTAGATGGCGGTGCCCCGCTACGCCGTAGGCCTTGAAGTTATCGGCCGCCTCGGAAAAAAGTGTATGCACTTCAGCCTTGCGGCCGGCACCACTCACCCCCGACTTGGCATCCGCGATCAAGTGGCCAGCATCCACGATCCCCGCCTCGACAAGTGGCAGAAAGCCGAGCTGGATCGCCGTCGCGTAACAACCAGGGACCCCTACCACGCGGGCGCGCCGGATCTGTTCTCGATTCATTTCGGGCAGCCCATAGACCGCCTCCTCGGCCAGCCGGGGACAGCTGTGCGGCATGTTGTACCACTTCTGCCATTCGACCAGGTCCTTGAGCCGAAAATCCGCCGCCAGGTCAATAACGCGCACGCCCGCTTCGACCAGGCGGGGCCCTTGCTCCATGGCTACGCCATGGGGAGTTGCGAAGAACACGACGTCACAACGCGACAGGTCCGCCGCGACGGGGTCCACAAATCTGAGATCTACGCTTTTCCTTAGGCTGGGAAATAGCTCCGCGACGTGCATCCCGGCTTCCTTGCGGGAAGTGATGGCTGTGAGCAGTGTTTCAGGGTGGCGGGCGAGGATTCTTAGCAGCTCCACTCCGGCGTAGCCCGTGCCACCCACGATACCGACCTTGATCATAACCCAATATCCAGTTTAATCAGCTTATTACGAAATAAGCTTCATGTCGCATGATAACCCCAAAGGGCCTTGCCTTGGGCAACAAAAAAGCCGCCCACAGGCGGCTTTTTCTCGTTGCATGCGCTGAATCAACGCTTGGAGAACTGCTTGCGCCGCCGGGCCTTGTGTAGACCCACTTTTTTGCGCTCGACCTCTCGGGCGTCGCGCGTCACCAACCCTGCTTTCTTCAGGATGGGCTTGAGACCCGCATCGTAACTGACCAATGCGCGAGTGATCCCATGGCGCACAGCCCCGGCCTGGCCGGATTCCCCGCCGCCTTGAACGTTTACAGAAATGTCGAAGGTGTTCAAATGGTTCGCCAGCGTCAGCGGTTGGCGCACGATCATGCGCCCGGTCTCACGCGAGAAGAAGTCGTCAACCGCTTTGCCGTTGACCACGATCTGTCCCTTGCCGGGGCGCAGGAACACGCGCGCCACCGCGCTCTTGCGCCGGCCGGTCCCATAATATTGCTGCTGAGTTGCCATGCTTTACGTCCTGGACGCGATAGGTGTTCTAGATGCTGGAATCTTCGACTTCAGTTGAGCTTCAGTTCCCGGGGCTGCTGGGCATGGTGTGGATGCTGCGGTCCCGCGTATACCTTGAGCTTGCGGTACATTGCGCTGCCTAATGGACCTTTGGGCAGCATACCCTTAACTGCCTTTTCGATGATGCGGGTGGGAAACTTCGCCTGCAGTTTAGCGAAGTTAGTCGCCTTGAGTCCGCCGGCAAACTGGCTATGCCGGTAATAGATCTTGGTTTCGGGCTTGCGGCCGGTCACGCGCACTTTCTCCGCGTTGATTACCACGATGTAGTCCCCGGTATCTACGTGCGGCGTGAACTCTGCTTTATGCTTTCCACGCAACCGCTTTGCGATATCGACGGCCAAGCGGCCGAGCACCTTGTCGGTTGCGTCGATGACAACCCACTCGCGTTTGACCTCGTGGGGTTTTGCCGAAAAGGTCTTCATGAACAATTATTCCTTGATTCCTGAGGCTCTGGACCGAGGAACGGGCCCGAATCAAACGAAGGGGCGCATCTTAACGGCATCTGTTAGTGCTTGTCAAACAAGCGGATTTGGCTCCCGTCAGAAGGGTTTGCCGGGTTCCGGCTCCCTGGTAGTAAGGGG
>Ga0335084_10004648_pt1 | contig 13531 bp, 14 predicted proteins | sample Lox_Sample_44_FD_206721 | JGI IMG/M metagenome (GOLD analysis project Ga0335084, IMG submission 206721) | Soil microbial communities from Loxahatchee National Wildlife Refuge, Florida, United States - Lox_Sample_4.4 | ecosystem: Environmental > Terrestrial > Soil > Wetlands | place: USA... | reverse complement strand
CGACCCCCGCGCGCGTGGACGCGATCGACGCGGCGCGCCTGGAGCGCATGTTCGCGGTCAACGTCGTGGGTTCGTTCCTGTGCGCGCGCGAAGCGATCAAGCGGATGTCGACGCGGCACGGCGGCAAGGGCGGCGCGATCGTGAACGTGTCCTCCGGCGCGGCGCGCCTGGGCTCGCCCGGCGAATGGGTCGACTATGCGGCTTCCAAGGGCGCGATCGACACGATGACCATCGGTCTCGCGAAGGAGCTCGCCGAGGACGGCATTCGCGTGAACTGCGTGCGGCCCGGCTTCGTCAACACGGAGATCCACGCCGGCGCGGGCGAGCCCGACCGCATCGAGCGCCTGCGCGACAGCATTCCCATGAAGCGCGGCGGCGAACCCGAGGAAGTGGCGCGCGCGATCGTGTGGCTCCTGTCGGCGGAGGCCTCCTATTCGACGGGGGCCATCCTCGATGTCACGGGTGGCCGGTAAGCCTTCTGCGTTCGTCCTGCTGGGTCCCACCGCGAGCGGCAAGTCGCGGCTCGCGATGCAGCTCGCGGGCGCGTTTCCGGTCGAGATCGTCAGCGTCGATTCGGCGCAGGTCTACCGCGGCATGGACATCGGCACCGCCAAGCCCTCGGCTGCCGAGCGCGCGGCCGTGCCGCACCATCTGATCGACCTTGTCGACCCGACCGAGCCCTATTCCGCAGGCCGGTTCCGCGCGGACGCCCTGCGCGCGGTCGCGCAGATACTGGCGAGAAAGCGGATACCGCTTCTGGTCGGCGGCACGATGCTCTACTATCGCGCGCTGTCGCGGGGACTGGATGCGCTGCCGCCCGCCGACCGCGCCCTGCGCGCACGGATCGACGCAGAAGCGGCGGCACGCGGCTGGCCCGCCCTGCACGCCGAGCTGGCGGAAGTCGACCCGGCGAGCGCCGCGCGGATCAAGCCAGGCGACGCGCAGCGAATTCAGCGGGCGCTCGAAGTATGGCGCGTCGCGGGAAGGCCGATGGCCGAATTGCAGGGCAAGCCGGCGGCCGGCCTGCCCTTCGAATTGAAGTCATACGCTCTGGTCCCGCAGGACCGCGCCGAACTGCACCGCCGCATCGCCGAGCGCTTCGACGCGATGCTGAAGGCGGGCCTGGTCGAGGAATTGAGGGAACTGCGGCGGAAATTCGACCTGCGCGCGGACCTGCCCAGCATGCGATGCGTAGGCTACCGGCAGGCCTGGCAATACCTCGAGGGCGCCATCGACGCGAAGAGCCTGCGCGAGCAAGGCGTCGCGGCCACGCGCCAGCTCGCCAAGCGCCAGATGACCTGGCTGCGCAGCCTGCCCGGCATCGAGCCGGCGGCGCTCCTCGAGACCGCCCTCAGTCGAGGCTGAGCCCCACTGCCTGCGTGACGCGCCGGTAGGCCTCCAGCTGCTCCGCGACGAACGCCGCGAGCTCCTGCGGCGTCGAGCTGCGCGGCTCGAAGGCGAGCTTGCCGAACGCCTCGCGCACCTCGGGCCTGGCCAGCACCACGGCTATTTCCCGTGAAACGCGGTCCACGATCTCCTTGGGCATTTTCGGCGGCCCGAAGATGCCGCCCCACGGCGTGATCGGCACGCTTTGCAGGCCGGCCTCGGGCAGCGTCGGCGCCTGCGGCAGCAGCGGGTTGCGGCTCGGCAGCAGCGTGGCGAGCACGCGCAGCTTGCCTTCCTTAACCTGCGGCGCGAGCGTTCCGGGCGTGGCGATCGCCATGTGCACGCGCCCGGCGATGAGATCGAGCGACAGCGGTCCGTCGCCCTTGTAGGGGATGTGCACCAGGTCCAGCTTCTGCTGGGCCGCGAACTGCGCGGTGGCGAGGATGCTGGTGGCATTGCCGGTGCCGTAGTTGAGCATGCCCGGGTTGGCCCGCGCGTACCCCACCAGGTCGCCGATCGTGTGCACCGGCAGGCTCGCGTGCGCGAATACGAAGAAGCCGAAAATGCCGACCATCGACACCGGCGTGAAATCGTTGACCGGGTCGTAGGGGGACACCTTCTTCGCCGCCGGCGCGAACGACATGCCGGTCGCGGTGCCGTAGTAGAGCGTGTAGCCGTCGGGCGCTGCCTGCTTCACCGCTTCGGAGGCGATGATGCCTTCGGCGCCCGGCTTGGTCTCGATGACCACCGGCTGGCCGAGCTGCTGGCCAAGCGGCTGCGAGAAGATGCGCGCGCCGAGTTCCGCCGCTCCGCCCGGCGGGAACGGCACGATCAGGCGAATCGGCTTGGCCGGGTACTGCGCGTGCGCGGCGCCGCACAGCAGCAGCGTGATGGCACCTGCGAGGAGTCGTCTCATGACTTTACTCCGGCTGAATGCCAATGGACTTCAGGATCGCGCGGTAGGCTTCCAGCTGCGCCTTGGTGAAGGCGGCCAGTTCCTCCGGCGTGGACGGATTGGTCGGGAACGCCTGTTTTTCCAGCGCGGCGATGACGTCCGGGCGCTTCATCGCGTCATGGAACTCCTTGTTCCACCGCAGCTGCAGATCGCGCGGCAGCCTGGCCGGCGCGTACAGCGCGGCCCAGGACACCACCGAGTAGCCCGGCACGCCGACTTCGGCCATCGTCGGCACGTCGGGCAGCAGGCTCGAGCGCGTCTTTAGGTTGGTCGCCAGCGCACGCAGCTTGCCGTCCTTGAGGTGCGACAGCCCCGTCGTCGGCGTCGCCCACAGCAGCTGCACGCGCCCGGCGATGATGTCGGTGACCGCCTGCGGCTCGCCCTTGTAGGGGACGTGCGTCATGTCGATGCCGGCGAGCGCGTTCATCTGCGCGAACGACATGATGCCCGTGGTGTTGCCGGTCGCGTAGTTGAGCTTGCCGGGATTGGCCTTCGCGTAATCCACCAGCTCCTTGAAGGTCCTGAGCGGCGTGTCCGCGTTGATGTAGAGGAAGAAGGTGTAGCGGCCGACGTCGGTGATCGGCGTGAAATCCGCCAGCGGGTCGTAGGGCGGGACCTTCTTCATCGCCACCGCCACCGCCATCGGGCTGTTGGTCGCCATGAACAGCGTGTAGCCGTCGGGCGCGGACTTGACGACCTCCGCACCGGCGATGGCGCCGTCGGCGCCCGCCTTGTTGTCGATGATCACCGGCTGGCCGACGGCGGCGGACACGGATTGCCCCAGGATGCGCGCGATCGTGTCGGTCGCCGAGCCCGCCGGGAACGGCACCACGATGCGGACCGGCTTGACGGGGAACTGCGCCTGCGCCGGGGCCGCAAAAAGGCAAGCCGCGGCAAGCACGAGCCATCGTTTCATGCGGGACCTCCTCTCTCCGCGCCGATTATAGAATGGACCGACACGGAGGCAACATGGAAATCGGAGTCGTCGGATTGGGCAAGATGGGCGCCAGCATGGCGCGGCGCATGGCGCGCGGCGGCGCGCGGGTCGTCGCCTACGATCGCGACGGCGCGGCGAGGGATGCGCTCGCGACGGAGAAAAACGTCGACTGCGTCGGCAGTCTGGCGGCCCTCGCGGCGAGGCTCAAGGGCGAGCGCGTGCTGCTGACGATGCTGCCGGCCGGGCCGGCCACCGAGGAAGCGCTGGCGGAGCTGCTGCCGCTGCTCTCGGCCGGCGACACGCTCGTCGACGGCGGCAATGCCTTCTACAAGGACTCGATGGCGCGCTCGCTCGAGCTGTCGCAGCGCGGCCTGCGCTACGTCGACGCGGGCGTCTCGGGCGGCGTGCACGGCCTCGCCAACGGCTATTGCCTCATGCTCGGCGGCACGCCGAAATCCGTCGAGCGCTTCGAGCCCTACGCGCGCATCCTCGCGCCTGCTCCCGACCGCGGCTGGCTGCACTGCGGGCCGAGCGGCGCCGGCCATTTCGCCAAGATGATCCACAACGGCATCGAGTACGGCATGATGCAGTCCTTCGCCGAGGGCTTCGCGCTGCTCGCGGCGCGCAAGGACCTCGAATTCGACCTCGGCCGCCTGGCCGAGACCTGGCGGCACGGCAGCGTCGTGCGCTCGTGGTTGCTCGACCTGTGCGCCGAGATCCTGCGCGAGGACGAGGGCATGGAGCGCATCGCGCCCGTCGTGGCCGATTCCGGCGAAGGCCGCTGGACGGCGCTCGAGTCCGTCGAGCTGGGGGTGCCCGCGCCGGTAATCACGATGGCGCTGATGGCGCGCTTCTCCAGCCAGGGAAAGTCCGCTTACGCGCGCAAGCTCCTCGCCATGATGCGCGCCAGGTTCGGCGGACACTCTACGCTGAAGGCATGATCGTCGTCGTGATGGGGGTGTCCGGCTGCGGCAAGAGCACCGTCGGCCGGATGCTCGCTTCGCGGTTGCAGGTCCCGTTCCTCGACGCGGACGAATTCCACCCGCCCGCCAATGTCGCCAAGATGGCCGCCGGCACGCCGCTGACCGACGAGGATCGCGGGCCTTGGCTCGAACTTCTGAACGGGAAGCTCCTCGCGCACGGGGACGCGGTGCTCGCCTGCTCGGCGCTGAAGGAGCGCTACCGGCAGGCGCTCGCGCGCGGCGTCGCCGACTGCCGCTTCGTCCACCTGCGCGGCAGCCCCGATCTCATTCGCTCGCGCCTGTCCGAGCGCCGCCACCGATACATGCCGGCGTCGCTCCTCGACTCGCAGTTCGCGACGCTGGAGCCGCCCGCCGGCGCCATCGACGTCGACGTCGCGCAGCCGCCGGAGCGCTGCGTCGAGGCGATCCTGCGCGCCCTCGGCCGCTGAGCGCGGCCTTACATCAGCGGCACGACCAGCAGGGCGACGATGTTGATGATCTTGATGAGCGGGTTGACCGCGGGGCCCGCGGTGTCCTTGTAGGGATCGCCCACCGTGTCGCCGGTCACCGCCGCCTTGTGCGCGTCCGAGCCCTTGCCGCCGTAGTGGCCGTCCTCGATGTATTTCTTGGCGTTGTCCCAGGCGCCGCCGCCCGTGCACATCGAGATGGCGACGAACAAGCCCGTGACGATGGTGCCCATCAGCACGCCGCCGAGCGCCTGCGGCCCGAGGATCAGCCCCACCAGCACGGGGATCGCGACCGGAAGCAGCGACGGGATCATCATTTCCTTGATCGCGGCCTTGGTGAGCATGTCCACGGCCGTGCCGTACTCGGGCTTCGCGGTGCCCTCCATGATGCCCTTGATTTCCTTGAACTGGCGGCGCACCTCGACCACCACCGAGCCGGCGGCGCGGCCTACCGCCTCCATCGCCATCGACGCGAACAGGAACGGCACCATGCCGCCGATCAGCAGGCCGATCACCACCATGGGGGTGGAAAGGTCGAAGGAAACGTCCTTGCTCGCCGCCGTCAGAGCATGCGTGTAGTCGGCGAACAGCACCAGCGCGGCGAGTCCCGCCGAGCCGATGGCGTAGCCCTTGGTGACCGCCTTCGTCGTATTGCCGACCGCGTCCAGTGGATCGGTGATGTCGCGAACCGACTGGGGAAGATCCGCCATCTGGGCGATGCCGCCCGCGTTGTCGGTGATCGGGCCGTACGCATCCAGTGCGACGATGATCCCGGCCATGGAGAGCATCGAGGTCGCCGCGATCGCGATTCCGTAGAGGCCCGCCAGGGAATACGAGGCGAATATTGCGACGCATACCGCGAGGACCGGCCAGGCGGTGGATTTCATCGACACGCCCAGGCCCGCGATCATGTTGGTCGCATGCCCGGTCACGCTCGCCGCCGCAACGTGCTGCACCGGCGCAAATTGCGTGCCGGTGTAGTACTCGGTGATCCAGACCAGGAATCCGGTGAGCGCCATGCCGACCACGGCAGTGCCGTAGAGGTGGGCGACGCCGATCATCTTCTGCTGCCCGCCGATGTCGAAGGGGACGGTAGCGACGATCTCGCCCATCATCCATTGCGTGATCGGCCAGAACGCGATCAGCGCGATGCCGCCCGCCCAGGCAAGGCCCTTGTAGAGCGCCGGCATGACGTTCTTGTCGCCGGGCCTGGCCTTGACGAACCAGGTGCCGACGATCGAGGCGATGATCGCGAAACCGCCGATCACAAGCGGATAGATGACGGCGTTCGGGTTCCCTTCCGGCGCCTTCACCATCAGCGCGCCGAGCAGCATGGTCGCGATGATCGTGACCGCGTAGGTCTCGAACAGGTCCGCCGCCATGCCGGCGCAGTCGCCGACGTTGTCGCCCACGTTGTCGGCGATCACCGCAGGGTTGCGCGGGTCGTCCTCGGGAATGCCGGCTTCCACCTTGCCGACGAGGTCGGCGCCGACGTCGGCGCCCTTGGTGAAGATGCCGCCGCCCAGCCGCGCGAAGATCGAGATCAGCGAGCCGCCGAAGCCAAGGCCGATGAGCGGGTGGATGATATGAGCCAGGTCCTTCTTGTTCGGCTCGTTCGCATAGAGCAGCGCGAAATAGCCGGCAACCCCGAGCAGCGCCAGTCCCACGACCAGCAGCCCGGTGATGGCGCCGCCCCGGAAGGCGACGTTCAAAGCTTCATTCAGGCCGGTGCGAGCGGCCTCGGCCGTGCGCACGTTCGCGCGCACCGAGACGTTCATGCCGATGTAACCCGTGGCCCCCGAGAGAACCGCGCCGATCACGAAGCCGGCGGCGGTAGATCCGTCCAGGAAGTAGCCGATCAGCACCGTCAGCACGAGACCGACCACGCCGATGGTCGTGTACTGGCGGTTGAGGTAGGCGCGCGCGCCCTCGGCGATCGCCGCGGCGATTTCGCGCATGCGCGGGTTGCCGTCGGGCTGGGCGAGGATCCACTTGATCGAAACGACGCCGTAAAGTATTGCGATCGCGGCGCAGGCGAGCGCGAAGATGACACCACCGGACATGCGGAATTCTCCCCAGGAAAGGGGGAATTTTATCAGGACAGGGCGGCTAACGCCCTGTTCTCAATGTCTTTCACCGCCCCCTGCCCGGAAATCTTCCGGTACTTGGGCGCGCCGGCCGCTCCCTTGGCCGCCCAGCGCCCGTAGAACTCTACCAGCGGGCGGGTCTGCGCCTGGTAGACCTCGAGCCGCTTGCGCACGGTTTCCTCGCGGTCGTCGTCGCGCTGCACCAGCGGCTCGCCGGTGACGTCGTCCTTGCCCTCGACCTTGGGCGGGTTGAACTTGACGTGGTATGTGCGGCCCGAGGCGAGGTGCGCGCGCCGTCCGCTCATGCGCAGGATGATCTCCCCGGCCGGCACGTCGATCTCGAGCACGTAGTCGATCGCGACGCCCGCGTCGCGCATCGCCTCGGCCTGCGGAATGGTGCGCGGAAAGCCGTCGAACAGGTAGCCCCTGGCGCAATCGGGCTGCGTGAGCCGCTCCTTCACCAGGCCGACGATGATGTCGTCCGAGACGAGCGCGCCCGTGTCCATGACCTTCTTCGCGGCGAGGCCAAGCGGCGTGCCGGCCTTGACCGCGGCGCGCAGCATGTCGCCGGTGGAAATCTGCGGGATGCCGAAATGCTTCGTGAGGAAGGTCGCCTGCGTGCCTTTGCCGGCGCCGGGCGGCCCGAGCAGAATCATTCTCATCTTGGTTTCTCCCCTGAGCCCAGCATTCTACGCACGGCATCGAGGTCCTGCGGCGTGTCCACGCCCGGCGGGACCTCGTCCTCGTGCACGGTGACCGCGATGCGGAACCCGTGCCAGAGCGCGCGCAGCTGCTCGAGCGCCTCGATCTCTTCCAGCGGCGCGGGCGGCAGCGACGCATATTGCCGCAGGAACGAGACTCGATAACCGTAGATGCCGACATGGCGCTGCGCATCCGCCCCGCCCTGGCGCGCATACGGGATGCCGGCGCGGCTGAAATACATCGCGAACCCCTGCGCGTCCGTGACGACCTTGACCACGTTCGGGTTCGCGATCACGGCAGGGTCGCGGATCGGATGGCTGGCGGTGGACATGCTCGCCTCGGCATTGAGCTGCAGGATCGCCGCCACCTCCCGGATCAGCGCCGGGGCGATCAGCGGCTCGTCGCCCTGCACGTTGACCGCGATATCGGCGTCCTTCAGGCCGAGCGCGGCGGCCGCCTCGGCGATCCGGTCGGTGCCGGAACGATGGTCGGCGCGCGTCAGCAGCGCGCGGAACCCGTGCCGCTCGACCGCCTCGACGATGCGCGCATCGTCGGTTGCGACCGTCACGCTCTGCGCGCCGCTCGCCTGCGCGCGCTCGCAGACGCGGACCACCATCGGCTTGCCGCCGATGTCCTCCAGGGGTTTGCCGGGAAACCGGCTCGAAGCGTAGCGGGCCGGGATGAGGACGTGAAAATTCAGGCCACTTCCTCTTCGGGGGGCAGCTTGCGCGCGTCCTCTTCCAGCATCACGGGGATGCCGTCCTTGATCGGGAAGCCGAGGCGGTCCGCCTTGCAGACCAGCTCGCCCGCCGCCGCGCGGTGCACGAGCGGTCCCTTGCAGATCGGGCAGACGAGGATTTCAAGCAGCTTTGGATCCACCGAGCTTCTCCAGCAGCCTGCGTTCAAAGGCGGGATCGACCGAGGCGCTCACCGGGAAGATCCAGTAGTGCGCCTGCGCGAAGCGCTTGCATTTTACCGCGTCCTTTTCCGTCATCACGACGGGGTCGGCGTCGCCGAAGGCGAAGTCCTCGGCGCGGAACGGGTGGTGGTCGGGAAACGCGTGCGGCACCACCTCGATGCCGAAGCGCGCGAGCTGCTGGAAGAAGCGCTGCGGGTCGCCGATGCCGGCCACGGCATGCATGCGCTGCCCGGCGAAGGATTTCGCGCCGCGCACGTCGCGCGCATCGGTGAAGCGCACGAGCTTGTCGCCTTCGAGCGCCATGGCATAGCCCTGGACGCCGGCCGCGCCGTGCGTCACCACGGCGTCCACCGAAGCGAGGCGCGAGGGCCGCTCGCGCAGCGGGCCGGCCGGCAGCAGGAAGCCGTTGCCGAAGCCGCGCGCGTCCACCACGCAGACCTCTGCGTCGCGCCGCAGCGCATAGTGCTGCAGCCCGTCGTCGGTGACGATGACGTCGCATTCGGGATGCTGCGCGCGCAGCGCGCGGCAGGCCGCCACGCGGTCGGGCGCCACCCAGACCGGGCAGCCGCTGCGGCGTGCGAGCAGCATCGGCTCGTCGCCCACCTCGGCCGGGTCCGAGGCGATGCTCGCCTCGCGCGGCTGCTGCGCCGACCCCCCGTAGCCGCGCGAGACGATGCCGGGCTTCCATCGATGTTCTTTCAGGATTTCCGCGATGTGCAGCACCAGCGGGGTCTTGCCGCTGCCGCCAGCCGTGATGTTGCCCACGACGATGACGGGAATGCCGGGGTGCGTCGATCCGAAGATCTTCAATCGATAGAGAACCCTTCGAATCCAGACGACCACCGCAAACGCCAGGCTGGCCGGCCACAGCAGCCAGGCGATGGCGCCGCGGCTTGCCCAATGCCCCACTATTTCGCGGACTGCGTCGTGAAGGTGATCTGCGACAGGCCCGCGACGCGGGCGGCTTCCATCACCCGGATCACCGACTGGTGGGTGGCCGCGGCATCCGCGCTGATGACCACGATCGGTTCGCGCAGGCCCGCGCCGGCGTTGCGCAGCACGCCCGCCAGCTGCTCTACGCTGGAGAATTCCACCGCCGCCTTGTTGATCACGTACTGGCCCTTCGCGTTCACCAGCACGCTGACCTCGCCGGGCCGCTCGAGCTGCTTCTCGGCGTCCGCCGTCGGCAGGTTGATCTGCAGCTCGGTGTATTTCGAGTAGGTGGTGGTGATCATCAGGAAGATGAGGATCACCATCATCACGTCGATCAGAGGCACGAGGTTGATCTCGGGCTCCTCCTTGTAGCGGCCGCGCTGGAAGTTCATCGCGCGCGGGGCTACGGCTCGGCGCGCGTCTGGTAGCCCTCGCGCTCGCCGTGGACGATGTCGATCAGCTTGGAGGCCGCCTGCTCCATCTGCACCACGAAGCCGTCCACCTTGTTCTTGAAGTGGCGGTAGAAGATCAGCGAGGGAATCGAGATGGCGATGCCGAAGGCGGTGTTGTACAGCGCGATCGAGATGCCGTGCGCGAGCTGCGCGGGGTTGGTCGCGCCGCCGGTCGGCGACTGCGAGCCGAAGATCTCGATCATGCCGACCACCGTGCCGAACAGGCCGAGCAGCGGTGCCGCGGTGGCGATGGTGCCGAGCGTGGTGAGGAAGCGCTCGAGGTTGTGCGACACGGCGCGGCCCGCCTCCTCGATCGCCTCCTTCATGACGTGGCGCGGGCTCTTCTCGTTGCGCAGCCCGGCCGCGAGCACCTCGCCCAGCGGCGAGTCCTTGCCGAGCTTGTCGACGACATCGGGCGTCACGCCCTGGCGGGCATGCACCGCGATCACCTGGTCGAGCAGCGTGGAGGGAACGATCTTCGATTCGCGCAGCGATACCGAGCGCTCGATGATCAGGGCTACTGCGATGACGGAGGCCAGCAGCAATGGCCAGATCGGCCAGCCGGCGGCCTGGATGATGGCAAACAAGGGTTATCCTTTGGATCGAAAAAGCATTTTTTGTGCGCGCACTTTAGCCAAACCCTCCTTCAGCAGCAACTCCGGCGGCAAGCCCGCATCTTCCGGACCAGCATCGGACGGCCCGATATCCACAAAAGATGTGGATAAGTTTGTGGATTATCCCTGAACAGCGGGGAGCATCCGCCTTGCGATGCCCGCGCAGTCGGTGGCGATTAATTTTTCATCAATCGTTTCCGCAATCCAAACAGCGTGTTACGGATAAGAATCGGCCTCCGCGCACAGCCGTTCGCCGCGCGCCAGGCGGGCCGTCGCGCGTGTGGATTAGTGTAGTCTCGCCGCTGTCATGGAGCTTGACTTTTCCGGCGGCCGCGCTTCGGTGCTGAGCGTCTCGCAGCTGCTGCGCAGCGCGCGCGACCTGCTCGAAAGCCGCTTCCCGCTGCAGTGGATCTCGGGAGAGGTCTCCAACCTGCGGCCGGCCGCCTCCGGGCACCTGTATTTCACCCTCAAGGACGATGCGGCGCAGGTCGATTGCGTGATGTTCCGGGGCCGCGCGGCGCACCTGGACTGGGAGCTCGCCGACGGCCAGCGCGTCGAAGCGCGCGCGCTGGTGACGCTGTACGAGCCGCGCGGCCGCTTCCAGCTCAACGTAGAGTCGATGCGCCGCGCCGGGCTGGGCCCGCTCTACGAGAAATTCCTCCGGCTGAAGGAGAAGCTGGAGAAGGAAGGCCTGTTCGACCCGGCCGCCAAGCGCCCGCTGCCCGAGCACCCCGCGCAGATCGGCGTGATCACCTCGCTCGCCGCCGCGGCGCTGCGCGACGTGCTGACCACGCTGCGCCGCCGCAACCCGGCCATTCCGGTCGTCGTCTACCCGGCACCCGTGCAGGGCGACGGCGGGGCGGCGAAGCTCGCGCAGGCGCTCGCCACCGCGAACCGGCGCGGCGAATGCGACGTGCTGCTGCTCGTGCGCGGCGGCGGCTCGATCGAGGACCTCTGGCAGTTCAACGAGGAAGCACTCGCGCGCGCGATCCGCGCCTCGGCCATCCCCGTGGTCGCCGGCATCGGCCACGAAACCGACTTCACGATCGCCGACTTCGCAGCCGACGAGCGCGCGCCCACGCCCACCGCGGCCGCCGAGCTGGTGAGCCCGTTGCGCGAGGCAATCCTTGGACGCCTCGCCGACCAGGCCCTGCGCCTGTCGCGCGAAACGCTGCGCAGGATCGAATACGCGATGCAGGGCGTCGACGCCCTCGCGCGCCGGCTGGTGCACCCCGCCGAGCGCCTGCGCAATTCACGCCAGCACCTCGCGCACCTGGCCGCGCGCCTCGCCGCTGCGACCGCGCAGCACCTGAGCGAATTCCGCAGGCGAATCGATATCGCGCGCGCGCAGCTCGAGAGCCTCGGCCACGACGCCGTGCTCGCGCGTGGCTACAGCCTCACGTTGAACATGAAACAGGAAGTCGTGCGAGACGCTTCCCAAGTCGCAGAAGGCGAGCGCATCGTCACCACCCTCGCCAAGGGCCAGCTCGAAAGCCAGGTGCTGAAAAAGCTCCGCTAGACGCGCTGCAGGCAGAATTGATTTGCGCCCTGTCGAGGCGTAATTTCTTAATTTGTCGGGAGAATTGATCCGGCAGTTACAACTTGACCGGTTTGCAAACCGACCACAAATGGCGACCAAAAAAGTCAACTAATACTAGTTCGGTGGCATGATCGTGTCCCGTCCGCCGTTGGATTCCTCGGTGCCATACAGAATGAGGTGCACCTTCGGCGCAAGGTTCTGTCGAAGGATGCCAATTTGACCCAGTTCGGACGCAGGCGCCTGCTCGCTGGAGCAGCGGGAGCGCTGCTCGTTCCGCAGATGCTGCTTGCCCCACGTGCCTTCGCGCAGCGACCCGGACGCAACTACCGCATTGGCAATCTCTACGTCGCGGACTCCGCGTCGTCGCGGCCCTACGAGGAATCATTTCTCGCGGGGATGCGCGAACTGGGATTCGAGCATGGCCGCAACCTCATCTACGACGTTCGCAATTGCGACGGCGATCAATCCCGGCTGCCGGCAGCGGTCGATGAGTTGATCGCTCTTAAGCCAGACCTGCTCCTCGGAGTCGAGCAAACCGCGCGCGTGATGCGCAGCAAGACCTCCACGATTCCGATCGTCGCGCTGTCAAACGACCCCGTAGCAGCAGGGCTGGTGAAGAGCTTGGCGCGGCCCGGAGGCAACGTCACGGGCGTTGCCGCATTAACCGAATTGATGGCGGCGAAACAGATCGAGATGCTCGGACAAATACTACCGGGCTTGAAGACGATCGCCGTTGTGTTCGATCCGGGAGTTCCGGCCGCTGAACGGATCGAACAGCATGTTCGCGCGGCAGCACAGACGATACGTGCCCGCATTATCATGTATCTGGTGAAGGACCGCGAAACCCTGGACCAGGCGTTTGCGCAAATTGACCGAGATAGACCGGACGCGATCGTTTTTTCCTCCGGGTCCGGAACGTTGTTCGGCTTCCGCCAAATCCTCGTCGAAAACGCGATGCGCCGGCGTCTCCCGTCCTCAAGCGTCTCGTCGCAGCTTGCAGATCTAGGGGCTCTTTTCAGCTATGGCCCGAGTCTGCTTGCGATGTTTCGGCGCGCGGCATCGTATGCGGCCCGCATTCTGAACGGTGCCAACCCCGCGGAGCTTCCGGTCGAGCAGCCGACCGTGTTCGAGTTGGTGGTGAATCTAAGGACGGCGAGAATCCTCGGTGTCACGATCCCCCGGGCAGTATTGCTGCGCGCGGACCGGGTCATCGAGTGACGCCAATTGGGGCATGCTCCATATTGAGTACGCATGCCACCGAACAACGGCTCGCAGAGCGACGCGCCGAAGACGGCGCGCGCCTGGAGCCGGACGTTAGGCGCTGCCCAGCCCTCTCAACATGCGACTCCTCCTCGCATTCAGAGCTCTCTTCTTCGTCCTGCTGCTACCCGGCACAGTGGCCGGCTACATCCCATTCAGCATCCTCCGAGCCGGAAACCTACTGCGCGTCCCAGACCTCGGGCTCGCCTCCGCCTGCGCCGCCGTCTTCGCCATCACCGGTGCTCTTGTCCTCCTCCGGTGCGTCTGGGACTTCTTCGCCGCAGGCAAGGGCACTCTCGCCCCTATCGATCCCCCAC
>Ga0335084_10004647_pt1 | contig 13532 bp, 2 predicted proteins | sample Lox_Sample_44_FD_206721 | JGI IMG/M metagenome (GOLD analysis project Ga0335084, IMG submission 206721) | Soil microbial communities from Loxahatchee National Wildlife Refuge, Florida, United States - Lox_Sample_4.4 | ecosystem: Environmental > Terrestrial > Soil > Wetlands | place: USA: Florida... | reverse complement strand
CGGGACGGTCAATGGGCAGGTCACGAAGCAGACGTTCGGCTGCCTGACGGACTTCGCGCGCGGGGTGTCTCAAGGCACCGTGGAGGCGTGCATCGCCGCCGATCTCAAGGGCAAGATCGCGAAGCTCACGAGCAAGACGGTGGAGAGCTTCGGCAAGTTCTGTACTCCGCCGCCCGCAGGCAAGCTCGACGATCCGTTCCCCGAATTCGGCGTCACGGACGCGTCGACCCTGAACGCCGCCGGATTGCGTGGCGGGCTCGACCTCGTGCACGACATCTTCGGCGCAAACCTCGACGGCGGAGTGCTCTCCACAGACCGGGGCGCTGCGTTGTGCCAGCAGGCGTCATGGAAGGCGATCGCAGCGTGTCAGCAGACACGGCTCGCAGCGTTCGATGCATGCGAGAAGCAGGCGCTCGCGGGCACTGCCACGGCGCCAGCCGTATCGTCCAAGGCCGGGCTTCGCGACGTGTGCCTTGGAGGGGGTGCCGCGGCACAGCCCGATCCGAAGGCCAAGATCGCGAAGAAGTGCTCGGACCCCGCTTCGGGAATCCCGGGCGCACTCTCGAAGAAGTGCGGCGGCGAGGATCTGGATGCGCTGCTCCCGGGCTGCGCCGGCGCCTCGGACGTCGGGCAGTGCTTGGAGCAGAAGGCGGCGTGTCGCGCCTGCCTGGCGGTTTCGCAGGCACAGGATCTCGACCGCGATTGCGACCTCTTCGATGACGGGTTCCACGACGCGAGCTGCAGCCTCGGACCGATCACGATCCTCTGCCAGAGTCCCGGTGACGCCGAGATGCTCGACCTCCCTCCCGGCTCCACCCTCGACTTCCATGGCCATGCCTTCCACCCCGTCGGCATCGACACGGTCACCGTGAACGGCACACCGGTACCGGTGGGCGCCGACGGCTCGTTCAGCCTGCCGATCACGACGGATTTCGGCATCAACTTCGTCGACATCGTCGCGACGAACGCCGTCGGAGAGCAGCGCGCCGCGACATGTGCCTTCCTAGCTGCCGGCAGCTTCGCGGCTGAAGACGTCATCCTCGACAACGACGTCATGCTGAGGCTCGGCCAGGCGGCGATCGACGACAACTCTCGTGCCGGTTCCATCAATTCCGTGGACGACGTCCTCGGCGCGATCCTGAACAGTGCCGGCCTGCTGAACACGCTCGACGCTGTGCTGCTCGCCGCCAATCCCCTCAAGCCCTCCTCGTGCGATCAGGAGGTGTGCGTACTCGGTGTGTGCGCGTGCGTGCTCCGGTCCGGGGTCACGTACCAGGCCGTATCGATCCAGGGTCCACGGACGGTCGCGCTCACGTTGGTCAACGGCGGTCTCGATAGTGTGGTGAGGTTCGAAGACCCGCGCGTGGAGCTCCGGGTCACCGGTCAGGCCGCCGGGGTCCCGTTCGACGCCACCGGCCCGGTCGACATCGACTTCCTGGAGGTCGAAATGGTTTCGGACGTCGGCGTGGACGGCGCCGGACGTCCCAACATCTCCGTGCGGCCCAACTCCGTGAGCGTGCAGGTCGGGGCGATCTCGACTGGTTTTTCCGGTCTCGACGGTTTCGTGATCAACACGATCGTGAGCCTCGCCAACGGGACGATCCGGAACCTGGTGGCCAATACTCTGAGTGTGTTCGTCCAGAGCAACTTCACCTCGGCGCTGGACGGCCTGGTGTCCGGGCTCGACTTCCCGTCGGGCAGCGTCGGGGTGCCGCGCATCGGGGAGCCCGGCTCGATCACCCTCGACTTCGCGGGGGCGTTCTCCTCGATCTCCGCTAACCCCGCACGCGTGCTCTTCGGCATCGGGACGAGCATCAGTGCTTCGCCCGCGCATGCCATCCCCTCGCTCGGGGTCGCGCTGCCCGTGGGGGCCGTGTTCGTCGATCCGAACGCGGCGGGGCGTCCGGTCGCCGTCGCGACCCACATCGGGGTGATCAATCAGGCGCTTCATGCGCTCTGGCGCGGCGGCCTGCTCCACACGACGATCGACGCGACCGTCGTCGCCGGCGTTCCCTCGGGGACCTCGGCAGAAGTCGACGCCTTGCTCCCGCCGGTGGCGGTCCTGCGCGCCGGGAACACGGTCGGTGTCGGGATCGGTGCCGTGCGCGTGGCGCTCACCTACCCGGGTGTCTTCGACGATCCGGTCACTTTCGAGATCGGGGCGGACGCAACCGTGAGTCTCGCGCTCAACGGCGATACGCTCGAGATCGCCGGCCTCACCATCGACGCCCTCCACCTCTCGGATCCGGACGCGGCGCTCGACGGCGCCACGCTGAGCGTCCTCGAAACCGTCGGACCGTTGCTCTTGCAGCGGCTCATCGACTCGGCGCTCGGCGGCGCGGCGCTGGCGGTACGAATCCCGGGGTTCCCGATCCCTTCGTCGCTCGTGCCCTACGGCCTACCGGTCGGCGGCGCGCTCCGCCTCGTCGACCCGACCCTTGTCACCATTGATCCGCATCTCATCCTGAGGGGGAACGTCGGCATACAGTAGGTGCGCGCCTGGTTGGCGACGGCTCGGCATACGACACAACTCGAATGGCCCGATCCCGGCGCGGCCGAGTGGTCGCGATAACCCTGGCAAGTTGACGGAGCACCCAAATCTCAAACGTTGGCCCGGACCCTTCGGCACCGTTCCCCCGGCTGGCGGGCCAGCCAAAGTGCGGAGCGTGCAGGATCAGACGATCGCGGCGATCCACGATGTGATCCGTGGGATCTTGAAGTGCTCCGTCACCGTTCAGGCTTGTCCTGACTGTCTGCAGCTCTCGCGCGACATGGTAGTCGTCGCTGACGGCTTGAGGTGCCCTCCGCTCGCGGCGGGCGTAGAAGGGGCACCGAATGAACGGCGCGACGGGGAAGGCGCAGGAGACGGGGCCGCGGGCCGCGGTCGACCCGCATCTCGACGTCAGACGTCAAGTCGCCGCAACCGATGTCGACGTTTCTGCCGCCAGACCTCGCCCCGACTACAACCTGGCGCTCGGTTATCTGAGAGCGTTCGTCATCCTCCTCGTCATCGCGCACCACTCGCTCCTCGGTTACGCCGCGTTCGTGCCGGAGCGAGCACGGTTCGGAGACTGGCCTCCGGCCTGGAAGGCGTTCCCGGTGATCGACACGCGGCGCTGGGCCGGCTTCGACGTGCTGATCGCGTGCAACGACGTGTTCTTCATGTCGTTGATGTTCTTCATCTCGGGGCTCTTCGTCTGGACCAGTCTGCAACGCAAAGGCCGCGCGACCTTCCTGCGAGACCGGGCTGTCCGACTGGGCGTGCCGTTCCTGGTGTCGGCGGTGCTCATCGCGCCCCTGGCGTACTACCCGTCGTATCTGATGACGGCGTCCTCGCCGCACCCGATCGACTTCCTCCGGCATTGGCCGTCGTTGGGCGCGGGCCCCGCCTGGTTCCTCTGGGTGTTGCTGGTGTTCGACTGCGCTGCGGCGGCACTCTTCTCGCGGAGCCCGCATCGGGGTGACCGCATGCGCCACGCGCTGGAGGGTCCGCTGCGCCGCCCCGCAGCGTTCTTCGCAGCGATCGTGTCGGTCTCGGCAGCAGCGTATCTGCCGATGCTGCTCGTCTTCGGCCCGTTCGTCTGGCCGTCCATCGGTCCCTTCACGTTTCAGGCGAGCCGTTTCCTCCACTACGGCGTGTGGTTCTTCGCAGGTATCGCGATCGGCGCCTGCGGCATCGACCGGAGTCTCCTCGCTCCCGACGGACCGCTCGCGCGACAGTGGCTCCGCTGGCTCGCAGTGGCGACGCTGCTGTTCGCGATCGAGGTTTCCGTCGCGCGGGCGACGCTGACACCCCCGGGAACGCCCTGGTATGCCTGGGGGATCGGCGGCGGCCTCGCCTTCGTCCTGGCCTGTGCAGCCCTGAGTCTGTCACTGACCGCAGTTTTTCTTCGCTTCGTGGGCAGGCCCACGCCGGTGTTCGACAGCCTGCGCGACAACGCCTACGGCATGTACGTGCTGCACTTCGCGTTCGTCACCTGGCTGCAGTACTTCCTGCTGAGCACGGTCCTGCCTGGCGTGGCGAAGGGAACGATCGTCCTCATCGGCGCCACGCTCCTGAGTTGGATCACCACGGCAGCGCTTCGCCGCAACCTCGCGATCGCCCGGATCATCTAATCGCGCCCGCGAGTGCCCAACGCGTACCCGTGCGTCGCAACTCTCAGTTGGCGGGTCCCAGGCGACTGGAGGCACCAGCGGCTGCACACCAAACGGGTTTGACGCTCGCACGCACCCGCGTGTAGCGTCGCCATAACCCGGACCTGAAAGTGGGTGTCGGGTTAACCCTCCGCGCGGGACTCGGCGGGCCAGAGCACGACCCTCATCGCTTGGTCCAGCGACTGAACCGGAAGACTGCCACCGCACGGCGGTCCGTCCGAAGGTAAGGAGAGGGGCGGACCATGGCCGAAGACAACTCGCGCCTGCCAGGGGTAGTCAGCGCGTTCACGATGGTGCTGTTTCTCGCGGCTTCGGCCGCACAAGCCAGGTGCCCGAAGGACTGCAAGCGGGTCATCCGGCAAGACGCGATCGTGTGCCGGCGGCCGTGTCCGAACGGTGAGACCGGCAAGGTCTGTCGGGCCGACTGCCGGCGTGCGTTGAAGACCGACCTGGCCACATGCCGGGCGAACCCGACGGCGCCGAACTGCGGCGCGACGACGACCACCACCACGACATCCACCACCACTACGACATCCACGACCACCACGACGTCCACCACGACCACGACGTCGTTCCCTACGTGCTCGGAAGGCGACTCGTGCGGATGCGAGGACTCTGGCGGCAGCGCCTGCCTGCCGGACATCGACGGCGTGCACAAGTATTGCTTCGGATCACCGTTGCTACCGGGCTACTGCTCGGACGATGCAGCGTGTCCCTCCGGTTATCACTGCCTGCAGTTTCTCAGCAATGTCTGCGCCCCAACCTGCGCCGTCTACACGTGCGGCAGCTCGCTGGCGCCAACCTGCGGCGGGACGTGCCGCAGCGGGCAGGTCTGTGGGCAGGTGTCGGGGCAAGACTCCTGCGCGTGTGTCACCGCCGACGACACGTGCGCCATTTCCGAGGCGCCGACCTGTGGCGGGACGTGCCCCGGCGGAAATGTGTGTGGGAAGCTCTCTGGTCAGAGCTCCTGCTGGTGCGATGCCGCCGACTCGTGCAACTTTTCCGAGGCGCCGACCTGCGGCGGGACGTGCCCCCTTTTCACGGATCCCCGCGATGGAACATTGCACTCACAGGTGTGCGGCCAGGCGTCCGGGTCGAGCTCCTGCACGTGCGTTCCCTCCGACGCTACAGGGTCGTCGGGATGAAGGAATCTTCTTCAAGCTTGTCCGCGCCCGTCAGGCCGCCGGCTCCCGTGCATGCTCGGCGCACAGCTCCTCGAAGCGCGCGAGCGCCTGGTCGGCGTCGGCCACGTCGAAGGTCTCGAAGTGCCGGACCCGATCGCCGTCGGCGACGACCATGCGGAGGAAGACGTTCTCGAACGGACCGCCGTCCGGGACCGTTCCGTATTGGTGCATGACCGCCACGCATCCGTGGCGATTCCACGCGAGGAGGCGGTGCGTTTCCGTGCGGAGGTCGCTGGCCAGCTCGCGGTGCACCCGAACTGCAGCGACGAGCTCGTCGCAGGCGAGCGTCCCCAGGCCGAGCTTCCGGTGGTCGCGGTACACGAGGTCGTCGGCGAGGCAGGCTCGGAACGCGAGCCAGTCGCGCCGCGTGAGCGCGTGGTCGAGGGCCAGGATGACAGCCTGCGCCGGGGCCGAGCCCGCCTCTCCTGCGACGAAGCGCGCGTGCGCTTCGTCGAACGCGGCGTAGCGATCATCCGGGTCCCAGTTGACGACCGCCACGAGTCGGCCGGCGGCGTCCACTTCGACCAGCGCAACGAGGTCGATCTCGAACTCGCCCCCGTCGGGCCCGCCCACCTGGACGAGGCGCTCGACTGCGATGCGATCGCCCGTCGTACCGAGCAGCTCGCGCGTGACGCGGAGGCGTGGCTGCGAGCGGATGAACTCCATGTTCTTGGTGTAGAGCTCGAAATCGCCGGTCACCATCGAGCGCTTGCGACGATCGTCGAACGTGAAGTCGGGGCTCGCGAGCGCACGGAGCGCCTCCCACCGGCGCAGCCTGGCGGCTTCGAGCATGCGGTCGCGTACACGACACGCGGCGTTCGGTGGGATGCGCGTGGCATCCGGACGCAGCTCCGCGAAGCGCGCCCGCGCGACGTCGAGGTCCTCGAGCTCGAAGATCTCCACGGCGACCGGTCGACCCCGCTCGAGGCGGATGAGATTCACAAACACGGATTCGAACGAGCCGCCCTCCGCGAGAGTGCCGAACGCGTGGCTGACGGCGAGGATCCCATGGTTCCCGCTGGCGACCTCGTACATGGGCTCGCTGATCGCGTCGGGACATTGCTCGAAGAGCGAGCGGGTCCATGCGAGGTACGCGTCGGCGGTCTCCAGTCGGCCGGCCCCGCTGCGGCGGTGGTCGTCGTACACGAAATCATCGGGCAGTACGGCGCGGATTCGTTCGAGGTCGCCCGCTATGAGGCCGCGGCGCCACTCGAGGAGGGGGGACACACCTCGTCCCGCGCTTCGCGCCAGGCGCTCGACCAGCTCCAGGTTCGCTGCGCGCCGGTCGTCGGGGTCGAAGACGATTCGCGCGACGATGCGGCCCTCGGCGTCGACCTCGGTGAGGCTGAGGGTCTCGATCTCGTAGGCCGATTGGTCATCGACTCTCGTCCAGCGTTGGCGATAGAGCGCCAGCCGGTCGCCTGACGTGGCGAGTAGTGTGCGGGTGGCCCGGCTTCGGCGCGAGTGGATGTACTGCATGCTCGCCAGGTACATCTCGAGATCGCCGCTGGTGCGGAGGCCGCGACGACGGTCATCGTACACGAGCGTCGGGGCGCACAGCGCCCGCAGGGCGTCCCAGTCCTGCGCTTCGCCGGCCTCGTGCAGGCGATCGCACGCGTGCGTCGCGGCGTTCGGTGGGATGCGCAGCGGATCGGGCCGCAGCTCCGCGAAGCGCGCCCGGGCGACGTCGAGGTCCTCCACCTCGAAGATCTCCACTCCGACGAATCGGTCGCCGTCGAGGTGGAAGAGCTGCACGTAGACGGACTCGAACGTGCCACCCCCCTCCGCGAGCGTCCCGTACCTGCGAGCGACGGAGAGCATGCCATGCTTCTCCAGCGCGATCGTGTAGAGGACCTCGATGCTCACGTCGGGTGACTGCTCGATCAACGCGGCGACCGCGGCGAGGTAGGCCTCGATGCCCTCGAGCCGGCCGACGCCGGTCCGGCGATGATCGTCGAAGACGAAGTCCCGTGGATGCAGGGCCCGCAGGCGATCGAGATCATGGCCGTTGAGCGCGCGACCCAGCTCGAAGAAGATCGCCGGGACCCGCCGATGCGCATCGCTGCGGGCGAAGCGTTCGAGCAGCTCCACGAAAGCGCCGCGGCGATCGTCGGGGTCGAAGATGATTCGCGCGACGATGCGCCCCTCGGCGTCGACCTCGGTAAGGAGGAGCGTGTCTATCTCGTAGGCGGGCTGGTCATCGGCTCCGGTCCAGAGCATGCGATAGAGCGCCAGCCGGTCACCCGACGTGGCGAGCAGCGTGCGGGCCGGCCGCGCTCCGTGCGAGAAGATGTATCGCCAGCTCGTGAGACACGTCTCGAGATCGCCGCTGGTGCGGAGGCCGCGGCGGCGGTCGTCGTACTCGAGCGTCGGGGCGCACAGCGCCTGCAGGGCGTCCCAATCCTGCGCGTCGCCGGCTTCGTCCACGCGATCGCACGCGCGCGTCGCGGCGTTCGGTGGGATGCGCAGCGGATCGGGCCGGAGCTCCGCGAAGCGCGCCAGCGCGGCGTCGACCTGCTCGGGCTCGAACAGCTCCTGCCGCGTGATGCGGCCGTCCGCGACGATGAACACCGCCACGCTCGGGCTCTCGAAGACGCCCCCGTCGCGGAGCGTGCCGGATAGCCGCACGAGGATCGCCGACCCGTACCGGGCGTGCGCCAGCGTGCAGGCGACGGCGATCTGGCTGTTCGGCGCGAGGTCCCACGTCGCCGCGCAGGCTTCGACCCACGCGTCGGCACCCTCGATCACGCCCAGTCGGGCTGGACGATGATCGTCCAGCACGAAGTCGTCCGCGAGCGCCGCACGCATGCGGGTCCGGTCGCGGTCGTTGAACGCTTCGACGAGCTCGAACGCCGGTCCCACCGCCGCCGCGGCCACGGCGTCGCGGGCGAACCAGCGACCGTATGCCTCGCGGGTGGCGGCGCGCCAGTCGTCGGCGTCGAAGATGACGCCGGCGGTGGTCCGCCCGCTCTCGTCGACCTCCGCGAGCGCGAGGTACTCGATCTCGAACTGACCCATGGAGGAGATCAGCGAGGTCTCGGGCGCGCGGGCCGCGGCAGTGCCGCCGGAGTCGCCGGTCAGGAGGAAGCGCCCGAGAGCCACGCGATCGCCGGCGGTGCCCACGAGCTGCCGCTTGACGCGGACGTTGCACATCGAGGCGGTCCGCTGCGCGTCGGCGATCCACCAGTCGACGTCCCCCGAGACCCTGGCGAGGCGACGCCGGTCCTCGAACTTCGCATCCGGTGCGCAGAGAGCGCGCATGGTGGCCCAGTCGCGCGCTGCGAACGCCGCGAACCACCGATCCCCGGCCGTGCTCGCCGCGTTCGGCCGCGCCAGAGCGGCGAGCGGAACGCGGGCCGCGTCCGCGCGGACGGCTTCGAAGCGCGCGCGGGCTGCGTCGAGCTGGTCGAGGTTGTAGGTATCGAATCGTTGGACGCGCCCGTCCGAGTCGAAAACCGGCACGGCGACGAGGGGCATCTCGAACGGCCCGCCTTCGCGGCTCCCCGTCCACCGCACAATAGCGAGCGCTCGGCGTTCATCGAGGGCGAGGACGTGGTCGACGCGGAAGGTGACGTCGGGCGCGAGGTCGACGAGCGTGCGGACGCTCGCCAGGTACTCATCGCGTGATTGCAGCGTAGCCCATCCAACCGGACGATGGTCCTCGAGCACGAGGGCCGGGTCGAACACCGAGGCCAGCTCGTCCCAGTCACGCGCGGCCACGGCTCGCTCGAAACGCCGCAAGGTCTCCCAGGTGCGAGCGTAGGGCGCGGCTTCGCCGGCGGCGTAGCGGTCGTCGAGCTCGGCGTACGCCCCGTCGAGGTCCTTGGGGTCGAGCAGGACGATGGCCACGCGATCGCCGGCATCGTCCACCTCGACGACCAGGAGCCAATCGGCTTCGCTCGGTCCGACGTTGCGGTCGGTGCCCTCGAAACGCCCACGTTGGAGTGCCAGGCGCTCACCCCGCGTGGCGAGGACGCTGGCCGAGATCCGGGCCGACGTCATGTCGAAGATCAGGCGCATGGACTCGAGATGCATCATCGTCCGGCGGTCGATCTGCCGGAATCCCGGCGCGTGGATCGCGACGAAGCGGTCCCAGTCACGCGCCTCCCACGCCTCCCTGTGGCGGTCCCAGGACCGCGTGGCGGTATTCGTGATGAGGGGGGTCGCCGGCGGCTCGGCCGCCAGCGCGTCGAAGCGGGCGAGCGCGTCGGCCTCGGCGTCGACGTCGAAATATTCGATGCGCGTCACGAGGCCATCCGTTCCGAAGACCCAGAGCATGAGGAACACTCTCTCGTAGGCGCCGCCGCCGGCACGGTCGGTGCCGACGTGAGTCCGGCGCACGAGCAACGCATCGGACCCGAGGCCGAGGACGTCGTCCTCGCGTACGGCGATGTCGACGGCGACCTCGCGCAGGCTGCGATGGTGCTGCAGCACCGCTTCCGCCCCGCGGGCGGACCACGTCCCCAGGACCCGGTGGTCGACGGCCTCGACGGCGGGTGCGTACCCGGTCGCGATGCGATCGGGATCGACCGGTCCCAGCATTGCCGCGACCGAGCGCGCCGTCGCGGCGGCGCGGGTGCGCGCGGGGCCGTCGCGGAGGAGCTCGGCGTAGCGCTCGTACAACCGGACGACGGCGTCCCCCAGCCGGTCGACGGCGAACAGCTCCGCCTGCCGCCTTCGGGTGTCCGTGTCGCCGCAGCTCAGAACGAGGAGCTCTCGTTCGTACGCACCGACGTCGAACCTACCGCCGTCGACGCCGCTCGCCGATATCGACAACCGAAGCAGCGCCAGCGACTCGCCCAGGGTGGCCAGGGGCTCGTGGTGGAACTGGAGATCCCGGGCTCTCAGCATCATGCGCCGCGAGGCGAGGTCCCCCATGTTGTCGTACGTGGTGCCTGTAGGATGGTCGATGGTCTCCGACTCGTCGGCACTGAGGGCAGCGAGCGCGTCCAGGTCACGGGCCGCCATCGCGGCATCGAGGCGGGCCGCGTGGGCGGTCGCAGCGTTCGGTCGGATGCGACGCGCCACCTTCCTCGCGACTCGGGATGACGGTGCCGATCGCGCAGGCGAAGGTTCGACCGCCAGCTCGTCGAAGCGGGCGAGCGCCTCGACGACGCGGTCGACGTCGAAAAACTCGCTGCGCGTCACGCGACCGTCGGCGCCGAAGCGCCAGAGCGACAGCGCCTCCTGCTCGAAGGGACCTCCGCTGGCGCGGTCGGTGCCGAACAACGGCCGGCGACAGAGAAGCGCGTCGGATCGTAGCGCGAGAACGTCGTCGATGCGGGCGACGAGGTTCTCGGCGAGCTCCCAGAGGCTCCGGACGCCGCTCAGGTAGGCCTCGACGCCGCGACCGGTGCCGAACCCGAGACGCCGGTGGTCGACGTACTCGATCGTCGGTGCCACGACCGCCCGGGCGGACTCGATATCGAGCGCGTCCACGACGACCGCGACGGCACGCGCCGTCGCCGCGGCGCGCTCGCGTGCGGACCCGGCGGGAAGAGTCTCGGCGTACCGCTCGTACAGCCGTGCGACCGCGTCGGCCTGGTGATCGTCGGCGAAGATTTCGAGACGAAGGTTCCGCCCCTGCGCATCGACCTCGATCAGCACGACCGCGTCCACGGCCGCGGGCCCCACATCGAGGTCACCCGCCTGGACGCCACGGAACGACACGGACCTGCGACACAGCGCGAGCGAGTCTCCGAGGGTCGCCAGCGCTTCGTGCGAGACGCTGGCGAGCGACGCGAAGAGCGTCTCCTGGCTGAGCGCCGCCTGGCGATCGGACGTGGTCCCGGTGGGATGGTGTACGAACACCGCCTCGGGCGCGATCTCGGCGGCGAGCGCCGCTTTGACGTCCCGCGCGGTCGCCGCGACGTCGCAGCGAGCCGCATGCGCGGTCGCGGCGTTCGGGCGTACCCGGCGCATCGGGGCCGGGGAGGGCGCCGCGGCGGCCGCGAGCTCGTCGAAGCGGGCGAGCGCCTCGGCCTCGTGGTCGACGTCGAACTGTTCGAGGGTCGCCATCAGGCCATCCGTTCCCGAGACCCACATGAACAGACACGGTCTCTCGTACGGGCCGCCGGAGGCGCGATCCGTCCCGAAGTTCGTCAAGCGCAGCAGCCCCGCACCGGGGCGCAGATCGACGACGTCGTCGACGCGGTTGGCAACATCGTCGACGGCCTCGAAGAGGGAGCGGACGACCGAGCCGAACTCTTGGATACCGTGCATGGCCCCGAAGCCAACGTGCCGGTGATCGGCGTACTCGATGCCGGGTGCCACTGCCGAGATCATGCGATCGACGTCGAGTCGTCCCAAATATGCCGCGAGCGAGCGCGCCGTCGCCGCGGCGCGGTCGCGTGCGGGGCCGGCGGGGAGGAGCTCGGCGTAGCGTTCGTACAGCCGGACGACGCCATCGCCGAGCCGGTCGGCGGCGAAGAACTCGGCCCGCTGCAGCAGTCCGTGCGGGTCGACATCGATCAGGGTGACATTGGCCCCCTCGATGGCGCCGAAGTCCGAGAAGTCGAGCGGGGCGGTCGAGTCGCCCCCGCCGGACGTCGAAACCGACAGGGAGCTGAGCGCGAGCCTGTCGCCGAGGGTCGCGAGCGGCTCGAATCGGTGCCTCAAGTCTCGAGTGCTCAGCAGAGAGCGATACGAGACGAGGATTCCCTCCACGTCGTAGTCGACGCCGGTGGGATGGTGCACCACCATCCCGTCCTGGGCGAACAGTGCGGGCATTGCATCGGCGTCTCGCGCCGCGATCGCGGCATCCAGCCGAGCTTGCTGCGCGGTCGCCACGTTCGCCCGAACTCGGGGACGTACCGGTCGCGGCACGTCGCCGGCCGGCGACGCCGCCGCGAGCGCGTCGAAGCGGGCGAGCGCCTCGTCCTCGCGATCGGCCGGGTACCATTCGAGACGTGTGAGGAGCCCGTTCGCGCCGAAGCCCCAGAGCGACAGGTGGTGCCGCTCGTACGGCCCGCCGCCGGCGCGGGCCGTGCCGAGCACCATCTGGCGAATGAGCAGGGCGTCGGGTCCCAGACCGAGGACGTCGTCGACGCGGACCGTGGAGTCGTCGGTGAGGTCCACGAAGGCGCGGAGGCCGCGCAGGAACCGTTCGGCTCCGCGCGCGGACCCCAGGCCGACCTGCTGGTGGTCGACGAACTCGATCGCGGGATCGACGGCCGCGGCGTAGGAATCCATGAAGTCGCGCTGCCTCCACGTCAGCAGGACCGTGCCGACGGATCGTGCCGTCGCGGCGGCGCGCTCGCGCGCGGCACCGTCAGGGAGAATCTCGGCATGGCGCGCGTAGAGCCGCGCGACGGCGTCGCCGAGATGGTCGTCGGCGAACTGCTCGACACGCCAGTGCCGATCGGCGTCGCCTTCGATGACGATGTAGAATTCGTAGAGACTCTTGCCAAAGGACGCGCCGTCGGCCTCGGCGAGCTCGTCGACCGACTGTGAGCCGCGGCAGAGCGCGAGCGACGTGCCGAGCGTCGCCACGGGCTCGTGCGAGAAGGCGAGCCCCTTGGCTCGAATGATCGGGTCGAGGTAATCGAGGACTTCGGCGCGGCCATACGTCCTGCCGTTCGGGTGGTCCACGAGCTCGTGGTCGTCCCTGAGCAGCGTGGCGAGCGCGCCGGCATCCCGGGCGGCGATCGCCGCGTCGAAGCGGGCGACGTTCGCGACCACCGCGTTCGCGCGCACCCGACGCCGACTGGCGCGGCCTCGCACGGGGCGAGCCGCGGGCGCGGGCTCCCGTCGCTCGGCCGTTCGGCCCACGCGGCGCGCCTGCTCGACGAGCAGCGTGGCGCCCTTCGCCTCCCACAGCTCGATCGTGCGCGCGTCCTCGGCATCGGCCTCGCCGCTCCGCCCCGCCGCACGCAACGCCGCGCCGAGCGCGCGGCGGGCGTCGGCATGATCGAGCAATGCGTCCGTCGTCGACGCGATCCCGACGGCCGCGCGCGCGAGCTCGACGGCGGCCGCGTGCTCGCCTCGTCGCGCGAGCGCCTCGGCTCGCACACCGCGCCAGGCGACGGCGGCGCGCAGGTCGTCACCCGCGAGCGCCTCGCTCTGGTGGCTGAGCGCCTCGGCGTCGGCGTCCCGGCCGAGCGCGAGCAATGCCCGACCCAGGAGCGCCGCCGCCTGTGCCGCATCGATCCGGAGCCCGTGGGAGCGCAATCCCTCGTACGCCGCCCGCAGGCC
>Ga0335084_10004646_pt1 | contig 13533 bp, 10 predicted proteins | sample Lox_Sample_44_FD_206721 | JGI IMG/M metagenome (GOLD analysis project Ga0335084, IMG submission 206721) | Soil microbial communities from Loxahatchee National Wildlife Refuge, Florida, United States - Lox_Sample_4.4 | ecosystem: Environmental > Terrestrial > Soil > Wetlands | place: USA... | reverse complement strand
ATCGAAGAAGCGGGACTGGAAAATGAACGTCGCGGTGGTGGATTCGGGCGGCAACCTGGTCGCGTTCCAGCGCATGGACGGCGCGCAGATCGCTTCGGTCCGGATCGCCGAACACAAGGCGCTGGCGGCCGCGCAGTTCCGCCGCGAGACGAAAGTCTTCGAGGGCGGCATCCAGAGCGGCCTGAACTACCTGATTACGCTGGACGGCGTCATAGGGTCACGCGGTGGCATTCCGCTCATCGACGGCGGCAAGCTGGTCGGCGCGATCGGCTGCTCCGGCGGCACCGGGTCGCAGGACGAGGTGGCCTGCAAGGCCGGCGCTGCAGCCGTCAACAAGTAGGCGTAGCGGCCCGGTTCCTCAGCCGAGGGCGATCACGCGCTGGCTCGCCAGCGCGTCGATCTCCCCGGCGCCGTAGCCCAGCCCGGCGAGCACTTCGCGCGCGCCTTCGCCGATTGCCGGCGGGTCGCTGCGCTTTGGCAGCCGGTCGCCGTCGAGCGCGAGCGGGAGCATCGGCGCATGAAAGCGCTTGCCGCCCGGAATTCGCGTGTCGGCCAGGCCGCCGGAGGCCCGCAGGTGCGGGTCCTCGAGCAGGTCCCAGGGCTTGGCGATCGGCGCGTAGGGCAGGCCGATCGCCTCCAGCTTGGCCGCGAGTTCGGACTTCGTATAACGTTTGAGCGCTTCGGCCAGCCGGGGCAGGAGCCAGGAGCGCTCCTTCACGCGCGCGCCGTTGCTGTTGAGCCGCGGATCGGCTGCGAGCTCGGGCAGGTTGAATTCCCGGCAGAAGATCGCCCATTGGGTGTCGGTGACCACGCCGACGAAAAGGCGCGCATCTCCTTCCCCCGCATCGGCGGTCTCGAAGATGTCGTAGATTCCCCAGGCCGGCCGCTTGACTGACATCGGCGGCGGGGCTTCGCCGGTCAGCTCGTACTGGGCCATGTGCTGCGCGACGAGATAGGCGGTGGTCTCGAACAGCGCGCTGGTGACTCGGCGGCCGCGGCCCGTCCGCTCGCGTTCGCGCAGCGCGGCCAGAATGCCGACCGCGCCGAAGGTTCCGCCGAGGATGTCCACCACCGACGAGCCTGCGCGCAGCGGGCGCTCGGGCAGGCCGGTCATGTAGGCGAGGCCACCCATCATCTGCACCACCTCGTCGAGCGCGGCGCGATGCTGGTAGGGCCCGTCGAGAAAGCCCTTCAGCGAGCAGTAGACGAGGCGCGGATTGCGGCGCGCGAGCGCGTCAAAGCCGAAGCCGAGCTTCTCCAGCGCGCCGGGACGGAAGTTCTCGGTCAGCACGTCGGCGCTGTCGACGAGGCGCAGCACGATCTCGCGTCCCTCGGCGCGCTTCAGGTCGACGCCGAGGCTCCTTTTATTGCGGTTGAACACCGGGAAGAAGCCGGCCCCCGCCGCCTGCAGCCGCCGCGTGTTGTCGCCTTCGAGCGGCTCCACCTTGACCACGTCCGCGCCCAGGTCCGCGAGCACGAGCCCGCAGGACGGGCCCATGACCATGTGCGCGAATTCGACGACCCGCACACCCTCAAGCGGCAGCACGAAATCCCTTCGGCAGCCCGGCGAGCGCCATGTGCCCGTAGACGGGCTCCTCGGGAATGGCCGCGACCATGAGCTTCCTCGCTTCCATCAGCCTTTCGATGCTCACGCCGGTCGACGCGCCCATGCTCTCGAACATGAACACCAGGTCCTCGGTGATCACGTTGCCGCTCGCGCCGGGCGCGAACGGACAGCCGCCCAGGCCGCCCATGGAGCTGTCGAAGTGGCGCACGCCTTCCTCGTAGGCCGCGAGCGCGTTGGCGAGGCCGAGGCCGCGCGTGTCGTGCAGGTGGGCGGCCTCGAGCTTGCCGCCGATCTCGGCTTTCACTCGCCTGAACACGCGCCGGATCTGCGCCGGGTTCGCATAGCCGACCGTGTCGGCAAGCGCGACGCAATCGACGCCGGCCTCGGCCAGCATCACCGCGAGCCGCACGACGTCGTCTTCGGGCACTTCACCCTGCATGGTGCAGCCGAACGCTGTGGACACGCCGGCCTCGATCTCCGGGCCGGCCTTGCCCTTCAGCTGCACGCATTTGCGCACTTCCTCGACCATCTGCTCGGGCGTCATGCGCACATTGGCCAGGCTGTGCGCGCGCGAGGCGGACACCGGGAACGTGATCTTGTGGGCGCCTGCCGCCACGGCCCGCTCGAAGCCCTTCACGTTGGGGGCGAGCGCGACCACCTTCAGGTTCTTGATCGAAAGGGAGAACGCGACGATCTCCGCGGTGTCCGCCATGGCGGGGATCAGCTTGGGCGGCACGAAGGAGCCGACCTCGATTTCCTCAATGCCGGCGGCGGCCATCGCCGCGATCCAGGCCTTCTTCGCCTCGGTGGGCATCCGGTGGTGGGCGTTCTGCAATCCGTCGCGCGGGCCGACTTCGCAGATGTGGATTTGTCGCATGGAACCTCCGGCGGCTATTCTAGGCCGCGCTGACCGGTATCTTCAGCTCGACGATTTTCTTCGACCACTCGGCGGGGCCGCTGTGGTGCACGGACGTTCCGTTCGCATCCACGGCCACCGTCACCGGCATGTCCTTGACCTCGAACTCGTGGATCGCCTCCATGCCGAGGTCCTCGAAGGCGAGCACCTTCGACTTGCGGATCGCCTTGGCAACCAGGTAGGCCGCGCCGCCGACCGCCATCAGGTAGGCGGCCTTGTGCTTGCGAATCGCCTCCAGCGCGGCCGGACCGCGCTCGGCCTTGCCGACCATCCCGATGAGCCCCGTCTTCGCCAGCATCATCTCGGTGAACTTGTCCATGCGCGTGGACGTCGTGGGGCCGGCAGGTCCGATGACCTCGTCGCGCACCGCGTCCACAGGCCCGACGTAGTAGATGACGCGGTTGGTGAAGTCGACCGGAAGCTTTTCGCCCTTCGCAAGCATGTCCTGGATACGCTTGTGTGCGGCATCGCGCCCCGTCAGGAGCTTTCCGGAAAGCAGCAATCGCTGGCCGGGCTTCCAGCTCTCGACGGTCTTCTTGTTCAGGGAGTTCAAATCGACGCGGGTCGAACTTGCATCTGCGGTCCACGTGACCTTCGGCCAGTCTTCGAGCGAAGGCGGTTCGAAGTGCGCTGGTCCGGAGCCGTCCAGCACGAAATGCGCGTGCCGCGTCGCCGCGCAGTTCGGGATCATCGCCACCGGGCGGTTCGCGGCGTGCGCCGGGTAGGTGCGGATCTTGACGTCGAGCACGGTCGAGAGACCGCCCAGGCCCTGCGCGCCGATGCCCAGTGCGTTGACCTTGTCGTAGAGCTCGACGCGCATCTCCTCGATCCTGGTCTTCGGCCCGCGCGCCTTCAGCTCGGCCATGTCGATCGGCTCCATGAGCGATTCCTTCGCCATCAGCATCGCCTTCTCGGCGGTGCCTCCCACGCCGATGCCGAGCATGCCGGGCGGGCACCAGCCGGCCCCCATGCTGGGGACCGTCTTCACCACCCAGTCGACTATGGAATCCGACGGGTTGAGCATGACGAACTTGGACTTCGCTTCCGAGCCGCCGCCCTTCGCGGCGACATCCACCGCCAACCTGTTTCCCGGCACGATCTGCACGGAGATCACGGCAGGCGTGTTGTCCCTGGTGTTCCTGCGGCCGAAGTCCGATTCGTCCAATACCGAGGCGCGAAGCGGGTTGTCCGGGTTCAGGTAGCCGCGCCGAACGCCCTCGTTGACGGCGTCCTCGAGCGAACCCTTGAATCCCTCGAAGCGCACGTCCATGCCGACCTTGAGGAAGACGTTGACGATGCCGGTGTCCTGGCAGATCGGCCGGTGCCCTTCGGCGCACATGCGCGAATTGGTCAGGATCTGCGCGATCGCATCCTTGGCCGCGGCCGACTGCTCCCGCTCGTAGGCGCGGCCGAGCGCCTGGATGTAGTCGCGGGGGTGATAATAGGAAATGAACTGCAGCGCGTCTGCGACGCTCTGCACCAGATCGGCTTGCCGGATGGAAGTCATGGCGGGTCGGCGCTTTACAAGGCTTTGAATTGGTGATTTTATCTCGGCGGCAGGCCGGGCCCATCCAAAGGAGGAGTTTCATGGCGTCGTCCAGAATCGAATCGGTGCTTTCCGAAACGCGCGTCTTTGCGCCGGCGCCGGGTTTCGTCAAGCAGGCCAACATTCCCGGGATGGACGCCTACCGCAAGCTCTGCGCCGAGGCGGAGAAGGACTTCGAGGGCTTCTGGGCGCGGCTGGCGAAGGAGCACCTGCTCTGGCACAAGCCCTTCAGCAAGACTCTGGACGAATCCAAGGCGCCGTTCTTCCGCTGGTTCTACGACGGGGAGACCAATGCGTCCTACAACTGCCTTGACCGGCACCTGAAAAGCCAGCCGGACAAGACGGCCATCATCTTCGAGGCCGACGACGGCAAGGTAACGCGAATCACTTACAAGGCCCTGTACCACGAGGTCTGCCGGCTGGCGAACGCGCTCAAGAAGCACGGCATCAAGCAGGGCGACCGCGTACTCATCTACATGCCGATGTCGATCCAGGTGGTGGTCGCCATGCAGGCCTGTGCGCGCATCGGCGCTACGCACTCGGTGGTGTTCGGCGGCTTTTCGGCCAAGAGCATCCAGGAGCGCATCATCGACGCCGGCGCGACCGAGGTGATCACGGCGGACGGGCAGTTCCGCGGCGGCAAGGAAATCCCGCTCAAGCCCGTCGTCGACGAGGCGCTCGCGATGGGCGGCTGCGAAGGCATCCGGAACGTGATCGTCTACAAGCGCAGCGGCAGCCCGGTGCCGATGACGGCGCCGCGCGATAAATGGTGGGACGACGTGGTCAAGGGGCAGCCGGACACATGCGAGCCGACCTGGGTCAACGCCGAGCACCCGCTGTTCATCCTGTACACGTCGGGCTCCACGGGAAAACCCAAGGGCGTCCAGCACTCGACCGGCGGTTATCTGCTGTGGGCGATCCTGACGATGAAATGGGTGTTCGACCACAAGCCCGCGGACGTGTTCTGGTGCACGGCGGACGTGGGCTGGGTCACGGGGCACACGTACATCACCTACGGACCGCTCGCCGTGGGCGCTACCGAAGTGATGTTCGAAGGAGTGCCTACCTATCCCGACGCAGGACGATTCTGGAAGATCATCCAGGACCACAAGGTCAACGTCTTCTATACCGCGCCCACCGCGATCCGCTCGCTCATCAAGGCGGGCGGCGAGCTGCCGAAGAAGTACGACCTGTCCAGCCTGCGCATCCTCGGCACGGTCGGCGAGCCGATCAACCCCGAGGCGTGGATGTGGTATCACACCGTGGTCGGCAGCGAGCGCTGCCCGATCGTGGACACCTGGTGGCAGACGGAGACCGGCGGGCACCTCATCAGCCCGCTGCCCGGAGCGACGCCGACCAAGCCGGGCTCATGCACGCTGCCGCTGCCGGGAATCATCACCGACATCGTCGACGAAACGGGCCATTCCGTCGGCAAAGGCAAGGGCGGCATCCTCGTCATCAAGCGGCCCTGGCCGTCGATGATCCGCACCATCTGGGGCGACCCCGATCGCTTCAAGAAGGGCTACTACCCGGATGATTTCAAGGGCAAGTACTACCTCGCCGGCGACGGCGCGAGTACCGACGAGGACGGCTATTACCGCATCATGGGCCGCATCGACGACGTGCTGAACGTCTCCGGGCACCGCCTGGGCACGATGGAGATCGAGTCTGCGCTCGTGGCGAACACGAAGCTGGTGGCCGAGGCCGCCGTCGTGGGGCGCCCGGACGACCTGACAGGCGAGGCGGTGTGCGCATTCGTGGTGCTGAAGGGACCGCGTCCGACCGGCGCGGAGGCGCAGAAGATCGCCAAGGAACTGCGCGACTGGGTCGGCCACGAGATCGGCGCCATCGCCAAGCCGAAAGACATCCGCTTCGGCGACAACCTGCCCAAGACGCGCTCGGGCAAGATCATGCGGCGGCTCCTGCGCTCGATCGCCAAGGGCGAAGAAATCACGCAGGACGTCTCGACGCTGGAGAATCCGGCGATTCTGGAGCAGCTGAAGCAGGCGATGTGACCGCGCCGCGGGCCGCCGCCGCGGGCGCCCGCACCAGGTGCACGCTGCAATCGGCGTTGGCAGCCACGGTAGAGGCCACGGAGCGCCACCACGCGACCCTGGTGCGCGCCGGCGGCGGCGCACCGAGCACCATCAGGTCGACGTGGTTGCGGCGCGCGAACTCGACCAGCGTGTCGGCCGGGTTGGCCGCCTCGATGACGTGCAGCGACAGGCGGCTTGGCGGCAGCCGCAGCGGCTCGACCCAGTTTCGAAGGCGCACCAGGTGCTCCAGGTAATGGCTGGAATCGCCGGAGGTGCGTTCCGCGCCCGGACCCCCGGCAATGACCGAAACGCAGATCAGGCGGTACTCCGCCGGTATCGAGAGGATGCGCGCCACAACGCGCAGCACGGCGGGGTGGCGTTCATCGTCCAGATTGGTGGTATCGATTGCGGCCAGCACCACGCGTGCCGCGCTTACCTGCGCGGCCGGCAGGGTGCGCGTGAGAGGCCGGACGTGGCGCGCATTCCACCAGCGGCGCAGGCGGGAGGCGAACGGGGATTGGTACCTGCGGGTTGCACGCGAAGTCAGTTGCACGTTTTCCGGATGCCGCAAATCGTAGGCGATGTGCGCCGCGGATTGATAGCGGTCTTCCGGCTGCGGCTCGAGGCAGCGCAGGATCACTTCCTGCAGCCAGGGCGGCACGCCGGGTGCATGCGCGACCGGCGGGATCGGATCCAGCCAGATCCGGTCGCGCAGCCCGGCTCGCGTCCGCGGAATGCCGTACGGCAGCTTGCCGGTTGATAGCTCATAGAGCACCGCACCGAGCGCGAACAGGTCGCTGCGCGGGTCGGAGCGCTCGCCGAGGACCTGCTCTGGAGAAATGTACGGCGCGGAGCCGGCCGCCAGGCGTTGCTCCTCGGCCAGCAGGTCCGGGAAGCGGGCGTGGTGGGCGAGGCCGAAGTCGATCAGCGCAATCCGGCCGTCGGGCCGCAGGATGACATTCTCCGGCTTGAGGTCGAGATGCACGGTGTCCTGCAGGTGCAGGTTGTGCAATGCATCCGCCGCCGCCGCGCCGATGCGCGCGATCTCGTCGGGATCGAGCGGGCCACGCGCGAGGCGGCGCTGCAGGCTTTCTCCTTCAATCCACTCGGTAACCATGTAGGGCGCGCGCGAAAGGTCTCCGGCGGCGACGAAACGCGGCACGTATGGACTTGAGAGCGCCGGCAGGATGTTCGCCTCGGTCTCAAAATTGATCAGGCCTTCGTCCGAATCGCCCGGGGCGAAATGGGGCACCTTCATTGCGAGCGGGAACCCCGTGTCCGGGCCGGTGACGCGGAAGATGTCCCCCATGGTACCGCCGTGAACGCGCTCGCCGATGCGGAAGCCGTCGATTTCGGCGCCGCTCTGAAACGGCGAATCCGGCTTGCGAGCCATGGTCAGATGCCCTGCTCGACCCGGTAGGCGAGGGCAGGCGGCAGGCCGGCGCGCCGGATCTTGTCGGCCGCGGCGCGGTGGTCGTACGGGACGCGGTGGAAGGTGAGTTTGGCTGCCGCTGGGTCGAACAGCGCATACGCGGCGGCCGGATTGCCGTCGCGCGGTTGGCCGACCGAGCCGACCAGCGCGAGCCAGCGGCGGTGGCGCGGCACCGGGACGGCAGTGCCGCGCACCGGCCGGAACAGGCTCATGCGCCCGCTGGCGCCGCCGAAATAGAGTTCCTGAACGTGCACATGGCCGGAGAAAGTGTACGGCGTTTGTGCAGCCGCTGCGCTCCGCTGCGCTTCCGCGGGGCTGTCCACGTAGTCCCAGTGCTCGGGGACCGCCGCGGAAGCGTGCACGAAGCAGATTGATTCTTCGCGCACACACAACGGAAGTCCGGCGAGAAACGCCTTGGCGCCGGCGGACAGCTGCGCACGCTGCCATTCGATCGCGTCGCGCGCCATGTCGTTCAGGTAGCCGCTTGCCTGCAGGATCGCCTGGTCGTGGTTTCCCTGCACCGCGACCGCACCCTCCTCGACATAACGCCTTACCGTGGCGACGACGGCCTCCGGATCGGCGCCGTAGCCCGCGAGATCGCCGAGAAACGCATAGCGCGTCGCCCCGGCCTCGCGCGCGTGCCGCAGGCAGGCATTGAGCGCTTCCAGATTCGCGTGTACGTCGGAGAGGAGTGCGAGAACCATGCCGCAGATGGTACAGTTCATCGGGCGAGGGGAGAAAGCGCGCCATGGATGATCGCGATGTCAAAGGACAGCGCCTGATTGCACTGTTCGTCCTCGGCTGCCTGTTGTTCAACTACCCGGTGCTGTCGCTGTTCAATGTCGCGGCCGTCGCGTTTGGCGTGCCGCTGCTTTATGTCTACATCTTCGCCGCCTGGGCCCTGCTGATCGCGCTGATGGCCCTCGCGGCCGAATCACGGCGCTAGGCCGGAGCGCCGGGAGAGCGCGGTGCTTCAGGGCCATCTCATCGTCCTGGTGGCGTTCGCCTACCTCGGGCTGCTCTTCGGAATCGCCTATTACGCCGACTATCGCGCGGACGCGGGCCGTTCGATCATCGACAATCCCTTCATCTACGCGCTCTCGCTCGCGGTCTACGCCACGGCCTGGACGTTCTACGGCTCCGTGGGGCGTGCCGCGAGCGACGGCATCGGCTTCCTGCCGATCTACCTCGGCCCGACGCTGATGATCGCCTTGTGGTGGCTCGTGATGCGCAAAATCATCCGCATCAGCAAGAGCAACCGGATCACGTCGCTCGCCGATTTCATCGCCTCGCGCTACGGCAAAAGTGCGCTCCTCGGCGGCCTGGTGACGGTGATCGCGGTCATCGGAATCCTGCCTTACATTTCGCTGCAGCTGAAGGCGATCTCCACCAGCTATGCGATCCTATTGCAGTATCCTGAGATCCGCATGCCGGCAAGCGCTGGCGTGGAGCGGCTCGCGACCGACACCGCATTCTGGGTTGCGCTGATTCTGGCTGCGTTCACGATCCTGTTCGGCACGCGCCATCTGGACGCGGCCGAGCATCACGAAGGCATGGTGGCAGCAATCGCGTTCGAGTCGCTGGTGAAGCTGCTGGCGTTCCTGGCCGTGGGTGCCTTCGTCACCTATGGCATGTACGACGGCGTCGCCGACATCTTCTCGCGCGCGAGGGCCGACCCCCAGCTGAATCCGCTGCTGACGCCGCTGGAGGGCGTCGCGGGCGGCTATGCGAACTGGGTCTGGCTGACGATCCTGTCGATGTTCGCGATCATGTTCCTGCCGCGCCAGTTCCAAGTGGCGGTCATCGAGAACAAGGACGAGCGCCACCTGAACAAGGCGATCTGGCTGTTTCCCCTCTACATGCTGGCGATCAACATCTTCGTGCTGCCCATCGCCTTCGGCGGCAACCTGCGCTTCCCTGGCGGCGGCGTGGATGCCGACACCTTCGTGCTTACGCTGCCGATGGCGGCCAAGCAGGAGGGCCTCGCGCTGCTGGTGTTCATCGGCGGTCTGTCGGCGGCCACCGGCATGGTGATCGTCGAGACGATCGCGCTATCGACCATGGTCTGCAACGACCTCGTGATGCCGGTGCTGCTTCGGCTGAAAGGACTGCGCCTCGCCGAGCGGCGCGATCTCACCGCATTGCTGCTCGGCATCCGCCGCGGCGCGATCGTGCTGCTGCTGCTGCTCGGTTACCTCTATTTTCGGCTCGCCGGAGAGGCGTATGCGTTGGTCTCGATCGGCCTGATCTCGTTTGCGGCGGTGGCCCAGTTTGCCCCGGTACTGCTCGGCGGCATTTTCTGGAAAGGTGGCACCCGCGGCGGCGCTTTCTGCGGGCTGGTCGCAGGGTTCTTCGTCTGGACCTACACGCTGCTGCTGCCCGCGCTCGTGCGCTCCGGGTGGCTGCCGGAGGATCTGGTGGAGCACGGGCCGTACGGGATCGCTCTGCTCAAGCCGCTGCAACTGTTCGGCCTCGCGGGCCTGGATCAGATAACGCACGCCATGATCTGGAGCATGATCGCCAATGCCGGCGCCTATGCGGCAGTCTCCCTCCTGGGAACGCGCGATCCCCAGGAGGCGCGACAAGCGAGCGTTTTCGTCGACGCTTACCGACAGGGCGATACTCCCGGCGCTCCGTTCTGGCGCGGAACTGCATCAGCGGGCGAGCTGCACCGCCTGCTGACGCGCTTCATCGGCGCCGAGCCCGCGGACAGCGCTTTCCGAGAATTCGCGCGCAGTCGCGGCCTCGCCTGGCCAAGCGGCGCCCTCCAGGCCGACGCCAATTTGGTGTATTTCGTCGAGATGCAGCTGGCGGGCGCCATCGGCGCCGCTTCGGCGCACATCATGGTCGCTTCCGCGGTGAAGGAGGAGGTGCTCTCGATCGAGGAAGTGCGCGAGATGCTCGACGAGGCGTCGCAGGTGATCGTCTACAGCCACCGGCTGGAGCAGAAGTCGCGCGAACTCGAACGCGCCACGGAAGAGCTGCGAACGGCGAACGAGCGCCTGAAAGAACTTGATCGGCTGAAGGACGATTTCGTTGCAACGGTTTCGCACGAGTTGCGCACGCCGCTGACGTCGATCCGCACTTTTTCGGAGGTCCTGCGCGACAACCCGGGCCTCGACCCCGCCGAACGCGCGCGCCAGCTCGGCATCGTCATCAAGGAGAGCGAGCGCCTGACGCGCCTGATCAACCAGATCCTCGACATTTCCAAGCTCGAGTCGGGCAATGTCGAGTGGAATCCGGGGCCGGTGGACATGGAAGAGATCGTAGGAGATACGGTCGCGGCGATGCGCGAACTGTTCAAGGAAAACCGGATCGAGCTGCATACGCGCATTCCCGAACACGTGCCGCCGGTGATCGCGGACCTCGACCGCATCGTGCAGGTGATGCTCAACCTTTTGTCGAACGCGATGAAGGTATGCGAACCGGGGCAGGGCCGGGTCGAGATTGCGCTCACGCGCGGCGGCGACTTCTTGCGCGTCGATATTCGCGACAACGGCCCCGGGATAGACGTGGAAGACCAGGACGCCATCTTCGACAAGTTCCGCCGGGCCGGCGTCGCGGGAGTCGGGAAGTCCCACGGTACGGGCCTCGGGCTGCATATCTCCAGACGCATCGTCGAACTCCTGGGCGGCCGTATTTGGGTCGTCAGCACTCGCGGACAAGGCACCTGTTTTTCCTTTACGCTCCCGCTCGCGATTCAGGTTGCGGTGCAACATCAAGTACTTGCATAAGCATGTGTAAGATTCGCGTAAGCCGGCACTGGGACACTGCCAGACCAGCAGTCCAATCAAGGAGACGGGGGAGAATATGGCGGCAGCCGCAGCAGGCATCGAGAACGTAGAAGAGCGAAAGGTCATATTTGCCTCTTCGCTCGGCACGGTATTCGAGTGGTACGACTTCTACCTGTACGCGGTGCTGGCGCCGTTCTTCGCCGCGCTGTTCTTTCCCCCCGGCAATCAGACGGCCGCGTTGCTTTCCGCATTCGCTGCGTACGCGGCCGGCTTCCTGGTGCGCCCGTTCGGCGCGATCGTGTTTGGGCGGATCGGCGACCTGGTCGGACGCAAATATACGTTTCTCGTCACCATCGTATTCATGGGTGCTTCGACCTTCCTGGTCGGCCTGCTGCCGACCTACGCGGCGATCGGCTGGTTTGCGCCGATCCTGATGGTGACGCTGCGCCTGGTGCAGGGCCTCGCGCTCGGAGGCGAGTACGGCGGCGCTGCAACCTACGTCGCCGAGCACGCTTCGGAAGGCAAACGCGGCATCGATACCTCGTGGATTCAGACCACCGCGACGCTCGGCCTGTTCCTGGCTCTGCTGATGATCTGGCTGTGCCGCTCGAACATGGACGCCAAGGAGTTCGCCCAATGGGGCTGGCGGATCCCGTTCTGGGTCTCGCTGATCCTGCTCGCGTTCTCGGTCTACATCCGGCTGAGACTGCAGGAATCGCCGATCTTCCAGAAGATGAAAGCCGAAGGCAGGGGCTCCAAGTCCCCGCTCACCGACAGCTTCTTCAAGTATCCGAACAACAAGTACGTGATTCTGGCGCTGCTGGGAGCGACGGCCGGGCAGGGGGTGGTCTGGTACACGGGCCAGTTCTACGCCTTGTTCTTCCTCATCATCACGCTGAAGCTTGACTATGTGTCGGCGTATTCATTGATCGGATTGTCGCTGCTGATCGGCACACCGTGCTTCCTGCTCTTCGGCTGGCTGTCGGACAAGATCGGGCGGCTGAAGATCATCATGGCGGGCTGCCTGATCGCGGCGGTGACCTACTTCCCGCTGTTCGCGGGCCTCACGCACTACATCAACCCCGGACTCGAGGAGTTTTCCGCGAAGACGCCGATTTCGGTGAGCGTCGATCCCGCCACGTGCCAGTTCCATATCTTCGTCGGGCCGTGGAGCAAGTTCTCGGACTGCGACAAGGCCAAGGACTACCTGACCAAGCAGGGCCTGTCGTTCACGACGGTGGCCGGCGAGGCCGGCAAGCCGGTGGTGACGACCATTGGCGCCGGCGACAAGGCGATCAAGGTCGAGGGTTCTGACGGTGCGAAGATCGGCGCCGCGCTCAAGCAGGCCGGCTACGTCGATGCGCCCGACAAGAGCAAGATCAACTGGGTCATGGCCGAGCTGATCCTCGTCATCATGGTGGTCTACGTGACCATGGTGTACGGACCGATCGCGGCGTTCCTGGTCGAACTGTTCCCGACGCAGATCCGCTATACGTCGATGTCTCTGCCCTATCACATCGGCAATGGCTGGTTCGGCGGAATGCTGCCGCTCACCGCGACGGCGATGGTGGCGGCGACCGGCGATATCTATTTCGGCCTGTGGTACCCGATTACCGTCGCGGTCATGTCGCTGGTCATCGGCACGCTCTTCCTGTCCGAGACGAAGGATCGCGATATCCGCACCTACGACCACAGCATGCTGCCGTAATCCGGCGCAGGCGCGAAGGAAAGGGCCCGCTTCGGCGGGCCTTTTTTTCGCGGCAGTCGATTGCAGTAGAATCGGCCCCCTGCGGAGAGATGGCCGAGCGGCTTAAGGCGCACGCTTGGAAAGCGTGTGTACGCTAATCACGTACCGTGGGTTCGAATCCCACTCTCTCCGCCACGACCTGCTACATCTGGTCCGGATCGCCGAGCTTTCCTTCCTTGATCATCCAGGAGAGGATGCCGAACACCACGGCTACCAGGCAGAGGAACATCCAAAACCAGGCGAACCCCAGCGCATCATCGCGCTCCGCCAGGTCGGCAAGCGAGGGTGCAGACGAAAATCCGTCGAAGGCGACGCCGCCGCAGACCAGGGCGAACACGACGCACATCCACATCGCCATGGCAGCCGAGATTCTCATGCCGTCATGTTACATTCCTTCCCGGCGGGCCCCCCCGCATTGCAGGCTGGTGAACCTGGTCAGGTCCGGAAGGAAGCAGCCACAGCTGGAATCTGCAAGTGCCGGGGTCAGTCTCGCCAAATCCGCTCCCGCCGCCGTTAAAATCCAGCCAAGAGATACCAGGCATGAGCTACCAGGTT
>Ga0335084_10004645_pt1 | contig 13534 bp, 24 predicted proteins | sample Lox_Sample_44_FD_206721 | JGI IMG/M metagenome (GOLD analysis project Ga0335084, IMG submission 206721) | Soil microbial communities from Loxahatchee National Wildlife Refuge, Florida, United States - Lox_Sample_4.4 | ecosystem: Environmental > Terrestrial > Soil > Wetlands | place: USA... | reverse complement strand
CGTGGCGCGTCTTGTAGCGCTCGGCCAGGGTGTCGAACAACTTGCGGGTCATCGCCTCGTCGCGCATCGTGGCCAGCACCTGGCGGCGGGCATGCAACCCGCCCCGCTTGCCGAGCGTGATCAGCTTCTCGACGATCGGCCGGAGATCCTTGGCCTTCGGCAAGGTGGTCTTGATCTGCTCATGCTTGATCAAAGCCGCCGCCATATTGGCGAACATGGCCTTGCGGTGGCCGCTGGTGCGGTTGAGCTTGCGGCCGCTCAGTCCGTGACGCATCGCTTGCTTCCTTCTCTCCGGTCCGGCGCCGTGCGGAGGCCTTTAGGCCTGGCACGACCCGATTGCATCATCCCGCCGCCGCAGGCGGACCCTTCCTCGGGGCCCCGCCCGTGTACGGTCGGGCGCGGGCCACTCTGGCCCGCTCATCCTTTACGCACGTCGTCCTTACGCCCGTTTTCAGCTCAATAGGGCTCGTCGAGCCGCTTGGCCAGATCTTCGATGTTCTCCGGCGGCCAGTTCGGGATCTCCATGCCGAGATGGAGCCCCATCTGCGCCAGCACTTCCTTGATCTCGTTGAGCGACTTGCGCCCGAAGTTCGGCGTGCGCAGCATCTCGGCCTCGGTCTTCTGCACCAGATCGCCGATATAGACGATGTTGTCGTTCTTCAGGCAGTTCGCCGAACGCACCGACAGCTCGAGCTCGTCGACCTTGCGCAGGAGGTTCTTGTTGAAAGGCGGCTCGGCCGTGCGGACCTCCTCGCGCACCGCGCTCGGCTCTTCGAAGTTGATGAAGAGCTGAAGCTGGTCCTGCAGGATGCGCGCGGCGAGCGCCACGGCGTCTTCGGGCGCGATCGCGCCGTTGGTTTCGACCTGCATCGAGAGCTTGTCGTAGTCGGTGACCTGGCCGACGCGGCTGTTGTCGACCTTGTAGGACACTTTCTTGACCGGGCTGAACAGCGCATCGACGGGGATCAGGCCGATCGGCGAATCCTCGAGGCGGCTCACGGCGGCCGCCATGTAGCCCTTGCCGGTATCCACCGTGAATTCCATCTTGACGCTGGCGCCCTGGTCGAGCGTGCAGAGCACCAGGTCCGGATTCATGATCTCGATGTCGTGGCCGGTCTGGATCATGCCCGCACGCACCTCGCCCGGCCCTTCGGCCACGAGACGCATGCGCTTGGGGCCCTCGCCATGCATCTTCAGGCCCATGCCTTTGATGTTGAGGACGATGTCGGTCACGTCCTCGCGCACGCCCGGGATCGACGAGAACTCGTGCAACACGTTCTCGATCTGCACCGAGGTGACGGCCGCACCCTGCAGCGACGACAGCAGCACGCGGCGCAGCGCGTTGCCCAGGGTCAGGCCGAAGCCACGTTCGAGCGGCTCGGCCACCACGGTGGCGAAGCGCTTGGGATCCGTGCCGGGCTCCACCGCCAGCTTGTTCGGCTTAATGAGCTCGGTCCAATTTTTCTGCAACACGATTGCGACCTCTCGCTGTCGTCCGGCCGGCCTTCTGATCCGGGGCCCGCACCCTCGGTTTACCGCCGGCCTGGACTGGTTCTGGTCTTCTGCACACGCAACGCCCGGCGCGGGTCGCCGGGCGGTCGAACTCGTCGCGGTCTCTTTGATCCGCTCAGACGCGCCGACGCTTGGGCGGGCGGCATCCGTTATGCGGAATCGGCGTCACGTCCTTGATGGAGGTGATGGTAAAGCCCGCGCCCTGCAGCGCACGCAGCGCGGACTCGCGGCCCGAACCGGGGCCCTTCACTTCGACTTCCAGCGTCTTCACGCCATGCTCCATCGCCTTGCGCGCCGCTGCATCGGCGGCGACCTGCGCGGCATAGGGCGTGGATTTGCGCGAGCCCTTGAAGCCGAGGCTGCCGGACGACGCCCAGGCCACGGTATTGCCCTGCGCGTCGGTGATGGTGATCATCGTATTGTTGAAGCTCGCATTCACATGCGCGACGCCAGATGTGATGTTCTTGCGCTCTTTGCGCCGCGGGCGCGCGGTTGCTGCCTTGACCATGGCCTCGTCTTCTCCTTGGAACCCTTAGACGGCCTTCTTCTTGCCGGCAATCGACTTGGCCGGACCCTTGCGGGTGCGCGCATTGGTGTGGGTGCGCTGACCGCGCACCGGCAGACCCTTGCGATGGCGCAAGCCGCGATAGCAGCCCAGATCCATCAGCCGCTTGATGTTCATCGCGACTTCGCGGCGCAGATCGCCCTCGACGCGATAGTCGCGATCGATCACCTCGCGGATGCGAACGACGTCGTCGTCCGTCAGCTGGTGCACGCGCCGATCGGCGGGGATGCCGACTTTGTCCATGATCTCCTTGGCTTTGGCATTGCCGATGCCATGAATATAGGTCAGGGCAATCAGGACACGCTTTTGCGTCGGGATATTGACGCCCGCAATACGCGCCACCGCTATTTCTCCTTGAATTTCAACGGGATAGACGACGGGACCAAGGTCACCGTCGGCCCGAGGGCGCGCATTATATGAAGATTCGCCATCGAGTCAACCGGTTAGGCCGTCGCCACATCGGCCAGGATGGTCTCGATCGCCCGGGTCACCTGATCGGGCGTCGCCATCCCGTCCACGTCCTTGAGGAGCCCCTTGCGCCGGTAATAGGGCACGATCGGCGCCGTCTGGGCCCGATAGGCCTCCAGCCGCGCCTTCAGGGTCTCCGGATTGTCGTCCTTGCGCCGCACGAACTCGGACGAGCCGCAGCGGTCGCATACCCCCTGCTTTTTCGGGGGATGAAACTTGTCGTGGTAGCCGGCACCGCATTTGGTGCAGGTAAAGCGGCCTGAAATGCGCTCGATCAGCGCATCCTCGTCGACCGCCAGCTCGATCACGGCGTCGAGCTTTCGCCCCCCTTGCGCCAGCATCTTGTCCAGAGCGGCGGCCTGGGCCTCGGTACGCGGAAATCCATCCAGCACGAAGCCGTTGCGGGCGTCGGGTGCGGCAATTCGCTCGGCGATCATGGCGATGATGATCTCATCGGGCATGAGCTGACCCGCTTCCATGACCTTCTTCGCCTGCCGCCCCAAGGGGCTGCCGGATGCCACCGCCTGGCGCAGCATGTCGCCGGTCGAGAGCTGCACCAGTCCCCGTGCCGTCTCGAGCCGTTTGGCCTGGGTGCCCTTCCCTGCTCCGGGCGGGCCCAGGAGAATCAGATTCATCCCCGCCGCCCCTTGAGCTTCGCCTTCTTGATCAAACCCTCATACTGGTGCGCCAGCAGGTGCGAGTGCACCTGAGCCACCGTGTCCATCGTGACCGAAACCACAATCATCAAGCTGGTGCCGCCGAAATAGAACGGCAGCGCATATTGCGAGATCAGGATCTCGGGTAGAAGGCAGATGATCGAGATATAGGCGGCGCCCAGGACGGTGATGCGAGTGAGCACATAGTTGATGTATTCCGCTGTAGGCTTGCCCGGTCGGATGCCGGGGATGAAGCCGCCATACTTCTTCAGGTTCTCGGCGGTATCGACCGGATTGAACACGATCGCCGTATAGAAGAAGGTGAAGAACACGATCAGGCTGACATAGAGCGCCATATAGAGCGGCTGGCCGTGGGCCAGCACGCGGGTGATGGGCTGCAGCCATTCCGGGCCGCCCTGGGCGCTGAAGCTCGCGACCGTCAGGGGCAGCAGCAGCAGGGAACTGGCGAAGATCGGCGGGATAACGCCGGCGCTGTTGAGCTTCAACGGCAGATGCGAGCTGTCGCCGCCGAACATCTTGTTGCCGACCTGGCGCTTGGGATATTGCACGACCAGCCGGCGCTGGGCACGCTCGAAGAAGACCAGGGTGCCGATCGTCACGACGGCGACGATCAGGATGACGATGATCAGGAACGTCGAGAGCGCGCCGGTGCGGCCGAGCTCCAGGGTCCGGACCATGGCCGCCGGGAGGTTGGCGACGATGCCGGAAAAGATGATGAGCGAGGTGCCGTTGCCCACGCCGCGCGAGGTGATCTGCTCGCCGAGCCACATCAGGAAGATGGTGCCGCCGGTCAGCGTGATCATGACCGAGAGGCGGAAGAACAGGCCGGGATCGGCCACGGCACCGTGCCCGCCCGAGCTCATGCCCTCGATGCCGACCGCGATGCCATAGGCCTGCAGCGCCGCCAGGATCACCGTGCCCATGCGGGTATATTGGTTGATCTTCTTGCGGCCGGCCTCGCTCTCCTTCTTCATCGCCTCGAGCGTCGGCGAGATGCTGGAGAGGAGTGTCATGATGATCGATGCCGAGATGTACGGCATGATGTTGAGCGCGAAGATCGTCATGCGCCCGAGCGCGCCGCCCGAGAACATGTCGAAGATGCCGAGAACGCCGGTTGCGTGCTGCTTGAATACGTCCTGCAGCACGCCCGGATCGATGCCGGGCAGCGGAATATAGGTGCCGAGGCGATAGACGATCAGAGCGCCCAGCGTGAACCAGATGCGGTTCTTGAGCTCCGTCGCCTTGGCGAAGGCGGAGAAGTTGATATTGGCGGCGAGCTGCTCGGCGGCCGATGCCATGGTGCCCGTCCGACCCCGGGCCCTAGCCCGCTGCCTTGGATTCAGCCTCGACGGCCGGCTTCGTGACCATCACCTTGCCACCCGCCCTCTCGACCGCCGCGATGGCGGCCTTGGAGGCGCGCGCGACCTTGAAGGTCGCCTTGGTCTTGAGCTCGCCCTGAGCCAGGAGCGAAATGCCGTCCTTGACGCGGGTGGTGACGCCGGCGGCCTTGAGCGCCTTGCCGTCGATGGTCTTGCCGGCGTCGAGCTTGCCGGCCGCGATCGCGGCCTGGACCCGGCCCAGATTCACTTCCACCAGCTCCAGCCGGAAAATGTTGTTGAAGCCGCGCTTGGGCAGGCGCCGATACATCGGCATCTGGCCGCCTTCGAAGCCGTTGATGGCGACGCCGGTGCGGGCGGTCTGGCCCTTGCCGCCGCGCCCGGCGGTCTTGCCCTTGCCCGAGCCGATGCCGCGGCCGACGCGGATCGGGTTCTTGCGGGCGCCCGGATTATCCCTGAGTTGATTGAGCTTCATCGTCTTCGATCCTTAATCTTGGCCCTGCGGGCGCCCCAGGGGGCTTTGTCTAGCTAGATGGGAAGCCCGGTGCCGGGTTACCAGCCGGTGAGCCGATCAGCCCTGCTGCTCCACCCGAACCAGATGATGCACGCGCTTGATCATGCCGCGAATCGACGGCGTATCTTCCAGCACGCGGCTGCGGCCCATCCTGTTGAGGCCCAGGCCGATGAGGGTGCGGCGCTGATAGTCCTCGCGACCGATCGGGCTGCCGATCTGGGTCACCTTGAGCTGCCCTTTCTTGGCGGCCGCCTTCTTGTCCGGCATTGTCGAATACTCCCGTTCGCGACCTGGTTACTCGCGGGCATCCGCGCCTTCGGCGCGCTTGCCCAGGATGTCGCTGACCTTGCGGCCGCGGCGCGCAGCCACCGACCGCGGCGAGCTGCTGCGGGTGAGTGCGTCGAACGCCGCCTTGATCATGTTGTGCGGATTGGAGGTACCAACCGACTTGGCAACCACGTCGGCGACACCCAGCGCCTCGAAGATGGCGCGGATCGGACCGCCGGCGATGATGCCGGTGCCAGGCACCGCCGCCCGCAGCACCACCCGGCCGGCGCCGTAATGGCCGATGATGTCGTGATGCAGCGTCCGGCCCTCGCGCAGGGGTACGCGCACCATGGCGCGCTTGGCCTGCTCGGTCGCCTTGCGGATCGCCTCGGGCACCTCGCGCGCCTTGCCGGAGCCATGGCCGACGCGGCCCTTGCCGTCGCCCACCACGACGATGGCGGCGAAGCCGAACCGCCGGCCGCCCTTCACCACCTTGGCGACGCGGTTGATTCCGACCAGCTTTTCGACCAGTTCCGATTCCTCGCGCGAGGCGCGGTCGCGTTCGCGGCGTTCGGACTTTGCGGGACGTGCCATCTCGATACCTCTAGAAACTGAGGCCGCCCTCGCGGGCGGCGTCGGCCAGGGCCTTCACCCGGCCATGGAACAGGTAACCGCCGCGGTCGAACACGACTTCCTTGACGCCGGCCTGGAGCGCGCGCTGCGCCACCAGCTTGCCGACGGCCTCGGCCGCCGCCTTGTTGCCACCCGACTTGAGGCCGCCGGTACGCAGATCCTTGTCCAGGCTCGAGGCCGACGCGACGGTGACGCCCTTGGCGTCGTCGATGACCTGGGCGTAGATGTGCTGGCCCGAGCGGAACACGGACAGGCGCGGACGGCCGTGGCTCTTGCGACGGATCGAGACCCGGTTTCGGCGCTGGCGGCGCGCAAACAGTTCTTCTGGCTTGGCCATGGTTCGCCCCTCTTACTTCTTCTTGCCTTCTTTGCGCAGGATCGTCTCGCTATCGTACTTGATGCCCTTGCCCTTGTAAGGCTCGGGCCCGCGATAGGAGCGGATCTCCGCCGCAACTTGGCCGACGCGCTGCTTGTCGGCCCCGGTGATGGTGATCGAGGTCGGCTTGTCGCACTTGATCGTGATGCCTTCCGGGATCGGGAAGCTCACGTCATGGCTATAGCCGAGCTGAAGCTGCAGGCTCTTGCCCTGGACCGCGGCGCGATAGCCGACGCCGTTGATCTCCAGGCTCTTGCTGTAGCCCTGCGCCACGCCGCGCACCATGTTGCGCACCAGGTTGCGGGTGGTGCCCCACATCATGCGAGCCTGCTTGGTCTCGTTGACCGGCTTGACCCAGAACTTGCCGTCCTGCATCCCAGCCTCGACCAGCGCGCTCAACGGCAACGTGATCTCGCCGAGTTTGCCCTTGGCCTTGACCTTCCGGCCTTCCACCGCGAGCGTGACGCCGCTCGGCACGGGAACGGGATTCCTTCCGACGCGTGACATCTCATTCGTCCTTTAGAACACGCGGCACAGCACCTCGCCGCCGACATTGGCGGCGCGGGCTTCGCTGTCCGACATGACGCCGCGCGGCGTCGAGAGGATCGAGATGCCGAGCCCGTTATAGACCCGCTGCAGGTCGGCGATCCGCGAATAGACGCGCCGGCCCGGCTTCGAAATCCGCGAGATCTCCCGGATGACGGGCGCACCCTCGTGGTATTTCAGCTCGATCTTGATTTCGCCGAAGCCCGGTTCCGCCGCAGGCTGGCTGAAGCCGCGGATATAGCCCTCGCGCTTCAGCACTTCCAGCACGCTGGAACGCAGCTTCGAGGCCGGAGTCGACACGCTGGGCATGCCGGCCTTCTGCGCGTTCCGAATCCGGGTCAGCATATCCCCCAGGGGATCACTCAATGCCATGACCGGCTTTCCTCCTTACCAACTCGACTTGACCATGCCCGGGATCTGCCCGGACGAGGCCAGCTCGCGTAGCGCAATGCGCGACAGCTTGAACTTGCGGTGAAAACCGCGCGGACGGCCGGTCAGCTCGCAGCGATTGTGCTGACGTACCGGCGACGAGTTGCGCGGCAGCTGGGCGAGCTTGAGGCGCGCGGCGAAACGCTCCTCCATCGGCCGCCCTTCGTCGTTCGCGATCGCCTTGAGGCGGTCGCGCTTGGCGGCGTACTGCTTGGCCAGCGCGCGGCGCTTCTTGTCGCGATTGATGGAGCTCTTCTTTGCCATGTCTTTCCTCCGATGCCCCGGTCAGTTGACGAAGGGCATAGCGAAGCCCTTCAGCAGGGCCTTGGCCTCGGCGTCGCTCTTGGCCGAGGTGCAGATGACGATATCGAGCCCGCGGATCTCCTGGATCTGATCGTAGTTGATCTCCGGGAACACGATCTGCTCCTTGAGGCCCAGCGCGTAGTTGCCGCGGCCGTCGAAGCTCTTGCCGGACACGCCGCGGAAGTCGCGGACGCGGGGCAGCGCGATGTTGATGAGCCGGTCCAGGAACTCGTACATCCGCTCGCGCCGCAGCGTGACCTTGCAGCCGATGTTCATGTTCTGGCGCAGCTTGAAGGTCGCGATCGACTTGCGGGCCTTGGTCATCACCGGCTTCTGGCCGGCGATCGCCATCAGCTCGGCCGCGGCCTGCTGGGTCTTCTTGCTATCGTTGACCGCCTCGCCCACGCCCATGTTGATCACGATCTTCTCCAGCCTCGGCACGGCGAGCCGGTTGTCGTACTTGAACTCGGCCATCAGGGCCGGGCGCACGACCTTGTCGTAATGTTCCTGCAAACGCGTCGTCATGGCTGCACCTAGCGATCGATGGTTTCGCCCGAACGGCGGGCCACGCGAACCTTGCGGCCGTCATCCAGGAACTTGTAGCCGACGCGGGTCGGCTTGTCGGTCTTCGGGTCGATCAGGGCCAGATTGGAGACATGGATCGGCGCCTCCTTCTCGACGATCCCGCCCGGATCGCGCGCGGTCTGGCGGCTGTGCCGCTTGACCATGTTCACGCCCTGGACGAGGGCCCGCATATCCGTCGGATAGACGCGGATCACCTCGCCGTTCTTGCCCTTGTCGCGGCCGGTCAGCACGGTGACGCGGTCGCCTTTCCTGATCTTCAGCTTGGTCGCCATATCGATCTTCCTTTTCGCCTGCCCGGCGCTCTAGAGAACTTCCGGAGCGAGCGAAATGATCTTCATGAACTTCTTGCCCCTGAGCTCGCGCGTGACGGGGCCGAAGATGCGGGTGCCGATCGGCTCGCCCTGCTTATTGATCAGCACGGCGGCGTTGCGGTCGAAGCGGATCAGGCTGCCGTCGGTGCGCCGGATCGCGTTCGAGGTGCGCACGATCACCGCCTGGTGGACGTCGCCCTTCTTCACGCGGCCCCTCGGGATGGCTTCCTTGACCGAGACGACGATAACGTCGCCCACGGACGCGTACTTGCGCTTGGAGCCGCCCAGCACCTTGATGCACTGCACCCTGCGCGCGCCGGAATTGTCGGCCACTTCCAGGTTCGTCTGCATCTGGATCATGACGCCGGTCTCCTCAGCCCTGCTGGGAAGCGGCGGAGGTCACGACCTCCCACCGCTTCGTCTTGGACAGCGGCCGACACTCCCGGATCATCACGGTGTCGCCAACCTTGGATGCGTTCGCCTCGTCATGCGCCGCGTAGCGCTTCGAGCGACGGATGAACTTCTTGTAGATCGGGTGCATGACGCGACGCTCGACGCTGACGATGACCGTCTTGTCGTTCTTGTCGCTGACCACGACACCCTGGAGGACTCGCCTCGGCATGTTCCTGTCTCCTAGGCCCGCTCGCGGGATTTTTCGTTGAGCACGGTCTGGATGCGGGCGATCTCGCGCCGCACCTCGCGCACCCGCGCGGTGTTCTCAAGCTGGCCGCTGGCCCTGCGGAAGCGGAGGTTGAAGGCCTCCTTGCGCAGGTCCGCCAGCGATGCCCGCAACTGGTCCGGGGTCTTGAGCCTGACTTCTTCAGCCTTCATATCAACCCTCCTCGCCCAGGCGAGCGACGAAACGCGTCTTGATCGGCAGCTTGGCCGCGGCGAGTGAGAACGCCTCGACCGCTAGCGATTTCGGCACGCCGTCGATCTCGAACATGATCCGGCCGGGATGGACGCGGCAGACCCAGTACTCGGGCGTGCCCTTGCCCGAACCCATGCGGACCTCGGCAGGCTTGCGCGACACCGGAACGTCCGGGAACACGCGGATCCAGATGCGGCCCAGGCGCTTCATGTGACGAGTGACGGCACGGCGCGCGGCCTCGATCTGACGCGCGGTGACGCGGCCGGGCTCGGTCGCCTTCAGGCCGTACTGGCCGTAGTCGAGATTGGTCCCCGCCTTGGCCTTGCCGTGAATGCGGCCCTTATGGGCCTTGCGGTACTTGGTGCGCTTCGGCTGAAGCATGATTGTCGCTCCCTACTCTCTCGCTTCGGCCTCTAGCGCGCGACCTGCTGCTCGAGGGCGCGCTTGTCCTGCGCCATCGGGTCATGAGCCATGATCTCGCCCTTGAACACCCACACCTTCACGCCGCAGGTCCCGTAGGTAGTCATGGCCGTCGCCTCGCCGAAATCGATGTCGGCGCGCAGCGTGTGCAGCGGCACCCGGCCCTCGCGATACCACTCCGTGCGCGCGATTTCGGCGCCGCCCAGCCGGCCGGCGCAGGTGATGCGAATGCCCTGGGCGCCCAGGCGCATCGCCGACTGCACGGCGCGCTTCATGGCGCGGCGGAAGGCGACGCGACGCTCGAGCTGCTGGGCGATGTTCTCGGCCACCAGTTTGGCGTCGATCTCGGGCTTGCGGATCTCGACGATGTTCAGGCTGACCTCGCTGCCGGTCATCTTGGCGAGATCGCTCCGGAGCTTCTCGACGTCGGCGCCCTTCTTGCCGATCACCACGCCCGGACGGGCGGTGTGGATCGTGATGCGCGCGCGCTTGCTCGGGCGCTCGATGACGATGCGGCTGACGCCGGCCTGCAGGAGCCGCTTCTGAAGATACTTCTTCAGGCGGAGATCCTCATGCAGCAGCGCCGCATAATCGTCGTCGGCAAACCAGCGCGAATCCCAGGTGCGGTTGATGCCGACGCGCAGCCCGATCGGATTGACTTTCTGACCCATCTTATGCGGTCTCCTCGCTCTCGCGAACGACGACTGTGAAGTTGCTCCACCACTTCTCGACCTTCGCCGCCCGGCCTCGGGCGCGCGCATGAAAGCGACGCATCACGAAGCCGCGGCCGACGCTGGCCTCGGACACGACCAGACGATCGACGTCCAGCTGGTGGTTGTTCTCGGCATTGGCGATCGCCGCCTGCAGCACTTTCTTGGCCTCGCGCGCGATGCGTCGCTTGGAGAAGGTGAGCTCGGCCAGCGCCGCGCTGGCGCTCTTGCCGCGGATCGACTGGGCGACCAGGTTCAGCTTGCGCGGGCTCGTCCGCAGGAGCCGCGCCACCGCCTTCGCCTCGGTCTCGGTCAGCCGCCGGGGATGCGCTTTCTTGCTCATCGCCGTGCTACTCCCTCTTGGCCTTCTTGTCGGCCGCCGTGTGGCCATGGAAGAAACGAGTCGGTGCGAACTCGCCGAACCGATGGCCGATCATGTTCTCGGTCACCAGCACCGGCAGGAACTTGTTGCCGTTGTAGACGCCGAAGGTGAGGCCGACGAACTGCGGCAGGATGGTCGAGCGGCGCGACCAGGTCTTGATCACCTCGTTGCGGCCCGAGCCGCGCGACGCCTCGGCCTTCTTCAGCAGATATCCGTCGACGAACGGACCCTTCCATACGGAGCGTGCCACTGCGCGCCCTCCTTACTTGCTGACCTGACGGCGGCGCAGGATCAGGCCGTCCGTCTTCTTGTTGTGCCGGGTCTTCTTGCCCTTGGTGGAGATGCCCCAGGGCGTGACCCAGGCCATGCCGCCATTGGTACGGCCGCCATGCGGGTGGTCGACCGGGTTCATGGCGATGCCGCGGACCACCGGACGGCGGCCCATCCAGCGCGCACGGCCGGCCTTGGCGATGACCGTGTTCTGCTGGTCGGGGTTCGACACTGCGCCGATCGTCGCCATGCACTCGCTCGAGACCTTGCGGACCTCGCCCGAGGCCATGCGCAGCAGCGCAAAGCCGGCGTCGCGGCCAACGAGCTGCACGAAGGTGCCGGCGGCGCGCGCCATCTGGCCGCCGCGGCCCGGCTTCATCTCCACATTGTGGACGATGGTGCCGACCGGGATGTTCTTCAGCGGCAGCGCGTTGCCCGGCTTGATGTCCGCGCGCTCGCCCGACACCACCACGTCGCCCGCCTTCAGGCGCTGCGGCGCTAGGATGTAGGCGAGCTCGCCGTCGGCATACTTGATGAGCGCGATGAAGGCGGTACGGTTCGGGTCGTACTCGAGCCGCTCGACCGTCGCCTCGACGTCGAACTTCCGGCGCTTGAAGTCGATCGTGCGATAGCGCCGCTTGTGGCCGCCGCCGCGCTGGAACGAGGTGATGCGGCCGTGATTGTTGCGGCCGCCCGTCTTGCGCAGACCTTCGGTCAGCGCCTTGACGGGGTCGCCCTTGTGCAGCTCGCTGCGGTCGATGATGACCAACTGGCGGGTGCTGGGCGTGACCGGCTTGTATGTCTTGAGGGCCATTGCCTTAGACTCCCGAGGTCACGTCGATGGTGTTGCCTTCGGCAAGCGTGACCATCGCTTTCTTGGTATCCGAGCGGAAGCCGAGCCGGCCGCGGAAGCGCTTGGTCTTGCCCAGTTGACGCAGGGTGTTGACCGCGACCACCTTGACCTTGAACACGCCTTCGACGGCGGCCTTGATCTCCGGCTTGGTCGCGTCCAGCGGCACCTTGAAGGTGACCTGGCTGTGCGCGGACCCGGCCGTGGACTTCTCGGTCACCACCGGCGAACGGATCAGCTCGTACATGCGGGCCTGGCTGAGCTTGGTCTCAACCGGCTTGATCGCCCGTGCTCTGCTCATTTCAGTCGCGCCTCCAGATGCTCGACGGCGGCCTTGGTGAGGACCAGCACGTCGCGCCGCAGGATGTCGTAGACGTTCGCACCCTGCTGCGGCAGCAGATCGAGATTGGGAATGTTGGCGGCCGCGCGCCGGAAATTGTCGTCCACCGCGGGCCCGTCGATCAGCAGCGCCGACTGCCAGCCGAACTTGCCGATCTTGCCGGCCAGCTCCTTGGTCTTCGCCTTGGCGGCGGCCAGGCTGTCGACCACGACCAGCTTGCCGTCGGCCTGCTTGCTCGAAAGCGCGGTCTTGAGCGCCAGCTTGCGGACCTTCTTCGGCAGGCCATGCTCGTGGCTGCGCACCACGGGCCCGAAGATCACCGCGCCCCCGCGGAACTGCGGCGAGCGCAGCGAGCCCTGGCGGGCGCTGCCGGTGCCCTTCTGCTTGTAGGGCTTCTTGGTCGTGCCCTGGACATCGCCGATGGTCTTGGTCTTGTGCGTACCCTGGCGGCGCTTGGCGAGCTGCCAGTTGACGGCGCGCGCGAGAATGTCGCGGCGCACGGGCAGGCCGAACACCTCCTCGGCGAGATCGATCTCGCCGACCTTCTTGTTATCCAGGCTGGTGACCGGGAGCTTCATCGGCCCTATTCCTTCTTCTCGGCCGCGGGCTCGGCAGCGGCCTTGAGGCCCGCCGGGAACGGCAGATCCTTCGGCGCCTTGCGCTTCACCGCGTCGCGCAGCATGACCCAGCTGCCCTCGGCGCCCGGAACCGCGCCCTGAACATAGATCAGGCCCTGCTCGACGTCGGTCGAGACGACCTTCAGGTTCAGCACCGTCACGCGCTCGTCGCCCAGGTGACCCGCCATCTTCTTGCCCGGAAAAGTACGGCCCGGATCCTGGCGGTTGCCGGTGGAGCCATGGCTGCGATGGGAGACCGACACGCCGTGGGTGGCGCGCAAGCCCCCGAAATTCCAGCGCTTCATCGCGCCGGCAAAGCCCTTGCCGATGCTGGTGCCGGTTGCATCGACGAACTGGCCCGGCACGAAATGGGCGGCCGACAGCTCGGCTCCGATCTCGAGCAGCGCCTTCGGCTCGACCCGGAATTCGGCGAGTTTGCTCTTCGCCTCGACCTTCGCCTTGCCGAAATGGCCGCGCTGGGCCTTGGTCAGGTTCTTCACTTTCGGGCGGCCGATGCCGAGCTGAACGGCGGTGTAGCCATCGCGCTCGGC
>Ga0335084_10004644_pt1 | contig 13535 bp, 16 predicted proteins | sample Lox_Sample_44_FD_206721 | JGI IMG/M metagenome (GOLD analysis project Ga0335084, IMG submission 206721) | Soil microbial communities from Loxahatchee National Wildlife Refuge, Florida, United States - Lox_Sample_4.4 | ecosystem: Environmental > Terrestrial > Soil > Wetlands | place: USA... | reverse complement strand
AGTCGTCACGGGATTGAAGTTCGTCGAATACCACTCGGTCCAGATGCCGACGTTCTCGGCGATCGGGCCTGCATAGTCCCACGCCAAGCTCGAGAACGGATTGCTCGAGACCGGGCCCGCATCGGGCGCCGGCAGCGACGGATCGCTCGCGGCCTTGGACTGCTGGAACAGGTTGGCGCGCATGTGATAGCTCAGATAACCCGTTACACCCAACAACAGCCGGCGCCCGTTCATCGCGCCTTCTTCACCGGCCTCGATCTTCTCCGCCACCCACGGCGTCCGATAGCCGTTCAGCCGGAACTTCACCCCGGTGAACGTCAGGTCGGGCGTTGGCGTCCAGGTCACGTGGCACTGATTGCACACCAACCCGGTCTGCCGCACGAACAAGGGCACGCGGGCGCTTGCTACCTGCGCCACGCCTACCCCGAGGACTGCCAACACTACGGCTCCTCTTAACCAGCGCATAACTCCGCCTCCCTCTCATGAAAGGGGAACGACGACAACACCTGCCTGCAGCGACTGCTTCTGCAAACTGGGATCAGCCGGATGACGCGAACAGGCCCGTCCGGTAGGAGAAGGTGGTCGGTTTGGTTGACCATTGCGGCGCGCGGTTGATCAGGCGGTACGCTTCGGTTGATGGACGGGAACAGGGTCTCTATCATGCGATCATGCCGAGTGATGTAAGGTGGCCGCGCGGCGCAGGAGGGTGCTCACCGGCGCCCGCCGGGCGAGACAGGCGGCCACTCCGCTTACCACGTCCGCATAGCTCAGGCTATTGAGTACAGTCTTTGATAAACCCAGACGCGCGCCGAGCCTCCGCGCGAAATGGTGCGCGTCCCGGAAGCCCAGGAGCCCTGCGACCTCGGCGTTGCTGTGCCCGTGGTGCTGGAGGTGCGCCGCCCAGATCACGCGGAACAACGTGAGCATTTCGGAGGGCGGGCGTCCCCAACGTCGCTTGAAGCGCCGCCACATGCCGACGCGATCCCTCTGCGCAACGGCTGCCAGGTCGGAGACCCGCCGAACGCGCGCACCGAGTCGCAACAAGTCCCGAATTTGGGGATCGGCAAAAAACGACGCGCTTTTTGCCGGGGACGCGGCGCGCAAGTCAGCCTCGATCATGAGCGCGTGGCGCTCCACGAACTGGTCGCGCAGAACGCTGTTCCAGCGCTCCGCGTCGCGCAGCTCTCCCGGCTGGATCAGCGCGAGACCGGGCAGGTCCCGCAGGCCGAAGATGACCTCGGCCTCGAGGTCGGGGTGCACGTGTTGCACGAGCAATACCACATTGAGCCATGGACGAGACGCGACGAACCGGCGGATTGATGCGACGATATCGTCGGCGGGCCCGGTTACCGACTCCATGTCGACGACGCACGCGCTCAATTCCCGAGGAGCAAGGTTGGCCTCTGCAAACGACGCGACGAAGACCGCCCGCTGCGCGACGTTTTGCCAGCCCGGGAGCGCCGACACGACCTCGAGCAGAGCCTGCCTGCATGCCGCACGACGCGTCAACGCCAGGAGCAACGGCGATACCTCGTGGGAAAGACGTCCGACCTGCGCGTCCTGCAATGAAACGTCTTGTCAGGACAGCGCTTATGCTCACGGACGTCCACGATAGGAAGACCCTTGTCGAATCGCTCGCGTCACGTCGCAAAAGCAAACGCGGGCGCACCGTCCGCAGACGATGCGCCCGTGTGTACGACGATCTGGCTTCCGCTACTTTTTCTTTGCCGCTGTCTCCTGGGCGAAATAGCTGAGCAATGCCTCGATGTCCGAATCCTGCAGATGGAGGTTGGGCATCTTGGCTCCCTTGGCTTCAGCAACAAGCGCAGCGGCAGTCGAGTCCGAGCCGAACATGGCCGGAGGATCCTTGATGAACTTCTTCAGCCACTCGGGAGTGCGGCGGTCGGTGACGCCGAGCAGGTCCGGGCCGGCCATCCTGCCCTTTCCGATGCTGTGGCACCCGTTGCAGCCCTTGCTCGAGAACAGCGACTTGCCACGGCCGGCGAGGGCGGGGTTGTAGGGCCCGCTCGCCTCCTGTGCCCGAGCCGCAGGAGCGGCCAGGAGCAACGCCGCGGCGGCGAAGCCAAACACGGGGAGTGGCAGACGAATCGTGATAGCCATGTGGGCGGCACCTTCCTTAACGGTTGATGGGCAAATGCCCGGTGATGCAGCCTGGTTATACCTTGCGAATCCCTATACCCGGCAGGGGGAAGCGGGTTGCAAAAGCAACGAGAAGGCCGGTTTGGTAAACCGTTGTCCGACCTTCCCCTAGGGGTTAAGTTGGCCCAATGGGCACTTCGGGCGGGTTGAGCATCTATCGCTTGGGTAAGTTGGCCGGTTTCGTGGCCCTCCCCTGCTTGGCGGTCGGGCTGTACCTCGGTCTCGTGTGGGCTCCCCCTGATGCGATGATGGGTAACGTCCAGCGCATCATGTACGTCCACTTCCCGAGCTGGATCGCGACCGCCCTGGCCTACCTGACCGCGTTCGTGTGCAGCATCCTGTACCTCGCCCGGCGCCGGGACGGGTACGATTACCTAGCCCAGGCGGGGGTGGAGGTTGGGGTCCTCTTCAACACGACCGGTCTCATCACCGGGTCGATCTGGGGTCGGCCCACCTGGGGGGTATGGTGGACCTGGGATCCGCGTCTCACGACCACGGCCATCATGCTCATCATTTTCGTGGGGTATCTCCTGGTCCGGGCGTTTCTGGAAGACCTGGAGGCGCGGGCGCGGGTCGGCGCGCTCGTCGCGATCATGGGTTTCGTCACGCTTCCGGTGGTGTATTTCTCGGTGCGCTGGTGGAGAACTCTGCATCAGCCGCAGTCGAGCCCCAGCACCGTGGATCCACGGATGGTGGTGGCTCTGCGGACGATGATGATCGCGTTCGCGTTGATCGCCGCCTATCTCATGTCGCGGCGCTACGAGTTGGCACGCCTCCAGGCGGCCAGCGAACGATTGGAAGTGGGACCCGGAGTGACCGATGGATAACGGAGGATTTGTGGCGGCCGCGTACGTGGTGACGGGAGTTCTGGTGAGCCTGTATACATGGCGGCTGGCCGGCCGCCTCCGCCAGGCTCGCGACGTCGCCTCTGGCAAGCAACGGGGGGCGTGAGCGCATCATGGCCTGGAACAGCCGTAGAACCAGCGTGGCTATCGGCGGTGGAGTTGTCGCGGTGATCTTCGCGTATCTCATCTGGGGTGGAATCGGTAACAACCTGGTCTACTTCCTGACACCGGGGGAGCTGCTCGCCAAGGGGTCCTCGGTGTACGGGACGAGCGTGCGCCTGGGAGGCATCGTCCAACCGGGCACGGTTCACTGGGACGCGGAGCGCCGGGAGCTCCGGTTCCGGCTCGAGGACGACGCGAAGCATACGGTCGAGGTGCTCAGCACCGGGGTACCGCCGCAGATGTTCACCGAAGGCATCGGGGCCGTGGTGGAAGGTGTGTGGACCCCCGACGGGGTGTTTCACTGTCACAACCTGATGATCAAGCATTCAAACGAGTACAAAGCGCCCGCCGCCGGCGCGCAGCCCGCCGAGTACTATCGCCAGCTATTCCGGAAACAGCAGTCATGAACGGGATGATCGGGCATGGGGCCACCCTGCTAGCCCTGTTGATCGCGGGCTGCGGGGCGGCGGCGGCGTTTGTGGGCGGGCGTCGTGGAAACGAGCGCTACGTGGCGTGGGCAGGGCGTTCAGGCATCGCGGTTTGCGCGCTCGTCGTCCTCGCATTCCTGATCATGGAGCGAGCGCTCATCACTCACGACTTCAGTGTCAGCTACGTGGCGCAGGTCGGGAGCCGGGCGACACCTCTTTTCTACACGGTCATCTCTTTGTGGAGCGCACTCGAGGGGTCCATCCTCTTGTGGGCGCTGGTGCTGTCCGTGTATACCGCGGTACTCGTGCGCTGGAGCAAGCGGCACAGCGACCCCGGTGACCCGCAGCCGGCCTATGCGCTGGGCACCCTGCTGTGCGTCAACGTGTTCTTCCTCCTGCTCATCTCCTGGCCCGCGAACCCGTTCCGCCCCTTGAGTCCCGTGCCCCCCGACGGCCCCGGACCCAACGCGCTCCTTCAGAACAGTCCGTTCATGGGCGTGCATCCGCCGCTCTTGTACACGGGCTACGTGGGGATGTCGGTACCGTTCGCGCTCGCCGTGGGCGCGCTGCTCGCAGGCCGCCTCAATCCCGACTGGACCAGGGTGATCCGGCGCTGGACCATGGTCCCCTGGACGTTCCTCTCGCTCGGGATTCTCGCCGGCGCCTGGTGGTCGTACGAGGTGCTGGGATGGGGGGGGTACTGGGCGTGGGATCCCGTCGAGAACGCTTCATTCATGCCGTGGCTCACCGCGACGGCGTTCCTGCATTCCGTCATGGTGCAAGAGCGCCGGGGGATGCTGAAGACGTGGACGATCACGCTTATCGTGTCGACCTTCCTCCTTACGGTCCTGGGCACATTCCTCACGCGCAGTGGCGTGCTCGCGAGCGTTCATGCGTTCACCCAGAGCCCGATCGGCCCGTTCTTCCTCACGTTCCTCGCGTTGGTGCTGCTTGGCTCACTGACGCTCCTGGCATGGCGGAGCGAAGTGCTCCGGAGCGAGGGGCGTTTCGACGCCGCCTTGTCGCGCGAGACGGCGTTCATGATCAACAACCTCCTGTTCGCCGCCTTCGCTTTCGTCGTGCTGCTCGGAACGATGTTCCCCCTCATCGCTGAGGCTGCCCGGGGCGTGAAGGTCAGCGTCGGCGGGCCCTACTTCAGCCAGATGACGGTGCCGATTGCGTTGTTGCTCGTCTTCCTGGCCGGCGTGGGACCGGCGCTGCCCTGGCGCAAAGGCTCGGTCGAGCTGCTGCGGGGCAAGTTCCGCTGGCCCACCGTGGCGGCGCTGCTGGTGGGCGTGGCGCTCGTGGTCGCCGGAGTGCGCGCGCCGCTCGCGTGGCTGACGTTCGTGCTCGCCGTTTTCGCCGTGGGCCTACTCGCGGTCGAATTCGTGGCACCGACGCAGGCCCGCCACGCCACCACCGGGGAATCGTGGGGCCTGGCTCTGTGGCGGGTTTGCCGCAGCAATCAGCGGCGCTTCGGCGGCTACGTTGTGCACGCGGGTATCCTGGTCATCGCGGTTGGCGTGGCCGCGTCGTCCACGTTCCGCCACGAGCAGGAGTGGTATATGGCGCGCGGTGCGGTCGAGCCGTTCGGGCGCTACCAGGTTGCGCTCGACTCCGTGTGGGCAGTGCACGAGTCGAATCGTGACGGCGTCGTCGCGGCCACATCGATCTACAAGAACGGCAGCGTCTTCGCGCGCCTCTACCCCAGGCTCAACTACTACAAGAGCGCATTGGAGCCGATCGGCACGCCGGCCGTGCACGAGCATCTCCGGGAAGACGTCTACCTGGTACTGATGGCGTACACAGCCGACGGATCGCACGCCATGATCAAGGCGATCGTGAGCCCGCTGGTCGGCTGGATCTGGCTTGGCGGGGGCATCGTGGGGCTCGGAGCGCTGTTCGCGTTGTGGCCTGGCGCCGGACGGGCATCCCCGCGCCGGGACGCGGCCGCCCCTCCTGCCCGAGCTCGCGCGCGTCCGGTAACTGAGGCACGAGTATGAAATGGCAGCAGTGGGCCATTCCCGCGAGCGCATTGCCGGTGCTGGCCCTCCTCGGGTGGGGGCTCACGCGCGACGCCCGCACGGTCCCCTCCCCCTTACCTGGCAAACCGGCACCGGATTTCGCCCTGCAGACCCTCACCGGTGACTCTCTCCGTTTGACCAGCCTCAGGGGCCAGGCCGTCCTGGTGAATTTCTGGGCATCATGGTGTCTGGCATGCCGGGGTGAGCATCATGTCCTGCTCGACGCGGCCAAGCGCTACCGTGACCAGGGCCTGCGGATCGTCGGCGTCGTCTACGAGGATTCGCACGACAACGCGAGCGCCTGGATCGCCGAACGGGGCGGAGATTGGCCCAACGTGCTCGACGTGGGGAGCAGGACCGCGATTCAGTACGGCCTGTTCGGCGTGCCCGAAACATTTTTTGTGGGACGTGACGGGCGGATCCTCTACAAGCAGATCGGCCCACTCGACTCGAGCGTAGTCGACCGTTGGGTGCCCAAGCTCCTCGCGGCGTCCGGGGCGCCCGCGCCTACCGACACGTTCGCCGAGGGCCGGAGCGCCGGCCACGTGCGTCTCTCGCCCGATTTCCCGACGACAAGCGGCACTGCGCGCCGCCCCTAGCGATGCGATTGCGCTGGTCGTTGGTCCTCAGCCTGACGTGGCTGTCCGTTGCGGCCGCCGCGGCGCGCGCTCAGAGTCCGCTCGACTCCGCTGGCGCACCCACTCGAGACCCGCGGTTCGAAGCCACTGTGCGCGACGTCGCAGCATCGCTGCGCTGCCCGGTGTGCCAGAACAACTCGGTGGAAGACTCCCCGTCCCTGCTCGCCCAAGACATGAAGAAGGAGATCCGCGCGCGCCTGGCTGCCGGCGAAACGCCAGACCAGGTCCGCAGCTACTTCGTGTCGCGCTACGGCGAGTGGGTGTTGACCAAGCCACGCGCGGCAGGAATGAATCTCTCGGTCTGGCTCCTGCCACTGGTGGCCTTGCTCGGAGGGGCTCTGGTCGTGTGGACGGCGGTGCGCCGCTGGGTGCGGCAGGGCGATGCACCCAGACCGGCCGCGGTCGTGGGCGCACCGGGGGGTGGAACCCCCGGTCAGGATGCGGCGGCTTTGCGGGCCCGCAAGGCCGCGTTGCAGGCATCCTTGCAGGATCTGGAAGCGGAGTTCGCCGCGGGCCGGCTCGACGCTCGGGACCTGGCGATGCTCACCGAGCGTGACCAGGCCGAGCTCACGGCCGTGACGGAAGCCCTGCGCCGGGTGAAGAAGGACGCTCCGGAGCCCGTTACGGGGGCTGCGCGGCGGTCGGACGCAAGCGGCGTGAACCGCTGGATGGCCCGGCTCGGCTGGGTGGTGGCGCTGGGGGCATTCGCCCTCGTGCTCGTGCTCTCGCTGCGCGGCTCGGTCGCGGCCAGATCCGAGGGGGGGACCATCACCGGTTCGCAAACCGCGAGCGCGGCGCCGATCGATATGGAGCTGCAGCAGACCGGTCCCCTCGATTCCCTGCGCATCGCGCAGCTTGAGGCCAGAGTTCGGCGTGACTCAACGGACGTCCCGGCCCTGATCGAGCTCGGGCATCTGTACCTCGCGCAAGGGATGCTGGAGAAAGCGATCCTGGTCGACACGCTCGCGGTCCGATTGCAGCCCGATGCCCCTGCCACGGCAGAGGCATTCGCGCACATCGGCATGATCCTCTGGAGTCTGGGACAGACTGACGGGGGGCTCAAGGCCCTCGACAAGGCGCTGTATCTCCGCCCCGAGCTGCCTGAAGCGCTCCTCTACCGGGGGATCATCTTCTTCGCCGGACTGCAGGACATGCGTGCGGCTGCGCAGACCTTCGAGCACTACCTCACCGTCGCGCCTCCGGACGCCAACACCGCCCGCGTACGCGCGATGCTGAACGCTGCCCGTCAGGCGGCCGCCGGGCAGTAGGCGGCGACGGTCGCGGTGGAAGCGAGAAGGCGGGCATGGCCGCGGTGGCCATGCCCGCCTTGTCTACTTCACTACCAGTCGACTTGAAAAATCAGCAGCTGGTGTTCTTGTCTCCCGGCGAGATACCGTCGCAACAATACGTGTTCGCGGTGCCCTTCGTGGCACCGCAGCCCTTGAAGTTCGGGTCACCGCTGTTCCCTGCCGTCGAGACCGTGTACGCGACGCCAGCCGCGGCCAGTCCTACGACGCTGACCAGCATGATCGTCCGCTTATGGTTGGGCATCTTCGCCTGAACAGTCTGGATCTGGCTGAACGGAATCGTGACCGGCTCCGAGAGGCCCGCCCACGTCCCCTTCAGCGTGTCACCGACGATGGTCGGGTTATCCACCGGCACGAAGGAATTGTCGGTGTAGGTCACCCAGACGGTCTGCGGGTTGTTCTTGGGAATGTATTCGGCTGGCTGGACGGGCCGCACCGAAGTACAGGCGGCACCCGCAAGCAGCAAGCCGGTCAACGCGATCCGGCGCATGATTCCACATCCTCCGCTATGAGGTTCTGCGGTGATCTAGGCCCTGCGATACCAAGGATCAAGATATGCAAAGGGCGGGCGCGGCACTTTGGCCACGCCCGCCCTCGACAGCTGTCAGGCTACTAGAACCGCACGTCAGCAGTTGAAGGCGTTGTCTTTCTCTCCCGGCTTGATTCCGTCGCAGCAGGTCGTGTTCGCAGTGCCCTTCGTTGAATTGCAACCCATGAAGGTGGCGCTGCCACTGTTCCCTGCCGTCGAGACTGTGTACGCGACGCCAGCCGCGGCCAGTCCTACGACGCTCACCAACATGACCGTCCGCTTATGGTTGGGCATCTTCGCCTGAACAGTCTGGATCTGGCTGAACGGAATCGTGACCGGCTCCGAGAGGCCCGCCCACGTCCCCTTCAGCGTGTCACCGACGACCGTCGGGTGATCCACCGGCACGAAGGAATTGTCGGTGTAGGTGACCCACACGGTCTGCGGGTTGTTCTTGGGAATATATTCGGCTGGCTGGACGGGCCGCACCGAAGTACAGGCGGCACCCGCAAGCAGCAAGCCGGTCAACGCGATCCGGCGCATGATTCCACACCCTCCACTAAAAGGTTCTGCGGTGATTCTAGCCCTTGCAAAACGACGCGTCAAGCTAGGGCGGAAGTTCCACCTTGCACTACCCCAACTGAGACCCGGAGGTCCGAGAATACGTCACCAGTGAACATAAATCGATACCCCGAAACGACCTGCGACCGTCCGCGGTCCCGCGCGCGGCGAGACTAGCAGGACATGTACGGTCTGCCGTCCGGATCGACTCCGCAGGAGACCCCCGCTGTGTTCGATCCCGCCTTGGAGGCCCACAAGAAGTAGATCGAGGCGACCGACCCGGCGACCGTGGCGCCGACCAGCAGCGCGGTCTTCGTGTGATCCGGCGTGCGGGCCCGCACGCTCCGGACCTCCCCGAGGGGGATAGCCACGGAGTCGGCGCCGCCCTGCCGCGTCCCGCGTAGGGTGTCGCCGTAGATCGCCGGGCCGTCAATCAGGACCTCGCTGTTACTGTCGGCGTAGGTGACCCAAACGACGTCCGGATAGTACTTGGGGATGTACTCCGCGGGCTGCACCGGCCGCACGGTGGTGCACGCCGTCACGCCAACGGCCAGGCCCAATCCGACAAGCCGGCTCGCGGCTAGGTTCCGCATTCCGGGTACTGGTCGGGGTGCTTCATGGCTTCATCGCCGAAGCAATGCGTGTCGGAGGCGTTCGGCTGTCCCGTCTTGTTGAGCACGACGTATACGCCGGAGAGGGTGAGCAGACCCACTGTGGCGACCAGCACCAACGTCTTGGTGCGGTCGGGGACTTTCGCCTGGACGGTCTGGACGCTCGCCAACGGGATCGCGACCGAGTCCTGAGTCCCCCAGCGCACTCCCTTCAACGTATCCGCGCTCAACTCGGGGTCCATCACGACCAGCACGGTCTGGTCTTGGTAGGTAACCGAGACGACCTGGGGGAGCTGTTTGGACGACAGCTTGGCCGGCGCCACCGGTCGGATGCTGGTACAAGCGGCCGTCCCAAGGGCCAGGGACACGCCTACAACTCGGCTGAGCAGCATGCTTCACCCCCGGTGCGTGCGCGAACTGCCCTGTTGGCTATTGGCGGTCACGTGAACATTGCCGGGGCCCGGCGCGGCGTGTCAAGAGCGCCGCGGTAGCTACCTGGGACGCACGTGCTCCTAGGGCCCACATTGCGGGTATTGGTCGGGGTGTTCCCTGGCTGAATTGCTCGAACAGACCCTGAGGGAGACGTCTTCCTCGCCCGTCTTCGTACTCGCGATGTAAGCGCCCCCGACGACGACCAAACCCACCGCGGCGGCCAGGAGCAATGTCTTGGTACGGTCGCGGACTCTTGCATCGACGGTCCGCACGCTGTCCAGGGGGATGGCGACCGAGTCCTGCGTACCCCAACGCACACCCTTCAAGGTATCCGCGCTGAGCTCGGGTTCCATGAGTACGAGGACGGTCTTGTCCGTGTAGGTCACCGATACCACATGCGGCAACTGCTTGGCGACCAGCTTTGACGGCGCCACTGGTCGCACGCTGGTGCACGCCGCCGCGCCAAGGGCCAGACACACGCTTGCGACGCGGCTGACAAGCATCTACCTGGGCCGCCGGAGCAGTCGCTGCCAGCGAATCCGGAACGGGTCGGTGGCGACACTCATATAGAGGAAAAGGGTGCGGCCCACGACGTGGGATCGCGGGAGGAAGCCCCAATAGCGGCTGTCGTAGGACTCGTCGCGGTTGTCACCCATCACGAAGAAGCTTTGGGGCGGCACGACGAGTGGGCCCCAGTCGTGCGTCGAAGGCCGGTAGGCATCACGCTGCCGGCCGACGTAGTGGGGAAGCTGCCAGTCGCGCATCTGCCGCTCGCGGAACTCGTCGTCGGGGGAGGCCATGCCTGCCAGGTGGAGCGTGTAAGGCTCATCCAGGCGGTGCCCGTTGCGGATGATTGTGTCGCGCACCATCTGGAGTGTATCGCCTGGCACACCGATGACCCGTTTGACGATATCGAGGTTGGGCGTCGAGTCCTCGACCGAGCGGAAGACAACGATGCTGCCTCGCCCGGGCTCCGCATACCCAGGCAGGTGCAGGAAGCGCAGCCCGGTCAGGGGAATCTCGAGCTCACCGCCGTAGGACGTCTTGTCGACGAAGAGGAAGTCGCCCACGAGGAGCGTGTTCTCCATGCTCGCCGAGGGGATGCGGAACGCTTCGATGACGTAGGACCGGAGGAAAATCCAGATAACCAGCGCCGCACCGATCGACTTCGCCCATCCGAGCGCCCAGTCCCGGAAGTTCTGTGGTGCGTGTGGTGCCGTCAGGGGTGCCCCACCCAGTCGGCGATGAACACGTTGGTTTCACGGGGCACCTTGCGCCCGCGTCCGGACACCCACACCAGCTTCTTGCCATCCGGCGAAAACATGGGAAATGCGTCGAATTGATTGGATGTCGTGACGCGCTCGAGACCCGTTCCATCCAGATTGACCAGGAATAGGTCGAAGTCGTACCCCTCGGGATGCAGGTAATTCGAGGCAAAGATGATCCGCTTGCCATCGGGGGTGAAGCCGGGCGCGAAGCTCGGGCCGGGAAGATGGATCACCATGCGCTGGTTCGAGCCGTCGGCGTTCATGACCCAGATGTCCACGTCCCACGGACGGACCAACGGAGGCTTCTCGGCCAGGCGCGAGACATACTGGGCCGAATCTTCACCATGGGGGTGAAACGCGCGGTACACGATCATCTTGTTATCGGGCGAGAATGCCGGACCGCCGTCGTAGCCAAGTGTGTGCGTGAGACGGCGCACATTCGACCCGTCGATGTTCATCGTATAAATTTCGAGGTCGCCGTCCCGCAGTGATGTGAAGACGATGGTCTTGCCATCGGGCGATACGGTCGCTTCGGCGGTATAGACGGAGTCCTTGGTCAGGGCACGCTTGTCCGAGCCATCAACCTTGGCCGTGTAGATGTTGTAGGGATACAGCGCCCACACGTAGCCCTTCGAATGATCGGGCGCGGGCGGGCAGGCGGAGTCCGCGGCTTCCGTGCTGGAGTAGAGGATGCGCGTGTCGTTGGCGTAGAACCACCCGCAGGTATCCCGACCCTTCCCGCTCGACACGCGGCGCAAACCGGTGCCGTCGACGTTGATGATATACTCCTGATCGCACTGCTCGGCGGGTCCCTTGCGCTGGAAGATCAAGAACTTGCCGTTCGCGGAGAAATATGCTTCTGCGTTCTCGCCGCCGTCGGTGAGCCGCCGGATGTTACGAAGACGTGCCTCACCCGAATCGGCGGGGACGGGGCCCTGAATGAGGGTGAGGAGCAGCGCGGCGGATAGCACAGGGCTGAGAAGCTAGGCGGCGCTGAGACTTTGGGCAACCGGGCCGGCGGAGAATCGGGCCTTGGTACACCGAGTCGGCATTGAAGATCGGGTCGCCACACCCGTTCCGGTCAAATTCTGGTATAATTGTGGCTCGCATGCCCGACCCAAAGGCCCGCGGCCCCCGGCCGCCGCTGCTCGACGCGCTCGGCAAGCTGTGCGTCCGCGGCAAAGAGCTGGCGGACTATCTCTGGCAGGTGCCGGACGATGCGAGCGCACGCAGCGAAATCGTGACGCTGCTCGAGCAGATCGCCGCCGAGAGCGTGAAGCAGGGGAGGCGCGAGATGCCGCGGATCTGCGAGGACCTTGCGACCGCGGCCAAAGCGAGCCCGAGCCCGCAGCAGGTCGACCTGCTGGTGAACGGGTTCGACCGGCTCTACCACCTATGGCAGGCCGCCAAGTCGGGCCTGCTGTAACCCGTTGACTGGAGAGTCTAGATGACCAGCGCAGTCGCCGCCCGCCCCACGAGCCTCGACCTGCTGTGCATCAACACCGTCCGCACGCTCGCCATGGACGCCGTGCAGAAGGCGAATTCGGGCCACCCGGGCACGCCGATGGCGCTGGCGCCGATTGCTTACGTGTTGTGGCAGCGTCACCTACGCTACAACCCCGCCAACCCGCTGTGGCAAAACCGGGACCGGTTCGTGCTGTCGGCCGGCCATGCGTGCATGCTCCAGTATGCGGCCCTGTACCTCACCGGGTACGATCTGTCGCTCGACGACCTGAAGCAGTTCCGGCAATGGGGGAGCAAGACGCCGGGGCATACGGAGTACGGCCACGGGACACCGGGAGTGGAGGTCACGACGGGGCCGCTGGGGCAGGGTGTGGGGAATGCCGTGGGTTTGGCGCTCGCCGAAGCGCATCTCGCGGCGCTGTTCAACCGGCCCGGGCATGCCATCATCGACCACTCGACGTATTTCCTCTGCTCCGACGGCGACCTGATGGAAGGCGTGTCCCATGAGGCTGCCTCGTTCGCCGGACACTTGAAGCTCGGCAAGCTGATCGGCATCTACGACGACAACCACATCACGATCGACGGCACGACCGAGATCACCTACTCCGACGACACCGCCCGGCGGTTCGAGAGTTACGGATGGCACGTGGAGCGTGTCGCCGACGGCAACGACCTGGGCGCGCTCGATGCAGCGCTCACCTCCGCCCGCCGGACGAACGACCGGCCGTCACTCATCATCGTCCGCACGCACATCGGATATGGAAGCCCGAACAAACAGGACAAGCCCGCCGCGCACGGCGCGCCGCTCGGCGAAGACGAAGTGAAGCTGACCAAGCAAGCCCTGGGGTGGCCGACCCTCGACCCGTTCTTCGTCCCCGAGGAAGCGCTCGCGCACTGGCGGACCGCGAAGGAGCGGGGCGCGAAGGCCGAGGCCGAGTGGACGAAGAGGTATGGCGCGTACCGGCAGGCCCACCCCGACCTCGCGAAGGAGCTCGAGCGCCGACTCGAGGGCCGACTGCCTGAGGGATGGGACGCCGCGTTGCCCGCATTTACGCCCAAGGATTCACAGGCGACGCGCGCCGCGTCCGGCAAGGTCCTCAACGCGATCG
>Ga0335084_10004643_pt1 | contig 13537 bp, 13 predicted proteins | sample Lox_Sample_44_FD_206721 | JGI IMG/M metagenome (GOLD analysis project Ga0335084, IMG submission 206721) | Soil microbial communities from Loxahatchee National Wildlife Refuge, Florida, United States - Lox_Sample_4.4 | ecosystem: Environmental > Terrestrial > Soil > Wetlands | place: USA... | reverse complement strand
TTCTCCTCCATGACGTAGCTGATGCACGGGCTCGAATTGATGACGATCTCGTAGGCGAGGCCGCGCAGGCCTTTGCGGTAGAGGATCTCGTCGCGCGCGAAGTGCTTGCCGAACGACCAGTGCTTGTACATCAGCGGCATGCCGATCGACGAATAAGCGTCGAGCATCTGTTCGGCGGTGATCACCTCGATCTGGTTCGGATAGATGTCGAGGCCGAGCTCGCCGAAGGCGATCTTTTCGATCGCGCCGTAGGCCTGCTTCAGCTTGTCGTAGTCCCAATCGGACCCGGTGAAGAGCGGAGCTTCGGATATCTCAAGTCTGTTCATGATGTCTCCGCTCAGCTCGCCGCACGCTGCTCGCGGGCGAAGAGGTCATGGAATACGGGGAAGATCTCATTGCGTCGCCGCACCTTGCGCATGGCGAGCACGCTGCCCGGGCGGCGCAAGGCCTTGTACGTCGACCACAGCTCGGTATCTCGGGAAGTCCAGTCGCGATCTTCCGGACCGACTTCGACATAGGCGAAATGCTGGCAGAGCGGCAGGATCTCCTTCTCGAGGAGCTCGGCCGCGCGCGCGTTGTCGCCGCTCGAGTTGTCGCCGTCCGACGCCTGGGCCGCGTAGATGTTCCATTCGCTGGAGCTGTAGCGCGCCATGACGATCTTCTTCATCTCGGCGAGCGCCGTCGAGACGACCGTGCCGCCGGTGTCGGTCGAATAGAAGAACGTCTGCTCGTCGACTTCCGACGCCTCATGGGTATGACGGACGAAGACGATGTCGACATGCCGATAGCGGCGGGTCAGGAACACATAGAGCAGCATGAAGAAGCGCTTGGCGAGATCCTTCATGTGCTCGTTCATCGAGCCGGACACGTCCATCAGGCAGAACATGACGGCCTTGGTGATCGGCTTCGGCACCGGCTCGAACCGGTGATAGCGCACATCGATCGGATCGATGAACGGAATGCCACGGCGCTTGCGCCCGAGCTTCTCGAGCTCGGCCTCGAGCTCGGCCCGGCGGTTCTGGTCTGCCGGCGAATCGCCGAGTTTCGCGAGCTCGTCCTCGAGCGCCTGAACCTGCCTGAGGCTCGGCCGCTGCAGTGCGATGCGGCGCGACAGGGAGTTTCGCATCGTGCGCACGAGGCTGAGGCTGGCCGGCGTGCCGGTGACCGAGAAGCCGGCGCGCGCATAGGCCGGCGATTCAAGCTTCTGCACCTTCTTCTTGATCAGATCGGGCAGTTCGAGGTCGTCGAGGAAGATGTCGAGGAATTCCTCCTTCGTGAGCATGAAGCGGAAATCGTCCTCGCCCTCGCCGTCGGGGCTGCCCTCCGAGCCGCCGCCCCCGCCGCCGCTCTCGGGCCGCGGGATGCGGTCGCCGCGCAGGTACTCCTTGTTGCCGGGGAGCACGTAGTCGCGCACGCCGCCTTCGCGGGCGTGGTGGAACACCGGCTCGCGCAGGTCGTCGGCGGGGATGGAGATCTTCTCGCCGTCGGCGACGTCGGCGATGCCGCGGCCACGCACCACGTCGCGCATCGCCTCCTGGATATGACGGCGTGCGCGCCGGAGGAAACGTTGCCGGTTGGTGAGGCTCTTGCCCTTCGGATTAAGGCGCCGGTCGATGATGTTCACGTAACCCTGCCTTCTTCCGTTATGCCCCTGGCCCCAGTCCTTGGGGCCGCTACCCGGCCTGCTTGACGCGCATATACCACTCGACCAACCGGCGGACCTGCCGCTCGGTATAGCCGCGAGCGGTCATGCGCGACACGAACTCGGTGTGCTTCTTCTCGGTCTCGGTGTCCTTCTTCGAGCCGAAGCTGATCACCGGCAGCAGGTCCTCGACCTGACTGAACATCCGCCGCTCGATGACCTCGCGCAGCTTCTCGTACGACGTCCAGGACGGGTTCTTGCCGTTGTTCTGGGCCCGAGCCCGCAGGGCGAATTTCACGACCTCGTTGCGGAAGTCCTTCGGGTTGGCGATGCCGGCGGGCTTCTCGATCTTGGAGAGCTCCTGGTTGAGAAGCTCGCGGTTGAGCAACTGCCCCGTATCCGGATCCTTGAAGTCCTGGTCTTCGACCCAGGCGTCGGCGTAGTCGACGTAGCGGTCGAACAGGTTCTGGCCATAGTCGTGATACGATTCGAGATAGGCCTTCTGGATCTCGTTGCCGATGAACTCGGCGTAGCGCGGCGCCAGCTCGCCCTTGATGAACTCGAGATACTTCTTCTCCGTCTCGTCGACGAACTGCTCGCGGCGGATCGCCTGCTCGAGGATGTACATCAGGTGCACGGGATCGGCGGCGATCTCGTTGGTGTCGTAGTTGAAGGTCTGCGACAGCACCTTGAACGCGAAGCGCGTCGAGATGCCTTCCATGCCTTCGTCGACGCCGGCCGTGTCGCGATACTCCTGCATCGGCTTGGCCTTCGGATCGGTCTCCTTGATGCTCTCGCCGTCATAGACCCGCATCTTGGAGTAGAGATTCGAGTTCTCGTGCTCCTTGAGGCGCGAGAGCACCGAGAACCGGGCCAGCATCTCGAGGGTCGCCGGCGCGCAAGGCGCCTTCACGAGGTCCGAGTTGCGGATCAGCTTGTCGTAGATGCGCTGCTCCTCGGTCACGCGCAGGCAGTACGGGACCTTGATCACGCAGATGCGGTCGATGAAGGCCTCGTTGTTGCGGTTGCTCTTGAAGTTCTGCCACTCGGCCTCGTTCGAGTGTGCGAGCACGATGCCCTGGAAGGGCAGGGCGCCGATGTTCTCGCTGCCGATGTAGTTGCCTTCCTGAGTCGCCGTGATCAGCGGATGCAGCATCTTGATCGGCGCCTTGAACATCTCGACGAATTCGAGCAGGCCCTGGCTGCACCGGTTCAGGCCGCCCGAGTAGCTGTAGGCATCGGGATCGTTCTGGCTGTACATCTCGAGCTTACGGATATCGACCTTGCCGACCAGGGTCGAGATGTCCTGGTTGTTCTCGTCGCCCGGCTCGGTCTTCGCGACCGCAATCTGCTTCAGACGCGAGGGGTAGAGCTTCACGACGCGGAACTTGCTGAGGTCGCCGCCGAACTCGTCGAGGCGCTTGACTGCCCACGGCGACATCAGGCCGGTGAGCCGACGCGCCGGGATGCCATATTTCTCGTCGAGCATCTGGCCGTGCTGCTCGGCGTTGAACAGGCCGAGCGGGCTTTCGAACACCGGGCTGATCTGGTCGCCGGCCTTCAGCACGTAGATCGGCTCGCGCTCCATCAGCGCCTTCAGGCGCTCGGCGAGCGACGACTTGCCGCCGCCGACCGGGCCGAGCAGGTAGAGAATCTGCTTGCGCTCTTCCAGCCCCTGCGCGGCGTGGCGGAAGTAGCCGACGATGCGCTCGATCGTCTCTTCCATGCCGTAGAACTCGGAGAACGCGGGATAGATCTTGATCGTGCGATTGAGGAAGATTCGCGACAGCCGCGCCTCGCGGGAGGTATCGACCAATTCGGGCTCGCCGATCGCCGAGATCATCCGCTCTGCCGCGGACGCATATCTCATGGGATCGTTCCGGCAACCCTCCAGATATTCGCGCAGCGACATCTCGGTCGCCTGGCGGCCCTCATGGGCCCGCGAATAATCGCTGAAGATGTCGTCGGAGAGCTGGGTGTTAGGCATAAGGAGTTACTCCACGAGCAACGCGTGGGCGCGCTCGTCCTAAGACATGGTGACAGGACTGTGAAAACGGGAGAGACAAATCAGGGGACAAAACAGAGACGCAACCGCGCCTGCTGAGAGCGGCACTCACTTGCACGTGCTCACTGAGGCCCGACCGCTGCATGGCTGCCTCCGCCAGTGCTGGCCCCCGACTCGACAAGTATCGCTCTATATCGTTAACGGCTTCTTGATCTGAAACAATGACTCCGTGGGTCATAGTCCCGAAATCGTCGAAATGTGATCGAGGGGCCACAGGTATCGATCCTCGCTGACCGGGCGGTGCAAGAACGACGCCAATCGCGGTTTGTGCTGTAAGCACTTGTCCCCGTGTGGTGCCAATCGCGTGGTGCCAATTTCTTCGCATCGGCCTGAGTCTCAACAGAGAACGGGCCACGATGGCCGATAGTTCCTGTCTGCTTATTGCGGCAAGAATGCGGCGGAGCGAGTTGCGAATGCTCGCAAGCCACGGACAAAAATCATAAACTTGGCGTTCTGCTGGGACCGGCGCCGCGGCGCGTTCACGCCGCGCTGTGACGCAGCAGGGGCGGGACATAGAGACAAAAAAGGGGCGAAGATGGCCACCATCTACGTGGCGCGAAGCCAGAACTTACAGGGCTGGGGCTCGGACGTCGGATTGACGCCGCACGTGTACAAAGTCGGTGTCACCGAAAGTGCCGCCGACTCGGCGGTCGAGTCGCTGAACCAAGCAAAATTCTGCGGCGAGTCGGACTGGAAGCTGGTCAAGGCGCAAGAGGCCGCGATCGACGAAGCGACCGCGCTCGAGCGAATCGCTCGCAAGGAGAAGCTCGTCGATCCTGCGCATTATCCGCGGCTCGGCGGCGCCACGGGCATCGTGAAGGTCAAACTTTCCAATGTTCAGAGTCGCTTAATGGTGCAGCGCATGATGGCGGGAGAAGACGAGAAGGCGATCAAGCCGAAGCCGCCGGACATCGCCGCACATCTGCTCCAGGACGCCCTCGGGTGACTCGCGGCGCGCGCCGGCCGCCGCGGCGGCCCAAGCGGGCCCGGCCGTCGCGGCCGCAAGGGCAGATCGACCTCGTGCGGGTGGCCGGGAGTGCGGCCGTCGCGGCGCTATTCCAGCGCTCGCCCGACCGTGTCGAGCGCCTGTTCTTCGCCGCCGACCGCCGCAACGAAGCCGCGGCGTTCTGCCAGCGCCTGAGCCGGTTGCGGAAGCCCTATCGCCAAGTCGATGCCGACGAGCTAGCCCGCGTCGCCGGCACAGCCATGCACGGCGGCATCGTGGCCCTCGCCCGCCCGCGCCCGGTCCTGCCATTCGATCCGGCCGCAGCCGCCGGCTGGAGCACTGTCGCACCTCTGCTGATGGTGCTCGACGGCATCAGCAATCCTCACAATCTGGGTGCGATCGTGCGTACAGCCGCCTTCTTCGGTCTCGACCGCCTGGTGATCTCGGATCACCCCCTGCAGGCCGGCCCGTCGGACGCGGCGCACCGTGTCGCCGAGGGCGGCCTTGAATTCGTGCAGCTATATCGCGCGAGCGGCCTGGCGACGGCGCTGAAACGCCTGAAGCCGGCCTATCGGATCGTCGGCACCGCGCTCGGGCGCGGCCGGCCGCTGGCGAGCTTGCACGCCGATGCTCCGGTCGCGGTCGTGCTCGGCAACGAGGAGGCCGGACTCGACAATGCCGTGATCGCCGCCTGTGATGAACTGGTGACTTTGCCGGGCAGCGGCTGGGTTCAGTCGCTCAACGTCTCGGCGACGGCGGCGATCCTGATCCACGAGCTGCACGCAGCGCGCCGATGCGACCGCCGATGATCTGTCTTGATGAAGGGCAACGACCCAGGAGGAAACGATGATTCTCGAAATCGCCCAGATTGCCGTCAAACGTGGGCTCGAGTCCGAGTTCGAGGCCGGCGTGAAAAAGGCCGCGCCGATCTTCCAGCGCGCCAAGGGTTGCAAGGGACTGGAGCTCCAACGCTCGATCGAGAACCCGAACCGTTACCGGCTATTCGTGCGCTGGGAGACGGTCGAGAACCACACGGTCGACTTTCGCGGCTCGCCCGATTTCCAGGCGTGGCGTGCCCTCGTCGGCCATTGCTTTGACGGGACCCCGGAGGTCGAGCACACCAACCAGGTCGTGAAGGGATTTTGACTGCGCCGTGAATATCGCTGCGTTCAACGCCAGTCTGACCGCAGCGCGGCCGCCGAGCGGCTTGTCACCGCCGCTCGAGGCCCTGTGGTGGGCGGGCAAGGACCAATGGGCGACGGCGCACGAGATCGCGCAAGCGCACGACGACCGCGATGCGGCCTGGGTCCACGCCTATCTCCACCGCGTCGAGGGGGACGCCGACAACGCCGCGTACTGGTACCGGCGCGCGGCGCGCCCGCCCGGCACGGGCTCCCTCCCGGCCGAGTGGACCGCGATTGTGGGGGCGCTGCTCGCCGGGGACCGGAAAGCCTAGGCAGCGGCGGCGGGGACGGGACGGAATATGCTTAGATCCATAACATGACGCGGCGGATGGCTCCCTGATGCAGCGTTTCCTCATTTTGTTGGGGCTTCTCGTGCTCGGGCTTGGGCTTGTGTGGCCGTGGCTCGGCCGCCTCGGCCTCGGACGCTTGCCGGGCGACATCGTCATCGAGCGCGAAAACTTCCGCCTCTACATTCCGCTGGCGACCAGCCTCCTGGCGAGCGTCGTCCTTACGCTGCTGCTGTGGCTGTTTCGCCGCTGAGCAGGGATCGCGACACCGGCGACACGGCCGAAGCCAAAAGTGCGCTCGCCCGGCGGTTTTCCTTCTAATCGCGCGTGGGCAGGTCTAAAACACCGACAGTTTCACCCCGGGCACGCGGGCCCGATCGGCTCGCGGGTCGAGGGACATCGGATGGTACGACTGTCCAGGCGCCAGATGGTCACAGGGGGCGGTGCGCTGCTCGCCTCCGCGGGCGTCCTGCGGCCTGCCGCCGCCCAGCAGGCCCGTTTCTTCCGCATCGGCGCCGGGCCGATCGAATCCGCCAATTTTGCCGTCGGCACGTTGATCGGCAATCTCGTGAGCTCGCCGCCGGGCGCGCGCGAATGCGACCGCGGCGGCAGCTGCGGCGTGCCCGGGCTGATCGTCATCACCCAGACCACCGCCGGCGCGGTGGCGAATGTCGATGCGATCCGGGCGCGCCGATTCGAATCCGGCCTGTGCCAGGCCGACATCGCCTACTGGGCCTATCACGGCACCGGCCTCTTCAAGCGCCAGGGGGCGGTCCAGAACCTGCGCGCGATCGCCAACATCTATCCGGAGGCCTTGAACGTCGTCGTCCGCCGCGAGGCCGGCATCCGCGAGTTCCGCCAGTTGCGCGGCAAGACCGTGGCGCTCGGCGAGCGCGAATCGGGGACGCTGGTCACCGCGCGCGCCGTGCTCCAGACGCTGGGCGTCGCCGAGCGCGAATTGAAAGTGCACCTGTTGTCGCCGGCCGCCGCCGCCGACGCCATGCGCGACGGCAAGATCGATGCGTTCTTCGAGATGTCGGGGACCCCGTCGGCGCTGATCGCCGACCTCGCCAACGGCGTCGACATCGACCTGCTCGCCATCGACGGAGCGGCGGCGCAACGTCTGATCGCCGCCTATCCCTTCTTCACCCGGCGCATGCTGAAGCAGGGGCTTTACCGCAACGTCGGCGCCACGGCGACGATCGGGCTCGGCGTGTTGTGGATCGTCGATGCGGAGGTCGACGAGAAGGTGGCCTACGCGCTGACGCGGGCGCTATGGCACGCCAACAACCGCAAGGCGCTCGACAACGCGGCGCCGTATGGCCCGCAAATCCGGCTCGACACCGCCGTCGAGGGCGTGGCACTGCCCTTCCATCCGGGGGCGGCGCTGTATTACTTCGAGGCCGGACTGATCAAGTGAGGCCGCGCCAGGCCTAGTCCCCAGGGGTCTCGTATTTCGGGTTCGTCCACGGCTCGGCCTCGGCGGCCTGGCGCCACTCCACCAGCAGCGGCGAGTCCCATACCGCCGCCACATAGGCTTTAGCGTCGGCGGGCAGCTCGGGCGACCAGGTGACGAAGCGGGTCACGACCGGGGCGTACATGGCATCGGCGAAGTTGAACCGGGCGCCGAACAGGAACGGTCCGCCGGCGCCGAATTTCGCGCGGGCCTCACGCCAGATTTCCGTGATGCGTTCGATGTCGGCGAGCGCGCCCGGCGTGCGGCCCTTGCCGGGAAAGCGCCGGCGGAGGTTCATCCACATCGCGCGACGCAGATCGACGAAGCCGGCGTGCATCTCAGATGCGATCGCGCGTGCATGCGCCCGCGCCGCGGCGTCCCTGGGCCACAGCCCGGCGTCCGGGCGCAGCTCCGCCAGGTACTCGCCGAGCGCCAGCGATTCCCAGATCAGCCGGTCACCGCCGCCCGGGAGCACGTGCCTCAGCGCCGGCACTTTCGCCGAAGGCGAGATGCCGCGCACCCATGCCGGCCAATCGCGCGACGCCATGTCGTGTACGGCTTCCTCGAACGCGATGCCGGCAAGTTTGCACGCCAGCCAGCCGCGCAGCGACCACGACGAATAGGTCTTGTTGCCGAGATAGAGGGTGAATTCAGCCATGGCAAAGTTGTAGGCGGACGGCGGTTCCCCGGCAAGCAGCCGGGCCAGGGAGGCTTTTCTCCACCGCGGATTCAGGCCATTCTCAAGGGCCTCTGCTTCATCGCCTTACTGTCGGGTGATCTCCTTGCCGCTTCCGTTCCGCGCGCGCCCCCTCGCGTCCACGCTGCCGATCATTACGCTCACGAAGTCCGATCTCGCTGCCTGGCTCAAGGGGGCACCGGCAGCAACGCGCAACTGGGTCAATGGCAACGCCTTCGCCGCCAAGCCGGGCGAGATCTGTATCGTCCCCGGCCGCGACGGCAAGCCCGCCCGGGTCCTGGCCGGCATAGGAAACCCGGGGGAGATCCACGGGGGCGACCGCGACAATCTCTGGCACGCGGCAGCCCTGCCGTTGCGCCTGCCCGAAGGCTCCTATCGCCTCGATCCCGAGCCGGAGGTGGCCGCGGCCACGCGGTTTGCTATGGGCTGGGCGTTGGGATCGTATGGCTTCACCCGCTATCATCCGGCGCGGCGGCGCCCGGCCGAGCTGGTCTGGCCGCGGCAGGCCGACCGCGGCCATGTCGAGCGGGTCGCGCGCGCCTCGGACCTGGTGCGCGACCTGGTCAACACGCCGGCCGAGGACATGGGCCCGGCGGAACTGGCGCGGGTCGCCAAGGACCTCGCCGGCGAGCTCGATCTCGAGATCGAGATCACCAAGGGCGATGCGCTGCTCAAGCGGAATTTCCCGCTCGTCCACGCTGTCGGCCGTGCCAGCGACCGCGCGCCGAGGCTGATCGACCTGCGCTGGGGCGATGCCAAGAACCCGCTGGTGGCGATCATCGGTAAAGGCGTGTGTTTCGATACTGGGGGTCTCGACCTCAAGCCGGAATCCGGCATGAAGCTCATGAAGAAGGACATGGGCGGCGGGGCGCACGCGCTCGGTCTTGCGCGCATGATCGTCGAAGCCAAGCTGCCGGTCCGCCTGCGCGTGCTGGTGCCGGCGGTCGAGAACTCGGTGTCGGGCAATGCGTTCCGGCCGCTCGATGTGATCCGGTCCCGCAAGGGCATCACGGTCGAGATCGGCAATACTGACGCCGAGGGCCGGCTGATCCTGGCCGATGCGCTGACCGCCGCCGGCGAAGACAAACCGGTCCTGATCGTGGATTTCGCCACGCTCACCGGGGCGGCGCGCGTCGCTCTCGGGCCCGATTTGCCGGCGATGTTCTGCAACGACGAGACGCTCGCGGCCCAATTGCTGCGTCACGCCGGCGCGGAGGCCGATCCGTTCTGGCGGCTGCCGCTGTGGCGCCCCTATCGCGCCCGCCTCGATAGTAAGGTGGCCGACATCAACAACATCTCGGACGGACCGTTCGCCGGTTCGATCACCGCCGCGCTGTTCCTGCAGGAATTCGTAACGCCGGGGACCCCTTGGGTGCACTTCGATATTTACGCCTGGAACCCGGCGTCGCGGCCGGGCCGGCCGGAAGGGGCGGAGACTCAAACCCTACGCGCTGTATTTCGCACGATTGCCGAGCGTCTTTGCGGATGAGACTTGCTTTCTTGGGTTCTATGGACGAATGTCGCGGTCTGTTTCCGGCACGGGCCCCGCTGCCATAAATCATTAATAAAGCTGGGTCTGGACGCGAGGAGGGGTCAAGATCGGCGTGACGGCGACGACGGACTTCGATCGAGCGCGCTATTTCGCCAGCCAGGCATTGGATGCCATGGCCCAGCGACGGATTCCGCCCACGCCGCAGAACTTCTCCGTCTGGTTCGCCCATGTCAGCGGCAGCTATCCCGAGCTGACCCGGGCCATCGAAATCCTCGATTCCAACAAGGCGGAATATACGGCCGAGCGCAACGCCGAGCTCTACGAGCGGATGATCGGCGACACCCGTCAGGCCGAGGAGCTCCGCGAGGCCGGTCAGCGCATTTCGGCGGCCGTGACCACCGTGCTCGATCTGATCCAGCGCGCCGGCATGAACACCGAGCAATACGGCGAAAAGCTCGATGCCGTTAACGAAGCGATGGGCGGGCCGCTCGACCCGGCCAGGCTGAAACAGGTGGCCGAGCAGATCTTGGGCGAGACCCAGCGGATGATCGCCCGCAACGACGAGCTGAGCGGCAAGCTCGCGTCGTCGTCACAGGAGATGGAGCTCCTGCGTCGGCAGGTCGAGGACGCCCGCCGCGAGACCTTGGTCGACGCGCTGACCGGCGTCGGCAACCGCAAGCTCTTCGACGTGCGGCTGCGCGAGTGCATGCGCAATGCGCTTGAGGACGGCAGCGACCTCTGCCTGCTGATGGCCGACATCGATTACTTCAAGAAGTTCAACGATACGTACGGCCATCAGCTCGGCGATCTCGTGCTGCGGCTGGTCGCCAAGGCGCTCACCGACGGGATCAAGGGGCGCGATATCGCCGCCCGCTACGGCGGCGAGGAATTCGCCATCCTGCTGCCGCGCACCCGGCTCGACGACGCGGTCAAGCTGGCCGACGGCCTCAGGGCGATGATCGCCTCGCGGCGCGTGCGCAAGCGCGACGACGATCGCGACCTCGGCACGGTAACGCTATCCATGGGCGCCGCGTGTTTCCGTGCGGGTGAGCCGGCCGCCGAATTCATCCAGCGCGCCGACGCGGCCCTCTACTTCGCCAAGCGCAACGGCCGCAACCGGGTCGCCGCCGAGGGCGAGGTCGAGGCCGGGACGCTGGTCGAGACCGGCGTGAAGACCGCGCAGCCGGCCGCGCGGACCTCCGTCAACTAATACCCCGCGGTTCTATCGACCAGGTGGAGCAGCGCCTTGCCGTCGCGCAGCCGGCGGAGGTTTTCCGCGATGCCGTCGGCGGCGGTGTCTGGATTGGTGATGCTGGCCGCATGCGGCGTCACGGTCACCTGCGGATGCGACCAGTAGGGGTGGTCGGCCGCCAGCGGCTCCTTCGCGAACACATCGAGCGTGGCACCGGCGATCTGTCCTGAGTCGAGAGCGGCCAGCAAATCGCCATCAACAACGTGCGCGCCGCGCGCGATGTTGATCACGTACGAACCGCGCGGCAACAGGCCGAGCGTATCGCGGTTGAGGATGCCGCGCGTCTCGGTGGTCAGCGGCAGCACGCACAGCAAAATATCCGTGCGGCCGAGAAACGCCGGCAGCTGCTCGCGGCCGGCATAGCATTCAATGTTCGGCAATGACTTGCGGCTGCGGCTCCAGCCCGCCACCGGAAACCCGAGCCCGGCGAGGGCCACGGCACAGGCACCACCGATCTCGCCGATGCCGAGCACTCCGACCCGCCGCCGCTCGGTCACCGGGATCGGCAGGCGTTCCCATTTTTTCTCGCGCTGGAAGCGCTCGTAGAAATCGAACTGGCGGTGATAGCGCAGCACGGCGAGAAGCGCATATTCGACCATCCCGGCCGTCAGGCCGGGGTCGACAATCCGGGCGATCGGCACGTCCGCCGGCAGATCGGGATCGTCGAGGACGTGATTGACCCCGGCGCCGAGCGAGAGGATCAGACGCAGGTTCGGATATTTGCGCAACTCGCCGCGCGGGTGGTTCCACACCAGGGCCGCATCGATCGCGCTTACGTCCCCGACGTCCGGCCACACGCGCATGTCGAGATCGGGAAGCCGCCTGGTCAGCGCCGTCCGCCATGCACGCGGATCGTCGGATTTGCTGAGGAAGAGGAGAGCCATGGTCAGTTCGTCGCAAGTCTGCGCTTGGGATCACCCCCCTCCCTACCCTCCCCCGCAAGGGGGGAGGGAAAAGAGAAAGAGGACCCGCTCCAAAAATTTCCCCCTCCCCCTCGATGGGGGAGGGTTGGGGTGGGGGTGAATGCGAGGAGTACACGACGCCTCATGTGCGAACGACGCCGCTCTCCGTGGCTTCCAGATTGAAGGCCGCGGTCATGAGGGCGCGGGTATAGGGCTCGCGCGGTGCTGCGAAGATCTGCGCGGCGGGGCCCTGCTCCACGACTTGGCCGTCCTTCAGCACCATGACCTCGTCGGCGAGCGCCCGTACCACCCGCAGGTCGTGGCTGATGAAGAGATAGGCGAGACGGTGGCGGTCCTGCAGATCGCGCAGGAGATCCACGATCTGCGCCTGCACCGACATGTCGAGCGCCGATGTCGGCTCGTCGAGCACCAGGAAGCGCGGCTTGAGCACGAGGGCGCGGGCGATGGCGATGCGCTGGCGTTGGCCGCCCGAGAACTCGTGCGGGTAGCGATGGCGGGTCTCCGGCTCGAGGCGCACTTCGTGCAAGGCCTCGATGATGGCGGCGGTGCGCTCGGCCTCGGTCGCGCCGATGCGATGGATCTTCAGCCCTTCCTCGATGATCTGCCCGACCGAAAGACGCGGGCTCAGGCTGCCGTAGGGGTCCTGGAACACGATCTGCATCTCGCGGCGGAGCGGGCGGACCTCGCCGGCGCGCAAGGCCTGGATCTCGCGTCCGCGGAAGCTGATGCGCCCTTGCGAAGATTCGAGCCGCAGCAGGGCAAGGCCTAGGGTTGTCTTACCCGACCCCGATTCGCCGACGACACCCAAGGTCTGCCCCTCGCGCAGGCTGAAGTCGATGCCGTCGACCGCCTTGACGTAGCCCTGGGTGCGGCGAAACACCCCGCCCTTGATCGGGAACCACACCCTGACGCCGCTGGCCTCGACGATGGTCGGGGCGTCGGCAGGCCGCGCCGCCGGTTTGCCGCGCGGCTCGGCGGCCAGAAGGTGCCTGGTGTAATCGTGCTGCGGCCGCTCGAACACCTCGGCGACCGGCCCGGTCTCGACGATCTTGCCGCGCTGCATCACGCAGACCCGGTGCGCGAGCTTGCGCACGATGTTGAGGTCGTGCGTGATGAACAGGATGGCCATGCCGAGCTTGGCCTGCAGTTCGCCCAGGAGCTTCAGGAGCTGGGCCTGGATGGTCACGTCGACGGCGGTGGTGGGCTCGTCGGCGATCAGGATGTCGGGATCGTTGGCGAGCGCCATGGCGATCATCACGCGCTGGCGCTGGCCGCCCGACAGCTGGTGCGGATAGGCGTCGAGCCGCTTTTCCGCCTGAGTGCCCATGCCGACCAGGCGCAGCAGCTCGACGATGCGGGCCCGCGCCGCGGCTCCCGTGAGGCCCTTGTGGATCGTCAGGATCTCGCCGATCTGCCGCTCGATCGTGTGCAGCGGATTGAGCGAGGTCATCGGCTCTTGGAAGACCATGGCGATCCGGTTGCCGCGGATCGCGCGCAGGCGCGTTTCGCTGGCGCCGACGAGCTCCTCGCTGCCGAAGCGGATCGACGACCCCGCCGGATGCGCCGCGATCGGATACGGCAGGAGCTGCAGCA
>Ga0335084_10004639_pt1 | contig 13543 bp, 13 predicted proteins | sample Lox_Sample_44_FD_206721 | JGI IMG/M metagenome (GOLD analysis project Ga0335084, IMG submission 206721) | Soil microbial communities from Loxahatchee National Wildlife Refuge, Florida, United States - Lox_Sample_4.4 | ecosystem: Environmental > Terrestrial > Soil > Wetlands | place: USA... | reverse complement strand
CGCCATCTCCATCAGGAGGCGGGCGACGCGGCCGTAGACATCCATCAGCGCGAGGCTGCCGATCTTCTTGTCGGCCTCGCGCAACCGCTTGACCAGGCCCTTCATCACCGCGGTGCAGATGTCGAAGTTCTCCTGCAGGCACTTCTTGAAGTCGAGCTTGTTGATGGTGAGGAGCTCGCACGGCTCGATCGCGATCACGGTCGCCGAGCGCGGCGCCTCGTCGATCAGCCCCATCTCGCCGAAGAACTCGCCCTGGTTCAGGATGGCGAGGATGACCTCACGGCCCTCGTCGTCGCTCATCATCACCTTGAGGCGGCCGGAGATCACGATGTAGAGCGCGTCGGTCGGGTCGCCCGCAGCGATGATCGTCGAGTTCCGCGGGTGGGACTTCCGGCCGACCACCCGGGTAAGCAGCTGTAGCTGACTTTCCGGCAACGCCGCGAAAAGCGGCACGTTGCGCAGGAGCAGGGTTGAGACACTCGCTGGGCCTGCCATACGTTTTTCTCCCCTCACGGATTCACTCCTCGCCGACTCAATGTTAACAGATTGAGCCACTTATGCGTCCCTTGACGTCAACTGCAAACGCCACAATCGCACCCCTTTAAGACGCGTCGAGCGCCGGTTTTCGCCGGTACTAGTCCACAAGCGAGATCCGGACCAGTCGCGCCTTTTCGTCTTTCGGCCCGTCACCGTCAGAACACCCACACCAGGCTGAAATTCGCCCGCCCCGAGTCCGGGTTGTTCGGCGTGCCCTTCTGCAGGATGAACCCGTAGTCGAGCCGGAAGCTCACGTTCGCCTTGTACGCGATGCGCAGCCCCGGCCCTGCCGATGAGATGCCGGTGACGCTCTGCTCGGGCGGTTGCGGGTTGTTGAACCACACCCTGCCGTAGTCGTAGAACGCGAGCAGCCGCACGCGCACGCCGTCCGGCGCGCCGATCCCGCCGGCGAAATCCGGCGAATACACCTCGAAGGTGCCCGAGTAGCCCTTGTCGCCGGTGAACTCCCGCTCGAAGAACCCGCGCACCGAATCCATCCCGCCGATCCCGAACTGCTCGCCCGGCAGGAGCATGTCGCCGGTGTACTGCCCGGTGAAGCGCACTCGCGTCTGCACGTCGCGCGGCAGGCTGTGCACCCAGACGCCGTTGAACCGCCCGAGCGTGTAGTGGGCCTCCGCGCCGGGCCGGACGAGGTCGAACTGCGCCTGGTCCCCGTTGGAGCCATAGGGGATGTTCACCACCCCGCTCGCGTAGACGGAGACCTCGTCGGCGGCCTCCCGCCAGGCTCCCGAGTAGCCGAGGCTCAGCGGATGCAACACGTAGTCGGGGACGATGGTGGTGCCCGTTCCCACCGGCACGACGCTGTTGTCGTAGTAGCGGACATCGTAGCCGAGCGAGAGCTTCTGATCGACGTTCGCGACCCGCGGCAGACCGAAGTTGTAGCGACCGGCGTAGATGCGGCCGGCGCCGCTGATGTTGAACAGGTTCTGCACCGTGCCCGAGTTCACATTCGCGTAGCCGGCGACGAGGTCGACCGAATCGCCGAGCGAGGGGATCGGCGCGTGGTAGCCGGCACCCCAGATGGTGACCCGGCTGTTCGGCGGGAGCGCGATCGTGCTCGGGCTGTCTTCCTGCGTCGGTGAGGTGATGTACTGCACGTTCAGCACGTGGTCGCGATTGAAGAGGTTGGCGTACTGGAAGCCCGCGCCGATCCGGGTGTCGCCGGTCTGCGGCGTCCCGGTGTTGTCGAGGCTCAGGCTGAACCGGTACGGCCGCTCGTCGGCCACCCGGACCTCCGCATCGACCTCGTCCTCGCGCGCACCCGGCTTCAACACGACCGTGGTCTGCTTGACCGGATTCTCGTTGGCGAGCCGCAGCTCGCTCGCGAGCCGCCCGGTCGCAAGCGGCTCGCCGGGCGCGAGCCCCGGCAGGCTGGCCCGGATGTTGTCGTCGTCGAAGAACCGGTTCCCCTCGATCCGGACCGCGCCGAGCTTCACCTCCACGACCCGGAGCCGGACCACGCCGTCCTTGATCTCCTGTTCCGGGAGGAGCACCTGGGTCGCGCCATATCCGCGTCGGGCGTAGATCGATTCCAGCGCGGCGCGCGCCTCGCGCAGGTCGTCGATCGTCCGGTCCGCCCCAATGTACGGTGCGAGCGCCGCGTCGATCCGCTCCGAGGTGATCAAGGTCGCGCCGTCGACGACGAAGCGCCTGACCTCGAAGGCTGTGGGCGGCGGGTGCGTCGGCGCGGGAGCCGTTTGTGCTTGCGCGAAGCAGTCCGTGTGCCAGGCGAGCAGGCAAACGAGCGCGACAAGACCACCCCGCGCCGGGAACGCGTGTTTCGTGTCGTCGGTCAGGACTGGTCCTGATAGCAGCTCCTCGACAACAGTATAGCGGGTGAATCCATGAGAAACAAAAGTTTATCTCGTTTTCCTAAGGTAACTTTTAACCCGACCTTCCGGCGCCCGGAAACCGCCCCGCTATAATCGGCCCGACCACCCCGGCGAGCGCCCCGAACACCCTGAAATGCCCGCTAAACCGTCCCGGCACTGCCCTCTGCTGATCCTCGGGTCCGGTCCCGCCGGTTACTCGGCCGCGGTCTACGCCGCGCGCGCCAACCTGAAGCCGGTCCTCATCACCGGTCTCGCGCCCGGCGGCCAGCTGATGACGACCACCGACGTCGACAACTGGCCGGCGGACGCGGGCGGCGTGCAGGGTCCTGAGCTGATGGAGCGCTTCCAGAAGCACGCCGAGCGGTTCGAGACCGAGATCGTGTTCGACCAGATCGAGAGCGTCGACTTCGGGTCGCGCCCGCTCCGCCTCAACGGCGACAGCGCCGTCTACACCTGCGACGCGCTGATCATCGCGACCGGTGCTTCGGCGCGTTACCTCGGGCTCGCATCGGAGAAGGCGTACATGGGGCGCGGGGTCTCGGCGTGCGCGACCTGCGACGGCTTCTTCTACCGCGCCCAGGACGTCGCCGTCATCGGCGGCGGAAACACCGCGGTCGAGGAAGCGCTCTACCTCTCGAACATCGCGCGCCACGTGACGGTCGTGCACCGACGCGACAAGTTCCGCGCCGAGAAGATCCTCCAGCAGAAGCTCCTCGGGAAGCCGAACGTCACCATCCGCTGGGACCACGTGCTCGACGAGGTGCTCGGCGACGAGAAGGGCGTCAACGGCATCCGCATCAAGCCCACCCGGGGCGGGGCGGCCGAACGGCTCGCCGTGCAGGGGCTTTTCATCGCGATCGGGCACACGCCGAACACCGGGATCTTCGAAGGCCACCTCGCCATGGAAGGCGGCTACATCGTCACCCGCGGCGGCCGGGACGGAAACGCGACCGCGACCAGCGTTCCGGGCGTGTTCGCGGCCGGCGACGTGCAGGACCACGTCTACCGCCAGGCGGTGACGAGCGCCGGCTCCGGCTGCATGGCGGCGCTCGACGCGGAAAAGTATCTCGACAACCTCCATTGAGGTGCCGTGAAACGGCCACAAGCCCCCCGAACAGAAGATGAGGACGCCGCGCTCTTCCGCTCGGCCGTAGGCGACGCCGTGCCGCTGCGCGCTCCGCCGCGTCGCACGCCGGACCCGGCACCCGGCCCCGCGGTCGCCGTGCAGTCGCTGCTCGACGAGCACGCGGCCCTGCGGGAGAGCCGCGACGCGTCACTCGATCCGGACGATGCGCTCGAGACGGGCGAAGAGGCGGCGTTCCTGCGCGACGGCCTTTCGCGGCAGGTGCTGCGCAAGCTCCGGCGCGGGCACTGGGTGGTCCAGGACCAGCTCGATCTCCACGGGATGACCCGGTCCGAGGCGCGCGAGGCGGTTGCCGCCTTCATCCGCGAGGCGGTGCGCCGCGCGCGGCGCTGCGTGCGCATCGTTCACGGCAAGGGTCTCGGCTCGAAGAACCGCGAGCCGGTGCTGAAGGGCAAGGTCCGGCTGTGGCTCGCGCAGCGCGAGGAGGTCCTCGCGTTCTGCCAGGCGCCTGCGGCGCAGGGCGGCAGTGGCGCCATGCTCGTACTGCTCAAGGGATGACGACCGCCGGAAGGGAAACCGCGGTCCGGCGCACCGGCCTGCGCTAGATCGCGGCCTCGTTCGTCTCGCCGGTACGGATCCGCACGACGTGTTCGACCGAGGTGACGAAGATCTTGCCGTCGCCGATCTTGCCGGTGCGCGCCGCCTTGATGATCGCCTCGATTGCCTGGTCGACCATCTTGTCGACGACCGCGACCTCGATCTTGACCTTCGGCAGAAAGTCGACGACGTACTCCGCGCCACGGTAGAGTTCGGTGTGCCCCTTCTGCCGGCCGAAGCCCTTCACCTCGGTCACGGTGAGTCCGGTCACCCCGACCTCGGCGAGCGCCTCGCGCACCTCGTCCAACTTGAACGGCTTGATTACGGCTTCGATCTTTTTCACGGTGGCCCCCCGGCGCACTACAATCGCGTTCGAGTATAGCAGCGTCCGCGAGCGACGTTGCCTCGCGCCGCGCATTCGCGAACACTCGATTTGCATGAGGGTGCGCACGGGCGCATGTCCCGGTCGGAGCAGCGCGTGAGCGGCGGCGAGCGTCTCGCCGTGCGCGTCGTCGAGGACCTCGCGCAGCTGAGCGCCGGCGAGTGGAACGCGCTCGCCGGCGGCAACCCGTTCCTGCGCCACGAATTCTTCAGCGCGCTGCACGAGACCGGCTGCGCGTCGGCACGCTCCGGCTGGCTGCCGCGATTCGTCACGCTCTGGGACGGGAAGCACCTTCGCGGTGCACTGCCGCTCTACCTCAAGTCCCATTCGTACGGTGAATACGTGTTCGACTGGGCGTGGGCGGACGCCTACGCCCGTCACGGCCTCGAGTACTACCCGAAGTTGCTGGCTGCAGTGCCGTTCTCGCCGGTCACCGGCGCCCGGCTGCTCGCGCGCGATCCCACGGTGCGCGCGCAGCTCGTCGCCACCGCGCTCGAGCTCGCGCGCGGCGCCTCGTCGCTACACGTGCTCTTCCCGCTCGAGGGGGAGGCGCGCGAGCTCGAGGCCGCGGGCATGATGCTGCGCCGGGGCGTGCAGTTCCACTGGACGAACGCGGGCTACGCGAGCTTCGACGCTTTCCTCGCCGCGCTCACCCACGACAAGCGGAAGAAGATCCGGCAGGAGCGGCGTCGCGTGGCCGAAGCCGGCGTCACGTTCCGGCGCAAGGTGGGCGCCGAGATCACGCGCGAGGACTGGCGTTTCTTCACGCGCTGCTACAACCTCACCTACCGCGCGCACATGTCCTCGCCCTACCTCAACTTAGCGTTCTTCACGCGGCTCGGCGAGACCCTGCCGGAGCACGTGCTGCTGGTGCTCGCTGAGCGCGACGGGCGGCCGATCGCGAGCGCGCTTAACGTGTTCACCGCGGATGCGCTTTATGGCAGGTACTGGGGTGCGATCGACCACGTGCCCTGCCTGCACTTCGAGACCTGCTACTACCAGGCGCTCGAGTTCTGCATCGAGCGCGGGATCCGCGCGTTCGAAGGCGGCGCGCAGGGCGAGCACAAGCTCGCACGGGGATTCCTGCCGGAGGCGACGTGGTCGGCGCACTGGCTCGCCCACCCGCGGTTCGCCGACGCGGTGGAGCGGTTTCTCGCGCGCGAGGCGCAGGGCGTGGCGCGCTACGCCGACGAGCTAGCCGAGCACAGCCCGTTCCGGCGGCCGGATCCGGCCCAGGGCGAATAGCGCGCGCCCGAGCGCGCAGCGCCGCTCGTGCCTATCGGCCAACCGGAGGCTGGACCTGGCGGGCGGGGCTGCTGGCCGCAGCCTCGCGCTCGGCGCGGCTCCTGTCGACGCGCTCCTCGGCGGCCCGTTGCGCCTCCTGCCGCGTCCGCTCGCGCTCTTCGGCCCGGTAGGTGCTGTCCGCGGCCGTGGACGACGGCCCGCGCTGACGGCTGTCGGGCGCCGGGGGGTAGACGACGGTGCCGTCCGGTCGCCGGACGGGCACCGCTTCCGGCGCGTTCGGCGTGATCCCGGCCGCATTGGGATGGACGACCGAGCCGTCCGGGCGCATCGCGGGGACCGCCTCCACCGACTGCTGGGTGCCCACCGTGGAGGGATAGATGATGGTGCCGTCGGGGCGCTTCACCGGCACCTCCTCCGGAATCGTCTGGGCGACGGCGGCCGACGCCGCGAACGCGGCGACGAGCGCCACCCGGGAGATCGTGTTTGTCATCGATGGTCCTTTCATCGGCTGCCCGCCCTCAGAATGCCGGCTTCCTCTTCGCTTTCTTGTAGGCGGCCACGCCGGCGAGGATTTCCCGCTTCGCATCCTCCGGTCCCGCCCAACCCTGCACTTTGACCCACTTCCCCCGCTCGAGATCCTTGTAGTGCTCGAAGAAGTGCGCGATCTGCGCCAGCGTGATCTCGGGCAGGTCGCGCGCCGACTGCACGCTGCGATACAGCGGCGAGAGCCGGTCGATCGGCACCGCGAGCACCTTGGTATCGTCGCCCGCCTCGTCCTGCATCTTCAGCATCCCGATCGGCCGGGCGCGCACGACCGCGCCGGGGACGATCGGCAGCGGGCTCACCACGAGCACGTCGACCGGGTCCCCGTCCCCCGACAGCGTACGCGGGATGTAGCCGTAGTTGCACGGGTAGTGCATCGCCGTCGCCAGGAACCGATCGACGAACATCGCGCCGGTCTGCTTGTCGATCTCGTACTTGATCGGCTCGGCGTGCATCGGAATCTCGACGATGACGTTGCAGTCGTCGGGGACGTCGACGCCGGCGCTCACGCGGTCCAGGTTCATGACGCCCGCATTATAGGCACGGAGTTTGACCCCCGCGCGCGGCGGGCCGGATAATCGCCGCTCGCGCGAAACGGGCGAAAACGGAGGAGACCATGCGGCTCAAGAACAAGGCAGTCATCGTGACCGGCGCCGGCTCCGGCTTCGGCGAAGGCATCGCCACCCGGCTCGCGGAGGAAGGCGCGAAGGTGATGGTGAACGACATCCACGTCACCGGCGCCGAGCGCGTCACCGCGGCGATCAGGAAGGCCGGCGGCACGGCCGAGTTCATCCAGGCGGACGTCGCAGTCAGCGCCGACTGGGCCGCGATGACGAAGGCGACGCTCGCGGCGTTCGGCCGGATCGACGTGGTCGTGAACAACGCCGGGTGGACTCACCGGAACAAGCCGCTGCTCGAAGTCACCGAGGAGGAGTTCGAGCGCGTCTACGCGATCAACGTGCGCTCGATCTTCCTGTCGGCGAAGCACGTCGTGCCGGTGTTCCGCAAGCAAGGCGGCGGCGTGTTCGTGAACATCGCGTCGACCGCGGGCGTGCGGCCGCGGCCCGGGCTCACGGTCTACAACTCGAGCAAGGGCGCGGTGATCACGATGAGCCGCTCGATGGCGGGCGAGCTCGGGCCCGAGAAGATCCGGGTGAACGTGGTGAACCCGGTGTTCAGCCCGTTCACCGGCCTCTCTGCCGATTTCGTCGGCGGGAAGCTCACGCCGGAGATCGAAGCGAAGTTCGTGGCGACGATCCCGCTCGGGCGCCCGTCGACCCCGCTCGACATCGCGAACGCGGTGCTCTACCTCGCCTCGGACGAGGCGGCATTCATCAGCGGGGTCTGTCTGGAGGTCGACGGCGCACGGTGCGTATGAGTCACCGGGCCACCCGGGCGGATCAGCCTGGCTTACGCACGAAGCCGCCGAGCAGCGCAGCCACCTGACGTTCGCGCTTCTGCGGCGCGGACGGCCTCGCGGGTGCGGCTGCAGGCGCCGTCGCCGCGCCGGGCTCGTACGGCTTCGTGAAGATGGGGTCGGAGCCATGCGCCGGCTTCGCGCCGACGGGCCCGGGCCTCGCCGCGACTGGTGCCGGCTTCGGCGGCTGCTCGCGCCGGCGCGACTGCGTCAAGCGATCGTGATCGGCGCCGCGGCGGTTTTCGCGGCGCGGCGGCTCCATCAGCGGCGCCTCCGAGCGGTGGCCGAACCCGGTCACCACCTCGCGCGGGATCCGGATGCGGATCGTTTTCTCGATCTCGGCGAGCCGCTCCTGCTCTTCCGGGCAGACGAGCGAGATCGCGGTGCCGGCGCTCCCGGCGCGGCCGGTGCGGCCGATGCGATGCACGTAGTCGTCGGGCGAGTTCGGCAGGTCGAAGTTGACGACGTGCGGCAGCTCCTCGATGTCGAGCCCGCGCGCCGCGACGTCGGTCGCGACGAGGACCCCGACCTTGCCCGCCTTGAACTCCTCGAGCGCCTGCATGCGCTCGGCCTGCGACCGGTCGCCGTGGATCGCGGTGGCGTGCACGCCCTCGCGGTTCAGCTGGTACGCGAGGCGGTTCGCGCCGATGCGGGTGGCGACGAAGACGAGCACCTGCTTCATGCCGCGCGACTTGACGAGGTACACGAGCAGCTCGCGCTTGCGCTCGCGCGTCACCGGGTGCACGACGTGCGCGACCAGGTCCGCGGTCGCGTGCTTCGGCGCGACCTGCACGGCGATCGGGTCGCGCAGGAAGGATTTGGCGAGCGTCCGGATCTCGTCGGTCAGCGTGGCCGAGAACAGCAGGTTCTGCTTGCGCGAGGTGAGCAGCGCGATGATCCGCTTCACGTCGGGGATGAACCCCATGTCGAGCATGCGGTCGGCCTCGTCGAGCACGAAGATCTCGACCTGCCCCAGGTTGAGCGTGCGCTGCTGCACGTGGTCGAGGAGCCGCCCCGGGGTCGCGACCAGGATCTCGACGCCGCGCCGCAGCGCCTCGATCTGCGGGTCCATCGGCACGCCGCCGAAGATCTGCGTGCTCCGCAGCGGGACGTACTTGCCGTAGGCGCGGACGCTCTCCTCGACCTGGGCGGCGAGCTCGCGCGTCGGCGCGAGGATGAGCGCACGCACCGGGTGGCGCGCGGGCGAGACGCTCGTGTTCGCGTGTTGCGCGAGCCGCTGCAGGAGCGGCAGCGTGAAGCCCGCGGTCTTGCCGGTGCCGGTCTGCGCACCGCCCATCACGTCGCGGCCCGCGAGCACGAGCGGGATCGCCTGGACCTGGATCGGCGTGGGCGAGGTGTATCCCTGCTCCTCGACGGCCTTGAGCAACTCCGGGCGCAGGCCCAGATCAGCGAACGAAGTCAAACAGCGGGGCTCCGGGGGACGCGATCGCGCCGATGCGCGGGATCGGGGGCGGACGAGGGGTCCAGGGGGATGACGGCGGCGAGGCCTTAAATCATTGACGGGGCGGAGTATAGCAGGCGAGCCGGCGACCCATAGCGGGAAATGCCACGGTTGGCTTACATTCCGGCCCCGTGATCACGCTGCGCAAGCTCAGTCTCCGCCGCGGAGCGAAGCTCCTGCTCGACCGTGCGGACCTCGCCATCCACCCCGGCGAACGGGTCGGCGTGGTCGGTCCCAACGGCTGCGGGAAGTCGAGTCTGTTCGCGCTCCTCCGCGGCGAGCTGCACGCCGATGCCGGCGACCTCGAGCTGCCGCCACGCTGGACCATCGCCCACGTCGCCCAGGAAACCACTGCGCTCGATCGCGCGGCGATCGAGTTCGTGATCGACGGCGACGAGGCGCTGCGGCACGCCGAGCGCGAGCTCGCCGACGCCGAGAGTGCCGGCGACGGCGAGCGGCTCGCGCACGCGCACGAGGCGTTCGCGCACCGCGACGGCTACTCGGCGCGCGCCCGGGCCGCGGCGATGCTCGACGGGCTGGGCTTCGCGCCGTCGGACCTCGAGCGAAGCGTCGCGGAGTTCTCCGGCGGCTGGCGCATGCGGCTCAACCTCGCGCGCGCGCTGATGTGTCCGTCGGACCTGCTGCTGCTCGACGAGCCGACCAACCACCTCGACCTCGACGCGATCGTCTGGCTGGAGGGATGGCTCCGCGGCTACCAGGGCACGCTCGCCCTCGTTTCTCACGACCGAGAGTTTCTCGATGCGGTCGCCTCGACCATCGTCAGCTTCGAGAACCGCGGGCTGCGCCGCTACACCGGCAACTACTCCGCGTTCGAGGACGCGCGGTCCGAGCGCCTGGCGAACGAGCAGGCGCTCTACGCCCGCCAGCAGCGCGAGGTCGCGCGCCTCGAGGCGTTCATCGACCGCTTTCGCGCGAAGGCGACCAAGGCGCGCCAGGCGCAGAGCCGGCTGAAGGCGCTCGCGCGGATGGAGCGGATCGCGCCGGCGCACGTCGACTCGCCCTTCGACTTCCACTTCCGCGAGTTTCCGGGTAGCCCCGATCCGGTGCTCGTCCTGGAGGAGGCAGCGGCGGGCTATGACGGCGCCCCGGTGATCGCGAACGTAAAGCTCACGATCGAGGCCGGCGCGCGCATCGGCTTGCTCGGCCGCAACGGCGCCGGCAAGACGACGCTAGTGAAGCTCGCGGCCGGCCTTCTCCCTCCGCTCGCCGGATCGCGCCGGGAAGGCAAGGGGCTGCGCGTCGGCTACTTCGCGCAGCACACGCTCGAGGTGCTCCGGCCGGACGAGACGCCGCTCCAGCACCTGCGGCGGCTCGACGGCGCGGCGCGCGAGCAGGCGCTGCGCGATTTCCTCGGCAGCTTCGATTTCTCGGGTGACATGGCGCTCGCGCCGGTGGAGGGATTCTCCGGCGGCGAGCGCGCCCGGCTCGCGCTTGCGCTCGTCGTGTGGCAGCAGCCGAACCTGCTGCTGCTCGACGAGCCGACGAACCATCTCGATCTCGACATGCGCGAGGCAGTCGCGCTCGCGCTCCAGGAATATGAAGGCGCGATGGTGCTCGTTTCGCACGACCGCCACCTGCTGCGGACCGCGACCGACACGCTGATGCTCGTTGCCGACGGCGCGCTCGCGCCGTTCGACGGCGACCTCGACGATTATCGCGACTGGCTCGCGGCGCGGCGCAGCGCCGACAAACCGCGCCCCGAGAGCGGTCCCTCGCGCCGCAGCCAGAAACGCGCGGAAGCCGAAGCGCGGCAAGCGCGCGCCCGGACCCGCAAGCCGCTCGAGAACCGGCTGAAGAAGCTCGAGGCCGAGATGGACCGCCTCACGCGCGAGAAATCGCAGGTCGAGGCGAAGCTCGCTTCGGCCGATTTCTACGTGCAGGGCGACCAGGACGAAGTCGCGGCGGCGCTCCGCGACCAAGCGCGCTGCGCCGAGGCCCTGGAGAAGACCGAAAGCGAGTGGCTGCGCGTGCAGGCCGAGCTCGAGGCGACCGACTGATACGCTCGCGCAGCGATCGAACGACGCGCGCGGGCCAAGCGCCCAGGCGCGTCAGTTGATCGTCGGGCGGCCGCTTTCCTCGGGCACGGCCGGCGCCATGCCGGTGGGCACCTGCAGCTCGAGATCCCAGTCGGCGCGCGCCACTGCGTTCTGGATCAGCTTGACGACGCCGTGCAGGAGATTGTCGTCGAGGGTGATGTGAACGCCCTGCCCGACCGTGGGCAGCAACCCGAGCACGTGACGGCCCTGCGGGTCGCGCCGCGGCTGGATGCGCGTGATGAGGAGCGGGTTCTGGCCGAGCGGGCGTTCGCGCTGCGCTTCCTCGTACGGCTTGGAGAAGTCCGCCTGCCGGACCGCCTTCTCGTGCTGGAAGCCGAGCAGCGCGCGCTTCGCCTCGGGGTTCTGCTGCAACGCGATGTCCGGCGTCGTCTGCGCCATGCTGAGGAGGAGCGGCCACAGCCGCTTGACGCAGCGGCGCGTGAGCCACACCAGCACCTCGCTCCCGCTGTCGGTCGCGAGACGCATCAGCAGCCGGTCGTGCTCGGCGACGAACTCGATCTTGAGCTGATGGAGACGCATCGCGCGTATCCAGTTGACCGAATGGCCAAAGTTTAACCCCAAACCCCCGCCGGGGACGTTTTTCGGGGGGCAGGGCGTGCGCTTTAACACGGTCCGGGCGGCTACACTCCGCGCTCATGGAGCCCGGGCGGCCCGACGAGGAGCTGATGCTCGCCTACGGCGCGGGTGACGCCGCCGCGTTCGACGCGCTATACGCGCGCCACAAGGGCGCGGTGCTGAGATACCTGCGCCGGCAGACCGGCAACACGGCGCTCGCCGAGGAGCTGTTCCAGGATGTGTGGCTCAAGCTGATCGACGCCCGCGCGGGTTACGAGCCGCGCGCGAAGTTCACGACCTGGCTCTTCACCATCGCACACAACCGGCTGATGGACCACTTCCGGTCGAGCGCGCGCGGCGCGCTGGTGAGCTACGAGGACGATCCGGCCGAGGACGTCCCGACCGACATGCCGCGCCCGGACCAGACGGCCGAGCGCCGCGAAACCGCGGCCCAACTGCTCGCTGCGATCGACGCGCTGCCGCCTGCGCAGCGCGAAGCGTTCGTGCTGCAGCAGGAAGGCGAGCTCTCGGTCGAGGAGATCGCCGCGGCGACCGGCGTCAACCGCGAGACCGCCAAAAGCCGGCTGCGGTATGCCCTCGCCAAACTCCGCGCGACGCTGCGCGAACCGGAGCGGACGTGACCGACCCCGATCTGCGCGATCCCAATCTCGACCGGGCGTACCGCGAGACGCCGCGCGACGAGCCGCCGCTCGAGGTCGACGAGCGCATCCGGGCCGCGGCGCGGCGCGCCGTCGGCACGCGGCCGCAATCGCTCGAGCAGCGGGCCGGCGACGAGCGGCGCCGATCCTGGACGTCGCGGTGGCGACTGCCGCTCTCGGTCGCCGCGACCGTCGTCATCGCCGCAACGCTGACGGTCATGGTGCAGGAGGAGGATCGCCGGCCGCGCGATGATGCCGGCCGCGGCGCCGTGCGGCTGGACACTGCGCCGCGCGAGGCGGAGCAGCCCGCAGCGCCAGCGGCGAGCTCATCCGATGCTGCGGGCGACAGGCTGAATCAGCTCCCGGCGGCGGCGCCCGCGCAACCACCCGCGCCTGCCCCGGCACCGACCGCACCGTCCGTACAACCGTCAGGGCGCGCGGCACTGAAGTCGGCGGTGGCGCCAGAGGTGCCGTCACCTTCGGCACCTGCGCCCCAACCAAGGCGCGAGGAACGCGCATTCCCAGCGCAGCCGCCAGCGGCGGCCGAGCCGGCACCTGCGGCGCCAGCTGAGCTCGAGATGCGGCGGCAATCGACCGCCCCTGCGGCCGCGCCCCCGCCCACCGCCTCGCCCCCGCTCGCCGCACCGGCTCCGGCGCCCGCACCACCGCCCGCTGCCGCGTCGGCCCCGGCTCCCGCGCTGCAATCCGTCCCCGCGCCGCGGCCGTCGGCGAAAGCGATCCAGGAGATGGCGCCCGCGGGCGCTGCGTCGGGTTCATTGCGACGCGACCGCAACCTCGGCGACCGGCCCGATCGCGCCTCGCGCGAGGCGTCAACGTCCGCGGTCCGCTCCCCTGAAGCGTGGGTGGAGTACATCCGCAGCCTGCGGGCGCAAGGCCGCGAGACGGAGGCGACGGCGGAGCTCGCCGACCTGCGGCGCGCCTATCCGGACTTCAAGCTTCCCACCGATCTCGGCGGTCCGGGGCAGTAGCGCCCCGCGACGAAAGTCCAGTGCCCCGTGACTTGACGACTGCTCCGACTGCCGCCGACTTCGCGGGGATACCGCTCTTCGCATCGCTCTCGCGGGCGGAGCTGCAGAAGGCCACGCGGCTCTTCACCGTTCGCAACTATCC
>Ga0335084_10004638_pt1 | contig 13545 bp, 13 predicted proteins | sample Lox_Sample_44_FD_206721 | JGI IMG/M metagenome (GOLD analysis project Ga0335084, IMG submission 206721) | Soil microbial communities from Loxahatchee National Wildlife Refuge, Florida, United States - Lox_Sample_4.4 | ecosystem: Environmental > Terrestrial > Soil > Wetlands | place: USA... | reverse complement strand
GGCCGGCCCGTCAATCGCGATGATCAGTTTGCGCGGGGATGGTTCGCTCATCGCACGAAGGGAGCATTGTACACGGAGTATGTCTCACCACGGACATCAGGCGCGATTCGGTAGTGGTGCAGTTTGAACAACCTGCACCGTTACCCGCGATTCTCCCTGTCCCCCGTGGCGATTGGTCATGCAATCAGCTCACGCGCTGCGGCCGCGACCGGGGAACGAAGGCGGGCTTGGCCGGCGTGATCTGGAGTAGTGACCGGTTCCCGACATGTACGAAGCTGAATTCCCGCGCTGACAGCAGCGCGTTGATCGCCTCTTTCACGCGCGAGCGCGGCACGAAGTTCGAAAAGAAGCTCTCGACTTCCGTCTGATCTGCCGCGACTACGCAATCCAGATATTTGGAGAGCAGCGCCGACAACGCCGCCGGCACTGAGAGTCCTACGCCTTCACGTACAGCGTCAGGAGCCCAGCGCGACAGCTCATCCCAGACCGAGCCTTCTTCGACCGTGTAATCGACACGCGTGATGCGCAGCTTCGCCCAAAGCTCCCCCAGGGCACGATCCAGCGCCGCAACCGACAGCCCGCCGCCGAGCATCTCGCCAAGTTTCGCTTTCGAGATGGGCCCTCTCCGGCGAACAAGTTCGAAGGCATCGCAAGCCAGTTGGGAATACCCGGACCGCGTCGTCGCGCGCGGCGCCTGTTTCGGATTGCGCTCTCCGACCAGCGCATAAAAATAGGGAAACACCGATGCCGCTACCAGGAAAGCGTTGTTTTCGTCGAAGAGAGGTGCTTCGTACGCGGCCTTGTCGCGCAGGACCCGCACCATGAGCTCGGTCGCATCTTTCGCTCGCGGATCGGCGAAAGCGTGCTGCCACGTTGGCAACCGCTCCTCGCTCCCCACCCAGGCGCCAATAAACGTCGGCACCAGCACGGGGGGCTTGAGCGGATACATCAGACAGAACCCGACCGACTCCAGAAATGACCGCGCATCGTCGAGTGTGCGGATCGCTTTCCCGTTCAGATGCCATTTCTGCGCGCGTGCCTGCAGGAGTTCAGAGTCGGTCATTGTTTCGATTAGAACACAGAGCTTGGAATAATCGGCTCCGAGCTTCGAACCGCGAGCTTCGGGCCATCCATTCCGGCCGCAAGAAAAGCCCGCTCGAGGCTCGAAGCTAGTAGCGAGCCCGCTAGATCCTCTTGAACGCCTTCTGAATGTCCTGCATCGAGTACCGCAGCACGACCGGCCGGCCGTGTGGACACGTCATCGGGTGTTCGGTCTTAGCTAGCTCGGAGAGCAGCCATTCCATTTTTTTCTGCTCCAGCGGCATGTTGACCTTGATCGCCGCATGGCAGGCAATCGACGCCGCGATTCGTGTTCTCACCGCTTCTAGGTTGATGGCCTGTTCCTCGCGTGCGATCTGGTCGACGATCTCGCCCAGCATGTGGTCGATTCGCGATGCGTCCACTCCAGCCGGCGCCATCTTCACCGCCACACTGCGCGTCCCGAACGGTTCCGCTTCGAATCCGTTGCGCGCCAGTTCTTCGGCAATTTCGCTGAACACCGCCTGCTGCGCCGGGGTCAGTTCCATCACCAGCGGCATTAGCAGCCGCTGGCTCTCGACACCTTGTGCCGCGCGCTGCCGCAGAACTTTTTCGAACAGCACACGTTCGTGGGCAACATGCTGGTCAATGATCCACAGCCCGTCTTCATTCACCGCGAGGATAAATGAATTCCGGATCTGGCCCAGCGGTTTAAGTGTACGTAGGGACTCGAGCGTGGGCGGAGTCTGCGGTTCCTGCGCGATGGGTGGAGCGCATCCATGGTCCGGGATCGCGACCTCGGGTGCCCGCGCAAGTGAAACTGCGGCATTGGCTTCGACGGCGATCCCTCCGTCGAATTCCAGGCGCGTGGCCATCGGCGGCATCGGCGCGGGTTGCAATGCAAATCCGCCCGCGCCGGGTTCGCGCAAGTCCCGCCACGGAGCATGCTGCGAATCATCATTCCGCGCCCCGGGCGTAAGCCCAGGGCTGGCCGTGGGCTGCGCGTGAATCTCGGAGAGAAACTGCGGCACTGGCCGCGCCTTCATCAACGCCGCGCGCACCGACTCCCGCACGAAATCGTGGATCACCGCTTGCTGCCGGAAGCGCACCTCCGTCTTTGAGGGATGTACGTTCACGTCCACTTCAGCATTCGGCATCTCCAGAAACAGCAGCACCACGGGATAGACCGTTGGCGGCAGAATATTCCGGTAAGCCTCAGTCAATGCGTGCTGAATCAGCCGGTCGCGGATCAAGCGCCTATTCACAAAAATGAAGATCGAATTGCGATTCAGCTTTTGAATCTCTGGCTTCGAGACGAACCCATGCACCCGCACTTCTCCCGGCTCCCGCCTCTCTGCTTCCTCCTCGGGATCACGCCTCCACGGCGGAGGTTGCGGCAGCCCCACCCTTTCCAATGGTTGTACTGCAGCGAGCGGGATTAACTGATCAAGCACCTCCTGTCCGAACACCTGATACACGCGTTCGCGGTACCCTGCGACGGGAGGCGCGACCAGCATGGCATTCGTCGCCGAGTGCAGCTCGAAATGCTTGTCCGGATGCGCGAGAGCGTAATGCGTCACCAGCGACGCGATATGCGACAACTCTGTGGATTCGGTTTTCAGGAACTTCTTGCGCGCCGGAGTATTGAAGAACAGATCGCGTACGGTAATCGAAGTTCCCTGCGGCAGGCCGGCTTCTTCGACTCGAATCATTTTGCCGCCATTGATTTCAATCACCGTGCCCGCGCGTTCTTCCTTCACCTGCGTTTCCAAGTGGAGTCGTGACACCGAGGCAATCGACGGCAGCGCCTCCCCGCGAAACCCCAGCGTGGCCACGCTCAACAGATCCGCGGTGTCTTTGATCTTGGATGTCGCGTGGCGCTCGAACGCGAGCATGGCGTCGTCGCGCACCATGCCGCAGCCGTTGTCCACGATTTGGATGAGCTTCTTGCCGCCCGCTTCGACGTTCACACGAACCCGAGTCGATCCCGCATCGAGCGCGTTCTCCAGCAGCTCTTTCACGACGGAGGCGGGACGTTCCACTACTTCGCCCGCCGCAATCTGGTTCGCCACACGCTCCGGAAGAACGTGAATTTTTCCCATAAAGCGATCGTTAGAAGACGCTTGAGCAGTGTGACAGAGATGGACGCGTAGTGGCCAGTGGGATGGAATCATCTGTGACGGCCGGCGACGGGCTGGCCTGGTGGCGCTTCCTTGCGAATCGTCTTTGCCTAGGCGGTCGTTTGCGCGTTGCGTGGCCGTGAATCGTTGGCTGGTGCGCGGAAAGCTTTTCGCCCCCGAACAATCTCCAGGGTCGGCAACCCTTCCCAAGAGGCCGGGCCACCGGCCTGTGATTCCAGCACCAGATACAGACTCCGCTGTTCCCCGCGCCGCACCGGCGTCCAGGTGCGCACACGCTTCACAGGCTTGGGATTGCGCCACACGATCGAAGGTGATGCCATATCACAACTCCTTACGTCTTCGATTATGTCGCTGCGCGACGATAAGGCCTGTAGGATCTGTCACAGACTCTGGTGATGGCAATCACACCGGGATCCTGTGTCATTTGCGGCGATCATCGGGATAGCAAACAGCAAGCGCCCGCATTGAGTCAGGACTTTCATCACGTTCGAAACACGGACCGTATCGAGAAGCGAAGATATTAGCCCCAGGCGGGTCGGGGCGGCAATCCTCCTGATGGCGGCGAGGCGGGCATGGAGATGTCAGGAACGAGAAATTCGGAGGGTGTCCGACAGAAGCGGGTCCAGGTGGACCCGGTGAAATGACTAGGCCGCGAAGCCGCGCCAGTCTGCGATTTCGCGCAGGCCGGCTCCGGCCGCATGTTCGAAGAGCCTGACTTTGTGGCGGGAGTGCTCAAATTCGTGGATGTCAGCCCACACTTCGGCCTGCCACGAATGCTCGTGGGTGGCGGCTTCGCCGCAGCTCGCACAACGCGTATGAAAGGTAACGCCCACTCTGGGCGCCAAAGGCGTCTCCGGGAGTTCGATGAAAATGCACCGGACTTCTTCAATCTCTTCGTTCGGCCCCAGCACATGCTCGTACCGCAGGAGGTATCCGAAACCGAGTTTGCGAGCTTCTGTCTCAGCCTCGTCTCGCGTGTGGAACGGTCCGTATTCGGCTCGCAGTTGCTCAGTCGAATCGCAGGCCATCCAGAATGCTTCTGTGTATCCCATACCTACCTCAGTCACAACCTTGGGAAGTCAATCGGTGCAGCACAAAGGGTCGAACGGTCATAAACAATGAAGCAATTTGATTACCGAGATTACCTTCCTGCACAACCCTTCAAAGATCGCCCGGAAGAGCGCAGGCAAGCCGAGAACTGCCTGAAAGCACGGTGGTTAGTAACTCCCTTGCGATCCTTCCTGGCAACCACTTTCATGTCGAGCCAGAGGACCGGTGTGAAAGACGTTTCCGTCCGCCGACTGTCAGGCGAAAAAATCTCACCCGGCCCATCCATGCTCTTTGGCGTTGCTCAGGCGGGATATCGCAGATGGAACCTTCGGAAGGCCTCAGGTAGTTCCACTCGCCGCCACCGACTTCGCCCGGCGATCCGTGAAGGGCACGCTCGTTTCCGACCGCTCCGCCTTCCAGTCAGCCCGCGATGGCAGCGGTGCCAGCCCGAGTTCCAGATGCCAGCCTGCTCCACCGTGGCTGGCAACGTAAAGCGCCAACTCGAGGCGTGTCCACACGCCAAGCTTGTCGAAGGCGGTGCGTAGATAGTTCTTCACTACCTGTTCGCTGGTTCCCAGGACCGAAGCGATATCCCGGTTCGTCAGACCCTGCCACACCAGGGTGGCGACCTGAATCTCTTTTGTGGTTAGCCGATCGCGCGGTTGCATGGCTGCACCTGCTCCTTGATGAACATGGCGGTTGCGAGTTTCACCCGCTTCCGGCCTTCTTTGATCCCGGCACGCAAGAACAGAGTCCGCAGATGTTGCTTCACCGTCCGTGGGCTGATGTTGAGTGCAGCCGCGATTTCCTTGTTGCTGCACCCCTGCACGAGCAGGCGTAGCACCTGCTGGTCGCGCGGGGTTATCTTGATTTCACTCAGATTGATCATGGTGTTCCGTCTGCTCCTTGGTGTCTCTCTTGGGGTCGCGACCCGTCGGAAACAAGAGCACGCTGTTCGCCAAATTTTCGCTTTCCCCTAAGACCCTGCTGACACGGGACTTACACTTCGCCTACCGACCTCTATCGGCGAATCCTCAAGCGAACTTCATGAGGCCATTCCCACAACGGAGTCCCAAAATGGAAAGCTGCTGAGACAGGTGTCGCCAACGACCGCCTCCCTGCGCTTTGCTACGGAATCCTCCGCCTTATAAGTACCTGATAAGGTGGTTGATATCCTGATTTCGCCCTCGTCCCCAAAGCCCTGGCATGATGCCCTTGTACCTTTTTCTGCCTTCCGCCCTGCCTGGTTGCACTACAATGATGGCAGCCGGGTAGCCCCCTTCCGCCCTGCATCATGTCCTCAAGTCGGCCCAAACTGACTCTGGATGAGCAGTCCTTTCAGGACATGCTCGCCGCTGCCTTTACCATTCAGGAACACAACGCCAAGCGCAGGCGTGCCTTGCAGCCCGTGCCTTCCTGTGGGAAATGTGGCTCTCCAGTTCAGGAGGGAGAACGACTCTGCCCGCAGTGCAGTGTGGAGGAACTACGTCCGGGCGAGAAACTCCAGCAGAAATGGGCGTCGATGTGGCTCATGGGTCAGGAACAGGGCTTGTGGAAGGAATCGCCACATCCCGACCCGGAAGACGTGGGCCCGCGGAGCGCCATTTCTGCGGTCCACCAAGTCGTAGAAGAACCAGGAAAGGAATCGCCAATCCGGATTCAGGAAGAGCCGACGGCGTGGCCCGAACTTTCGTTCGACGTACCGCAGCAAACGGCAGAGCTTGATTCTGAGGATTCCACCGACCTTGTTCTGTCGGAAGAGCAGGCAGTTGCAGAGGACTCCCCGTCCCCGCAGACCAGTATCCGCGACTTGCGTCTAAAGCTGCGCTTCCACCGCGCGGACCTCTATCTGGTTGTCGCGATCATGGTCTCGACCTTTGCGATGTTCTGGGTGCTACTCGCGACCCCGGCACCCGGAGCGCAGCGTCGGCCGAGACTGCGGCCCTGGGAGCGGGCGATGGTCAGTCTCGGGCTCGCGGAATCTCCTGAACCGTCACCACAGCGTGGCAACCCTGCCGCTCAAGTCTGGGTGGATCCGAAAACGGCACAGTATTACTGCGTTGGCGATGAGCAATTCGGTAAGACTCCCGGCGGCCGCACAACCACGCAACGCGACGCCCAGATGAACGCCTTCGAGCCAGCGGCGCGCGCCGCATGTGACTGATCCCTTCGCGCGATCCCTCACCTTTCGCGTGTCAGAACAAGCTCCGGCAAGAAAGCTCGGTGGGCCTAAGTGCAGCCTGTTCCCCTCGCGCATGGCGAACAAACAAAAACGCCTCCGCACGGGACGGAGGCGTCGGGGAAGGGTAGTCACTGTCACGCGGCGGAAAGCAAAGGGAGGGCCCGATTGAATCTCCTGCCGCACCGCTACTGCGTAGTTCGGGGCTTCAGAGCATTAATTCTGGTAAGCCTGTTCGTGCCTCCGCGCCTCATACCACAAGGCGAGTTCCACCCGGTTCCATAGACCCAATTTGTCGTAGATCACGCGGAGATAATTCTTGATGACGTGTTCGGTAGTGCCGAGGGAATCCGCAATTTCCCGGTTCTTACAGCCTTCGGCAACGAGTTGGATGATAGCGTGTTCACGTTCACTGGGTCCGCGGGGGTGGGCTGTTTCTCCGACCATAACTGTCTCCTGTAGAGTAAAGTCGCAAGTTTGACCCGCTTGATCCCGCCCTTGATTCCAAAGCGCAAAAACAAGCGGTTGAAATGTGCCTTTACGGTTCGTTCTGCAATGTTCAGATCCCGTGCGATCTCGGAGTTATCGCATCCCTGAAGCAACAGGTCGATGATTTGCTGCTCCCGCTGCCCCACTCGGCTGATCTGTTCTTCCATGGACTACACCTCACTGGCGTGCACTCTGGACGCTGCCCGTGCGCCCGGCAGCCTGGGGGGAATCCAGTGCGCACCCAAGAATTCTGGTCGTGTCTCATCTTGAGCACCCACGCGGCCAAATCTACGAAAAGCCGGGAAGTTCCTGTGAAATTCCGTAGACCCTTGTATTTCATGGACAGAAATGATGCTGGGACAGGATTCCTCTCGTCCGATCGCAGACTTTTGCTCAACTCATAGGGCAAACACCTTAGGAGAAATCTCCCACGTGTTCTGTGATTTGCCGGAATGAATTACACGAAAGTGCCATGTCGCTCAAGGACACAATCTCTCTTCGACGGCAAGGCAGGGTTCCCGAGCGCAGGCACCTCGGCCCGTCGCTGCCCCTATAATGCTGAAGTGGATTTCAAGCTCGTCTGCAGCTACCAGCCTCGGGGTGATCAGCCCAACGCGATCGCAAGCCTGACGCGCGGCATTTTCGACCGCGAACAGCATCAGGTGCTGCTCGGCGTCACGGGCTCGGGCAAAACGTTCACCATGGCCAAGGTGATTGAAGCGGTGAATCGCCCCACTCTCGTCATGGCCCACAACAAGACCCTGGCTGCCCAGCTCTACCACGAGTTCAAGAGCTTCTTCCCGCACAACGCGGTCGAGTACTTCGTCTCCTACTACGACTATTACCAACCGGAGGCGTACGTACCGGCGGCCGATCTCTATATCGAAAAAGAAGCCACCATCAATGACGAGCTGGACAAGCTCCGCCTTTCGGCAACACGCTCCCTGTTCGAGCGCCGCGACTGCCTGATCGTCGCCTCTGTCAGCTGCATCTATGGCCTCGGATCGCCCGAGGCTTACTACGGCATGTTGCTGTTCCTGGAGAAAAGCCAGAAGATCAAGCGCCAGGACATCACTCGCAAGCTCGTCGACATCCTCTACGAACGAACCGAAGGCGAATTCCGCCGCGGCACCTTCCGCGTACGCGGCGACGTGATCGAGATCTTCCCCACCTACGACGACATGGCCTATCGCGTCGAGATGTTCGGCGACGAGGTCGAGTCACTCTCGCAAATCGATCCCCTCTTTGGAACCGTCAAACAGCGCTATGTGCGCTTGCCAATCTATCCGCGAACTCACTACGTGATGAAGGATGAGACGCGTGCGAACGCCGTCGAGTCCATCAAGAAAGAGCTCGCCTGGTGGGAAGCAGAACTCGAGAAGCAGGGCCGCGCCGTGGAGGCCCAACGTATTCACCAGCGCACCATGTATGACCTTGAGATGATCAAGGCCATGGGCTACTGCCACGGCATCGAAAACTACTCGCGCCATTTCACCGGACGCCTTCCCGGCGAGCCGCCTCCGACGCTGCTCGACTATTTCCCGCGCGACTTCCTGCTCTTTCTCGACGAATCGCACCAGACCGTACCGCAACTCCACGGCATGTATCACGGCGACCGCTCGCGCAAACAGACGCTGGTCGAGTACGGATTCCGCATGCCCTCCGCGCTCGACAATCGTCCGCTGACCTTCGAAGAGTTCGAGCATCGCACGAATCAGCTTCTCTACATCTCGGCAACTCCGGGCCCCTACGAACTGACCAAATCCGCCGGCGTGGTCGTCGAGCAGATCATTCGTCCGACCGGCCTGATCGATCCGGAAGTCGAAATTCGTCCCGTCAAGGGACAGATCGACGACCTGCTCCACGAAATCCGTCAGCGTTCCGAGCGTGGCGAACGCGTGCTGGTCACGACGCTCACAAAACGCATGGCCGAAGACCTGTCCGAGTACTACAGCGAAGTCGGGGTCAAATGCCGCTATATGCACTCGGAAATCGAGACGCTGGAGCGCGTCAAGATCCTGCGCGACTTGCGCAAGGGCGAGTTCGATGTGCTGATTGGAATCAACCTTCTCCGCGAAGGTCTTGACCTGCCGGAAGTGTCCCTGGTCGCCATTCTCGACGCCGACAAAGAAGGCTTCCTGCGCTCTTCAGGCTCACTGATTCAGACCATCGGCCGTTGCGCCCGCAATTTGAACGGCCGTTCGATCCTCTACGCCGACACCATGACCGACTCGATGCGGAAGGCGCTCGACGAGACGAATCGCCGGCGTGCCATCCAGCAGGCGTACAACGAGGAAAATGGGATCACGCCCGAATCGATCGTGCGGCCCGTTGACATGTCACTGGCTGCCATCGTCGCCGCCGACTACACCGACCTCACCGGCGAAGAGGCCGATGGCATCCCCGAATTCAAGTCGCAGGACGAACTCGACAAATATCTGACCAAACTCGAAGGCGACATGCGGGAAGCCGCCAAGCGCTTCGAATTTGAGAAGGCAGCCAAGTTGCGGGATACGATAAAGGAATTGCGAACGAAAGAATTTTTGTTCGCCTAGCTCCTTGTCTTCGCGTAGCCGGAGCCTGACGCGGACTCACCAAGAACCGCGGCAAGGCGCCTCGACTTGGCCGCCTTGCTCGCACCAATGTCAGTGAAACTGCACTGCCCCACCGCACGTGCCGCCCGCGCAACTCCCGCCACCATATGTAATCGCGGCGATTCTGTTGTTGTTCAAGCTGAACGACCAGCTCCAGTCCGCCGGAAAACCGAGGGACTCTACGAAGCTCGGATCCTTGGTGGTCCAGCGCGCCGCCGGAGCATCCACCGGGGCGGATGACTCCCTTCCCCGCGGAATCATCCGCCCCTTCTTCGCCTGCCCTCAGGTTCGGGGACAGCGTGAGAAATCGCGCTACCGTGCCCACATCTTGTTCAACTGGCTAGTGGCTCTTGTCTCGAAAACTGCTACGGGAACCGTGCAGCAACCGCCTGCATGGGTCCAAGAACTGGATTGCCAGTCTCGTCATAAGAAACGACGGATTGGTACCCACCGACAGCGATGCCCATGTTGTTCACACCCAGGGCAAGACTTGTATCTCCGGGAAAACCAAGGCTCTTCACGAAACTAACGTCATGGCTATTCCAGCGCGCGGCCTTCGCGATCCAATTCTCGTCCGTGCTGTAACCCACGACGTCGCCAAGGTCGTTGATACCCCAGGCCACACTCCAGCCATAAGGTAGGAACGTAGGAAGCACCTTCAAGGAGCGAATCTTCTGAGTCCTCGGGTCTACTTTCCAGAGAGCAGGAAAGGCACCTTGAACCGTGTCGCTCCAATCCCACACGTCGCCGACGATTTCGCCCAGATTGTTGATACCGAGCGCCTCGTTGTAGGTAAAGCCGTCAGCCTTGGGAAGGCGTTGGACCTTCCATCCCTTACCACCTTGTATAGGCGTCCACACCACGGCAATTTCCCAGTACTCGTCGAGTTCGGGATCATAGGCCCAACCATCCCCTGCGATCTGGCCGAGATCATTGACGCCCCATCCTCCCCAAAAATTCAAGGTGATGCCTTCGTAGACTGCCCCTGGCTTTTCCAAACCACCCTTGGGAAGGGCATGCATCTCCCAGGACAAGGTCGGTCGGCCGTCTTTCCAAATCACTTTGGAGGTCCAGACGAGGGGCGTGACTCTCATGGTCCCGTCTGGCAGATGCTTGCCGCTGTTGCCCACGATGAACGTGCCGGAGCGACTGATCGCGATGGCGGCACTCCCATCATCGTCTTCATATTTTCCCAAGCGGAATCCACCATGGTTTGGCGTCCAGGCATACGCCTCGGGCCGACCATTGGAACTCATGATGTTGCCTACGATGATTCCCGTATTGCTGATTCCCCCGCCGTCTCCAGTCCAGTCTTCTCCACTGCTGACGCCACTCTGAAACCACTGGCCGGCATTGAAACCAAAAAGAGGAACACCAATCATGCGGGTTTCAGTGCCTCCCTCGATCGGCACGTCTCCCCATCCCATGGCAACGCCAAAGTCGTTGATGCTTTGCAGCGTGGCCGTGGTTCCTCCGGGATAGACGCCGAGGTCCCACGTCCTGGACTTGTCGCATGCGGTGGCAACAGCCGGATAGCCTCCAGGCTGAGCCATCCTCACGGCTTTACTGACCATGTTGGCCCTCGGATGCGATAGGTGCCTGCCAATCGACAGCTTGGTCGCGCGCTGTTGCGTCCATGCGGGCACCGCGAAACACACACACAGAATCGAAGCAAGAATGCTGACGCGTTTCATGAGTACCTCCGGCACAAGCCGCCCACAGATCGGGCGGGTTCATGTTCTTGTTCAGTGTTTATGTCCGTCGTCGTCCGCGAGCCGCAAGAAGCCGTGACTCGCGCCGTTCGCGTCTACGTACGTCCCGGTGATCTCCCCCGCGGGATTGTTGCCGAAGGGGATGGTGCCCTGATACGCACCCTTGCCCGCCCCCGGAATATTGAAGATCGTCAATTTTCCGCCAGGATCGCGCACGAACCCGTGATTGACATCGTTCGCGTCCGTGTAATTTCCTGTGATCTCTCCCGCTGGATTGATGCTCACGGGGTAGGTGCCCTGGAAGAAGCCTGCCCCTCCGTCCGGAACATCAAAGGTCGTCAGCTTGCCGTGAGGAGAACGCAGGAAGCCGTGAAAGACACTGTTTCCGTCAAGATAGAATCCAGTGATCCATCGATCCGGATTTAGGCCCATGGCTACGGTGCCTTGGATAGCCCCTGCACCCCCGCCCGGCACATCGAAGGTGGTGACGGTCCCTTTGGCAGTGCGCAAGAAACCGTGAAGTGCCATGCCGGAGTCCACGTACCATCCGCTGAACGCCCCTGCCGGGTTCAGGCCATAGAACGTCGTGCTCCACGTGCCCTGCACGGCCTCTGTACCGGCGCCAGGAGCGTCGAACGTGGTGAAACTCCCGTCACGAGCGCGCATAAAAACGTGGCCTACACCGTTCGCGTCCGTGTAGATTCCCGTGATGGTCCCCGCGGCGTTGATGTTTTCGGCAGCGGTGCCTTGCATCACCAGCCAGAAAATCGCCGTTGAGCAAACGCCCCCAACGGTGTTCGCGCCGGGAGCGTCGAACGTGGTGATGCCGCCGTCAGGATCGCGCAGGAAGCCGTGATACAGACAATTTGCATCGAAGTACATCCCCGTTACTGTTCCCGACGCGTTCACGCCCTGGGCCACAGTTCCCTGGCCCGCGCCGGTGCCTGCGCCCGGAACATCGAATGTGGTGATGGAGCCGTCAGGATCACGCACGAAGCCATGATTCACATAGCTCGCGTCCACATACCAACCGACGATCGCGCCCCGCGAGGTGATGCCGTTGGGGGTGGTGCCTTGTCCCCCGTCTGAGCCCGCGCCGGGAACGTCAAAAGTGATGATTTTGGGTTTGTGTTTACACTGCAGCTGAGCTTGCGGCCAAGCGCCTAAGACAAAGCATGTGATGAAAAACACAAGTAGAATGCTGATGCGTTTCATGGTTACCTCCACAGAATTCGGGTTTCCGGATTCCGATCTTTAAGGGCGCGCATAACTCGTTTCCCCCGCGGAACCATCCGCCCCGTAGTTGACTGCCCTCAGATTCGAGGGCAACGTGAAAGCACCCTGCCTCCCGTCCGCTCTAGCGCAACCCGCAGATCGTTCCGTGATAACGCCCGATCCAATACAGGCTTGCCGCTGGATCCGGATGGATGTTGTCAGGAAGCTTCACGTTGGGGCCGAAGGGTCCGTCGTTGACCCAGTGCCCGTAGACGCCCCGGAAGATTCCGGTGCCTTTGAAGAAGGTTCCGTTTTCGCGCACATCAAACACGCCTGAGTCCGTTAGGGCGTCGTTCAGGTGCTGGACGGAAAAATCCGCCTTCGTCTGGAACGTGTTGCCATGTCCGAAATCGAAGGTCCCGATTTCGGTCCCCGTCGAGATCCCGCCGTTGTCGAAAAACCCGGTATTCACAATCACGATGTTCGCGTGCCGCACTTTGTTCCCGATGACAAAGTCGCCGGTCGCGTACCAGTTGTCGGTAGCCCAGCCGTAAACCGTTCCGCCAAAGGGGATACAGTGATCCTCAGCAACGGCAGGGAACGCCATCGCGGTCACGAACAGAACCGTTGCCATCCAGCGCCAAAACTTATTCATGAGCTCCTCCTGAGGAATGAATTTCGTCTAACCTCAATGCTGATTTCTGCATAGTTGGGGAAGTGTTGCAGCCAATGACTGGGTCTTTCCGTCCCGTATCTATCCCTTATTTCTCAGTCCGAGCCAATGAACATTGGCTGAAATCTCGGTGAACACGAGCAATCGATGCAAATCACCACAGGCTCTCGAAGGTTTCCCGTGTGATTCGCTGCGGACTTATCGGGCTTCACCAGCAATGTTTCCGACGATGAAGTTATCTCTCCGCCACGATGGTCAGGCTCTGCGTCTGCTTGGCTGCTCGCAGAACTTCCTTCTCGATGTTGCCCTCTGGCACATGCACGTTTTCGTTCCCTTCCAACCACGCTTGTGTCAGAAACCGGTGGCGGCCGATGCACTTGAACACAAGAGAGGGGGTTCTCCGGTTGAGCAGTTCGTCATACCCAGGCGTTACGATAGTGGTCACGGACTTGCG
>Ga0335084_10004637_pt1 | contig 13545 bp, 14 predicted proteins | sample Lox_Sample_44_FD_206721 | JGI IMG/M metagenome (GOLD analysis project Ga0335084, IMG submission 206721) | Soil microbial communities from Loxahatchee National Wildlife Refuge, Florida, United States - Lox_Sample_4.4 | ecosystem: Environmental > Terrestrial > Soil > Wetlands | place: USA... | reverse complement strand
GGCCGATCGGAATGTGCTCCAGACTCCCGGAGTGCCGGTGATCCGTATTTCCCATCCGGACAACACCAATCACTACGGCGGCCGCGTGGCATTCGGGCCGGACGGGATGCTCTACCTCTCGACCGGCGACGGCGGGGGAGGGGACAACCAGTACGGCCATGCCCAGGATGCGACCTCGCATCTCGGCAAGCTTCTGCGCATCGACGTCAGCACGCTGCCCTACACGATCCCTCCGACCAACCCCGTTTTCCCGGGCGCGGCTCGAAGCGAAAACTGGGCGATCGGCCTGCGCAACCCGTTCCGCTACACGTTCGACGGCGCGCAACTCTATATCGCGGATGTCGGCCAGAGCATGCGCGAGGAGATCGACGTGGCGAGCGCAAGCGCCGCGGGCCTCAACTACGGCTGGAGCATCATGGAGGGCACTGTGTGCCGCGCCATCGGCGGCCCGTGCACGACGCCCGGGCTCACCGCGCCGGTGTACGACTACGATCACAGTCACGCAGAGTGCGCCATCATCGGCGGCTACGTCTACCGCGGGTCGGCGATGCCCGCTCTGCGGGGGACCTACTTCTTTTCCGACCTGTGTCTTGGATTCGTGCGCGGGCTCACGATGCAGAACGGCATCGCCACCGTCGTCCAGGCGCCAAATGCGAACGCGGGGGCCGGCGTTACTCAATCATTCGGTCAGGACGGCGCCGGCGAGCTCTACATGCTGACCGGTGACGGTCGGGTACTGAAGATCGTGCAGCCCTGAGCGGGCTACTGCCCCGGCTCGCCCCGCTTGAAGGTGCCGACCACCCCGCGCCAGATGTCCATGGTGGTCGCTCGCTTGTCTTCGGCGGGCGCGCCCGCATGCGCCGCCCTGGATTCGAGGATTCCGATCTCGGCGCAGGCGTTGAGGAAGTCCGCGACGTCGCCGGCGGCCACCTCGCACGCTTGCGCCAGCTTTTCGGGGAGCATGCCGTCGGTGGTGAGCATCGCCGCCATCTTGAGGTGGGCCTGCCTGTAAGGCAGCGCGGCGAAGTCCGGCCAGCGGGCAAGGCGCACGGCCTCGCGTTCATTCCAGCCGCCGAGCGACTCGCCGGCGCCGGTGACCAGGCCCGTCAGCCACAGCAGCTCCTCGAGCGGGCGCGGCAGGATTCCCCAGCGCGCGAGACGCGAGGGAAGCTTGTCGGCGCTCGCGACCGGCACGACTTTCCCCTCGAGGCGCCGCCGGCTGCGCAGGAGCGCGATCAGCTCGTCGGTGGTCCGCGACGAGTAGAAGAGCTTCCCGACCGGATCGATTACCAGGACCGAGCCGTTGGCGAGCACTAGGTCCGCGGGGTGCGATTGCTGACAGGCCCTGCGCACCAGAGCGGCGAACGTCGCCTTGCCGCGCCCGGGGGCGTCACGCGCGGGGTCGGACAGCTGCAGCTTGCCGGCGACAGCGGACAGGACCTCGGTCACGCTGTGGGCGCCCCCGGTCTTGATCGGCTTGAGCAGGGTCCATTCCGCGCCGAGCACCTGGTCCCGGCTGAGCGCGATGCGCGGAATCCCCCCGAAATGCACGTTCTCCCACACCTGACGCCCTTCCGGGCCGTCCATATCCACCAGGACCGCGTCCGGGAAGTCGCCCAGGCGCGCGGCAAGGCACCACTGCGGCTCGAGATACGACTTGAGCAGCGCGAGCAGCGAGCGCAGATAGCGCTCCTCGTCGGCACCGACGCTGGCGAGCGACAGCACGAGCGGGCGCGGCTGGTCGTTGGAATCCACCTGCCCTCGGTCGTTCAGGTGCGGACCGGGCTGCCGCGCACGACCGGGAACCCGGCCATGGCCCAGGCGTTGGTTCCGCCGTCGACGTGTATCACGCGGGTGAAGCCGGCCGAGCGCAGCGCGGAGGCCGCGAGCTGGCTGCGCGTCCCGGTCTGGCACACGCAGTACACCGTGGCGTCCGCGCCGAGGCGCGCGAGTAGCGCGGCCGGATCGAGACGGTCGAGCGGAACGTTTACCGCTCCGCCGATCCTGACGGCTTCGAACTCGGCCGGCGTGCGCACGTCGAGGAGATGTATTCCCGGGGTGCGCAGCGCCTCGGCGAGCTGCTGCGCCGAAACGTTCTGCAGGGCGACCCGGTCTTCGAGCTCGGCCCACTGCTCGGAAGCGCGTCCGACCGCGGGCTGGTCGGCGCCCGCCCCGAGGTTGGAAGGCACGGCTTCGTGAATGCGCGCGGGCAGCGGTAGCTTGAGGTTCTTCATGATGGAGAGGAACTCGTCGCGGGTCTTTCCGGCGACGCGCGCGTTCAGGCGTTTTTCCTCGCCGATGCTGCTTACCCTGCGGCCCTTGTAGTCGTGACCCGGGTAGACGAGAACCTGCTCATCGAGCCGGAAGAGCTTCTCGGTGATGCTGTGCCACAGGGCCTCGGCGCTGCCGTTCTGGAAATCGGTGCGCCCGCAACCGCCGATCAGCAGGGTGTCGCCGGTAAACACGCGGTCGCGCCACAGGTACGACACGCTTCCCGGCGTGTGCCCGGGCGTGGCGATGGTGAGGATCTCCTCCTTGCCGAAGAGAATCACGTCGCCGTCCTGCAGCAGGCGGTCGTAGCCCTGCGCATTGCAGTCGCGACACACCGCCGTCCGCGCGCCGGTCGCCTGCTTCAGGGCCTGCGCCGCGGTCACGTGGTCGGCGTGCACGTGCGTTTCCAGCGTGTACGTGAGTGTGAGGCCGTGCTCGCGCAGCAGGCGCACGTCGCGCTCCGCCTGCTCGGCGACCGGGTCGATGATGACCGCCTCGTGGCTGGTGTCGTCCGCGATCAGGTACGTAAGCGTGGACGATGCCGGATCGAAAAGCTGCCTGAAGAACATTGCATCTCCCCCTCCCGATCTCCTCCAGCTCAGACCGAGGAGCGGGAGAGCTCCGCGGCGACGCTTTCGATCCCGGCCTCGTCGAGCCGTTCGAGGGAAAGCTGCCGGCCGCTATCATAATGCAAATAGTTTCGCGTGGTCGCGCGCAAGTAAGAAGGGTCGTAGTGAGTGTGCAACAGGTCCGCGACCAGGTCCGGCCACGCGCCCGAGTCGATCTGCGACAGCCAGCGGTCGACCACCGCATGGCCATAGTGGGTGGTCAGGCGTTTCAGCTTCTCCTTGAGCCGCGCGGGCTCCGTAAGGAAGTGCCTGTATTCCCCGATGAGAAAGCGCACCCGCTCCGCGGCGGGAACCTCCAGGCGCACGCACTCGCCCTCGCGCATGCGCTCGAGGAGCCTTCCGGGCACCTGCAGCTGGCCGATCTTCTTGCTCTCGGCCTCGACATGGACGGGCCGGCCGGAATCGAAGCCTTTGAGCGCCTTCCACACCAGGCTGTCGAACATCTTCTGCGAAGGCTGCGGCTCGTCGGGCAGCTCCCCGAGCAGCGAACCGCGATGGCGGGCGAGCCGCTCCAGGTCGAGCACCTGCGCGCCCTTCGCCGCCAGCGCTTCCAGCAGCCGGCTCTTGCCGGTCCCGGTGGCGCCGCACAGCACCCGGAAGCGGAATTGTCCCGGAAGCCGGTCGAGCTGCGCCAGGACCTCGCGCCGGTACGCCCGGTAGCCGCCCTCCAGCGTCGCCGCCTCCCAGCCCACCTCGCGCAGCACGTGCGCCATCGAGGCCGAGCGCTGGCCGCCGCGCCAGCAGTAGACGAGCGGGCGCCAGCTGCGCTCGCGCCCGCGGAAATGCTGGTCGATATGCCGGCCGATGTTCTTGGATACGAGGGCGGCGCCGATTTTCTTCGCGTCGAACGGCGAGACCCGTTTGTAGAGCGTGCCGACCTCGGCCCGCTCCGCGTCGTCGAGCACCGGGCAGTTCACCGCGTCGGGCACGTGATCGAGGGAAAATTCCGAGGGCGAGCGCACGTCGATGACCTCGTCAAAGGTATCGAGCTGTGCTACCGTGACGGCGTTCGCGCGTTTCATTCCGCCCTCGATTTTATTCCATGAACGCTCCGGCCGACTTGATCCGCCTCACGCAGTTCTCCCACGGCGGCGGCTGCGGCTGCAAGATCGCTCCCGCGGTCCTCTCGGAGATCCTCGCCAAGACGCCGGTGCGCGGGCTGCCGCAGGACCTGCTCGTCGGGATCGAATCGAGCGACGACGCCGCGGTGTATCGCCTGAACGACGAGCAGGCGATCGTGGCGACCACCGATTTCTTCACCCCCATCGTCGACGATCCCCGCGATTTCGGCCGCATCGCCGCGACCAACGCGCTATCGGATGTCTACGCGATGGGGGGCAAGCCGATCTTCGCGCTCGCCATCGTCGGCATGCCGCTCGACAAGATGCCCGTCGAAGTCATCCAGCGGATCATCGCGGGCGGCGAGTCGGTGTGCGCGCAGGCGGGCATCCCGGTCGCCGGCGGGCATTCGATCGACACGCTCGAGCCGATCTACGGCCTGGTGGCGATCGGGCTGGTGCACCCGAAGAAGGTGAAGCGCAACGACCGGGCGCGCGCGGGCGACGTGCTCATCCTCGGCAAGCCGCTCGGCGTAGGGATCCTTTCGGCCGCGCTGAAGAAGGGCAAGCTATCCGCCGAAGGCTACCGGCAGATGGTCGAAGTCACGACCCAGCTCAACACGCCGGGGACCGCACTGGCGGAGATGGAAGACGTGCACGCGCTCACCGACGTCACCGGCTTCGGACTCGCGGGACACCTGCTCGAGATCTGCCGCGGATCGAAGCTCGGCGCCGGGGTGCGCTTCGACGACCTGCCGGTGATTCCCGAGGCGCTCGAATGGGTGAAAGAAGGCACCGCGACCGGCGCATCGGACCGCAACTGGAAGGGCTACGGGCACGAAGTGCGGATGCCCGCGGATTCGCCGGAGTGGAAGCGGAAGCTCCTCGGCGACCCGCAGACGAGCGGGGGCTTGCTGGTCGCGTGTGCGCCCGCGGCGGAAGATCGCGTGCTCGAGGAATTTCGGCGCCAGGGCTTCTCCGCCGCCCGCCGCATCGGCGCAATGCGCGCGGGCGCAGCCGTGGTGACGGTCAGTTAGGCGGCACCACCACCATCGCCGCGAGCTTCTTCCACACGTTCTCCAGCAGTATCGGCTGCGCCACCGCGGTCGGATGGATGTTGTCCGCCTGGAACTGCTCGCGCTGGTCGAGACCTTCCAGGAGGAAGGGCACGAAGGCGACGCGCTCCTCGCGCGCGACTTCCCCGAAGGCGGCGCGGAACTGGTTGACGTAGGGCACGCCGTAGTTCGGCGGCAGGCGCAGCCCCACCAGCAGCACGCGCGCTCCCTCGCGCTTCGACGCCTGGACGACCTTGGCGAGGTTCGCCTTCATCTGCGCCACCGGCAGTCCGCGCAGCCCGTCGTTGCCGCCCAGCTCGACGATGACGATGGCGGGCTTGCTGGAAGCGAGCGCCGTGCCGATGCGCGCCGCGCCGCCGGCCGAGGTCTCGCCGCTGATGCTCGCGTTCACCACGGTATAATTCGACTTGCGCTGCTTCAGGCGCTCGCCGAGCAAGGCCACCCAGCCCGCGCTTTGCGGTATCCCGTAGGCCGCGGAGAGGCTGTCCCCGTAGACCAGGATCGTCGGTGCCGCGCTCGTCGCAGATGACGCGCCGCCGCTCAGGGCGAGCAGGACTGCAAACAGTATCGATCTCATGCCTGATTCCTCTCAAGCCATCGTCGAGGCGACCGGACTCTCGAAAACGGTTTCGCTCGCCAACGGCACCCCCGAGCTGGCTATTCTGAAGGACATTTCGCTCGAGGTCATGCCGGGCGAGGCGGTCGCCATCGTCGGCGCCTCGGGCTCCGGCAAGTCGACGCTTCTCGGCTTGCTCGCCGGGCTCGACACGCCGAGCTCGGGCGCGGTGCGCCTGGACGGAACGGATCTTTTCGCCCTGGACGAGGACGGCCGGGCAGCCCTGCGCTCGCGGCTCCTGGGCTTCGTGTTCCAGTCGTTTCAGCTGCTTCCCGCGCTGAATGCGCTGGAGAACGTGATGCTGCCGCTCGAGCTGGCGGGCGATGCGCGCGCGCCCGGTCTCGCGCGCGAGATGCTCGCGCGCGTGGGGCTCGCCGAGCGCCTGCATCACTATCCGAAGACGCTGTCGGGGGGCGAGCAGCAGCGCGTGGCGCTCGCCCGCGCCTTCGTCACCCGGCCGAAGCTGCTCCTCGCCGACGAGCCCACCGGCAACCTCGACGCCGCGACCGGCGCCGGCGTGATCGACCTGATGTTCGAGCTGAACGCGGAAGGCGGAACCACGCTGCTGCTCGTCACCCATGACGAGGCGATCGCCGGCCGCTGCGCGAGGAGGATCCGCCTGGTCGCCGGCCGCATCGACGGCGAGGCCCGGGGCTGATGGCGCGCCTCGCTTTCAGAATGCTGCTTCGCGACTGGCGCGCGGGCGAGTTGCGCGTGCTCGCGCTGGCGCTGCTGCTCGCCGCCGGGAGCGTGTCGAGCGTGGCCTTCTTCGCCGACCGGATACGCCAGGCGCTCACCCGCGAAGCCCACCAGGTGCTCGGAGCGGACGTGCTGCTCTCCGCCGACCACCCCTGGAGCGCGGAATTTCGCGAGGCGATGGCGAGGCTGGGCCTGAGGCAGGCCGAGAGCGTGAGCTTCGTCAGCATGGCGCGGGCCGGCGACGAGGCGCAGCTCGCCGCGGTCAAGGCGGTGTCGCAGGGCTATCCCCTGCGCGGGAAACTGCGCACCGCCCCCGGGCTCAATGCCGCGGATGGCGACGCGGACGGCGTTCCCCCCGGCGGCAGCGTCTGGCTGGACGAGCGCATGATGGCGGCGCTCAAGCTCAAGGGCGGCGACGCGATCGAGCTCGGCCGGGCGCGCCTTCGCGTCGCCGCGGTGCTGACGCTCGAGCCGGATCGCGGCGTGTCCTTCATGAACTTCGCGCCGAGAATCATGATGCGCGTCGAGGACCTTCCCGCCACCGGCCTGATACAGCCGCAAAGCCGCATCAGCTATCAGCTGCTCGCGGCGGGCGAGCGCGAGGCGGTCGGCCGGTTCGAGCAGTGGGCGAGGGCGCGGCTCGGCCGGGGCGAGCGCATAGACAGCCTGGAGAACGCGCGGCCCGAAGTGCGCGCCGGCCTGGACCGGGCGCAGAGCTTTCTCGGACTGGCTGCGATGCTGTCGGTGGTCCTCTCCGCAGTGGCCGTCGCGCTGGGCGCCCGGCGCTATACCGAGCGGCATCTGGACGGCTACGCGGTGATGCGCTGCATGGGCGCGGGACAGTCGAGACTCTTCGCCCTGTTCGCCTGGGAGTTCCTCTTTCTCGCGCTGCTGGCATCGCTCGCGGGATGCGCGCTGGGATTCCTGGTTCAGAACGTGGTCGCATGGTGGCTCGCTTCCCTGGTGCCCGGGACGCTGCCGCAGCCCGGCCCCGCTCCGCTGCTGCAGGGCGCCGCCGCCGGGCTGGTGCTGCTGCTGGGCTTCGCGCTGCCGCCGCTGCTGCAGCTCAAGGATGTTCCGGCGCTGAGAGTGATGCGGCGGGACCTCGGGGAGGTGCATCGCAGCGCGGTCGCTGTATACATAGCGGGGCTCGCTGCGGCCTTCCTGCTCCTCCGCTGGCAGGCCGGGGAACTGAAGCTCGCCGCGTACGTGTTCGCCGGTTTCCTCGGCGCCTTCGTGGTCTTCGCGGCGATCGCCTACGCGGCCCTGCGCCTCGCCGGCAGGCTGGGTCGCGCGGGCAGCGTCTCCTGGCGCTACGGGCTCGCCAGCCTGATGCGACGCCCGCGCGGCAACGCCGTGCAGATCGTGGCGATCGCCGTGGGCCTGACCGCGGTGCTGCTTCTCACCCTCATCCGGGCCGATCTGCTGGACGCCTGGCGGAGGCGGCTGCCGCCCGACGCGCCCGACCGTTTCCTGGTCAACATCCAGCCCGAGCAGCGCGGAGCGCTCGCGGAGTTCTTCCGCCGCAACGGCGTAGCGGAGCCGCAGGCCTTTCCCATGGTGCGCGCGCGCCTGGTGTCGGTGAACGGCAAGCCGGTGAGCGCCGAGGATTTCTCGGATGAGCGCGCGAAGCGCCAGATCGAGCGCGAGTTCAACCTCACCTACCTGTCGGCGCTGCCGCCCGACAACCGCGTGACCGAGGGCGCGTGGTTCGGCGCGCGGGACATGGCGGGCGGCGCCCTGTCGGTCGAGCACTCGATCGCCGAACGCTTGGGGATCCGCGTCGGGGACAGGCTCGAGTTCCTGTCCGCGGGCCGCGGCTTCTCGGCGCCCGTTACGAGCGTGCGCAAGCTCGACTGGGATTCGATGCGCCCGAATTTCTTCTTCATCGCCACGCCGGGGCTGCTCCAGGATCTTCCGGCGAGCTACGTGGCGAGTTTCCACGCTCCCGCAGGCGACCAGCGGCTGACTCTGCGCCTGTCGCAGGCCTTTCCCAACCTCACCGTGATCGACGTCGGCCTGGTCCTGCGGCAGGTCCAGGCGGTGATGAACCAGCTGATCGGCGCGGTGCAGCTCGTGTTCCTGTTCGCGCTCGCCGCCGGCGTCCTGGTGCTGTACGCGGCGCTGCTCGCCACGCAGGACGAGCGCACGCACGAGGCGGCGGTGATGCGCGCCCTCGGAGCGAGACGCGCGCAGGTGCTCTCGGCGCAGCGCGCCGAGTTCGCCGTGCTCGGGGTCATCGCCGGGGCGCTGGGCGCGCTCGGCGCGAGCGCCATCGGCTGGGTCCTCGCGACGCGGATCTTCGAGCTCGACTTCGTCTGGAACGCGTGGATCTGGCTGGCTGGCCCGGCGCTGGGCCTGGCCTGCGTCGTCGTGAACGCCTGGGCCGGCGCGCGCGCCGCGCTCGGCCGCCCGCCGATGGCGGCATTGCGCGAAGTCGTCTGAATCGCGTGACGGACGCGACACGCGCGCCCTACGAGCTGCTCGGCGGCGATGCCGTGGTGCGCGCCCTGGTCACCCGCTTCTACGACCTGATGGACTCCGACCCCGCCTACGCGGGAATCAGGAAGCTGCACAAGCCGGACCTCTCCCAGGCTCGCGAGAAGCTCTACCTGTTCCTCTCGGGCTGGCTGGGCGGGCCGCAGCTGTATGCGGAGCGCTTCGGCCATCCGATGTTGCGCGCCCGGCACCTGCCGTTCGCGATCGGCGCGGCCGAGCGTGACCTGTGGCTTGCGTGCATGTCGCAGGCGATGAGCGAGATCGGGATCGACGAGAGCCTGCGGCAGTGGCTTCACGACGCGTTCTTCAAGACCGCCGACTGGATGCGGAACCGCGAAGGCTGACGGGCGTTACAATCACGCATGGCCGAGATCACGCTTGCCGCCCTCGTCGTCGCGCTGATCGTCCTCTTCCGGGTGCTGCGCCGCCTGGTCATGCTCGAGCGCGACTTTCGCGATCCCTCCGCCGTGCTCGGCCCGGTGCTGGAGCAGAAGCACCGCGAGATGCTGAAGGACCTGCACGAGGGACTGACGCAGCAGGGCGACCGGCTCGGCCGGAACCTCGCCGATTCGAGCGAGCGGCTCTCCGCCAAGATCGATCAGCGGCTCGACCAGATCGCGGGCAAGGTCGACGAGCGCCTGGAGGAGGGCTTCAAGAAGACCAACGACACCTTCGTCAGCGTGATGCAGCGTCTGGCCACCATCGACGAGGCGCAGAAGAAGATCGAGAGCCTCACCGGAAGCGTGGTGAGCCTGCAGGAGCTGCTCGGAGACAAGCGCTCGCGCGGCGCCTTCGGCGAGGTGCAGCTCGAGGCGCTGGTGAGAAACGTCCTGCCGGGCGCCGCGTTCGAGATGCAGTACACGCTCGGCAACGGAATGCGGGTCGACTGCGTACTTCGCCTGCCGCCCCCGACCGGCATGGTGCCCGTGGACTCGAAGTTTCCGCTGGAGAACTACCACCGCATGTTCGACCGCGAGGCCGACCAGGCCGAGCGCTCGCTCGCGCAGAAACAGTTCAAGGCCGACCTCAGGAAGCACGTCGACGACATCGCGAGGAAGTACATCGTCGCCGGCGAGACCTCCGACGGCGCGGTGATGTTCATTCCCGCGGAGGCGGTTTTCGCCGAGATCCACGCCTACCACCCGGAGGTGGTCGAGTACGCGACCGGCAAGCGCGTCTGGATCGTCTCGCCGACCACGCTGATGGCGGTGCTGAACACCGCGCGCGCGGTGCTCAAGGACGTGGAGACGCGGCGGCACATCCACATCATCAAGGAGGAGCTCGGCAAGCTCGGGGTGGATTTCCAGCGCTTCGACGAGCGCATGAAGAAGCTCGCCGACCATATCCGCCAGGCGCACCAGGACGCCGAGGACGTGCAGGTCTCCAGCCGCAAGATCTCCCAGCGCTTCCAGCAGATCGAGGCGGCCGAGATCGAGGAGAAACCGTCGGCGAACGTCGTGCGCCTCGAGTCCGACAGGAAGTGAGGCCGGCCATGAGCGCGACCGAGGCAGAGGCGAGATGCAAAGCGTTGCTCGAGGTGATGCGCAACCGGCTGACAACGCGCCAGTTCGACCCGGGACAGGTCGTGCCGCGCGAGCACTACGATCTCATTCTGGAGGCCGCGCGCCACGCCCCCTCGGGCGCGAACGCCCAGCCCTGGCACTACATCGTGGTGACCCAGGCGGAGACGAAGAAGAAGATCGCCGACTACTTCGTCGAGGAGCAGCGCCGCCGCGCCAAGTTGAAGATGAAGTTCCCGACACCCAACTACCGGGGGCTGGAGACCGCGCCCGGCATGATCGTGGTCGTGGCGGACTTCCGGTTCACTCGGGCGTTTCCGGTCCTGATGGACGGAAGCGACCTCGACCGCCAGTATCACGAGAACGCGGAGCGCATCCTGCTGCAGAGCGTCGCGGCTTCGACCATGTCGGCCCACCTCGCTGCCGCCGCCCTGGGCTACAACGTCTGGTGGGTGACGGCGATCGGCCAGGAGAGCGCGCAGGCGGCCATGCGCCCGCTGCTCGGCGTGCCCGAGGAGCTTTCGATCATCGACATCTTCTGCTTCGGCCCCGCGGCGAAGCCGCCCTACAAGCGCTGGAAGAAGAAGCTCGACGAGATCGTGAGCTGGGACCGGTTCGACATGAAGCACTTCATGACGCTCGACCAGATCGACGCATGGGTCAAGGAGACGCGGCACAAGGTGATGTACCGCGACGAATCGAAGATCGACTAGGAAGGGAGCGCCTTGCCTTCGTTGCGCAACGATGCCAGCACTTGGGGACTGGTCGCGCGGCTGTTCCACTGGCTGAGCGCGCTCGCGATCTTGTTCCTGGTGGGCTACGGGTTCTGGATGACGCACCTCGCCGAGCGCGCCGGCCGGCTTGCGCATTACCAGCTGCATAGCCTGGTCGGCTGGTACGTGCTGCTGTTCCTCGCCCTGAGGCTGGTGTGGCGCGCCGGCAACCCGGTTCCGGACCTGCCGGCAGATCTTCCGGGTTGGGAGCGGGCCACGGCGCGTGCCGCCCACTGGGCGCTGTATGCTCTGCTGCTCGCCGTATCGATTTCCGGATGGATGGTGGCGGATACCTTCCGGCAGCCGTTCGAAGGGACGCTTTTCGGCGTGATCCGCTTGCCCCATCTGCTGACATCACGCGAATACCGGGGCGTAGTCGAAGAGACGCACATGGTCCTGTCCTACGTATTGTTCGCGCTGGTGATCGTGCACGCGGCGAGCGCATTGCGCCATCATTTCGGCAGGAGAAACCGGGTCCTACTGCGGATGTGGCGCGGCAGCTGACGTGATCTTGGAACGGCCAAAGGGCCGCGGCACGCGGCCCTTTCAATTTCGCCCATGACGCCGCGGCGCGAACCAGGCTCGGCGCTGCGCGAAGGTGCGCTCGCCTCGGCTCCTCTCCTCGTCGGCATCGTCCCCTGGGGTGTGGTGGCGGGCGTGGCGATGGTGAGCGCGGGCCTGACCCAGGCCCAGGCCGTGGCGATGAGCGTCCTCGTGTTCGCGGGCTCGGCGCAGCTCGCGGTGCTGCCGCTTCTGATCGTCAAGGCGCCGCTGTGGGTGATGTTCGCGACCGCCCTGGTGGTGAATCTGCGCTACGTCATCTACAGCGCGGTGCTGGCGCCGCACTTCGAGCACCTGTCGCGGCCGTGGCGCGCGCTGCTCTCCTATATCACCGTCGACGGCATTTTCGCGCTGTTCGTCGGGAAGTACGCGCCGGAGGAGGCCCGGCCGCACAAGCACTGGTTCTTCCTGGGCGGGTCGCTGCTGATGTGGGCCGGCTGGCAGATCGCCTCGTGGGTCGGCATCTTCGCCGGAGCGCTGATCCCGCATGCGTGGTCGCTCGAGTTCGCCGCCACCCTCGCGCTGATCGCGGTGCTGGTGCCGTTGCTCTTCGACCGCGCCGTAGTGTGTGGAGCGCTCGCGGCCGGCGCGGTGGCGCTCGCCGCGGCGAAATGGCCGCTCAACACCGGACTGCTCGCGGCGATCGCCGCGGGAGTCGTGGTCGGACTGGTGGTCGACCGCCTGGGCGCGGCAAGGGCGGCGAGGGGATAGCGTGCTCGGCGAAATCTGGTTCGGCTGGTTGCTGATCGCGGGGATGGCCGTCGTCGCCTTCTTCACCCGGGCCGTGTTCGTCCTGCCCGGGAGCCACCTGCGGCTGCCGGCGACGGCCGAGCGCGTGCTGCGCTACGCGCCCGCCGCCGCGCTCATGGCGATCGTCGTGCCCGACCTTGCGATGACGCAGGGCGCCCTGTCGATCTCGATCGAGAATCCCAGGCTGGTCGCGGGCCTGGTCGCCTTCGCCCTCGCCGCGGGCACGCGCAGCATCCTCGCGACCATCGCCGGCGGGATGGCGGTGCTGCTGCTGGTTCGCTAGGCGGAAAAGAAAAAGCCCCGCGTTTGCGGGGCTTTTTTTGGCGGGTGAGCCGCGCGAGCTGATTGCTATCTGCCGAAAAAGGCGGTGAAGCTTGCCTTCCCCAGCAAGTGTGCACCGATCCCCTTGTTCAGCGCGAATCCATGCAATCCTGCCGTGCCCGTTGGCGGAATGCCGGCGGCTGCTTCCAAATCGGGTATGTCCAATGCGAACAAGGTGAAGATGTAACGATGCGGCCTGTCTCCCACCGGCGGGCATGGCCCGCCATAGTTGCCATTGACACCCGTGGCACCTGTGTCCATGAAGTCGGTGTTCCCACCGTGAGAGCCTGGCGGGAGGGTGGCAGGGGAATTGCCCGCTCCCTGCGGCAAACTCGTTACGTACGAAGGAATGTTGTAGACGGCCCAGTGCCAGAAACCGCTACCCGTGGGGGCATCGGGATCGTAGACCTGCAATGAGAACGACTGCGTTCCGGGCGGGGCATTTTTCCATTGCAGCGCAGGGGAGACATTCTCCCCCGTGCAACCGAATCCATTCAGTATGAACTTGGTTGCAAAGAAGCTGCGGCTCGGTACGTCCGGGCTCGACAGCGTAAAGGCGTGACGGCCTTTGGAACCTTCATGTTCTGCATTGCCATCGTTTTCGCCAGCTACACTCCAGCCGACGAGTGATGCCGCCAGAACGGCGAATGTTGCCGATAAGGCTGCTGTTTTGTATTTCATGATCTGTGGTCTCCCTTTGAGAAAATCTGACGCTTGATAAGCCTGGTTACAGGCAACGGAGCTGCGAGATTCTCCTTCATGTTCCCCTCCT
>Ga0335084_10004635_pt1 | contig 13550 bp, 9 predicted proteins | sample Lox_Sample_44_FD_206721 | JGI IMG/M metagenome (GOLD analysis project Ga0335084, IMG submission 206721) | Soil microbial communities from Loxahatchee National Wildlife Refuge, Florida, United States - Lox_Sample_4.4 | ecosystem: Environmental > Terrestrial > Soil > Wetlands | place: USA: Florida... | reverse complement strand
CGCGCGGGACGAGGGTCACAAGGGGAACCACCCTCGAAGGACTGGAAGACAGTCCGTGGTGCATCCAAGTCCCCTTCCGTGACGAAGACGGGCAAGTGCGATCTATGCGAGAGATCGACGCCTACGTCGCGGCAGCAGTCGCAGAATTGGCCGGCCGGGGCCGCGGAACGTTGGTTCATCTGATGGACCACTCGAAACTAGGGTCACGTGGGCCGAGCCTAAAATGCGTGCGAACCCTCAAGGAAAGATGGGGTGACCTCGTCGAGATCATCGTGGACGCATGTCAGGGCCGGCTTAGTCGGGAGCGCGTCTCGGGGTACCTTGAGGCAGGCTTCTGGGTCGTTGTAACCGGCTCGAAGTTTTTTGCTGGACCGGCCTTCAGCGGCGCGCTCCTCGTTCCTGGATCGGTCTCCAATCGTTTGGCGAGGATCACGACTTCATCGCCGCGAGGGCTGCGATCCTATGCCTGGGCCGGGCACTGGCCCGTGCGATGGAAAGGATTGCGCGACGGACTGAGCGGCGTCGTAAATGTCGGCGCGCATCTCAGATGGGCAGCTGCGATAGAAGAGATGCGCAGGTACTTCGCCGTGCCCGTCGAATTTCGGAAGACAGTGCTGCAGACCTTTGCGTCCGGCGTTCCGGAACTCCTTGCGGACTATGACGTGCTGGAGCCCTTGCCCGAATGTCGGCAACCGCATTCGGACTGGGTCGATGATGGGGAGATGGCCATTCAAACTATCTTCGCATTCTTCGTGCGCAAGGGAGATAGGCTCGCGAATCCCGACGAATGTCGAGAGATCTATGCATCCCTGAACCGGAACTTGGTGTCGGCGACGAACTCGCACAACCCGGGCCCGGCGTGTCACATCGGCCAGCCGGTCGCCATCCGCACTGCGTCGGCTTATGGCGGTTTGTCGGATCCTGCGGGGGCGTTGCGGATCGCCGCCGACGCCCGGTTCGTCTATGAGGCATGGTGTCCGGCAGAGGCCGCGTCCGTGTCAAGGTTGCAGGGTCAGATGCAGCGCGTCGCGACGGCCCTGAAGAGGATTGCGCTGATCGCGAACGAAGAATTACAAGGGGTTGGGTTATGAGCCAATTGGTGCTTTGGCGCCCGTGACAAATCTGAAGGAGAAATTGACTGCGACCGCTTTCGCGCTCACCGCGAGCGCGTTTAAAAGGCGCAGACGCATGGTCTCCCATCAGGCACTGGGGCCACATTAAGGAAAAACCAAGCTGAAGAATGTCTGAAGGAACTACGGATCGAATTGCGTTTGCGTCGGTGGCCACCTGTTGCTTGCGAGGAGTGCGCGATGACATTTGAGACTCTTGGTTCGACACCCGATCTGCCTTCTCAGATTGAGGTCAACAGCGGTCCCGAGCGATACGGGACGCCGTTCCTTGCATTGCTTGCCAAGGTCGCCGCTCGCATAGGCGCTCAGGTACTCGTGGAGCCGACATTTCGCATTGCCGGAAGGATCACTTTCAAGAATGCGAATGTGGTGTACTTCCGCAAGAAATTTTTCGACATCAATCCTTTGGGTTCACTTGAGGTCGGCCGTGACAAGCATGTGACGAATTTCTTCCTGGCCGAGTATGGCTTCAAGGTCCCCGAGGAGGTAGCGTTCGTCTCCGGCCAGCGACGCGGGAAGGATGATGCCAGGCCGCGGCTAGAGGATGCAATCGCTTTTGCCCGATCAATTGGCTATCCTGTCGTCGTGAAGCCGAACCTATTCACCAGAGGCATTTTGGTTACGAAAGTGTTCAACGACGAGGAGCTCACCGAGGCGGCCGAGCGTATTTTTGTCAAAGACGATATTGCCCTCGTCCAGCGATACTATCCACTGCGAGATTACCGGCTGGTTGTGCTCGACGATCGCGTCGTCAGCGGGTATCGCCGCATTCCGTTCACGGTTGTCGGTGACGGTCGCACGACTATCAGGCAGCTGATTGAAGCCAAGCAGGCGGCAGCTCTTCGCGACAAGCAGGAAATTGACCTTGACGTCGATGACTTTCGAATCAAGGCGAATGCCGCGCGCGCCGGATTCGAGCTGGACTCAGTGTTGCCGCGCGACCAGCGCGTACAGCTCCTTGACAATGCGAATACATCCAATGGTGGATCTGGGATCGACATGACCGGGAAGATTGCGCCCGAGTTCGAAAAGATCGCGGTTGAAGTCACGCGCAGGATGAACTTAAGGCTGTGCGGCGTCGATCTGATGACGGAGGACGTCTCCACATATAGTGACAACCACATCATACTCGAGATCAACGGTGCGCCAGGTTACGTCAACGCTGGAGAAGTCAAGGAGGAGATCCTTGAAGAGCTGTATTTGGAGGTGCTGACGACATTGGAGAGGGCCGGCACGAAGGATACCAGCGCGAGCCATCCAAGGGCGCTCGTCTAGTCACTTGTCACTCGGGGCGACAGATCGCGTCGTCCGACCCGAGTGGGCTAGCTGGCGCGACGCCGATTCGACAATAACAGCACTCTCTAGGTGCGCTTCGGAGGTGAGATTGCGGGCATGGTGAGTTATCCTCTGGTGCTGGTCGGGGCAGGTCCGGCCAACCTTGCGCTCCTTGTCTACCTTGGCGAGGCGCTAAGCCTTCGGCTTGAAAAGCTGTGCGTGGTGCTCGAGGCAGAGGAGCGAGCGCATTGGCATCCCGGCCTATGTTCTACGGACACGACCTTGCAGATCTCGATGCTGAAGGATCTCGTCTCGCTTCGAGACCCAACCAGCTACTTCACGTTTATCAACTTCCTGAAGAGACGAGATTTACTCTCGCAATACACGCACCTCGATACGTTTCAACCATCCCGAGAACTCTATAGCCAATATCTTGGATGGGTGAGCGAACATTTCGGCTCTGTGATCCACTACGGGACGCGGGTAAAGAGCGTTAGCCGAAGCATTGTTGACGACGAGCGGTCATTTCGGGTAAGCGCGGAGTCAAACCGATTTGGGGAAGAAATATACGTTTGCCAGAACGTGGTTGTTGCAATCGGACGTGAGCCGTACCTACCGCCGGAGCTGCGAATAGATGATCCTCGGGTCTTTCATTCCGCCGAGTTTTTCTCACGCCTCAAACGCGACGATTATCCGGAGGATGGGACGTACGTCGTCGTCGGTGCGGGGCAGTCGGCTGGCGAAGCTGCGCGCTTTCTGCTCGCGCGTTCGCCGCGATCTCGCGTTCACGTAGTATCGAGTGGGTATCTGTTTCGGCAAGTTGACGACAATCCCTTCGTGAACGATTTGTACAGCAACGCGATGGCGAGAGATTTCTTCTCACTTAGTAGAGCAGAGAGGCAGCGGCGGCTCGGCGATCTGCGAAATACGAACTACGGGGTTGTCGATTGTGCTGTGCTGAAGGAACTCTATCGGATTGGTTTTGACCGTAAGGTCATGGGCTTGCCCGGTTTGTCGCTCCACTCCTACTCGAACGTAAAGAGCGTGGTCCCGATGGCGAACGGACTGCACGTTACAATTCGCGCGTTGGACGGCGAAGAATCGGCAACGATCGATAACGTCAATGCGGTCGTGGCCGCAACCGGATACGCGGACGGGCGTCTGAAATCCATACTCGAAGGTATTTCTGTGGCGGACGGCGCCACCGATACGGTTGAGACCGACGAGCACTTCGAGGTGAAGCTGTCGGAGGGAAAAGGGCTGTTTGTTGTCAATCATAGCCGCGCTGCACATGGCCCAACCGAAGGAACGATGACGGCTCTTGCCGAGCGTGCTCAACGCATCGGTGATCACCTTCAATTCAACATCCGCGGCCTCACAGAATTGAGGTCGACCAGGCGGGTGACGACCTGATCAGTGCGTAGAGGTTTGTCGGTCAACCAGTTAGCGTAAGTATTGCTTTGTGCTAGGCATACCACGTCAGATGTCATGGGCTGCAGCACTTTCAAATGGAGAAGCGGATGGCCGACGGGTTCGATCGGCGCGCGATCTTGACGACCGTCATTTCAGCCACTGTCGTCAACATCGTGGCAACGACCATGTACCTTCCAGCTATCCCGGCAATAGCGAAAGAGCTTGGCACCGACATCCGCTCGGTGCAGATGCTATTGACCGTGTACCTCATCACCTCTGCCGTCGGGCAGTTGGTCTTGGGGCCGCTCAGCGACGCAACGGGCAGGCGTCGTCTCTTGATCGGGGCGGGGCTTGTTTGCGCGGTATTGTCTATCGCGTGCGCTTCGGCATACTCAATCGTGGTCTTGATCGTTCTCAGACTCTTTCAAGGGGTGACAGGAAGCGCGTTCGTGGTGGTCACACGGGCGGTGGTCCGCGACATAAATGATCGAAGCAGTGGAACAGCACGAGATATGGCCGGGCTCCTCTTGATGATCGCCTTCGTCGCGCCAATCTCGCAGACTATAGGTGGAGTGCTGACGGACCACTTCTCCTGGCGGATAACTTTCGGGGTGCTTGCGGCTGTGTCGAGCCTCGCGTTCGCGCTAGCATGGTTGGCGTTCCCAGAGACGAATCTGACGAGCACAGGTGCGTTATCACTCCGGGGCTACGCGACCAGCTACGCGGAACTTTTGTCGTCCCGGGAATTCCTTGCGTATTCGGCCATCAACATTATCCTGTTCTCAACACTCTATTTTTTCTATAACGCGTTTCCAATCGTCTTGATCGAACGTTTCGATTTGAGCCCGACGGCATATGGCCCGATCGCACTGCTGTGCGCAGCGGGCATGTTCTTCGGCTCACTGTTTTCGAATCGTCTTGCTCCAAGCCACGGCTTGGACCGGTTGCTTATCGTTGGGATCTCGGTATCTGGCGTCGCCGGAGCCACGATGATCGCGACGGCGTGGTACGGCGAGTTGCGACTTGCCGTTGTCATCGGCGTCCCCTTCGTCTGGTTTCTCGGGTATGGCGTAAGCATGCCGAATGCGGTTGCCGGTACGATGAGCGTCAATCCGAAAATCGCGGGCGCAGCGGCAGCGCTGCTGGGTTTTCTGCAGATTGGCGCCGGTGCGATTGGCAGCGGAATCTCGGGACTTGTTGATGGCGCTCAGGGACTGTTCGTGGTCGTCGGCGGCCTGGCATTACTGAATGTCCTGGTTAGGTGGATCGCCTCCCGACTGATGCGACCTCCGCCAACTCGCGCCACTCCCCGGTGACCGCGTCGCCAGACTGTTATGGTGAAATCTTGAAATGCCGATAACTTGTGAGGTGCCTTGCCAAAATTTTTCGCGGTTGCGGCGCGCCATCAAGCCATCGGTGAGATCGACCAGCGGCATCGTTGTCACGCAGAATCGCCACGCCTCTCAGATCGGCGCCCGCGTCCTCAAAGAAGGAGGGCACGCTGTGGACGCAACAGTGGCTGCCGCCTTCGCGCTCGGCGTCCTCGAACCTTGGATGAGCGGTATCGGTGGTGTTGGCGGCGCCTTGGTATATGACGCTCGCTCCGGCAGGGTGACGGCAGTCGACTTTGGAGGTCAATCGCCGATCGCGTTGGATCCGGACGATTTCGAACTGATCGGGGAAGCGAACAGTCTTTCCGGTTGGCCGTCGGTTAAAAATGGCCGCAACGCCGTTGGGCCTCATGCCTTCGTCGTGCCCAGCGCGCCAGCGGGTCTGGACTGCTTGCATCGAATGTTTGGCTGCAAACGGTGGAGGGATCTTGTTTCGCCGTCGATCCGTCTTGCCGAGGACGGTATCACTGTTGATTGGTATACGACCCTAATCATCGCCACGGCGTTCGGCGACCTGATCAAGGATCCCGAGGCACGAGCCCGTTTCCTTCCTAGCGACGCGCCACCAGTGCCCGCGTTGGCGACAGCTGCAAAGGCAGTGGTGCGACTGCCGATGCCACGTCTCGCCAGGTCGCTGGAGACTTTGGCTGCGGAAGGAGCCGAGGCCATGTACCAAGGAGCGCTGGGGAGAAACATTTCCGAGGACATTCAGGCGATGAATGGATATCTCTCGGCGGGGGATCTTTCCACCTATGAGGTCAAGGTCGGACCAAGCCTCGAGACCCCATTTCGCGATCGCACGATTCACGTGTTACCAGAGTTGAACGGGGGTCCAACGCTTTCTGTCGCGTTCGCGGAACTCAATCGCCGGATGAGAGAATCCGGCGAGGGGCCGGGCATCGAATCCGTTAGAGCCTACGCGGCCGCAATGATGATGGGCTGGCGCCAGCGGTTAGAGTCGATGGGGGACGCGGGCGATCGCTCGACGCCGACCTCAACGACGCATCTCAATGTGATCGATCGAGCGGGAAACATCGTGTCACTGACAACCACGCTCCTGTCACAATTCGGCTCACGGGTTGTTCTACCCCGGTCCGGCATTTTGATGAATAATGGCATCAACTGGTTCGATCCACGACCCGGCCGAACCAATTCGCTCGCTCCTGATCGGCGCGTGCTTGCGAACTATGCACCAGCGATCATGACAGGGTCCGGTCAAGTGATAGGTGCGGGAGCTTCGGGAGGGCGGAAGATAATATCTGCTGTCTTTCAAATCCTCGCAATGTGCGCCGACTTCAAGTTCGACCCTGCGCGCGTCCTCCAGGAGCCAAGAATCGACGTGTCCGGCGTGGACTGCGTGGTGGCGGATCGACGCCTACCTAATTCGATAGTTGACGCACTTGCAGAGTCGCACGACGTCGTGTTGGCGGAGCCCGTTGTATATCCAAACCCTTACGCCTATGCCAATGTGGTCCGTCGCGTAGGTACCCTAAACGAAGGGGCTTGCGATCCGGAACAGCCCTGGCCGGAGGCCGTGTCCGAAGAGGAGGTGTGAAATCTGACGCTAGTGTCCCGATTGCCAATTGGTTTCGTTGTGCGCCTTGGCGCGAGCAGGATTTCGGTCGTCCGCGGTAGCCTCGATGTAAGTTCTGATGGCCTTTTCGAGATCAGCGACAGAAGGATCCTCGCTTGAGCGCGCGGTCAGTCTGCCACGCGAAGAAGCGTTCGACTTGGTTGAATAATCCACGAGGCTGACCTCGGCTTGGAGTGCCGACGCCAGCGCCTAAACAATGGATGTCAGGCCACACTAAGCTGAAGTCGTCGGGAGGTCGTGAGATGGATTACGTCAAGCATTTCCAAGCCAAGATCGATGAGCTCAAGCGCGACCAGAGATATCGGGTGTTTGCCAACCTCGCCCGCTCGGTTGGAAGCTTTCCGCAAGCGACGTACCATGACGGCCAAATCGGGGCGAACCGCGAGGTACAGGTCTGGTGCAGCAACGACTATCTCGGAATGGGGCAGAGCGAAATGGTACTGAATGCTGTTCAGTCAGCTCTTTGGGAGTGTGGCGCCGGCGCAGGCGGAACGCGTAACATTTCAGGTACCAACAAATATCATGTCGCTCTTGAGCAGGAGCTTGCGTCCTTGCATCAGAAGGAATTGGCGCTTCTCTTTACTTCGGGATATGTGGCCAACCAAGCCGCGCTTAGCACTCTGCCAAGATTGCTTTCCGATTGCGTCATACTCTCCGATTCTCGGAACCACGCTTCCATGATTGAAGGTATTCGGAACAGCGGATGCGAGAAGTTCATATTTCAGCACAATGACTTGACGCATCTCGAAGCGATCTTGCGATCGCTGCCGCGCGCACGCCCGAAGCTCATTGCGTTTGAATCCGTCTACTCGATGGATGGGGACATTGCGCCGATTAGTGCCATTTGCGATTTGGCAGACTCTTTTGGCGCCATGACGTACTTGGACGAGGTTCATGCGGTTGGTATGTATGGCCGCCGTGGCGCAGGTATTGCTGAGCGCGACGAATGTATGGATCGGGTGACACTGATCGAAGGAACCCTTGGCAAGGCATATGGGCTAGTCGGAGGGTATGTCGCAGGTCCGTCGGCGATGATTGATTCAATCAGGAGCTTTGCGCCGAGCTTCATCTTCACGACGGCTATTCCTCCGTATATTGCCGCTGGAGCGATTGCGAGCATCAGGCACTTGATGCACAGCGCAGCTGAACGCGAGCTACAGCAGCAGCGAGCCGTGGAGCTCAAACACACATTGAGAGCGGCCGGCCTCCCGGTGATGCCGTCAACGAGTCATATCGTTCCCGTACTAATCGGTGACGCGCGCCGTTGCAAACAGGCGAGCGACATCCTCTTGGACAAATATCGGATTTACATACAGCCAATCAATTATCCGACGGTTCCGCGCGGCACCGAGCGATTGCGAATTACACCGACACCTTGCCATAGTACCTCAGATATCGACGATCTAGTGGAAGCGCTGCTGGCCGTCTGGCGAGATCTCGAGCTCGATTTTAACAATGCGCGTTAGCAAGCATGTCTTAGGCGTGAAAGGATTCGCATGGCGAATCTCATTTACACCATCGGGAGAAAGAAGCTTACGCGGCACCCCCGTAAGCCCACCATAATTGGCCGACCAACCATTCGCTGGGGCACTCGGATAGTCCGTTTCCCTCGCCTGTCACCCGCCGGTTGGTCCGCATGAGTGATATTGTTTCACTGGTCACGAAATACGCGGACGCCTTAAGGGAGCTTCCAAATCTCTAGGCCAATTTGAGCCTACTGCAGAAAATAAAGCCCAAGCTATCGGCAATGGCGCCAGCGCACCTTTGCTGCAAAAAAGCAGTGCTGATGGGGGCGCGGTAGAGTGAGCGTTGCCCTCCGAAGGCAGATGTCAAGCCGTTTTGCGGGGAAGAAGAATGAACAAGACAACGTAGTTTGAAAGACTTAGAAGATCGACGCGGATTGCTTCACAGTCATCAGTATTCCGCGTAAGCACTGCGTAAGCAGCGCTGGCACCCGTAGCTCAGCTGGATAGAGCGCTACCCTCCGAAGGTAGAGGCCACACGTTCGAATCGTGTCGGGTGCGCCACTTCGGTACAGAACTGGGCACGCCAAGACCTGCAGTTTGACGCGGCGACGAGCGTGCGAAGCAGCGGGCCCTTCGACCCATGATCCGAATCTCTGATGCGTCGACCTCGACCCGCTCGGCGAGCGCGCGGAGATGGTGGCGACGGTAGCTGCCCGCCACGGTTCGCATCCACCTGCCGGCCCCCTGGCGAAGGTTTTGAGCACCTGGGGTGCGATACTTGGCACAGCCCGATCCAGTGCGCCCGCGGCCCGCTCCGCGCGGGCCTGGTCGCGGACGGACTTCAACTCGGTCACGCGCTCCTCGAGCAACGGATCGGACACGTCGGCGATCCCATTTTCGATCGCATCGTGCAGCCGCTTGAGTTTGGCTGCTGCTTCGGCCGCACTCTTGCGCAATTCGGCAATATGCTCGTTCGGCGCTCTGCGCGCTCCTTCCCGCGATGCAGGACGGTCGATTGGACTTCGACGATGACCGGCGACCGCAATTTCCGCGTCGATGCTGACAGCCCCGATTATAAATCGGCTCCAGCAACGTTGCCGCCTATCAGTGATCCTATTGGTTGACCGGCTCCCGGCCGACCAACGTGACATTTGGGATACAGTCGAGGAGCATTCTTGCTTGCGCTGCTTTGCAGTCTCGTTGGCTAGGCGAGTGATCGTCGACTCTCTATCGGCCCATCATTATAGCTTAGGTGTTGTAACGGGGCGGCTACCTGTGCGGCGACGGCTGCAAATCTATCTCCCTGCCTTCTTGATGGCGCTGATGATGCAAATCATCGCACCAATCGGCGCATCATGGTCAGCGGCGTCCAGCTTATCCGATCCGCTGGCCGCCTTCGGCGGTGTCGCCATCTGCCACACTGCAGGCGGCGAGGGTGACAACCAGTCCGACCAAACCGGCCACCATGGCGATGGTGCTTGCGCGGTCTGTTGTCTGGTTCATGCCGGTGCATCCCTGGACACGCCCAAGATCCCGGTTTGCGTACCCTATCGGCCCTCGCTCCCGGTGGTCTGGCAAAACGTGGCACAAGAACTGCTGGATTCCCGCAGCAGTGGACACGCCCAGGCCCGCGCTCCCCCTTCGAATTCCTGACTTTTCAAGAATCGCTGGATCGGTGCGGTCGCCTGGCCGCCATCGATCATGTTGACTATTGGCGGGCGATTGCGCCCGAGTGGAAAAGTATCCGATGTTTCGTTTTCGTGCCTTGAGCAGCGTCAGTGTCGTCGCGCTCCAGCTTCTCGCCGTCTCCGACCTCGCTCGTGCCCAATCCACACTGTTGCCTGCCGTGACGGTCCAGGCACCGGACCGAACCCGTCATGTCGCGGCGCGCGCCAAGCGCGCAAGCGCGAAGCCGGCGTCGGCCGAGCCCGCTCCGGCAGTCAACAAGCCCGCAAACGCTCTCGGAACGTATAATCCCGCCCTCGATTTGCCGGGTCTCAAACTGCCACCGGGGACCACCGTGACGACCGCCGGCCCTGTCGACGGCTATCGGGCATTGTCGGCGTTCTCCGCGACCAAGACCGCGACGCCGATCGAGCAGGTGCCGCAGTCGATCCAGGTGATCCCCAAGAGCGTGATCACCGACCAGAACAATGTCACGGTCACCGAAGCCATCCAGAACGTCTCGAACGCTCAGGGTACGAATACCCTCGGAATCGGCACCACGGGCCCGAACGGTGCGATGACCATTCGCGGATTTCAGGCCCAGCAATATCTCGATGGCCTGAACGTCATGTACAACTCGGGCGACCGCGACTCGCTGGTAAACGTGGAGCGCATCGAGGTCCTGAAAGGGCCCAACGCGATCCTGTACGGCGGCGGGGCAGGCAGTCCGCTCGGTGGCGCCGTCAATGTCGTCTCGAAGCTACCGACAGACCGGGCGAGCGCGGAAGCGGGCTTCACCTTCGGGACCAACAACTTCCTGCAGCCGTATTTCGACGTCAATCAACCTCTAAATGCCGAAAAGACGGCGCTGTTCCGGTTCACGGGTCAGTACACATCGGCCGACGGTTTCGTCGACGTCGTTCATCAAGACCGCTACTCGTTCAATCCGACGCTGACGCTGACCAACAAGGAAGACACGACGCTGACGATCCAGGGCCGCGTCTCGCGTTTCGAGCAGCAGGCCTACGAAGGCTTGCCTGCGGTCGGGACGGTCGCTGGAAGCTTTCGCCTCAATCCCGACCTGTACATCGGTCCTTCGAACATTCCGAAGAGCTACAGCGAAGTCGAGAGCGTGACGACGACGTTCGACCACAGGTTCGATTCGATCTGGTCTTTCAACATCAAAGCGCGCTTTGCGGACCAGAAATTCGATCAGAAGAGCCAGACCACGCAAAGCGCCGCGCCGGATGTCGGTCCGACGACCTGGAGTCTCCTGAACATCGACCTCGCCCAGAAGCAGCAGGAATTCTCCATCAACCCCAATCTGGAGGCGCGGTTCAGGTTGGGCCCGACGAACAACGTCTGGCTCACGGGGGCCGACTACAGCCGCGTGACGGATCGGGGCTTCATGCACGCAGACCTCGGCGTTCCGCCGGTCGACCTGGTGAACTTCCCAGCCTTCCCGACGCCGTATACCGATCCCAACCCTGCGTCGCCGACGTATTTCCCGTTCTTCGATTTCAACAGCGTCTACGTCACCAAGGGCGCATACACGCAACTGCAATCGACGATCTACGATCGCTTTCACATTCTTGCCGGCGTGCGGTTGGCGAGCATCGATATCGACTATCTCGAGAACTTCCCGTTCGGCACCGGTGTCTTTTCCCCTACCCAAATGGGCACCGACAAGACGAAGGCTTTGCCCCGGATCGGAGCGGTCCTCGATCTCGTCGGCGGGCTGTCAGTCTACGGCAGTTACAGCGAAGGGATGCAGGCGATACCATTCACGCAAGCCTTGAACACCAACATCGAGCCCGAGACTTCCAAGCAGCTCGAAGGCGGCTTCAAGCTCGACATCAACAATCAGCTGACCGGCACGATCGCCGTCTTCGACATCAAACGCGAGAACGTGCCGGTTCAGATCGGCGTCGGTATCGGAGCGGAGTCGGCGCAGGAATCGAAGGGCTACGAAGCCGACCTGATCTGGCAGCCCGACAACAGTTGGAAGATCCTGGCGAGCTACGGGCACTCCGACGTCGTGTTTTCGGACTCGTTCTCCGGCATCCCGGCAGGCAACCATCCCATGGGCGTGCCCGAAGACTCCGGCCGAGTTTGGGTGAGCTACTCGTTCGACACGGCCGCCCTCAGGGGCTGGAGCGTTGGCGCCGGCGTCTATGCGGCTTCGTCGCAATATGTCGACAACCTCAATCTCTACAAGACGCCAGGATATTTCACCGTCGACGCCAAGGTTGCCTATGAGACTGAACACTTCAGGGCATCCTTCAACGTCAAGAGCCTGACAGGCGAGAAGTATTTCGTGCCCTTCGCCTGGCTCGGCGGCCAGGTGGCGCCCGGCGACGGTCGCGCCTTCTACGGCACCGTCTCATACCGATACTGAACCACAGGCGGTCCGTCCTGCCTCAGGAGCACGGACGACTCACACATCGAATTCACGGAGTGAACCAATGATATCCAAAAGAGACCTGCTCATCGCGTCGGTCGTTGGCGTCGCCTCAGCGGGTCTACGCGCCGCGTCCGCGGCAGAGACCGTGCAGCAGCTTCCGACCGACGACATGGCGAAGGCGCCGCCGGGCTGGGTGGGCAAGGAGCAGATCGCGTTCATCGTCTATCCGGAATTCACCGCGCTCGACATGGTCGGCGCGCACGCGATGCTGAGTGGTTTGATGGGATCGACGGTCCATATCGTCGCAAAGACCCGCGACATCGTGAAGAGCGATAGCGGGCTGCAATTTCTGCCCAGCGCGAGCTTCGAGGAATGTCCACGGGATCTCGACATCATCTGCGTTCCCGGCGGAGCGAACGGCACGCTGGCGGCGATGCAGGACGATGCCACCCTTCGCTTTCTGAAGGACCGTGGGTCTCGCGCCAAATTCGTCACGTCGGTCTGCACGGGCTCGTTGGTGCTCGGGGCCGCCGGCCTCCTGACCGGCTATAAGGCGACCTCGCACTGGGCGACGATACCGGTTCTGCCGACCTTCGGCGCCGACGCGACCGAAGGCAGAATCGTTCGCGACCGCAACAGGATCACGGCTGGCGGCGTCACGGCGGGGATAGATTTCGGCCTCTCCCTGGTCGGGCAATTACGCGATCGGCAATACGCGGAGGTCGTTCAGTTGATGGCCCAGTATGCTCCGGAGCCTCCGTACGACGCCGGTACGCCGGAGAAGGCGCCGCCCGACGTCACCAAGATGACGCGCGACATGTTCGTCGACTTCAACAAATTGGCCGATCAGGTCGGCCGAGACGCGTATTCAAAATACCGCGATGGCTAATGTCGCGACGATCGAAGGGACCGAGGCATCGCTCGGCGCGCGCCAACCCGTTCGCGTCAGCTTGTGACCCATCGGATACCTGGACCGCGAGCGAAAACTGGGAAGACAGCCGCCCTTGAGGCGTGGCGCAAGATCGTAGTCCGCTGGTTATCCCGCCGCGCGCTCGTTCAAAGAGGCGAGCATGGGTAGCTGACAAGGTCGAGCCTCCGCCAACCGCACTCCATAGCTATGGTCGGCCGAACGCAAGTTCAGACCGGCAACACCGTGTTCGTAGATATCAGTGTCCAAAGGAGAAAATGGATCATTTGGTCCAAATTCTGAGC
>Ga0335084_10004634_pt1 | contig 13552 bp, 12 predicted proteins | sample Lox_Sample_44_FD_206721 | JGI IMG/M metagenome (GOLD analysis project Ga0335084, IMG submission 206721) | Soil microbial communities from Loxahatchee National Wildlife Refuge, Florida, United States - Lox_Sample_4.4 | ecosystem: Environmental > Terrestrial > Soil > Wetlands | place: USA... | reverse complement strand
GGCTCAAAGAACGAGTCGCATTCATCCATAACAGCGTCGGGACCGGTGCTCTAATTGAGCGCTATATCGAAGGCCGGGAGTTCTATGTGGGTTTGATGGGCAATGGACATCTGCACGCATTTCCGGTGTGGGAACTGATCATGGACAAGCTCCCGGACGATGCGCGGCGGATTGCGACTGAACGAGTGAAATGGAGCCGCAAGTATCAAGACAAATACGGCATTCGGTCGGGAGAAGCGAAAAACGTACCGGAACGAAAGATCGAAGAGATTCAACATCTCGCGAAGCGTGTGTACCGTGCCCTCGACCTCAGCGGCTATGCCCGAGTTGATCTCCGCATGGACGGACAGGGGAACCTCTACGTACTCGAAGCCAATCCAAATCCCCAAATCGCCCACGATGAAGACTTCGCAGATTCAGCCGCGCGAGCCGGCTATTCTTACAAGGATCTATTACAAGAGCTGCTCGCTATCGGCCTACGATGGCAGTCAGCCAAAGCTGCGTGACAGCCAGCGGCGTACTGTGGGTTGAGAGTGCCCTCACATTTTTACGTGCTTGTTCAAGCTCTCCGAGTTCTGAATGCCTGCATTGTTTTTCCCTAATTTCTTGGCCCGCTTGAAATGAGTTGTCGTGCCCGCGTGATCCCCAGTCTTGTCCAAGGCCAGGGCGACGTTATAATGCGCTTCGGCTAACTGGGGATCGGCCTTCTCGGCTTCGAGGAAATGATTCTTTGTCACGTCTCAATGGCCCATGCCGTAGTGCTCGATTCCAGCGTTGATGCGGGTTTCTGCTTTCGAGCCTGTCGGAGCCTTCAACAGCTCTGCAGTCTTGCTCATATCTGCCAGCGCCGGGGTCGCAAACAACAACGCACTATACAGCACCAATTGACCTATCCGATTCATGGATGCCTGCTTGTGGTGGGAAGATGATCTACTCTCTCCCCACGGAGGAGACAGTGAATCGGATGTCTCTACGGGAGGGGCAGCGGCGCAACGAGGTGAGGCGCGGCGCCATCATGTCCTAAGGGCTTCAGCGGAAGCGCAACGGCAGGTCGCGCTGTTCCGATCATTCTCAGACAGAGAGGATGAGGGGTTTATGTCGTAGAGGTTCATTTCCAGCGCCGATTCACACTCGGTCTGCAAGACCCCACGTCGTCCATTTCCCGACAGCGTGGGTTCCTAGAGATAGCGGTGATTCACTGCCATGCCGTTCTTATCGAGTTCATACAATAACGGCGCCCCTGTCGGAATATTCAATTCAAGGACTTGTTCCTTCGACAGTTGCTCCAGTTGCATGACCAAGGCGCGGAGACTATTGCCGTGGGCGGCAATCAAGATCGTCTCGCCCTTGAGAGCATAGGGCTTGATCCTGCTCTCATAGTAGGGCAACACCCGATCAGCCGTGTCTTTGAGACTCTCCCCTCCCGGTGGACGTATGTCGTAACTGCGTCGCCAGATTTTGACTTGGTCGTCTCCATATTTTTTGGCCGTGTCGGCCTTATTCAACCCTTGCAACTCGCCATACATCCGCTCATTCAGGGCTTTGTCCTTTTCGATGGGGATGTTCGCCTGACCGATGGTCTCGAGCACCAGCCGGAGGGTTTCGATCGCGCGAGTGAGCACCGACGTAAACGCCCGATCGAAAATGAAGCTGCGGAGTTTCTCTCCGGCATTCTTGGCTTCCTGAATGCCGCGAGGCGAGAGGGGTACGTCGACCCAACCGGTGAAGCGGTTTTCCAAGTTCCATTGCGATTCACCATGACGCAAGAGAATCAGCCGAGCCATCCACGCCTCCTCTCTAGAGTGGTTGCGCTGCCCCAGGATACTGGATCGGAGGTCCAAGTCAAGCGGTTGCTTTCGATCCGAGGCGGCAGTACCATGCGCGGACTTTTTCATCCATCTACGGCATGCGACCATGACCACAGCGGGTGATTCGGCCAATCCCTCCTGGCGTGCGGTTGAAGCCTGGTGGGTGACGATTGCCGAGAGACTCCAAGTTGCCGACCGAACTCGTGGATTCTTTGCCTCCATCCAATCAGGTCAGCTTGCAGAACGGCTCGCGCAGATCGGCGGGCAACTTGACTACATCCTCTTCGTGCTCTTGCGCTATTGGGTTCCTACTCTTTTACCGCCGTTAGGCCGCGAGCGGCTCACCAAGAACGATCCTGACTACTGGCTGGAGTCGGAGCAGATCCTCAAGGCTGCCGTCCATCGACTGCGCGAACTCAAACCGCTCATCGAACTGCTGACGACGCCGAATCCCCTGGTTGAAGCCGAGATCGAACGCGGACCCGCCACGTCCCCGGTGGCTGAGGTCGAATTGGGGAAGATGCTCGAAGGAATTGCGGAGGTAGCCGGCAGCTACGGAGGTCCGGACTACACATCCGTTGTGAAGCATTTTGATCCCGTGCCGCTCCGACAGACGCAGCCCTTCAAACATAACAAGAAGCACAGCGCCGAACTCTGGGTTGTGTTTCTCCTCCGCGAACATTTCCGGAGTCTCGGTCTCGGGAAGGACCGGTACTGGCCGCTTCTCGCGCCGATCTGTACCGCCGCGGGAATTCTCAACCAGAACGGCCAGGCCTACGGTTCGGAAGAACTCAAGTCTTGGTGGCAGAAGAATTGGCCTCGAACCTACCAGCAGCTCGATCAGAAACAAGAAGCCACCGATTCAGGGGGCGCTGCCTACGAGCAAGACTTCGAGTGGTTTCAGGCATGGATTGCGTGGCAGCGCCGCAAGCGCGCTTGAGCAGGATGGTCAAACAATTCCCAGGGTGTTGGCCATCACGCATTTCTTACGGGTGTTGGCTTCGCAGGTTTGCCCGGTGATCGTTCGCCGTCAAGCTCGCCGTCTTGAATCAACTTGATCATGGTCATGATGAACAGGACATAGAAGGCGATGCCGACATAGATCACATATGGCTGCACGCCGCCGGCTTCTTTGAGGGCCCGGTCCTGCCCCGCCGGATTACTCCACCCCTGCTTCTTGATCTCCGCGATCTGTTCCCGACAATGCCAGTAGTAGATGTAGTTGGCGGTGGCGCCCGCAATCACGCTCCATGCGATGCCGACCGTCATGTCGCCGGTCAAGTAGGTAGAGATCATCGGTCCGATGGCGTACACCAAGGCGTAGAGGTACATTTTGCGGTAGAGAAACCAGAGAAACGAGACGAACAAAAAAGCCGGCCAATTCCATGTCAGGGCGAAGCGGGGACTGTTTTCAGGGCCGAATTTCTTGAACTGCTCCAGATAACGTTCAGCGTGAGGACCGATGAATCGGTGCCAAAGGTCTCCGTCAGGCATGGAGATATGAGGCGTTGGCTGGGACTCTGTTTGTATTTCAGCACTTGCTGTGGTCAGCGTTGTGCCGCATTGGAAACAATAGTTGGCGTCGGCTTCGTTTGGTTGGCGACATTGGGAACAGGTTTTCATTTGCGAGAGCTTATCACATCCCTCTGATTATTCGGGCAAGCGCATCAGCGGCGTTCTGCCTCTGTCTTCTAGAACCTTTGGCGGTTGCTTTCGGGCTGGTCCTGTGCTAGCTTCCCTTACTTTCCAAGGGGATACGTTTGCCATGCCGACGGACGAACTAAAAGATGATGCCAGTCGTTACTTAATGCAGACCTATGCGCGCCAGCCGCTGTCCATTGCACGCGGGCGTGGGACTAAGGTCTACGACCTCGAGGGGCGGGAATACATCGACTTCGTGGGCGGCATCGCGGTGAATATTTTAGGCCACGGGCACCCGGATCTTGTCCACGCGATCCAACGACAGGCCCAGCAGCTGATCCACACATCCAATCTGTACTACACCGAACCCCAAGTGAAGCTTGCGCGGGTGCTGGTGGACCATTCGTTTGCCGACAAGGTGTTTTTCTGCAATAGCGGGGCGGAAGCCAACGAAGCGGCGATCAAGCTGGCACGGCGCTATTCTCATGAGAAGTATGGGGACGGGCGCTACGAAATTATTACGATGAAGAACTCCTTCCATGGCCGCACAATGGCGACCCTGACGGCGACCGGTCAAGAGAAGGTGCAGAAGGGCTATGATCCGCTGGTTCCGGGGTTCCGCTACGTCGCCTTCAACAGTTTGGCCGAGGTGGAACAGGCAGTTACCAACAAGACGGCGGCCATCATGCTCGAGCCGATTCAAGGCGAGGGTGGAGTCCATGTGGCGGATCGTACCTGTCTCGCCGGACTCCGGGCACTGTGTACCCAGAAGGATATCTTGTTGATCTTCGATGAGATCCAGACCGGTATGGGCCGGACGGGGACGCTCTTTGCCTATGAGCAGTTCGGGGTGCAGCCGGACATCATGACGCTGGCGAAGGGGTTGGGGGGTGGTGTGCCGATCGGGGCCTGTCTTGCGATCGACTCTGTGGCCAAGGTCTTTGGACCTGGTTCCCATGCCTCGACGTTTGGAGGAAACCCGCTCGCGTGTGCTGCCGCGCTCGCCGTGTTTCGTGTGTTGCTGGAGGGCCGCGTGCTCGATCACGCACGCAGGATGGGAGAGTATTTGGCGAAGGGCTTGTCTGAATGCAAAGACCGCCACCGCATCGTACGGGAGGTACGAGGCCTCGGTCTCCTTCAGGGGATGGAGCTCGATATCGATGCGAAAACAGTGGTGAGCGACTGCCTCACTCGAGGCCTCCTGATTAACAACACCAGCGAGCGCGTGGTGCGATTTGTGCCTCCGCTGATCATTACGCAGCGCGAGATTGACCGCCTCATCGAGGTGCTCTCGCAAATTTTTAGCAAACATGCGGGAACCGAGACGCGGGCGCATGAGGCGTAGGGTCGAGTGATGAAGACCGTTCAAACGATGAAGAAAGACTTGCTCGATGTCGCGGCTGTGAGCAAGGCCGAGATCGAGCACCTGCTCAAGCTGGCGGCGAATCTCAAAGACCGGCAGCGACGGGGAATCGTCCATTCCCTGCTGCCCGGCAAAACTCTGGGGTTGTTGTTCCAGAAACCTTCGACGCGGACCAGAGTGTCGTTCGAAGCGGGAATGAACCAGTTGGGTGGCCATGCCCTGGTATTACATATGGCCGACATTCAACTCTCGCGCGGCGAAAGCATTGCTGACACGGCGCGAGTGTTGTCGCGGTATCTCGACGGGATCGTCATTCGCACGTACGACCATGCGACCGTGGAAGAATGGGCAGCGGAAGCGACGATGCCCGTGATCAACGGCCTGACGGATCTCAGTCATCCCTGCCAGGCCCTCTCGGACCTATTAACGATTCGGGAGAAGAAGGGGCGGTTAAACGGCATCAAGATCGCGTATATCGGAGACGGGAACAACGTCGCCAATTCCTTGATCGAAGCGGCCGCGAAAATGGGCATGACAATCGCGCTCGGCTGTCCGATCGGATATCAACCGGATCAACACGTGGTCGACCTGGCCCGGATCGAAGCGGCGAACACCGGTGCCGTGATCGAAATCGGGCAGGATCCCCATGTCGCAGTGAAAGAGGCCGACGTGATTTATGCCGATGTGTGGATCAGCATGGGACGTGAACGGGAACAGGCCCGCCGCCTGAAAGTCTTGGCCCCCTATCAAGTGAACAGCCGTCTGCTGCATCGTGCCAAGCCCGATGCGATCGTGATGCATTGTTTGCCGGCTCACCGGGGAGAAGAAATCACCGCGGAGGTGCTCGACGGTCCGCAGTCGGTGATCATCGACCAGGCGGAGAACCGGCTGCACATGCAGAAAGCCATTTTGGTGACGCTGCTCGGAAAGGGGAGACGGAAGACGTTATGAAGCGCACGATTAAGAAAGTGGTGCTGGCCTATTCCGGCGGCCTCGATACGTCCGTGATCTTAAAATGGCTTCAGGAAACCTATGAGTGTGAGGTCGTGGCGTTTTGCGCTGATTTGGGACAAGGCGAAGATCTCAAGGCCGTGAAGACGAAAGCCCAGAAGCTCGGCGTCAAGAGCGTCTATGTGGAAGACCTGCGCGAGACGTTTGTGAAGGACCACGTGTTCCCGATGTTGCGCGCGAATGCGGTCTATGAAGGCAGTTATCTGCTCGGGACGTCCATCGCGCGTCCGTTGATCGCGCGGCGGCAGATCGAGATTGCCAAGAAGGAAGGGGCCGAAGCGGTGTCGCACGGCGCCACCGGCAAGGGAAACGACCAAGTGCGATTCGAGCTGACCTATATGGCGTTGGAGCCGAAGATCAAGATCATCGCGCCTTGGCGGGAATGGGAATTCAAGGCGCGACGAGAATTGATCGAATATGCCGAGCGACACGGCATTCCCGTGACGGCGACGAAGGCGAAACCCTACAGCATGGATCTTAATCTGTTTCATGTGAGTTATGAGGGGGGAATTCTGGAAGACCCGTGGGAAGCACCTCCGGAGGAAATCTTCCAAATGACGGTGTCCCCCGAGCGAGCGCCGGATAAGTCGCAAGAAATCGAGATCGAGTATGAGGCCGGCGATCCGGTTGCCGTCGACGGCAAAAAGACGAGCGCGGCGACGCTCCTGGCGCATCTCAACAAGCTCGGTGGCGCACACGGGATCGGTCGCGTCGATTTGGTCGAGAACCGGTATGTCGGTATGAAGTCGCGCGGGGTGTATGAAACCCCGGGTGGGACGATATTGCATGCGGCGCATCGGGGTCTCGAATCACTGACGATGGATCGCGAAGTGTTGCATCTGCGTGACAGTCTGATCCCTCGGTATGCGGAGCTGGTCTACTATGGTTATTGGTATAGCCCGGAACGTGAGATGCTTCAGAAGATGATGGATGAGGCGCAAAAGGACGTGACGGGAACGGTGCGAGTGAAGTTGTACAAGGGGAATTGCACGGTTGTCGGGCGCAAATCCAAGAACTCGCTCTACCGTCTCGACATCGCGACTTTCGAGGAGGATGAGGTTTATCGGCAGAAGGACGCCGAGGGTTTTATTCGCTTGAACGCGCTTCGATTGGCGATTCGGGCTCAGCGACGAAAGGCGTCGTCCTAGCCCACATTATTTATGATCGCTTCTACTACAACCGCCGATACGCCGCTGCGACAAGCTTGGCTGCCGGTTTCCCGCACCCAAGCGGGCGGGCTCGCCCCTCACGGCCTCAACGTACTGTGTCAAGTACGCTTCGGCCCCTCGGGGCTCCGCACGCCCGTCTCGGCATGGCGTCTTGGCGGTTTCGTCACGAACCGTCATGAATAATGTGGGCTAAACGGTTATGGCGCAACGGAAGGGACGCACGGGTCGACGCGCGCTCGCCGATAAGGCCTGGGGCGGAAGATTTCGAGCCAAGACCCATCGGCTTGTCGAAGCGTTTTCGGTCTCAGTCGGAATTGACCGGCGGCTCTACGCGCAAGATGTTCAGGGCAGTGTCGCGCACTGCAAGACTTTGGAGAAAGCCCGCGTTCTAACCAGGGGGGAAGCCCGCGCCATCGTTCGCGGACTCGAAGCAGTGAAAGCGGAGCTGGATCGGGGACGATTTCGCTTTCTTTCCTCCGACGAAGATATTCATATGGCGATTGAACGCCGATTGACCGAACTCATCGGCCCCTTGGGAGGAAAACTCCACACGGGACGAAGCCGCAACGACCAAGTGGCCTTGGATATTCGGCTGTATCTGCGAGAAGAGCTGGATCGCCTCGTCGGTCAGTTGAACGAGTTTCAACGTGTCGTCTTGGCCAAGGCCAAGGCAAACCGAACCGTCGCCATGCCGGGTTATACCCATCTCCAACGGGCCCAGCCGGTGCTGGTGGCTCACCACTTGTTGGCCTATGTGGAGATGCTGGAGCGCGACAAGGAGCGGGTGCGGGATGCGCGAACACGGCTGAATGTGATGCCGTTAGGGTCCGGGGCCTTGGCTGGATCAAACTATCCGATCGATCGACGGTATACGGCGTCTCTGCTCGGTTTTCCGACCATCACACAGAATAGCTTGGATGCGGTCTCCGATCGCGACTTCATGATCGAAGTGGCTTCGGTCTTGGCAATTATCATGATGCACCTGTCACGCTTGAGCGAAGAATTGATCCTGTGGTCGTCGCAGGAGTTTCACTTCGTTGACCTGCCGGATGCGTTTTGCACGGGCAGCAGCATGATGCCGCAGAAGAAGAACCCCGATGTGCCTGAATTGATTCGGGGAAAGACCGGTCGGGTCTATGGCCAGTTGATGAATCTTTTGACAATGATGAAAGCACTGCCGTTGAGTTATAATCGAGATCTTCAAGAGGACAAGCCGGCCCTCTTCGATGCGCTCGATACGGTGCAGACTTCGGTGCAAGTCTTGACCGAATTGATGCGTCGCGTGAAGATCAACCGTGATGCTCTTCGGCACGCCGTGTCGGGTGGTGGCCTATTGGCGACGGAAGTTGCCGATTATCTTGTGACCCGGGGTGTGCCGTTTCGCGAGGCCCATGCGATTACGGGCAGGGTGGTCCGAGCCGCCTTGGATCAAGAGCGGGACCTCACAGATTTTTCGTTGGAGGAGCTTCAGGCCTTCTCCAACCGATTTGAAAAAAGCGTGACGTCTCGCTTGACAGTCATGGCAGCGATTGACCGCAAGGCCCAAATTGGAGGTACTGCGCGTACGCGCGTGGATCGCCGGATTAAAGAGCTTGAACGGATGCTCTCGTGAGTAGTTGGATGTCACAATCGCGCGGGATCATGTGTCGGACAGCTGCACTGCTGTTCGGGATCGCGGGACTCTTGGCCGCTTGTGGAGTTGTGGGACCGCCGATTCCACCAGAAGATGTGGGGGTGACTCCCACGATCACCCGGCAAAAGCTGCAACATGCGCACGAGGAGCAAAAACAGGAAGCGGCAGTGGCAGAAGAGACGCCTCAGGATGCCACAGAGCCGGCTTTGCAGGGTCCAGATGTGGAGTTGCCTCCATTAAGGCCAGTAGGGACTCGTTGATGGTTGCGACATAGTGTAGGAGCGGAATTCTAACTCGTTCGTTGTGAGGAGGGGAAACTGATGGAGCTTATCCAACCAACCAAACAGGGTCAGCTAGCTATGTCGAAGACGGGCAAGCGACTGCTATTGGTCGACCCCTACCCACGGAACAATCCCTACCATTTGACTGCGTCGGAGCGGAGGGCGGTATGGTTTCCCAAACTCAGCTTGCCCACCATCGCGGCCTATACGCCGGAGAACTGGGACGTCGATCTGGTCGATGAAGCGGTAGAAGATATTGACTTTGATTATCCCTGCGACATGGTCGGCCTGTCGATCATGACCTGCTATGCCCCGCGCGCGTATGAGATCGCCACGGAGTTTCGCAAGCGAGGCCGGACGATCGTCATGGGCGGCGTCCATCCCACGTACTGTCCCGACGAAGCCCTGCAATATGCCGACGCGATTGTATGTGGGGAAGCAGAAGACCTCTGGCCTCAATTGGTCGCCGACTATGAAGCGGGGAAGATGCAGCGGATGTACAAGATGACGAGTTTCCCGTCGCTTGACCACTACAAGAGCCCGCGCGTTGAGTTGCTCAGCCCCGATGCGTATATGACGAGGCAATGCAGTTTTACGACGCGTGGCTGTCATTTCGATTGCGAGTTCTGCAGCGTGTCGCCCTTTAACGGCAAGACGACGCGACGACGGCCGGTAGAAGAGGTGGTGACGGAACTTCAGCATGTTCAACGCTGGATTCGCAGTGAGTTGGTTGAGCGTATGCGTGACGAACCCCTCTGGCAGGCGTTTGTCACCGCGCTCCGGATTCGCGTTGGCATTGAGGATGGCAGCATCGTGGCGTTCGTTGACGACTTGCACAACAGCAACCGCGCCTACTGCCGTGAACTTTGGACGGCGCTGAAGCCGCTTAAGCTCAAATGGGGATGCCAATCCACGCTATTCCTGGGTGATGATGAAGAGATGGTCAAACTGGCTGCGGAGAGCGGATGCGTGTCCGTCTTTGTCGGGATGGAATCGCTCGATGAAGATTGCCTGGATGAGACGAATAAGCCGTTCAATCGAGTCCACAAGTTTTCCCAGGAGATCAAGATGTTCCATGACTATGGCATCATGGTCAATCCTGGAATCGTGTTCGGCTTCGACAACGACGATGTATCCGTCTTTGAGCGGGCGGTCGACTTTCTAACAAAGAACCAAGTGGAGTTGGCCTACTTCAACGTCCTGACGCCGTTGCCAGGGACCGCGCTCTTCGACCGATATAACAACGCAGGCCGGATCTTTGATCGCGACTGGTCAAAGTACGATGGCAAGCACGTCGTGTTCCAGCCCAGCCGCATGACACCGGAGCAACTTCAGGAGGGGTTCTATTGGGCCAACCATCAATTCTATTCGCTTCCCTCGATTTGGAAGCGGCTCTCCGGCACGAGTCAACGGCTCGTGGCGCGATGGGAGATGAATCGGGAGTTTCGTAAGCTGGTCAAACGATCCTGCCCCAAAGGCTCCCTGTCACCCTTGGCGTCGGTATTGAAAAATCTGCAGGCCAAACTGCCGGTGCTGGACGCGGACCAGTTAATTCCCAGCGCGCTGCATGCGTTGAAGCAACGGTTCGACCCCAAAACAATCGTGCCGCAGAATCTGGCGCTCAATATCAAGACGAAACGACACGACAAATTTGCAGCCCTCTTCGTGGATCTGGAGGGCACATTAGATCGGCTGAACGCCCAAGAGCTGCTCGCGCGGATTAAGCAGGCCGCTGAGCAGGCAAAAATGGACGTAATCGTGAATTTCGAGCATCTCAAGCTCGCGACGCCGGATGCCCTGAAAGCGTTGATGGATTCGGAGACCATCAACGCGGCGATTCCGCATGTGAGGCTTCGCTATCGTAAATTCAAGGATGCTTTCGAAGCATCGCTGCAGGGTTTATCGCTCAGCGGTCTCGAATTCTTGAGTGAGGATTTGCAGGATGCATAACTTCGAGTATCGGCAGGGTGAGCTGTATTGCGAGCAGGTGCCGGTCAGCCGGATCGTCAAAGAATTGGGCACACCCTGCTACATCTATAGCCACGCCACCCTCGTCCGCCATTTTCAGGTCTACGACCGGGCGTTCGCAGCAATCCCTCATATCATCGCTTTCGCGATGAAGGCGAATTCCAACTTGGCCATCCTTCGTCTCATGGCAAAGGAAGGCAGCGGCGTCGATATTGTATCGGGCGGCGAACTGTTTCGCGCCCTGAAGGCGGGCGTGCCGCCGTCCAAGATCGTGTTTGCCGGCGTGGGCAAGAGCGCCGAAGAAATTCGCGATGCGCTCAAGGCCGATATTCTCATGTTCAACGTCGAGTCGTCGGGTGAACTGCAAGCTCTCAACGAGGTCGCTGCGTCGGTGGGAAAGAAAGCGCGTGTGGCGCTGCGGATCAATCCAGACATCGATCCCAAGACACATCCCTACATTTCCACTGGTCTGAAGAAGAGCAAGTTCGGCATCGCGGCTGATCGGGCCTTGGATGAATTCAAGCTCGCATCGTCGCTCAGTCACATCGACGTGGTGGGAGTGCACAAACATATCGGCTCGCAACTGACGGAAGTGGCTCCATTCGTTGAGGCTCTCAAGAAAATCCTGAAACTTGTCGAAGCGCTGAGAGGCCAAGGGGTCAACATCCGGTATATCAACATCGGTGGCGGCCTGGGGATTACCTATTCTGACGAAACCCCTCCCTTGCCCCAGGACCTTGCCGATGCGATCTCGCCAATGGTGCGCGATCTCAACGTTACGCTGATTATGGAACCGGGCCGGGTCATCGTTGGCAATGCTGGGATTCTTGTAACCAAGGTGCTGTACATGAAGGAGGGGGAAGCGAAGAAATTCGTAATCGTCGATGCGGGGATGAACGATCTGATCCGCCCGAGTCTCTATGGCGCCTATCACGAGATTCGTCCCCTGTCCGAAGCAGTGTTGCAGCGCGGCAAGCATCAAGTCGATGTCGTAGGCCCTGTCTGTGAGTCGGGGGATTTTCTCGCGAAAGATCGGTCGCTGCCGGATGTCCGTCCGGGCGAGGTGTTGGCTGTCATGAGTGCCGGTGCGTACGGGTTCGTGATGTCGTCCAATTACAATTCCCGTCCTCGCGTGCCCGAAGCCTTGGTCAAGGACGGAGAGATCCACGTGATCCGAGCACGTGAAAGCTATAGCGATTTGGTGAAGGGTGAGCAGATTCCTGCCTTTTTAGGATAACGGCTCGCGGGCTGAGGTTCAGTTAACCACTCGCGCAAGGAGTGATCATGTTTACCGGTTCGCTCGTGGCCATCGTCACCCCCTTTCGAAAGGGGAAGATCGATGAGCAGGCGTTCGGGTCATTGATCGATTGGCAGATTGCCAACGGAACCAACGGCATCGTCCCCTGTGGGACCACAGGGGAATCCGCCACCCTCTCACACGAGGAACACCACCGCGTCGTCGAGTTGACCGTGGAGATCGCGAACCGGCGCGTACCAGTCATTGCCGGGACGGGATCGAATAGCACCGACGAAGCGATTGCCCTTACCAAACATGCAAAACGGGCCAGGGCTGACGGTGCCCTCCTCATCACACCCTACTACAACAAGCCGACACAGGAAGGGCTCTACCGGCATTATAAAGCGGTTGCAGAGGCGGTGGATCTTCCGCTGGTACTGTACAACATCCCAGGACGCACCGGCGTCAACATGTTGCCGGCCACGATCGCCAGACTGTCCGCGATCAAGAACGTCGTGGGCGTCAAGGAAGGAAGTGGATCGGTCCAACAGGCGTCGGACATCGTGCAGATGTGCGGAGAACGCCTCACAGTTCTGGCAGGAGACGATGCCTTGACGCTTCCCATGATGGCGGTTGGAGGCAAGGGTGTGATCACCGTCACCGCGAATGTCGTTCCTACAGATATGGCCAATTTGGTCAAGGAGTTCGCCGCGGGGAACATTGAGGGAGCCCGGAGAATTCATTTTAAACTATCCCCGCTGTTTGCAGCCCTGTTTTACGAGACCAATCCGATCCCGGTAAAAGAAGCGCTCGGCATGATGGGAAAGATCGATCCCGAATTGCGGTTGCCCCTCTGTGCAATGGCGACAGATACTCGCGAGAAACTCGCTCGCGTCCTTAAGGATATGGGCCTCATCTAGACGCTGGTTGCGTGCGAAACGTCTCCCTATGATCAAGGTCATTGTTGCAGGAGCCGCCGGTCGAATGGGCTGTCGATTGGTGGCGTTGGTGAAGGATTCGACCGCCTTAGCCCTTATGGGCGCAATCGAACATAAGGGACATCACGCCTTGGGAGACGATGCCGGTGAAACCGCCGGTAGCGGTCGCGCAGGGGTCGCGATTACCGACGACCTTTCCGCCTTGTTGGACCGTGGGGAAGTCGTCATCGATTTCTCAGCTCCTGAGGCCACGCTCAACCATCTTCGTGTCGTGGCGCAGCACCGCCGGGCCATGGTCATCGGCACGACAGGGTTTTCAGCGACGGAGATGGAAGAAGTCAGAACACTGGCTCGCCAGGTTCCCTGCGTCTGTTCTCCCAATATGAGCGTGGGAGTGAATTTGATGTACAAGGTGATCGGCGAGATGGCCAAGACGCTCGGAGACGAATACGATATCGAGGTGATCGAAGCCCATCATCGATTGAAAAAGGATGCGCCGAGCG
>Ga0335084_10004633_pt1 | contig 13552 bp, 13 predicted proteins | sample Lox_Sample_44_FD_206721 | JGI IMG/M metagenome (GOLD analysis project Ga0335084, IMG submission 206721) | Soil microbial communities from Loxahatchee National Wildlife Refuge, Florida, United States - Lox_Sample_4.4 | ecosystem: Environmental > Terrestrial > Soil > Wetlands | place: USA... | reverse complement strand
CCTCCAGTACGAAGTCCTTTTCAAGGAGTTGTCGACAGATTTTACCCGATTGGACCGTCTCCTTCTAAAGTTGAAGGAAGACAAACATGATGGTCTCATCGAGGTCCTGACGAAGGAAAAAAAGGCCTTGGGCGTCCTGTTCGTTGAAGGAGGAGAGGCCATCGAGATGTTTACGATTCCTGAATCGGGTCCGTCTGTTTTTGGCCGAAAATCAATCCCCGTATTTTTGGAGAGTGTCAGCAAGCAGGCGGGGATCCTCCTGAATGTGTATAAGAGCCGCGACAAAATCCTCAGGAAAGAAAAACCTGTCTCAGAAAACAGACCTGTCCCGGAAAGCAAACCTGCACCGGAAAGCAAACCGGTATTGGAAAGCAAGTCCGTTGCGGGTGGCAGAGAAGGGCTAAAAGAACTTATCTTTATCCTTCAGGAAACCATTTCGAGCGCAGAGAGATTGGTGGACGGCGCTTCCCGAAGCGGGACGTTTGTTGGAACCTTCAAGAAGTCCTTGATCGAGAAGGCAGAGATATTCAGCTTCCTGGATCCCTTTGCCGGTGAATTCGAATATCAGGACGGGGTGATCCGATTTTCAGGGGAAATCGGGGAAAAAGAATTCGCCAAGGGGATTTTGGAGTGCCTAAATACGACCCTGGTGTTTCTCGAAAAGGAGCTTCCAAGAAATAAGATGCTTTCCCTGAAGCTGGGAGCGGGAATAAAGTCTTCTTTAGAACAGCATAGCGATGCGCTAAAACGATTAGGACTTGCTGAAGTAGTCTCTTCAGCGGTGCGATAGGAAGGACGTATCAATCTCAGAAATATGCTAATGAAATAAGATTTTGTAATACGAATCGAAGCTCTTAATTCTAAAGGTGCGAAAACTTTCGATTGTAAGAAAGGCAGTAGAGAAAAGAGCTCCTTTTTTACAATAAAAGAGGAGGTTCCCGTGATGAAGAAAGGTTGCTTAGCGTTGATGGCTGTATGTATGGGGTTGGTTTTTGTCGCATTGGCTACCGTTAAGGCCCAAGCCGCCTCTATTAAACTCACCTATAGTAATTTTTTCCCCCCTGGTCATATCCAGAGCCAGGTCGTCGATTCGTGGTGTAGAGAGGTTGAAATCCGGACTAAGGGAAGAGTCAGCATAAAGCACTTTCCCGGCCAGGCGCTGACAAAGGCCGGCGAATGCTACGAAGGCGTTGTGAAGGGACGTTCTGATCTCGGGCTCTCAGCCTTGTCTTACACTCCGGATAGATTCCCGGTTATGGGAACAGCCGATCTGCCTCTGGGCTATACCACCGGGAGGGTGGCCACGGCTGTTGCCAACGAGTTATACCGAAAATTCAGGCCGAAAGAACTCAGCGACAGCAAAGTGATGTATCTCCATGCTCACGGTCCCGCTGTTGTAAACACAAGAGGCAAAGCAGTCAGGAGATTGGAGGATATGAAGGGGCTCAGGTTCAGGACCACCGGAGCCGCCGCACTTATGGTAAAAGCCCTCGGCGGAATACCGGTCTCCGCGCCCATGCCGGAATGCTATCAACTGATTAAGAGTGGCCAGGCAAATGGGTCCACACATCCCGCGGAGTCCCATAAAGGATGGAAGCTGGCAGAGGTGGAAAACTATATCACGGCCACGTACTGCATTTCCTATACGACCACCTTTTTTGTGATCATGAATAAGGATAAATGGAATGGCTTGCCGCAGGATATTAAGGTCATTTTGGAGCAGATCAATAACGACTGGTTGCTACAGCATGGCGAGGCATGGGATACCATTGACGCCGAGGGCACGCGGTATTTCTTGGACAATGGAGGCCAGATCATCGGCCTTGAGAGTAACGAGGCTGCACGGTGGAAGATGGCGGTTGCTCCGATCGTTGATGATTATAAGAGAACTCTTAATGAAAAGGGATTCAATGGTCAGGAAGTCATCGATTTTATGATTAAAACCGTTAATAGTATGCAATAAACCAAAGGAGATAAAACCATGACAGCTATGCGTCGAACTGGAAAGTCGTTGGCACCCCGCTCCGCTCCTCAGAAGAAAAAGATAGGCGCGCTCCGTCTAAGGGGTCGAATGTTTGTCCTTTTCTTTTTTGTTCCGATTATTCTGATCATTGCTGCCAGCTTGCTCTATGTCTGGCAACTCGACACACTCTCTTCTGAGCTTGCCTCGGGAAGCGCAGGGACGATTGTTAAAATGACCGAGGAGGTTGTGACCAACCGGGCAAGAGAGATTGCCTCACAATGTAAAGTTTATCTGATCACTCACCCGGAGTTGAAAAAGGCTTTTTTTAATTATGATCTGACCTTCAAAAGAGCAGCAGTTCAAAAGATAGGAACAACAGGGTATACGGCGCTATATGAGGTGCCGGGATCGGATGGGGTATGGCGAACATGGGCCCACTCGGATCCCAATATGATCGGCGTTGATATGACGACGCTCAAGGAATCTTTCGGGGCGAATTTCCCCGGGTTCTGGAAAATTTGCACCGGTGTCAAGGATGGAAAGGAGCTCAAAGAATCCAAAGGTTACTACCAGTGGCAGGATACGAAAGGAGCTCTCCGTGACAAGTTTATGGTGAGCATACCCGTCGTCGTTGAGGGCGCACAGTACGTTCTTGCGGCCACGGCCTACCCGGATGAATTTACCGAACCCGTAAGGTTTATGCAAGAAGGTGCCGCCCGATTTGCTCTGAGAACAAGAAACCTTGTTATTGTGATCTTGGCGGGGACCGTGATCCTGATCGGTTTGATTGTTGCCGTCGAAGGTTACCGGTTAACGTCAAAAATCAAGTACTTGACAGAAGTTACGGACCGCATCAGTGTCGGCGATCTGGATGCTGAGATAACGGGAATCAACTCGCGGGATGAGATTGGAGAACTCGCCGAAGCCATCACTCGAATGCAAGAAAGTATTCGTCTTGCCATAAAGCGATTGCGGGAACGGCGGTAAGAGAAAGCGGGGTGATATAGGGCAATTTTCTGCTGTAGGGTAACTTACGCTTTCGCCCCGATCCCGGTCTATCTCAACTCCTTTACTCCAGACGCGAACTCCCTGAATTCAAAGTTGGATTTTTTATACACAACCGCTCCTTTCCGAAATCCCACAACGATAAATTTAGCTTGACAAAACTTTTGTTCCGAATATACTTTCGTGAATAACTTCTCAAAGAGTAGAGTAAGAAACTGAAATTATTCTTATCGCTCATTCTGGAGAATTCCAACGGATGCCTTTGAGGCCGGGTGGACAGGATACACCAAACATGCAGGAAGGGGGTGGTCAGGAGGATATTTAAGGAGTTGAAATTCTTGATTCTAGCTGCTTAATTCCAAAAGGAGGTAGAAAAATGAGGTATTACAAGGGGATTGCCTTAGTTTTATCTTTTTTCGTTATTGGATTTTGCTTTTCCGGTTCACCTGTATTCGGTCAGGCCAAACCGATCGAACTGAATTATTCTATCTTTTTCCCCGAAACTCATAAGAACGCCAAGTTATCTGCGGATTGGGCGAAAGAGATCGAAAAGCAGACCAACGGAAGGGTGAAGATCACCATGTTTTACAGTGGCACACTGACTCCTCCGGACAAGTGTTACGATGGCGTGGAGAAAGGGATTTCTGATATCGGTTTTTCAGTCCTTGCCTATACCCGAGGAAAATTCCCTTTGACTGAAGTGATCGACCTCCCCATCAACATCAAAAGCGGTCTCGCCGCAACCAAGCTAATCAATGAATATTATAATAAATTCAAGCCTAAGGAATTTGACGGTACGAAAGTGATGTACCTCCACGGCCATGGACCCGGGTTGATCCACACCAAAGAAGCAGTCAATAAACTCGAGGATCTCAAAGGAAAGAAGATTCGCTGCACGGGCATGGCTGCAAAAATAGCGGGGGCTCTGGGTGCAACTCCTGTTGCCATGCCGATGGGCGACACCTATGATGCACTAAGCAGGGGCGTAGTCGATGGTTCGATGGCGCCGCAGGAAGCGCTTCAGGGGTGGAAGTGGGGTGAGGTCGTGAAGTTTACGGTCGAAGACTGGGGTGCTGCTTACAGCTCGGGCATGTTCGTAGTGATGAATAAAGATAAATGGAATGCGCTGCCTCCGGACATCCAGAAGATCATAGAAAAGATAAACGTGGAGTGGATTGAAAAGCAAGGAAAAACATGGGATGAGATTGACAAAGCAGGGAGAGATTATACGATAAGCCGGGGCAATAAGATTATCTCTCTTTCTCAGGAAGAGAATTCGAAATGGGCCGTGGCGGTCAAACCGATTCTTGACGAATACGTCAAAAATATGAAAGAGAAGGGGTTGCCCGGGGAAGATGCATTGAGATTCTGCCAGGAGGCGTTGTCTAAACTTCAGAAGTAACCGAGAGAAAGGGGAAAGGGAGGTTCGGTGAACCTCCCTTTCCCCTTTTTGTTGTGAGCACGGTCAGACGTAGAAAAGGAGCGATTCATGGAGGGATTCTTAAAAGCGATCAATGGAATAAGCCGGTTCCTCAATGTCATTGCGGGGATCAGCCTCATCTTTCTCATGTTACTGACGATTATCGATGTTATTCTGAGGACAAAGATTTTTAAGAGCCCTGTGGTTGGCACCTATGAGCTGGTGGCCTTCTCCGGGGCAGTGGTGATCGGATTTTCGATGCCTCTCACCTCTTTTATCCGGCAGCACATTTTTGTTGATTTTTTTATTCTAAAGTTTTCCCAAAAGGTGAGAAATGTCTTCAACATTGCAACCCGATGCCTCGTGATGGCGCTTTTCTTATTGGTCGGTTGGAACCTGTTCAAGTATGCAAGGGATCTCCAAAGATCGGGCGAGGTCTCTCTCACTTTGCAGATGCCGTTCTATCCGGTTGCTTATGGGGTGGGGGTTTGCTGCTTTATTCTGTTCCTGGTCTTCGTGTGCGATATCATAAAAATATCGAAGGGGGGATACGAGGATGTATGAGGTTACGATAGGACTTGTCGCACTGGCCGTGGTGTTACTCTTATTCCTCACGGGGATTGAGCTGGGATTTGCGATGGCCTTGGTCGGTTTCCTGGGATTTGCTGTTCTGGTATCCACGAGGGCCGCCCTGAACCTGTTGGCCAAGGATTTTTTTGATGTTTTCGCCTCCTATGGGTTTACCGTCATACCGCTCTTTGTCCTGATGGGCCAAATTGCGTTCAACGCCGGTATTGCAAAGAGGCTATTCAATACCGCTTATCGGTTCATCGGCCACGTCCCCGGAGGAATGGCCATGGCCACGGTTGCAGGAGCCACCGCTTTTAAAGCCATCTGTGGATCATCACCCGCTACGGCTGCGACCTTTGCCAGCGTTGCTGTTCCGGAGATGGACCGATATGGCTACGACAAGAAACTGTCTACCGGGATTGTTGCCACCGTGGGAACTTTAGGCATCCTGATTCCGCCGAGCGTCACCCTGATTGTATTCGGCATTATCACGGAACTTTCCATTGGCAAGCTGTTTCTGGCCGGGATCCTTCCCGGACTGATCATCGCCTTTTTCTTCATCGTGATTATCTACGGATGGTGTAAAATTGACCCGAAGCTAGGCCCCAAAGGAGAGAAATCAACCTGGAAGGAGAGAATTGCTTCTCTGCCGGAGTTTGTATTGGTCGTCGTTATTTTCTTGTTGATGATTTGGGGATTGATGAAAGGGGTGTTTACGCCTACTGAAGCGGGGAGCGTTGGAACCGGATTAGTCCTTCTTCTGTCCATTGTAAGAAGAGACATCAATTTCAAAGGGTTCATCAAATCCATCGCCGAATCTCTGCGAACTGCCTGCATGGTTCTAATGCTTATCGCCGGTTCCACGATCCTGGGCCATTTTCTCGCTGTGACAAAGCTCCCCATGATTGCGGCCGATTGGGTGGTGGGACTTCCTCTCAACAAATATATTATTATGATTATTATCAGTTTTATCTATCAGACCGGGGGCTCTTTCATTGATGACCTGGCCTTCATGATCCTTGCCACACCGATTTTCTATCCCGTGATCATCAAACTGGGTTTCGATCCTATCTGGTTCGGCATGATCATTGCGATCACGGTTATGATTGGCGTGGTCATCCCGCCTGTGGCGATCAACGTCTTTGTTGTCAAAAACATCACGAAAGTGCCTTTCAGTGTGATCTATAAAGGGGTCTACCCATTTTTGATCAGCCTGGTCGTGGCTGCAGCCTTGTTGTTTGTCTTCCCGCAGATCGCCCTCTGGCTTCCTAATCTCTTAATGCCGGCGAAGTAGGAAGGCGACGGGTGGGTACGGATCGCGCCCTGGTCCATTCGAAGATCAGGGCGCCTCGCCAACCTTCAATCTCTTTCCCTGAACTTTTTCGGCAACCACGGCAAGAGATCAGGAGGCACTGCATTTTGAAGAATTCGTGATACCCTTTCCCCCTTTGACTGAGCCTCGATTCCAAACAGAAGAACCGCCTCTTTGAAATATCTTTTCATTCGCAGCCTCTTCGGAATCGCTGCGTTTCTCGTTGATTTTTTTAAAGCGGACTGGGCCATGAGCAACAGGCAGGCCATTTCCTTTGCTCCTTTTGGAAAAGAGAAGGGGGTCAGGATTTCGTGGACGGCCCAATGGATGGACTGTGCCAGGTAGAGAGATCTTTCTCTTTTTCCCAGAAAGAGATGCTGAGGAGTAACCGCTCGAAGAAAGGGAGTGAGAAAGAGGGCAAGAAGGATGGGTCCCGACACCCGGCTTCCGGCTTTGATCAATTGATCCACAAGATCGAAGAGAGAGAGAAAGAATTCTTGATTCTTTTTTGGAGAAATGCTGCGAGGGCCCAACGCCCTTTCGAGGCCGGGAAAGAGGGAAAAGAGAAGCCCGGTCTGGAGCATCAGACGAAGAGAAGGGCTTGACGCACCTTCGGCGAGGTCACGCAAGAATTCATCGCGAAGACGAGAGGGAGAACATTTTTGTATCTCTTGCCGATGCCGGAGAATCGCCTGGTAAGTCTCGCTTTCAATCGTGAAACCCGTTCGGGCGGCATGGCGAATGACCCGAATCATTCGGACAGGATCTTGCTGGAATCTTTCATCGGGGTCGCCGATGGTTCGAATAACATGTCGCTCGAGGTCGGCCATCCCGCCAACGTAGTCCATGATGGAGAAATCCGCAATGTTATAGAAGAGGCCGTTGATCGTGAGGTCCCGTCTCAAGGCATCTTCCGCCGGCGTTCCAAAACTATCTGTCCGAAGGATGGTTCCCTCTGCTGTGTGAATCTCCTCGAATTCCGATCGACTCCGAAACGTGGATACCTCGACGGTCTTTTTTCCCTTGAAGAAAACATGAACGAGTCTGAAACGTCGGCCGATGATCCGGCTGTTCTTAAAAAGGGTATTAATCTCATGGGGGTGGGCATTGGTGGCAACATCGAAATCTTTCGGGGTCTTGCCGAGGAGAAGGTCACGAACACTTCCCCCGACCAGATAAGCCAAGAATCCGTGCCGGTGAAGGCGGTAGAGGACTTTCAAAGCCTCCTCATCGATCATTCTTCTCGAGATGGGATGTTCCGCTCTTGGAATGATGAGTTGTTCCATTCTCTCTCTTCCTGATAAATTTTGGAAAACGGGGTTATTATAACAGAATTGGCTCAGGAAGCCATTGATTTGTCCTGCAGGTGTTGTCCTTTGGACGACATTAATTTGACTTGACAAATATTTAAGTTCGGAAAAGAATATCAAATAGAACCTTGGATTTTCAGAGCCAGGAAACGGCGGGGCGGCCATTCTCTCTTTCGAAGGGAGGAGAATGGCTGAACATTTGATCGTTTGAGCGTGACGACGAGATACTCAGGGATTTTGACGAAAGGAGGAGCTGCGATGGGAAAACAGATTCAGTGGGAGTCCTCTTTAACAACGACGAGAGCAAAAGCGAAGAAAGAAAAGAAGCTTATCTTGATGGATTTTTATAACAATCTCTGAATTGGGTGCCAACAGCTGGCAGCTGTTACCTATCCCGATCCCAATGTCTGTTTCTCCGTCGAAAGTAATTTCATTCCTCTTCAAATTGACTTCAACAAAAATAAGACGCTGGTAAAGCGCTACGCGGTTAAATGGACTCCCACCATCCTCATCCTGAATCCAGACGGGGAGGAACACCATCGTTTCGTCGGGTTTCTACCTCCTGAGGATTTCATTGCCCAGATTATCTTGGGCAAAGGCAAGGTGGCATTTGACCAGGACGATTTTGAGCGGGCGATGCAATATTTCCAGGAGGTCTTGGTCCGGTTTCCTAAGGCAGATGCAGCGCCCGAGGCACAGTACTATCTGGGTGTGACTAAATATAAAGCAAGCCATGAAGCGAAGGAACTGAAATTAGGGTTCGAGGCCCTTCAGAGGGATTATCCGAGCAGCGAATGGACGAAGAAGGCTCAGGTTTATTCCTTGATCCCCTGAAGGGCTGCTGGAAAAAGCCGATCCTTCCCGCGTTTCACGGAATTCTCCAGCAGCCTCACCGTCAAACCGTTCTCTACTCAGGGGATATCGCCTGCCCGGGTATAGTCCCGCCTTCGCGGGACGAAGGCAGGAGCATTTTTGAACAGCTTGACAAAAATGATCAGCAATGCGCGAAAGAACTGCGGGTTAGGGTGGTAAATGCCTTCATCTTGAGGGCAAGAATGCGAAGGGGGAGGCAGATTCCACGGCACGCGTTTTGCTTTACAACTCCTAGCTTAACCTCTAACGAAAGGAGATCAGGATGAAGAAACTTGGAGCAGAAATGCTGATTTTAGTTTTGATGGTCATCGCTGTATGCGGGATGGTCCTCCCGGTCTACGCGCAGGAAAAGGCCAAGCCGGAAGGTGCACCGAAGGAGGCGGGTTCATTCGCGATTAAACGGTTGGTCGTTGGAACCGGAGTGGAAAACGGCGAGCCCGTAGGGGTTGCGGAGACTTTTCCCGCCTCTACAGAGAAAGTCTATTGTATCCTGGAAGCGACCGACATTGCCAAAGACACGGAGGTTTCATTTGTCTGGTTCAGTGGCGACAAAGAGCTGTCAAAATTCAGCGTCCCTCTCAAGGAAGGCCCGAGATGGAGGACCTATGCCTACAAGAATTTGAGGGAGATAAAAGGGGACTGGAAAGTTGAAGTCAGGGATTCCGAAGGAAAGGTCGTTAAGGACGTAAAATTCAAAGTGGAATAACCCGGACTCAAGCGTACCAGCGCTACTTCGTTATTGGAAAGGAGGGAAGGACGTGGTGAAACCATGTCTTCCCTCTTTTTTTTGTAATGAGCGGGGCCTCAAGACTTTTCCCGGAGGTTTGTCCAAGGCAAAAGAGCCATTCCCCGCTCCGTCAAAGCAGACGAGCCTCCAACAAAATGTGTCCTAAAGACTTGATCCCTCAATCAGCGGGCCCCTGAGGCAAGTCTCTTGTCCTAACCAAAAAAGGCTGAAAGGAGGAGAGCTTACTCATAATTTCCAGTCTTACTGTTTGGCTATTTTAGCTTGTGGCAAATCAGGCATTGTTCCTTTGGTGGGTGTTTCGGAGGTAAAGGGATAGCCTGAGGGTTGTGGCAAGTTATGCAGCCTTTTTCCACCTCTATCCTATCCACACCTTTCTTTACGGCTTTATAAAAGGCTCGGTGTTTGTCATCGGCAGGTATTCTTCTGGCCTTTTTACTGCCAGTCATCATAATGAACACAATGATCACGACCGCAACAACCGCGATGGCTACCAAGTCTCTTTTGGTTACCTTCATAAGATCTTACAGATTCGTATCACACTTCACAACGTGAAAAAGTTGTTTGCATTAAGGGCCATTGGTTACCGATTAGAAGAACCAGCTTCATTTTGGCAGACTGGCGACCCGTTCCTTGTAAATGGAGGTCATCTTTGCGATGTAGGCGGCACTCTCGTCATGACCCATGGCAACCGGGATCAAACCCTGTTTCTTCATCTCTGCCTGCGTCTCTGCGCTGGCCGCAATTTCGAGAAACGCTGCCTCGAGCTTCTTGATGATATGGTTCGGCGTCTTGGGTGGGACGGCCACTCCGCGGTCAACAGCTTCAAGGAGGTCAACGTTAAGCTCTCTGAACGTAGGCACGTCCGGAAACCCAGGAAATCGTTGTTCCGTGGCAAAAGCGAGGACAAGGCTCTTATCCTTGTGCCTGGTCAGGTCGTCAGAGGCGCCGAAAATCGCATCGTACTCTCCATGCAGGAATCCTTCCATTTCACTGGCAGAACCAGTGACGGGACGGATCGCGAATTCGGCTCCGGCCAGTTTTTCAAGTCTGAGAGCGGCCATGTGAAAGCCCGAGAAGGTGCCTGAGCAGCCGATGGACAGTGCACCAGGGTTCTTGCGTGCAGCATCGATGAAGCGCTGATAGGTCTTGTAAGGGCTTTTCTTGAGCACGGCGAGAGCAAGGGGCGTTCTCTGGAAGATTGCTACAGGCACTATCTGCTCTGTTTTGTACCTTATCTGTCCCAGGATGAGAGGCTGGACCTGTGCCAGGAGAGGCTGGAGGATGATGTGGGGGACATTGAACCCTGCCATAAAGTATCCATCCGGTTTTGCTCGGGCCAATTCTCCCCACCCTATCGCGCCGCCGCCGCCAATCGTGTAATCGATTATCACCTTCTGTTTCAGAATCTTTTCGAGTAAGGGTTGCTGCATACGCGCCGCCCTGTCAGACTGTCCACCCGGGTTAAAGCAAATCACGTAGGTGATCTTCCTTGTAGGATAGGGCTCCTCCGCCTGTGTCCAACCCCATGGATTAGATATCCAGCCAAGGATCAGCGCCATGGCGATCGCGAGATAGACATACCTTTTCATCTTCACCCCCATGATGGTTCTTTTTTGTTACTGCAGCTCTTTTTGCTTATATCTTATCGACTTATTTTATTTAAAAGAAAAATTTATGAACGGCAGAATATAAAAGGGATTCTTGCCTCCATTAATATTGATTAATCCGATTTGCAAACCTTCTAAACCGCCTGTGTAATTCACAAGACCTAGCTGGAATCCGTTCATCTTAGCCGCATGATTATAAATTCCTAATTGAAAACCAGTGAAATTAGCCTTGGTAAAATTCGCAGCACTATCCTGAAAGCCAAGAAAATTCCCTTCAACATAATTTACAAAACCCAATTGTACCCCTTCAACATTTCTTTTGATTCCGTTGCCAAGCCCAAGGTCAAGACCTTTCAAATCAGCATTAAGGCCATATAGGAAATTTATTCGAAATCCTTCAATTGCAGTATCTTCTCTGAACATCTGTACCGGATTTACCAAAGAAATTTGAATAGGCTTAGTCCCTTGTGCAAAAACTTGAGTACTTCCTATAAGAAGGAATACCGAAATTACATAAAAAGATTTTTTCATAAAATCCTCCTTTTTTTGAATTGTTTCTTAAACGCTAACAGTTACTTAAATACGTATTTCCACCTTTTTCCGATAGAACGATCCTATTCTTAGAGTCTCCGTCCCATTTAAGATTATTCTTTCTCCCTTTCTTGAATGAAGAACAACCATGCGGCTCATGATGCTCTTAACGACATATTCCATTTGGTCTAAAAGACTCTCAAAGATGTTCCTCTCCCTAAAGGCGGGTGTTCTTCCCCCGTTTCAAATAATTATATTTAATATTGATGGAGGGGGTAAATAAGACAAATATTGTATTTTATGGTGAAAATAAATGTATTTTTTTGAGCCGACTAAAAATGGTGTCGCAAACATAAACGGAGTGTGGAGAACTGCTAAGTTGTTTCGATTCGAATTAATCGATCTGAATGATTTTTTGAAATCTTGTATGTTGGAACAAAAACGTAGAATCAATGTTTCAGCAGGGAAGCGAGCGAATGGGGGCGAATGACTCTCGAAGCGTTCATGTTGACACTGTTCCCTATCCATTTTAAAGTTGCTTAAAGACAAAATATTATTCCTCCGGTCGAACAAACATCAGAACATTTAACATTGGCTACACATATGCAGGCGCCAATCCGGAACCCTGGAGAGGACACCTTCATCGCTGAATATTATGACGCGGTGGATCATGGGTGGCGCGCTTTTTAATGAAGATGTGTAGCGTTTCACATCATCACCTGGGAGGCGATTTATGGAAGAAGAAGAGAAGAAACCGAAGGAGGGGAAGAAGAAGAAAGAGGGAACCCTGAAAGTTTCGCGCCGGGCCTTCCTGAAGGGAATGGGGGCGAGTACCGTTGCCGCAACCATGGCTTCGCTTCCGATTGCGTCCCTCCCCGAAGCGGAAGCCGCGTTGCCGACCGGGGTGAAAGAGGCCGTTATCCAGCTCAGCATCAATGAGAAGGTCTATCGCGTCAAGGTCAAGTCGCAATGGACTTTGCTCGAAGTCCTGAGGAGGGAGCTGGGTTTAACGGGCACGAAAAAAGCCTGTGACCGCGGAAACTGCGGGGCATGCACTGTGATTGTCGACGGAAAGGCGGTCTATGCCTGCTCTATCCTGGCGATCCGAATGGAAGGGAGGAAGATCATCACCGTAGAGGGTTTGAAAGACGGAGAAAAGTTGCATCCCATCCAAAAGGCCTTTTCAGAGCACGGCGGTTACCAGTGCGGGTTCTGCACCTCCGGCCAGATGATGGCTGCCAAGGCGCTTCTTGACAGGAACTCGAAGCCGACCGTTGACGAAGTGCGGGCCGGATTGGCGGGAAATCTTTGCCGCTGTGGCGCTTTCCCGAAGATCATCGAGTCGGTCTTGGCCGCAGCCGGAAAAGTGTGAGGAGGGTAAGATGGCAGACAGCTATAAAGTCATCGGCAAAAAGGTGCAGAGGGTGGATGCCCTTGAGAGACTCATCGGGGAGGCCAAGTATGCGTCCGATATCTATCTCCCCGGAATGCTTTACGCGAAATTTCTCCGGAGCTCCTACCCGCATGCGAAGGTGGTCCGAATTGATACCGCAAGCGCGCGGGCACTCCCCGGGGTGAGAGCGATCATCACCCCGGCGGATGTCCCTGATTACACGATCCACAGACGGGCAACCGCGCCAGCGGTCCCGATGCCTGTCCTTGCAAGCACGGCCCGGTATGTGGGTGATGAGATTCTCGCCGTAGCGGCAGTGGACGAGGAGACGGCGGAGGAGGCCCTGGAATTAGTAAAGGTGGAGTATGAGGTACTCCCCTTTCTCCTCGACGCGGAAGAAGCGGTGAAGCCTGATGCCGTGAAGATCTATCCTGAAGGGAATGTCGTGATCGAGCCTGCCGACACCCTGAAGCGGGGTGATGTGGAAGAAGGATTTCGCCAGGCCGATCTCATTCTTGAAGAGAAGTACAAGACCCACATGCTCCAACATGCCACACTCGAGCCCCGCGTCACGGTGACGAGCTGGAATGGGAAGAGGCTTACCGTTTGGGACTCCCACAAGGGTCCCTTCCGGCTTCGTACCGACCTGGCCCGGGCGCTCGGTCTGAAGGTACATCAGGTGAGAGTGCTCACACCGTTCATCGGCGGCGATTTCGGCGATAAAGGGCAGATGGAGAGACAGCACGTTGTGTGCGGGCTCATTGCGATGAAAACGAAGCGTCCGGTCAAGCTCGAATTCACGCGAGAAGAGAATTTTCTT
>Ga0335084_10004632_pt1 | contig 13552 bp, 10 predicted proteins | sample Lox_Sample_44_FD_206721 | JGI IMG/M metagenome (GOLD analysis project Ga0335084, IMG submission 206721) | Soil microbial communities from Loxahatchee National Wildlife Refuge, Florida, United States - Lox_Sample_4.4 | ecosystem: Environmental > Terrestrial > Soil > Wetlands | place: USA... | reverse complement strand
ATCGCCATCGCGACGAGGGGTTCTCGCGAGTCACGAAAGGCTACCGAAACCATCAGCGGGTGTTACGACGATTTGTCGAAATCGAGAGCCTGTCCGTTCAAGACCGCCGGACTCTCTGGAATCTGCTCGTGGGTTCGCAACGACGCATGAAGGAGCTCGGGGAGCACGTCGAACGACTGAGGACAAGCTCGCGGGCGCGGCGCCTTGCCGGATGGCTCAAGGCCGTGGTTCGACGAGCCTGGGGAGGGTCATAACAAAGCCGGCGCGCCGCCCTGCCCCTCCTTCAGGATCCGCCGGGCCAGCATCTGCGCTCGCGCGATCGCTTGGTCCATGTCGTAGTAGCGGTACTCGCCTAACCGGCCGCAGACGAGCAGACCGGGGGTGGCATCCGCTCGCTCCCGGTAGCGCGCGTACAGGGCGGCGTTCGTGGCATCGGGAAACGGATACTCGTACTCGTCGGGGTGGTCCGGGGTGACCGTGATTTCCTCGGTGAGGAGGGTACCCCGCACCGCGGCCGCCTGAGCGGGCTCCATCATGTGCTTCCACTCGAGCGTCCGGATGTGTGTGCCGTTGGCCGGATCGGGGTTGTTCACCTGCCCGCAGGGCAGGATGAAGTCGGCATCCGGGAGGTAGCGGTGCGAGCGCTGCTGGCCCCGGTACGTCAGGCGACCCAGGTCGAAGCCGAAGAACTCGTCGATGGGGCCGGTGAACACGAGCAGGCGAGGGCCGGGGAGGGCGCCTCGCTCACGCAGGTAGTCGCACTTGTCGATCAGCGGGATGTCGGCCAGCATACTGGCCATCAGCGCAGCGTACCCGTCGACGGGGATCCCTTGATGCGCGTGCCGCATCAGGCGCGGCTCGTCGTCCGCGCGCACGTCGAACCGCCGCGCGAGGTCGACGGAGAGCGTGTGGGCGGGGACGCCCCACTGCTTCTCGGTGTAGCCCTTGACGAACTTCTCGTATACGGGTCGCGGCATCATGGCCAGCGAGGCTTCCTCGAAGTTGGACGGGGTCCCCGTGAACCCGGGCCGCCAGTTCTCGCCGATCGCGCGGCGGATGTAGCTGCCGCTGATCGGCCAGCTCTCGTACCGGCCGTCGACGAGCGACTTGAGGCAGGCCGCATAGGGGTAGAAGCGGGCGAAGCGGTTGACGAATGCCCAAAGTTCGTCGGAGCTCGTCCGGAAGTAGTGCGGTCCGTAGGTATGCACGCGGATGCCGCTCGGGTGAGTGTGATCGTGCACGTTACCTCCGAGATGGGCGCGCCGCTCCACGACCAGCACGGCACGGCCAGCGTCCGCGAGGGTGCGGGCAATGGTCGCGCCGGTGAGACCGGAGCCGACGATGAGGCAGTCGAGCCGCCTCATCCGCTCGCGGTCGCCACGCGGGCGAGGAAGCGCCGGCTCGCCTCGAGCCGTCCCGGGTTGAGCCGCCAGCACAGCGCGGTCTCCCAGTACCGGGCGTGGATCGCCGTCATATCGGGATTCAGGGGATCGAACCCCCACTTGTCGCGCCACGCGGCGTAGTGCGACCGGAGGGTGTGGATCCGCCACTCGTCGGACTCGCGCGGAACCAGATCCTCGAGTGTGGGCGGGGGCGGGGGGGGAGCGACACGGGCGAGCAGCGCGCGGCGCGCCCGCTTCAGAGCGGGCGGCGTGAGCCTCGCGAGGATCTGGCGCGGCATCCCGCCCCCCGGGGCCGGCCGGGTCGACGCGCCGGGCGCGGTTCCCGGCTGACGCGTCCCGCGCAGGTTCGTCCGATGGACGACGTGAACGTCGGGCGTGATGAGAATGCGCTTGCCGAGGCGCCGCAGGGCGAGACCGAAGTCGTCGTCCTCGATCCACACCGGATTGAACCGCATGTCGAAGCCTCCCACGGCCTTCGCCTCCGCGGTCCGGAAGGCCACGCACACCCCCAGCACCGAATCCACCTCGTACGGAGGGCCGCTGGTGAACGCGACCTGGGGCCGGAAGACCAATGAGTCGAACGTGCGCCGCCCGATCGGTTCCGCCGGGCACGCGCCCATGTCGAACAGTCCGGCCTCGGAGCACACGCTGCGCCCGAAGCTGTGCACGCGGCCGTCGGGGAAGGCGATGTGACCGCCGACCGCGCCCACCTCGTCGTGAGCGAGGAGCCCGTACAGCATCTCGACCCAGCCGGGCGTCTCGACCGTGGCGTCCCCGTCGATGCGGATGATCCATTCCGTCCGTGTCGCGTCGAGCGCGGTGTTGAGGGTGGGCACGATGCCCTCGTGGGCACGCTCGATGATCTCGCACGACGCGAACCCGCACGCCGGCGCCTGCGTCTTCGCCACCGCGACGCTCGCGTCCTCCGACCCGTCGTCGACCATGATGAAGGCCAGCCGGCTGCAATCCGCGTAGGCCCGCAGCGCTGCGAACACGTGGGGCAGGGCACGCTCGTTGTTGTAGTTCGGCAGGATCAGCGTGCCCGGTGGCGTGCGCACCCCGTTCGGCCTCAGTGGCCCTCGTCGACGACGCCGATACCCATCACTGCCTGGCCCTCAGAATGGCAGCAGAACTCGTGGAGGACGCGGGGGGGCAGCCGGTTTTTGAGCTCCCGCCAGAATCGCGGCACGCCGCCCACGTTACCCGGCCACTCCTCAACGAACCGGTCGTTGATGTCGTGGAACATGCACAGCCGGGCCCTCGCGCCGACGAGGTCGTAGTCGGCCCGCACAGCGTCATAGCTGTGGTCCGCATCGATCATGCAGAGATCGAACCTCTGGCCCGCGAAGTCCGCGGCGGCGCCCCGCGTGAACTGCCCGCTGAACCGCCCGGCCGCGACCGCGCGGGCCGGCCGGGCGCCGGCAATGTCGACGGTGACGCCGACGACCCCCCGGATTGAACCGGGAGGCGTAGGTCATGACCACCGCGAACGTGTATCCAGTGAAGGTCCCGACCTCCAGAACGGTCCCTACGTCGCGGCGCGAGAGAAAAACCAGGAAGCGGGCGAACTGCCGGGAGATCTGCCAGAGCCCGCGGGGAATGCGATTGCAGTACACCTCGTCGACGTTGTAGAGCCCGCGGGGGTCGCGGGCGAGCCCGGCCGCGCCGACCAAGCGGGTCAGCCCATCTACGTCGCGCAACTCCTCCGGGCTCGCGGCCAGGATGCCGTCGAGGGCGGCGGCGAGTCGGCGGTCGCAGCGCCGTTCCGCCGTGCGCACCCCGAGGCATCGGGCACGTCTGACCATGCCGGAAAGGACGCCCATCCGGTCACCGGTCGGAGCGGTCGGGCGGGAGATGGGGGCGGTCGTGGGTAGCCATGGCAACTGTCGTCTGCAGGATACGACAAACCAAAACCTTGCCAATCAATTTCGCTGCGCCACGTCCGCGTCTTCTTCCTTCGGGCTGTCGGTCGAGACGTCATCTTTTGAGAAAGGTCGTTGCCTAGATGCTGGGCCTCTGGTCGAGCCGAGCTCGCTTCCAGCCATACGAGAAAAGGCCGCTGAGGCCCGTGGCCAGCAACAGGAGAGTGGAGGGTCCGGGTGTCCCACGGCGGCAGGCCGTGGGCGGGGCGAGCATTGCCGACTCCCACTTCCTCAGGTGATGTCAGATGTGCCGGGGATTATGTTGCCGAGGCATTTCTCAAGGGCCGCTGTTTTGCCGGTCGTGCTGCTCTACGTGTCGGAGGTCACCTGCGAGGAGACTGTGGCCTGATGGCGGATGGCGGAGAGTCGCCCCATCCGCACGGCGATGGCCACGTGGTCTGCGAGGGCACTGAGGAGGATCCGCTCGCCCGCATCGAATGAGCGCGGCTCCCCGTATAGGACCGACAGCACGCCCACCCGCTCACCGTCTGCGACGAGGGGCAACCCTGCGTAGGCGTAGAGCCCGACCTCGCGGATGAAGCGCACGTTCAACCAGCGCAGATCGTGACTGGCATCCTCGATGAAAATGGGAGCACCGTCAACCAAGACGCGTCCGGGCAGTCCCTCACCATACGGCACGCTGGCGAACTCCAGGAGCGCAGTCTCGATCTCTGGCGCGACCCCCGCACTGCCCGCCGCATCCAGCGCCCTGGCTTCGGGAGCATCGAGCCACACGCGCACGACCTTTGCCTGACAGACGCGGAGGACGATATCTGCCACGGCGGCGCCCACCTGCCGCTCATCAAGGTTCGAGGCGAACAGTCTCGCCATCGCCGTCAGAGCGGCCATCCCGGTATCTATGCGGTCAGGCGCGCTCATGTCGAAGCCGTGTCCATCGTGGCATTCCATACCGGTTCCCTTCCATTTCCGCTGGCCGATTGTCTGCTCGGGAGTCTTCCAAGGCCAACTCGACGTCAGAGTGTGCCCGAAGTCGCGCGACGGCGCAAGAAAGTTGTGGACGGTCGTGGGGCGAGAGACTCAGAGTCCTGCCTCGCGCATCATCGCGTACGTCGTGAATCCTCCCGAGAGGTTCTTGACGTCGAGGCCGAGCTGCATGAGCAATCGCTGAGCGTAGTACGCACGCTGTCCTGCCGCGCAGTACACCCATAACTCCCGCCCGCGAGGGACGTCCTGGATGCGTCGACGCAGCTCGGAGAGCGGCAGGTTCACGGCACCCTCGAGGTGCCCGCGCGCGAACTCGTCGGGCTCCCGCACGTCGAGCAGCACGGCGCTCGTCCGGCCGATCTCGGACCAGTCCGCGAGCGGCATGTCGCCGCGCAGCGCGTTGGCCGCCATCATGCCGGCGACATTGACCGGATCCTTGGCCGCACCGAACTGCGGCGCGTAGCACAGCTCGACCTCGGCGAGATCGTGCACGGTACCGCGCATCTGGATCATGGTGGCGATCACGTCGATGCGCTTGTCGATGCCTTCCTGACCGACGGCCTGCGCGCCGAGAATGCGGCCCTCTTCGCGCGAGTAGAGGAGCTTCAGGTGGATCGGCGTCGCGCCTGGGTAGTATCCCGCGTGATGGCCGGGATGCAGGTAGACGACGCCGTAGTCGGTCACCCCGGCACGCCGGAGTCCCTTCTCGCTGGCCCCCGTGGTCGCCACTGTCAGCCCGAGCACGCCGACGATCGCCGTGCCCTGCACGCCGCGAAAGCGCGTGGCGCGTCCGGCGATGGCCTCGGCCGCCACGCGTCCTTGACGATTGGCGGGACCGGCGAGGGGCAGAATGATCTCCTGTCCGATGACGACGTCGCGCACTTCGATGGCGTCGCCCACGGCGTAGATCCTCGGGTCTGACGTCCGCATCCGCTCGTCGACGACGATGCCGCCGCGGGCGCCGATGGCGAGGCCCGCTGCCTCCGCGAGGGTTGCCTCAGGGCGCACGCCGAGCGCCAGGATCACCAGATCGGTGCCGATCGTCGCGTCGCGGTCCGTGTGCACCGCCAGGCGGCCACCGTGGGCCTCGATCCACCGGAAGCCCTCGGCGAGCCGGAGCCGGACACCGGCCTGGCGGAGATGCCGGGCGATCTCGGCGGCCATCTCCGGGTCGAACGGCGGCATGACCTGCGGCAGCTTCTCGAGCACCGTCACCTCGAGCCCCCGGCGCACCAGATTCTCAGCCATCTCGAGCCCGATGAATCCGCCGCCCACCACGACGGCCTCGCGCCGCGGCGGCTCCTCGAGCCACGCGCGGATGCGGCGGGTGTCGGGGATGGTCCGCACCACGAAGACACCCGGGAGATCCAGGCCGCGCACATCGGGACGGATCGGCGCCGCGCCCGGCGCGAGAACGAGCACGTCGTAGAGCTCGTCCCGTTCGGTGCCCTTGCGCAGGTCCTTCACGCGAATCGTCTGGGCGGCGCGGTCGATGGCCGTCACCTCGTGCTCGGTACACACGTCGATGTTGAATCGGTCGCGGAAGAGCTCCCGCGAGGCCACCAGGAGCCGTCGCTCGTCCACGATGACGTTGCCCACGTAGTAGGGCAGCCCGCAGTTGGCGAACGACACGTGGAGGCCCCGATCGAAGAGGACGATCTCAGCCGCTTCGTCGAGCCTCCTGAGTCGCGCCGCCGCCGATGCCCCGCCTGCCACACCGCCCACGATCAACACACGCCTCGTCATTCGCGCCTCCATGCCATCACCACGCGAGCCGGATCACCACGACACGTCCTTGGCACGGTCCGGGCAAGCGGCGATCAGGCGGCGACCTGGAGCGCCTGCCGAGCGGCCAGCAGCTCGGGGGCGTTCATCCCGTGCTCCTCTCGGATTGTGTCGGCCGCCTAGCAGCGGGCAGATCGAACGCTGGTCAACAGCCCGCGCGCTTCAGAGAATTGCCGTGCAATGGTATCAGCTTCAGAAGCACAAGTTTGCCCCATCGCCCGTTGTGTAGCAATGACCGCCGAGTGATGTCGCGGACGATGTTGCTCGGGCATTTCTCATGGGCTGCTGTTTTCTATCATGCTAGATTTGCCCGCATGTGCGCGGGGGCTCCGTGGGGAGCCTCAGCTCTACGCCAACGTCCGCGGCGTTCGGTGGCGGTTTGAATTTCTGAAGGGAGAGTTCATGGGCACTCGAATCGGCATCATCGGAGTCGGGGCAATCGGCAGCGTGGTGGGCGGGCTCCTGACCAAGGCCGGGCACGACGTGACGCTGATCGACCAGTGGCCGGATCACGTCGAAGCGATGAAGAAGGTCGGGCTGCGGCTGTCGGGAACCTGCGGCGAGCACCTGATTCCCGTGCGGGCGCTCCTGATCCATGAGCTCCAGGCTATCGCGGAGCCGTTCGACGCCGTCTTCATCTCCGTGAAATCCTACGACACGGAATGGGCGGTGGCCCTCGGGCTCTCGTACTTGAAGAAGCCCGATGGAATCCTCGTCGACTTCCAGAACGGCATCAACGACGAGCGGGTCGCTGCCGTGGCGGGCCGCGAGCGGTGCCTGGGGTGCGTCATCACCATCGGGGCCGGCATGTACGAGCCGGGCCACGCCATCCGCACCGACCGGAGTCAAGTCGGCTTCAAGATTGGCGAGCACGACGGCACCGTGACCGAGCGCGCCGAGCGGATCGCCAAGATCATGTGCGACGTGGCCCCGACCAAGGTGACGACCAACCTCTGGGGCGAGCGATGGTCGAAACTCTCGGTGAACTGCATGGCCAACGGCCTGGCCGGCCTTTCCGGCCTGGGCTCGGCCGAAGTCCGCACGCGGGACGGCGTGCGGCGCGTGGCCATCCATCTGGCCGCCGAGACCATCAAGGTCGGCCGGGCCCGCGGCCACGAGGTGGAACCGATCTGGGGCATTGCCGCCCAGCGCTTCGTCGACGCCGCTGAGGGGCGGATGCTCGCCGACGTTGAGCGCGACATGGCGGAGCGGGCCAAAGAGCTGGCGGGCGGACGGCCGTCGCTGCTCCAGGACGTCATGCGCGGGCGCCGTACCGAGGTGCAATATCTGAACGGGTACGTCTCCGAGCAGGGCCGCCAGGTCGGAATCCCCACTCCGTTCAACGACAAGGTCGTGGAGCTGATCACCCGGGTTCCCCCGGGCACGCTCAAGCCCGACCCGAGCAACCTCGAGCCGCTGGTGGCGATGCTGCCGAAGTAGGAGACGACGCGGGGGGCCGCGCGGCCCGACGGCCCCTTGGTTGGGTTAGGATGGGCGCGCGGGGCCTGACCGCGGTACGTGAACGCATTCAACGAGCGACAGACGAGGAGCGGGCGAATGGAAAAGAAGCGCGTGTTCGGGACGGGCGGGGAGCTCCTGGTCCACCAGCTGGTCGCGCAGGGAGTGCGCTACGCGTTCACCAATACCGGGAGCGCGGAGGCCGGCTTCTTCAATGCCCTGCTGACCGTTCCGGGAGTGCAGCCGATCCTGCTCCTCGCCGAGTCGCTGGTGCTGTCCGCCGCGGACGGCTACGCGAAGGCCGCGCGCAAGCCCGCCTTCGTCAACGTGCACCTCGCAGCGGGAACGCGTCAGGGCTCCGGCCAGCTCCAGAACGCGTACTTCGACGGCACGCCGATGGTCGTGACCGCGGCGATGCGCGACGTGGGCTCCTACGGTGACCACGGCGCGCTGGTGGCGAGCGGTGGCTTCTCGCAGATGGGCACGGTGGAGGACATTACCAAGCGACGCTGGGAAGTGTGGGACGCGGGCGGGATTCCGACCGTCACGCGGCGCGCGTTCAAGGACGCGATGACGTTCCCGACGGGCCCCGTCTACGTGGCGTATGCGAGCTCCGCGCTGGAAGCCACCAACGTCGAAGGCCTGATCCAGGCCGCCGACGTCCCCCACATGGGCATGACACCGGAGGCGGGCGTGATCCACGCGATCTGGGACGCGCTGCTCAATGCCGAGAAGCCCTTGCTGGTCTGCGGGCCGGACATCGCGGCCGCGGGCGCGGAGGACGATATCCTGACGCTGGCCGAGCGCCTCGGCCTGCCGGTAGCCACGGGCATCTTCGACTACGGCAGCTTCCCCGTGCATCACCCCAACTATGCGGGCGCCGTCGAGACCCTCTCCGAGGACGGCTATGACGTCGTGTGCTGCGTGGGCTATCGGCAGAACACGCGCGGCAATTCGACGGACCTGCGCTTTGCCTCCGCGGGCACCATCATCGGCATCGGCCACGACCCGTCGCTGCTCGGCAATACCTTCCCCCTCGACGTCGCCGTCTGGGGCAATGTGCGGCACACGCTGGCCGCCCTGAATGCCTCGTGGAAGGACGCCGATGCCCGGCAGCCGCACATCGAGCGCCGGCGCGCCGACGTGCGCGCGCGGGGTGAGCAGCGGATTCGCAAGCTGCACGACGAGGCCATGGCGCTGGCCACGGATCGGCCGATCCACCCGAACTACCTGGCGCATCTGGCAGGCGAGGTCTTGCCAGGCAACGCCCTGATCGTGTCCGAGAGCTTCCGCAATGCCGACCACCTCATGCCGTTCGGCTTCGACAAGAGCCAGTGGCGGCTCGTCCGGAGCTTCGGCGCCTCCCTTGGTTACGGCATCGGGGCGGCGGTGGGGGCGCAGCTCGGCGCCCCGGACCGGCCGGTCGTGTGCAGCCTTGGCGACGGCGCGGTGATGTACAGTGCCTCGGGTTTCTGGACCATGGCCCGGTACGGCCTGCCGATCCTGACCATCGTCTGGAACAACCTGAACTACCAGACGGTGCGCACCAACTTCCACACCTTCGGCGGCGAAATGGCCAAGCAGAAGAAATACCCCGAGGTCTATCTGGGTGAGCCGGAGATCGACTTCGTGATGCTCGCGAAGGCGCAGGGCATCCAGGGCAGCGAGGTCCGCGAGCCCAAGGATTTGGAAGCCGCGCTGCGGCGCGGTGTCGACGCCATCACGGCGGGCGAGCCGTATGTGCTCGATGTGCGCGTCGCCACCGTGGGGACGGGCGCCGAGTCCACCTGGCACCAACGCTTCAAGCTGCGGAAATAGGCTTCGCCACCGGGAGGCAGGCATGGACGGCATGGACTTCTTCGACGTTGTCGGAACGCAGCGCGCGATGAGGCGCCTCAAGCCCGACCCGATTCCCCCGGCCGTGATCCGGCGGATCCTCGATGCCGCGATCTGCGCGCCAAGCGGTGGCAATCGCCAGGGCTGGGCGTTCATCGTCGTGCAGGACGCGTCGCTGCGCGGGAAGATCGGCGCGCTGTACCGCGAGAGCTTCATGCTGCTCCTCGAGCACGCGCCGGCCTACAAGGCGGCGACGACAGCGCCGGCCGGGAGCCCGGACCGGAAGATGATCGACTCCGCGCTATACCTTGCCGACCACATGGCCGCGGCGCCGGTCCTGCTCTTGGCATGCATCGGCACCGACGGCGCGCGGCCCGGGCTCACGAGCGGCGCCTCGATCTACCCCGCCGTGCAGAACATCCTGCTCGCGGCGCGGGCGCTCGGCATCGGGAGCACGCTCACCACGGTGCACCACCGATTCCGGCACGACGAGGTCCGCTCGTTGCTCGGCGTCCCGAACGACGTCGAGGTCGCGGCGCTGATTCCGCTCGGGTACCCGAGCGGATCGTTCGGCCGCCCGCCGCGGCGTCCGGTGAGTGAGGTGGCGTTCAGTGACCGCTGGGGTGCGCGCTTCGAGGGCTGACACGGCCCGAGATATCACCTGGACTATGCCGTTCGTCGGGTTTCTGCAGAGAATTGACCTCGCGTGGCCGCGCGGATCGGCCATGGCTGGATCGCTAGCCCACGGGGCGCCGCCGCCCCGGCCGGGTGCGCACGACCCCACTTCGCTCCGGCACCGTCCGTCACCCGTCGAGTCGGGAGCCGGGGGCCGGGGGCCGGGCTTCTCGTGATGATGACGCTGGCGGAGAAAGAGGACAAAGCTCCGCCGCCCGTGGTCACGATTCCGGCGAATTGAACGCCAGGACGACAAGAGGCCAAGCATGGACCCCGTGATTGTGGATGTCACCGAGCAAAAGCGTTTGAACGAGGCACGCGAGACGGGCATCCCGTGGAAGAAATGGGGGCCCTATCTCAGCGAGCGGCAGTGGGGCACGGTTCGCGAGGACTACAGCGACAACGGAGACGCGTGGAACTACTTCACCCATGATCAGGCGCGCTCACGGGCCTATCGATGGGGCGAGGACGGGCTGGGAGGACTCTGCGATGACACGCAGCGGCTGTGCTTCGCCCTCGCGCTGTGGAACGAGCGCGACCCCATCCTGAAGGAGCGGCTGTTTGGGCTGACCAACAGCGAGGCGAACCATGGGGAGGACGTGAAGGAGTACTACTTCTACCTCGACAGCACGCCGACTCACTCCTACATGAAGTATCTCTACAAGTACCCGCAGCGGGAGTATCCGTACCGGGACCTGATCGATACCAACCGGAGCAGATCGCGGGAAGAGTTCGAGTACGAGCTGCTCGATACCGGCATATTTGACGACGACCGGTACTTTGACGTGTTTGTCGAGTACGCGAAGGAGGGCCCGGAAGACATCCTGGTCCGCATCACCGTGCACAATCGCGGGCCGGAAGCGGCCCGGCTGCGTGTCCTGCCGACACTCTGGTTCCGCAACACCTGGTCGTGGGGTGAGGATAATCGGAAGCCTTCCCTGCGCGAAGTGGGACCTGGGACAATTCAAGCGTCACACCACGAGCTGGGCGACTATTGGCTCCACTGCGACGGCGCTCCGGAGTTGCTCTTCACCGAAAATGAGAGCAATGCGCAGTGTCTGTGGGGCCAGCCCAATGCGTCGCCCTACGTCAAGGATGCGTTCCACGCCTACATCATCTCTGGACAGGGCGGGGCGGTGAACCCCGCCAGGACGGGGACCAAGGCCGCGGCCCACTATGTGCTCAGCGTGCCCGGCGCCGGCAGCACCACCGTCCGCCTCCGCCTGGCGGCCGCCAACGCCCAAGATGCCTTCGGCCGATTCGATCGGACATTCGAGAGACGGATCGCCGACGCCGACGAATTCTACGAGAGGATTTCGCCGAACTCGCTGAACGAAGATCAGCGCCGGGTGCACCGCCAGGCGCTGGCGGGCATGCTGTGGAGCAAGCAATACTACTACTTCGACCTGGATCAATGGCTGCGGGAGCACAAGAGCCATCCACTCCTCGAATCCGCCAGACACGGCATCCGCAACACGGAATGGTTTCACATGCTGAACGCGGACGTGATCTCGATGCCGGACAAGTGGGAGTATCCGTGGTATGCGGCCTGGGACCTGGCCTTCCACACGATCTCGCTGTCACTCGTGGATTTCGATTTCGCCAAGGAGCAGCTGCTGCTCATGCTGCGCAATCTCTATTTTCACCCCAGCGGACAGATCCCGGCCTACGAGTGGAACTTCAGCGACGTGAATCCTCCGGTGCACGCCTGGGCCACGCTCTGGCTGTTCAGCTACGAGCGGGGGCTGGGTCGGGCGGACCTGCGGTTCCTGGAACGATCGTTCCAGGGGCTGATGCTGAATTTCAACTGGTGGGTGAACCGCAAGGATCCTGCGGGACGCAACGTCTTCGCCGGGGGCTTTCTGGGCCTGGACAATATTGGCGTCTTCGACCGGAGCGCGCAGCTCCCCACGGGCGGCTCGCTGGAGCAGGCGGACGGGACGGCCTGGATGGCGTTCTACTGTCAGTGCATGCTGGAGATGGCCCTGATTCTCTGTGAATTCGACCCGATCTATGAAGAGATGGCCTTCAAGTTCGTCGAGCATTTCATGTGGATCTTGTATGCGATGGACCGAATCGGCGAGCATCACGACGAGATGTGGGACGAGGGGGACGGCTTCTTCTATGATTTGCTGCGGCTGCCCGACGGCCAGGCGATGCGTTTGAAGGTGCGGTCGCTGGTGGGACTGCTGCCCCTGTGCGCGTCCACGGTGTTCGAGGCGGCGACTCCGATGCGATATCCGAAGCTGGCGGAAATGATCGCCCTGTTCCGCAAGCGTCATCCGGAGTTGCTGTCCCACGTCGCGCCGACCGACGCGGGCTTCATCGGCTACAAGGAGCGGCGGCTGTTGTCGATCCTCAACCAGAAGAAGCTGGAGCGCGTGCTCGGCTACCTGCTTGACGAGAACGAGTTTCTGGGGCCGCACGGCATTCGCTCGCTCTCGCGGTATCATCTGGACCATCCGTTTGTCTTTCACGTCGGTGGTCAGGAATACAAGGTCCAGTACCTGCCGGCCGAATCGAATACCGGGATGTTCGGCGGCAACTCGAACTGGCGGGGCCCGGTGTGGATGCCCGTCAATGCGCTGATCGTGCGGGCGCTGATGAATCTGTACGCTTTCTACGGCGACGGATTCAAGGTTCAATGCCCGACCGGGTCCGGCCACTACCTGACGCTGTTCGAAGTCGCGCAGGAGCTTGTCCGCCGGCTGACCGGCACGTTCCTGCGCGGTGCCAATGGACGACGGCCGGTCTACGGCGGCACCACCAAGTTTCAGGAAGATCCATACTGGCGCGATCTGATTCTGTTTTACGAGTATTTCCATGGTGACAACGGGGCGGGGCTGGGAGCCAGCCACCAGACGGGCTGGACGGGTCTGGTCGCCCCGCTCTTGGACATCTTCGGCCGTGTCGACGCGAAAGCTCTGCTGGAGGGCGAGCGCGGGCGCGTGCTCGCCAAGCTCATACGGGAGCAGGTGGGAGGAGAGAAGGCGGGCGGGAAGTAGTCTAGTGATTCACGCCTCCTTCCCGCGCTGCTCCAAGACCTCCAGCTTGTGAACTCGAAGCCTGCCCACGTCGAGCTCGCCTATCTGCAGTGAGTCGATGCGCGACCTGCCCACGCGCAGTCTGCGGATGGCGAGCCGGCCGATGGCGAGTGCACCGATCGCCAGAGCGCCGAACGCGGCGGCGCCGACGGCTACGGCGTAGGTCCTCTGGGATCTTCTCGGATGCAGGTTGGCTGCCTCAGCATTCTGGGCGGACGTCGTGTCCGGTTGATCTGTCTCTGAGCCCCTAGGGTGATCCATTAGAGATACCTCCTCCTCCCGGAATATAGCCGGTGCGGGGCTATGGCGATGGCTCGATCGCTGAGCCGTGGGCCGGACGATCACATCAGCTCTCAAGTTCGTTAGGCGATGTCAGACGTGCTGACGACTCTCGCCAATTTGATGTGGCGCGGTGAAGTGTCAGGAAGCGGACGTGCCCGTGACACGGCGAGCGCGACAGTGTCCGGCCACTCTCTCGCAACCC
>Ga0335084_10004631_pt1 | contig 13553 bp, 9 predicted proteins | sample Lox_Sample_44_FD_206721 | JGI IMG/M metagenome (GOLD analysis project Ga0335084, IMG submission 206721) | Soil microbial communities from Loxahatchee National Wildlife Refuge, Florida, United States - Lox_Sample_4.4 | ecosystem: Environmental > Terrestrial > Soil > Wetlands | place: USA: Florida... | reverse complement strand
TACGCGCGGTACCGCTGCCCGGGGCTCAGGGTGGCCAGGCCACCCATCGGCTTGCCCTCGAGCGAGAAGACCTGCACCTCGGGGCCGACCTTGTAGGTGACCACGCCCGCCGGCGTCGTCCCCCGCATCACGCCCCTGGCGGCCTCCACGGAGAGCACCGTCCCCATGTCGCACTTGGTCCGCTCGGTGGCCTGCACCTGCCGGGGCGGCGGGTACGGCCACTTGCCGCCGAACGGCTGGCTGGAGTCCGGGGCGAGGAGGGCGAGCGCGAGCAGGAGGGCGGACGGGGTCATGGGATCTCCTCCGAGGAGTATCGCCGCCCCGGGGTCGCTTGTCATGCCGGAGACCGCGCCGTCCGCCGCCGGCGATCCCCTGTTCGCGCGCTCTAGAAGTCCCGGAGGGCGGCGTCGCCCTCCGGCGGGAACCGCTCCGCGAGGATGCCGGCCGGCGCCTGGAGCGCGGCGCCGCCGTTCCGGAGCGCGCCGCCGGCGCGCGCCGCGGCCCCGTTGACCCGGGGGACGGCCGCCGCCGCCGGGCGTGCCGGGCGGACGACGGGCGCCTCGTCCCGTTCCAGCCGGAAGGACCCGACCATTGCGGCCAGCTCCCCGGCCTGGCCGGACAGCTCGCTCGCCGCCGAGGAGGACTCCTCCGCCGAGGCGGCGTTCTGCTGGGTCACCCGGTCCATCTCGCCCATGGCGCCGATCACCTGGTCGATCCCCGCCGCCTGCTCCCGGGACGTGGCCGCGATCTCCGAGACGATGGCCGAGGCCTTCTCCACGCTCCCGACGATCTCGCCGAGCTTGCCGGCCACCTGCCGGGCGGTCAGCTCCCCGGCGCTCGCCTCCTGGACCGACTGCCGGATCAGCGCCTCGGTCTTCCCCGCCGCCTCCTTGGCGCGGCCGGCCAGGGAGCGGACCTCCTCCGCCACCACCGCGAAGCCGCGCCCCGCCTCGCCCGCGCGGGCCGCCTCCACCGCCGCGTTGAGGGCGAGCAGGTTGGTCTGGAAGGCGATGTCGTTGATGTCGCGGATGATCTGCGAGGTCCCCTCCGCCGAGGCCCGGATCCGCGCCATGGCCGCCTGCATCCGCTCCATGGTGCCGGCGCCGTCGGCCGCCGCCCCCCGGGCGCTCCGCGCCAGGGTGTTGGCCTGCTGGGCGTTCTCCGCGGAGCGACGCGCGGTCCCGGAGACGGCCTCGACCGCCGCCGAGGTCTCCTCGAGCGAGGAGGCCTGCTCGGAGGCACCGGCCGCCACCGCCTGCGAGGACGCGGCGATCTGCGCGGCCGCGCCGGACACCTGCTCGACGGCGGCCGCCACCTGGTCGAGCGCCTCGTGGAGCGCCCCGGCGGTGGCGTTGAGGGACTCCTTGATCCGGGCGTGGTCGCCCCGGTACTCGCCCCGGACGCGGGCCCGCAGGTCGCGTCCGGCGAGCCGCTCCAGGACCGCGCTCGCCTCCTGGAGGGGGGCGAGCGCGGCGTCCAGGGTGCGGTTCACGCCCTCGACGATGGCCCGGAAGCCCCCCTGGTGTCGGGAGGCGTCCGCGCGGGTGGAGAGCTCCCCGGCCACCGCCGCCCCGGCCAGGAGCTCGGCGTCGGCGAGGAGGGCGCGCAGGTTCGCGCGCACCTGCTCGATGGTGTCGTTGATGAAGCGCTTCTTCCCCGGGAGCGCCTCCAGCGGCGCGTCGAAGCTCCCCCGTCCGAACTCGCCCACCACCGCCATCGCCTTCCGGGTCATGGCCGTGTGGGCGGCGGCCATCCCGTTCACCCCTTCGGCCATGCTCCGGTAGGCGCCCTGGAAGCGGGCGGCGTCCACCGCCGCGTCGATCTCCCCCCGCTCGTGCTCGGCGCTCATCCGGTTCATCTCCGCGATGAGCCCGTTGAGGTTGCCGCGGACCTGCTCGACGGTCTCGTTGATGAACCGCTTCTTGCCCGGGAGCGGCGCCAGGGCGGCCTCGAAGTTGCCCCGCCCGAACTCGGCGAAGACCTCCATCGCCCGGCGGTTCACCGCCAGGTGGGCGCCCACCATCTCGTTCACGCCCTGCGCCATGGTCCGGTAGGCGCCCTGGAAGCGGGCGACGTCCACCGCCGCGTCGGTCTCGCCCCGCTCGTGCTCGGCGCTCATCCGGTTCATCTCCGCGATCAGGCCGGAGAGGGCGGCGACGCAGCGGTTCAGGGCGTCCTGGATGGCGTTGAAGTCGCCGCGCTGGCGCTCCTCGAGGGGCGGAGGGAGATCGCCGTTGGAGATGCGGGTGACGTAGTCCACCACCAGCTCGAGGGGCCGGGCGACCGCGTCCAGGGTGGCGTTCATCGCCTCCACCACCGGGCGGAGCTCGGCGGTCACCTGGGCCCCGTCGCCGCGGACCTGGAGCCGGCCCGCCTCGACCGCCTCGTGAAGGCGGCCCGCCTCCACCAGCACCCCCCGGATGCCGAGGGCGATGGCCCGCGAGAGGAGGAGCCCCAGCCCGGCGAGCAGGGCCGCCCCGGCGCCGAGCGCGATCGTCACCGCCCAGAGCCCGCGGACCGCGGCGCGGTGACCGGCCTCCCGGCTGGCGATCGCGCCTTGCCGCGTGGCCGCCACCAGGCCGGCGAGGGCCCGGCCCACCGGCTCGCCGGCCGCGCGGGCGGTGAGGAAGCTCCGCCAGGCACGCCCGTCCACCTCCTCCATCCGTTCGGGATCGCCGCCCTGCTCCACCAGCCGCTCCCGCTCGTCGAGCACCGACACCGTCGTGTCCGCCCACTGCCGCCAGCCGGCCAGCGTCACCTTCACCGCCGTCCAGCGCAGCGCCTCCTCCTCGTGCGGGTGGCCCTCGAAGGCCGCCACCGCCTGGTCGAGGGCGGCCGACGTGTCGCGGTACGCCGCGCGCGTCTCCCGCCGGAGCCGCTCGTCCGCGCGACTCAGCATGAGCGTGGCCAGCTGGCCGGCGGCCTCCGCCTGGCACTCGGCCACGTGCCCGAGGGCCTCCACCGCGGGGAGCTTCGCGTCGGCCACGTCCGTGAGGTGGCCGGCCAGGCTCCGGGCGGTCGCCCAGGCGACGGCGCCGAGCCCGAGCATGAGGGCGAGCGCGACCGCGAACGAGGCGAGGATCTTGGTGCCGGTCTTCATGCTGGCGAGCACGGGTGCTTCCCCCCACGACCTGACCTCGGCCCCGCAGGCCGGAGCAGGGGTGGGAGGAGCAGCCGGCGTGCCGGCCCGGCCCGCGGCGGGGGGGGGCGGCGCCCGCGGAGGCCGCGCCGGGAGCGCGGGCCAGTGCGGACGCGGATCTGCGCCCCGGCGCGCCCCTGTCCCGGCCCCGCGGGACGCCCCGAGCCGCGCCCGCCGGATCGCGGGTTCGAGAGGACCCCGGGTGCACCGGAGGTGGGCAGCCGGGTGCGGCCCGGCGGTGGGGATCGGCGGGGCTCCCCGGACCCGGCGGCGCGGCGACCCATTCGAGCGCGCGGTGAGGCGCGCCCCGAGCCCGGCCGGCGGCGCGCCAAGCGGCGAGGAACGGGGGCGGATCGCAGGGCCGCGCCTCACCCGGGAGACGGCCCGCCCGGGCACGCGATTCGCAGCAGGCAGCGGCGTGACCTCCGGGCCCGCCCGCTGCCCCACCCCCGCTCCCCCGGACGCGCCCCCGGCAGAGGACGGGTCGCGGGACGCGCTCCGAGACCCCGAGGCCCTCGACGAGCTCGTGCTCGCGGAGCGCGTGCGGCTCCTCCACGAGCGCGCCCGCCCGGTCCTGGCCATGCTCGCCGCCAGCGCGGCCATCCTGGTGGCGGTGGTCGGCCAGCGGCCGCTCGGGCCCGGCACCCTCGCCTGGATCGGCGCGATGGCGGGCTCGATCCTCCTCCGCGCGGGGGAAGCCCGCGCCTACGCCGCCCGGGCCCGCCTGCCGGCGGAGGCGCGACGCTGGGCCCGGCTCTACTGCTGCGGGAGCGCGCTGAGCGGCGTGCTCTGGGGCGCGGCCGGCCTGCTCTTCTACGTCCCCGGCGCGCCCATCCAGCAGGCCGTGCTGGTGCTCGTCATCGGCGGGCTCGCCGGCGGCGCGGCCGGGACCAACTTCACCTACTTCCCGGCGGTGGCCGTCTTCTCCGTCCCGGTCGCCGCGCCCCTCCTCACCAGGCTCTGCGCGGAGGGGGACCGGCTGCACCTGGCGCTCGCCCTGCTGGTGCTGGTCTTCATGTTCGCCATGACCACCATCGGACGGATGGCGGCGCGCGCCATCCAGGGCTCGGTGCGGATGCGCTTCCGCCATGAGGCCCTGGCGGCGCACCACGCCCGCGAGGTGGTCCAGCACCGGGAGGCCGCCCGGGCCCTCCGCGAGTCTGAGGCGCTCTTCCGCGACCTGGCCGAGCGCGCCATCGTGGGCGTCTACCTGATCCAGGACGGCGTCCTCCGCTACGTGAACCCGCGGATGGCGGAGATCTTCGGCTACGCCCCCGAGGAGCTGATGGGCAAGGTCCGGAACATCGACCTCACCCACCCCGACGATCACGCCTTGGTGGAGGAGGGCTTCCGTGAGCGCCTGGCGGCCGGGCTGCCCTCCCTCCAGTACGAGTTCCGTGGCCTCCGCAAGGACGGCCGGGTCATCGAGGTGGAGGCCTTCGGGAGCCGGACCAGCCTCGGCGGCCGCCCCGCCATCGTCGGGACCCTGATCGACAACACCCGGCGGAAGCTGGCCGAGCAGGAGCAGGCGAAGGTGCAGAAGCTCGAGTCCCTCGGGATCCTGGCCGGCGGCATCGCCCACGACTTCAACAACCTCCTGGCCGCCATCCTGGGCGACATCTCGCTCGCCCGGGAGTCGAGCGCCGACCGGCAGCTCCGCGAGCTGCTCTCCGAGGCCGAGGGGGCGGCCCTGCGGGCCCGCGACCTCACCCAGCAGCTCCTCACCTTCTCCCGGGGCGGCGAGCCGGTGAGGAAGCGGGTGGCGGTCGCACCGCTCCTCCGGGCGACGGCCTCCCTGGCCCTGCGCGGCTCCCGGGTGGCCTGCGAGTACGACCTCCCGGAGGAGCTCTGGCCCGTGCACGTGGACGAGGGGCAGATCGGCCAGGTGATCCAGAACCTGGTCCTGAACGCCGTCCAGGCGATGGACGGGGCGGGGACGCTCCGCATCTCGGCCCGGAACGTCGCCGACGACGCGCCCCGCGCGCCGGGTGAGGAGCCCCGCCCCCGGGTGCGGATCGAGGTGGCGGACACCGGCCCCGGGATCGCGCCCGACGTCGCCCAGCGGATCTTCGACCCGTACTTCACCACCAAGGCGACCGGCACCGGGCTCGGCCTCACCACCGTCCACTCCATCGTCACCCGCCACGGCGGCCAGATCCGCCTGGACTCGGCGCCCGGCCGCGGAGCGACGTTCGTCGTCGCCCTGCCCGCCGTGCGGGACGCGGCCGAGCCGTCCGCCGCCGGGGGCGCGATCGTTCGCGGCCGCGGCCGGGTGGTGGTGATGGACGACGACGACCTGGTCCGGAGCGCGCTCGGCCGGATGCTGCGCCGGCTCGGCTACGAGGCGCTCCCGGCGCGCGACGGCGCCGAGCTCCTGGCCGTCTGCGCCGACGCCCGGGCGGAGGGCCGGCCGGTCGACGCCGCCATCATGGACCTCACCATCCCCGGGGGGATGGGCGGCAAGGAGGCGATCGGACCGCTCCGCGAGCGGGAGCCGGGGGTGAGGGCGATCGTCTCCAGCGGCTACTCCAAGGACCCGGTCATGGCCGAGTACCGCGCCCACGGCTTCGCCGGCGTGGTGGCCAAGCCCTTCCGGATCGAGGAGCTGAGCGAGACCTTGGCCCGCGTGCTGACGGGCCCGCCCGCCGGCGAGGACGGAGCGCCCGAGCGGCGGGTGGAGGCAGGCTAGCGCGCCGCCGCTAGCGCCGGTGGCAGCCCGCGCACTCCTTCGACGCCCGCTCGCCGTCGTGGCAGGCGAAGCAGGCCGTTCCCCGCTCGTGGTCGGGCCAGGCGATGAGGCCGAGCCGCCTCGTGGGGAACGGCTCGGCGTGGCAGTCCGGGCAGCGCAGCCCGGCCTTCTCGTGGGTGCGCACGTCGAAGGTCACCCGGCCCTGACCGCCCCCCCGGTAGTCGACGACGCGGTCGCCTGGGGTGGCGGACCCGGCCGCCGGGGCGAGGAGGAGCGAGAGCGCGGCCAGCGCCGGCGGCAGGATCCTCACGGCGCGCGCCTCAGACGGTCACGATCGAGCGGCTCACGCTCCGCACGCTCGCGACCCCGGTGAGCGTCATCGACTCGATGAGCTCGGCCTTGAGCTTCCCGAGGATCAGGGCCACGCCCTCCGGTCCGCCGCCGTGGGCGCCGCGCACGATGGGCCGGCCCACCAGCACCGCCTGCGCCCCCATCGCCAGGAACTTGAGCGCGTCGTGGCCGTACCGGATCCCACCGTCGGCGAGGATCACGGCGCTCCTCGCCGCGTAGCTGGCGATCTCGGGGAGCACCTCGATCACCCCCGGGGTGTGGTCGAGGCAGCGGCCGCCGTGGTTCGAGACCACCACCCCGGCGCAGCCGGCGTCGAGCGCGACCTTGGCCTCGTCCAGGGTCATGACGCCCTTCGCCAGGAAGGGGAGCTTCGTCGCCCGGACGAGCTCGCGCAGGTGCCTCGGGGTCTTGGGCTCGATCACCTGGCCGAGCTTGGCGGCGCGCGCCGACCGGCCGGCCGAGTCGATGTCGACCATCACCGCGCAGGCGCCGGCGTCCTCGACCAGCCGCATCCGCTCCAGGATCTCCTGCTGGGAGCGCGGCTTGATCACCCCGATCCCCCGGTGGCGGCGGATGGCCTCGAGCCGGAGCTTGTAGGTCTCCAGCGGATCCTGGGTGCCGTCCGCCACCAGCCCCTTGGTCCCCGCCAGCTGGGCGCCGCCGAGCGAGGCCTCGATGAAGTCCTCCTCGCTCATCTTCCCGCCCATGTTGTAGGTGGTGCCGCCGAGCGAGGCGCAGAGGACGGGGAGCTCCAGCTTCTGGCCGAAGAGGGTGGTCGAGACCTCCGGCCGGGCGCAGTCGTGCAGGGTCCGCATGTTGAGCCGGACCTTCTGGAGGGCGGTGACGTTGTTCTTGAACGACATCCCGCTCCCGATCCCGCCGAGCCCCGGCACCTCGCCGGCGCAGGCCTGCCCATCGCACTCCGGGCAGACGCGGCAGCGGGGGTAGAGCTTCTCCCGGGCGACCTTGAGGACCTCCTCGAGCTTCTTCGCGCCCGTGGCCCCGGCCTTGGCGGCCGCGGTGGGCGCAGGCGGGGCAGACGCGGCCGCAGGCTGGCCGGCGGCGGGCTCGGCGGCCCGTGCCGACGCCGCCATGGCGACCGCGCCCACGCTCGCGACGGTCGCGGTGCCGATGAAGCTCCTCCGGCTGAGGCCGGTCCGGCCCTTGAGATCTTCCACGGTTCCTCCCTGGTGTCCCCGCAGTGCAGCATGGACTCGCGGTGCGAGCCCTGATCGCACGCAAGGAGGAAGGGGAATCACCGTGCGGCGAATGTTCGCACGCGGACCGAGGGTGTCGTGGACCGGGTCGGGAGCCCGGGGTGGGAACAGGCAAGCGGACGCTTGCCGCCCTCCTCAGCGCTTGATGAACGTCCCCTCGCGCAGCTCGTGGAGGGCCTGCGCGATCTCCTCGCGCGTGTTCATGACGAAGGGGCCGTAGCGGACGGCCGGCTCGTGGAGCGGCTGGGCGGAGAGGAGCAGGAAGCGCGCCGGCCCCTCGCCGGCGTGGGCCCGGACCACGTCCCCGTCCTGCAGGATCGCGAGGCGCGGCGCCCGCACGGCGCTCCGGCCCCGGCCCGGCCCGGCCCCGCCCACCACCACCTCGCCCTGGTACACGTAGAGGAGCGCGGTGTGGCCGCGGGGCACCGGCTGCTCGAACGCCCCCCCGGCCGGGAGCGAGACGTCGAGGTAGGTCGGCCCGGCGAAGATCTCCTTCACCGCGCCCTCCGTGCCGTCGACCTCGCCGGCCACCACGCGGACCCGGGCTCCGCCGGGACGGGCGACCTCGGGGATCCGGCTGGCAGGCACGTCCTGGTAGCGCGGCCGCGTCATCTTGAGCTTCGCGGGCAGGTTCACCCAGATCTGGAAGCCGTCCAGGCGGCGCGGGCCGGCCTTGGGCATCTCTTCGTGGAGGATGCCGCTCCCGGCGGTCATCCACTGGACGTCCCCCGCCCCGATCACGCCGGAGTTGCCGATCGAGTCCCGGTGGGCGACGCTCCCGTCGAGCATGTAGGTGATGGTCTCGATCCCGCGGTGCGGGTGCATGGGGAAGCCGGCCAGGTAGTCGCCCGGGTTCTCCGAGCCGAAGTGGTCGAAGAGGAAGAACGGATCCAGGTGGTCGAGCGTCTCCGTGGCGATGCTCCGCCGGAGCCGCACACCGGCGCCGTCGCTCACCGGCACCGGGGTCACCACGTCCTTCAGGCCTCGCTCCGTCATGTCGATCTCCTGCCGGATCCATAGCCACCGCGTGGGCCCGCACAACCGCGCCCCCGTGGAACGGACCGTTCCCGGCCGGGAACGGTCGCCTCCCCCGGCGCCTCCGCGGGGCGGGGCGACCCTCCCGGGAGCGTGCGGAATCGCTGTCCTCGGCCCGGCGGCCGGGGCACCATCCCGGGACCGAAAGGAGAACGCATGCGCCTCGCCGCCGTCGCCCTGCTCGTGCTCGCCCAGCCCGCCCTCGCCGCCGGGAAGTTCACCCTGAAGAGCTCGGACGTGAAGCCGGGCGGAACGCTCACCGAGAAGCAGGTCTTCAACGGCTTCGGGTGCCAGGGCGGCAACGTCTCGCCCCAGCTCGCCTGGTCCAACCCTCCCGCCGGCACGAAGAGCTTCGTGGTCACGGTCTACGACCCGGACGCGCCGACCGGCTCCGGCTGGTGGCACTGGGTGGTCTTCGACATCCCCGCGGACGTCCACGAGCTCCCCGCCGGTGCCGGGGGCGGCACCGGGCTCCCCGCCGGCGCCGTGCAGGGCCGCACCGACTTCGGCGCCCCCGGGTTCGGGGGCGCCTGCCCGCCGCCCGGCGACAAGCCGCACCGCTACGTCTTCACCGTCTACGCCCTCAAGGTGGAGAAGCTCGACGCCCCGGCGGACACCAGCGCGGCCATGATCGGCTACATGACCCACGCAAGCCAGCTGGGGAAGGCGAGCTTCACCGCGAAGTACGGGCGGAAGAAGTAGCCCGGGCCGCCTGTCAGGCGGTCTGCACCAGGGTCACGCCTCCGAGCACCAGCAGGCCCCCGAGCACGGTGGCGCCGGCCACCGGCTCGCCCAGGAGGAGCACCGCCGCGGCCAGGGTCACGAGCGGCTCCAGGTAGAGCAGGGTGGCGACCCGGGAGGCCTCGACCTTCTCCAGGGCGCCGTACCAGAACAGGTAGCCGAGGCCGGAGCAGGCCAGGCCGAGGAAGAGCACCGCCCCCCACCCCGCCGGCGAGAGGCGGGCCAGGTCGCGCCACCCGGCCTGGGCGAGGAAGGGCGGGGCGAGCATCAGCCAGCCGAGCAGCATGGCCCCGGCGGTGGCCCGGGTCGGGCCGAGGCGCCGGATGGTGGGGTGTCCGAGGACCGTGTAGAGGGCCCAGTTGACCGTGCTCGCCAGGACCAGCAGGTCGCCCCGCGTGGCGGGGAGCGCCAGCGCCCCGGCCTCGATCCGCCCGCGGGTCACCACCAGCACCGCGCCCCCGAAGCCGATCAGGAGGCCGGCCACCTTGCGGGGACCGAGCCGCTCCCGGAGCATCGCCGCGGCGAGGAGCGCGGACCAGAGCGGGATGAGGCCGATCAGCCAGCCGGTCTTCACCGCGGTGGTGAGGGTGAGGGCATGGGCCTGCAGGAGCTGGTGGAAGGCCACCCCCACGAAGCCCATCGCCGCGAGCGGCGCCAGCGCATCGCGGGGGGGCCAGGCCGGCCGGCGGCGCACCGCCTGGATGGCGAGGAGCAGGGCGGTGCCCAGCCCGGCCCGGCAGAAGATCAGGGTGATCGGGGAGATCTCGGCCACCACGGCCTTGGTGGCGACGAACGAGACGCCCCAGAAGACGACCGCGAGCAGCGCGCCCAGGCGAGGTGGCATGGCGGAGGAGGGAGTATGGGCGCGGCAGTTCGCCGAGGAGGGGTGCGCCTCTCCCGCCTGGCCCACGAGCCGAGCCGGCTCTCGAATCAGAAGCTCGGCCTGGCCGGAGAGCTCGCTCGAGGCCGAGGAGGACTCCTCGGCGCTGGCGGCGTTCTGCTGGGTGACCTTGTCCATCTCCGCGACCGCCTTGTTCACGTGATCGAGGGCGCGGCCTCGGCCTCCTCGCCCGCCTCGGCCTGGCTCTCGCCGGTCCGATCGAGGGCGATCTTGAAGAGGATGGGCCCGCCGATCTCGTTCACCGCCACCACCGCGACCGCCAGCGCGGCGAACCCCGGCCCGAAGGTGGGGAAGGCGTCGGCGACGCGGCTCGCGATGCCGAGCGCCAGCCCCGCCTGGGAGACGAGCGCGGCGAACCCCCAGCGCCGGAGCGCCGGGGGATCCCCTGCCAGCCGGGTCGAGACCGCCGACGCCGCCACGGTGAAGGCGGCCCGCGCGCCGGCCAGGAGGAGGGCGGCCGGCCAGAGGCTCCCGAGCAGCGGCAGATCGAGGTGGGCGCCGGCGGTGGCGAAGAACACCACGTAGACCACCTCGCCGGCCCCCTCCACGGCGTGGAGCAGCTTCGGCCCCTGCCGGGAGAGGTTCTCCACCACGAACCCGGCCACGAGGAAGATGAGGAGCCAGTCGAGGCGGAGGTAGTCGATCACGTTGGTGAGGACCAGCCCGAGCGCCACCAGCACGAGGAGGAGCTGCCGGCCGACGAAGCGCAGGTAGGCGATGAGCAGCAGGCCGAGCGTCACGCCGAGGGAGACGCTCCCCAGGAGCTCGTGGCCCAGCTCCCCGAGCGCGGCCGGCGAGAAGGTCGTCCCGGGCTCGAGCAGCGGCCGCGCCACCGTGAGCGCCAGCGCCAGCAGGAGCACCACCACCAGGTCCGAGCTCATCACGAAGTTGACGCTGAACGCGGCGAGCGGCCCCCTGGCGCGGGTCTGGGAGAGCACGCCCAGGCAGGCGCTGGGGCTGCGGGTGATGGCCAGGACCCCCCAGAGCAGCGCCACCCCCGCCAGCGTCCCCGGCGAAAGGTCGCGCAGGAACGGCACCAGCGGCCGCGCCGCGGCGAAGACCGCGCCGGTGAGGAGCATCACCGGGACGTTCTGGAGGAGCGCCGCCCAGGCGAGGCTCCGCAGCCCCCGGCGCAGCCCCTCCAGCCGCAGCTCGGCGCCGCCGGCCAGGGCGATGAGCGAGAGCGCCAGGGCGTTCACCGGCGCCAGGTCCGCCACCGCCTGGTGCCCGACCAGGTGGAGCAGGTGCGGTCCGCCGACCGCGCCGGCCAGCAGGTAGCCGGTCAGGTGGGGAAGGCCGATCCCCTCGAGCAGCGAGGCGGCCAGCGTGCCGCCGAGGAGGAGGAGCCCGACCGACGCGATGGTGGCCGCCCCGGCCACGATCGGGGGCCCGGCGCGCTCCGCCCCGGCCACCAGCAGCGCCAGGAGGCCGAGGACCAGGGCCTCCACCCAGAGGCTGCGCCGGGGGCCCTTGGCGCTCACGCCCGCCCTCCCTGCGCCGCCCCGGCCTCCGCCGGCGGGTCCTCGTCCCGGAGCTCTCCCGCGGCGCGGAGCGCGGCGCGGGCGGACGGGGTGGCCACCAGCTCGCCGGCCAGGGCCGAGGCGACCGCGGCCGCCAGCACCGTCCCGCCGACCGGTCCCGGAAAGCGCAGCGCGAAGGCCACGCCCACCGCCACGCCCAGCGGCCCGCTCGCCGCCAGCGCGCCCGCGGCGACGCCACCGCCGCGGCGGGCCGCCGGCCAGGCGGCCACCACCAGGGCCCCCTGCGCGCCCTTGGCGAGCAGGCGGGCCCCCAGCGCCGCGACCAGGAGCGGGAGGAGGCGGGGGTGCGCCCGGGGATCCACCATCGCACCCGCGAGGATCAAGGCGGGGAGGACCACCGGCCGCTCCACCTCCAGGGCCAGCGCCCGGAGCTCCTCCCGGTGGCGCGAGGCGAGGCTCAGGACCACCCCGAGCAGGAAGCCGGCCCCGATCCACGACAGCCCGAGCTGGGCGGCGAGGCCGAGCGCCACCAAGGAGGTGCCGAAGAGGACCCCGAGCACGGTGTTGCGGCGGAAGTCTGAGCCGAGGAGCGCGGCCGCCAGGCCGCCGAGCACGATCCCCAGGCCCGCCTCGACCCCGACACGGGCTGCCGGCGCCAGCACCGCCACGCCCCCCGGGGCGACCGCGAAGGCGGCCGCCGCCAGGGCCACCGGGGCGAGGTCGTCGCCGTCGCCCACCTCGGCGAGGAGATCGGCCAGCGGCCCGCGCGCGCCGGCCACGCCGGCGCCCCAGCGGAACAGGTCACGCCCGGTGTCCGCCAGGGCCGCGCCCGTCCCAAGCGCCAGCACGAGGTCGTCGGGGCGCGCGAGGAACCCGGCGCCCGGCTCGAGCCAGGCGAGCGCCCCGCCGACCGCGGCCGCCACCGCGACGCCGCAGGCGAGCGAGCCGAGGGTCCCGAGCAGCAAGGCCCCGAGCCGGATGCGCCGCCCGCCCACCCAGCCGAACTCGAGCCCCACCGCGAGCGCGACCCAGCCCACCGCCACCGCGGCGATGAGCCGGAAGGCGGCCACCACCGGCCCGTCCATGAGCCCGAGAGCCTGCGGCCCGAGGACGGCCCCGAGCGCGAGCCACCCGGCGCCGGAGGCCAGGGTCCCCCGCCCCCGCCGGGCCACCAGCGCGCCCCCCAGGTAGGAAGCGGCGAGGAGCGCCAGCAGGAGGGCGAGGATCCTCACGGGGCGTCGCGCTCCCCGGGCCGCGCCCTCCCCGGCAGGATCCGGAGCGGACGGACGAGCGCGAGCAGGTACGGCACCTGGACGCGCGCCCCGGCGTCGTCCTCCATGGCCAGCGCCAGCGGCCCGAAGCCCACCACCTTGCCCTCCCGGCCCCCCACCTCCACCCGGTCGCCCACGTGCACCTCGCGGCCGAGCACCAGCGGGAGCCCGGCGATCGCGCACGCCAGCACCGGCGTGGCGCCGAGCCCGACCGCGAGCAGCACCGTCTCGCCGATCCTCGCCACCACTCCCCCGCCGCCGAGGAGCGGCGCGGCGAAGACCAGCGCGCCGAGGACCAGGGCGGCGCTGGCGATCCCGCTCAGGGCCCGGGCTCGGTCGGCCCGAACGCCGCGGAGGTCCGCCTCGCCCCGCGCTGCGCCCGCCAGGAGCGCCCGCAGGATGCGGAGGGCCACCGCCACCGTCAGGGCCAGGGCGGCCGCCGCCAGGATCGCCGGGAGCGCCTGCCCGGCGCGACCGGCGAGATCGACCACCGGATCCACCACGCCCCGGGCCAGGCGGTCGGCCCACGGGCGCGTCCCGGGGAAGAGCGAGAGCCCGAGGAGCGCCCACAGCCAGACGATGAGCACCTGGGCGAGGAGCCAGCCCCCCCGCAGGGCGAGCCGCAGGGCGCCCCTCGTCTCCGCCTCGGTCGCCACCTGCACGCCGGCGACGCTGAGGGCCCGGGCGCGCGAGCGCGCCGACAGGGCGAGCGCCAGCTGGGCCTCGAG
>Ga0335084_10004629_pt1 | contig 13558 bp, 20 predicted proteins | sample Lox_Sample_44_FD_206721 | JGI IMG/M metagenome (GOLD analysis project Ga0335084, IMG submission 206721) | Soil microbial communities from Loxahatchee National Wildlife Refuge, Florida, United States - Lox_Sample_4.4 | ecosystem: Environmental > Terrestrial > Soil > Wetlands | place: USA... | reverse complement strand
CCACCGGGAGATCGCCGCATCGCGTCTCGACGGCTCGCAAGTAGTCGAGCGCCTCGCCCTCGAGCCGCTCCATTTCCTGATCCGCGTAGGCGACCACGCGGCCGTGAGTATCCTCGTAGTTGCTGGGCAGCGGCATCACGCGGAGCAGTCGCACGCTGGCGCCACCCGCACGCGCCAGGTCGGCCACCACGGGCAGCACGCTCTCGGCCACCGGGGATCCATCGAGCGGAAGCACGATACGTTTCATGATCTAGCCCTCCTTGCGCCGCCTGACGCGCTTGGGCTTTCCCGGCGACTCGAGGCCGCCGGTCAGGAGGCGCTTGGCAACGAAGTACTTCTTCGGACGCCGCTTGAAGTCACGGTCCCGCTCGCGGTAGCGCTCCAGCCGTCGCTCGAGGGCCGCCAAGGCGCCGTCGAAGGCGAGTCGGCTCGTCTCCGCCACCTGCTCGACACGGATCGCGGGGCGGAAGGGCAGGCGCACATCTACCGCGCAGCGCATGCCGAGCCCACCCTTGGGGCCGTTGTCGTCGAAAAACGTGATCTTCGCCCTCACGGGCGCCAGTCTGATGGGCTCGAGCGCATCCGCGACCAGCTTTACGGCACGGGCGCGCAGCGCCTTGTTCCTCTCCACTCCCTGGATGTCGATGGCCATGGTCGTCCTCTCGGAGGCCTCAAAGCCTCTGTCTTGAAGGAGGAGCAACAGAGATGCCAAGCGTCACGCTCAAGGATTCCGGCTAGTTCGGTCGGGCCCCTGTCCCTGGGCCCCGCTTGGAGTGGGGCGGGATCGCCCCAATGATCCCATCAATGCCAGAGGCCGGCCGATCATCGCCGGCACGCAGGTTGGGCTAGAATGCTGCACCGTGAGCGAAACACCGTATCCGCGCGAGCTGGAGCGTGAGGTCACTCTCAAGGACGGCACGTGTCTCCATCTCCGCCCCATCCGGCCCGAGGATGCGCCGCGACTCATCGACTTCTACGACCACCTCAGCCAGCATACCGCCTACCAGCGTTTCTTCACGATCATGAAGCGCCTTCCGCCCGATTGGGCGCGGCTGCTGGCGACCGTCGACTACCACCGCAGACTGGCGATCGTGGCTGAGTCCGGTCCCGCGACTGCTCCCGAGCTGGTGGCCGTGGCCCGTTACGAGCCCACCAGCGATCCCGAAACCGCGGAGGTCGCCTTCGTCGTCCACGACAGGCTCCAGGGTCGCGGCCTCGGCCTGGTTCTCCTCAATCACCTGCTCGAGGCCGGGGAGGCGCGCGGCATCCGCCGTTTTCGCGCCTACGTGCTTGCCGACAACACGCGCATGCTCGACCTCATCGCGCGCTTCACCGACATCCGCGAGCGGAGCCTCGATGCCGGCGTCGCGGACATCCTCTTCGAGCGCCGCCACCTCAAGACTCCCGTCCGTTAGGGCCCGGGCGGGCGGATGCCCACGCCACCGGTGAGGCCCAGCGCGCCGTGATATGTTTCGGGCGATGGCCACAGATGAGCGGGCAACGACGCTCAAGTCCAACCCCGTCTTCGCGGGGCTGCCGGCCCGGGACCTCGATGCCTTGGCCGCCTCCGCACGCGAGGACGCGTACCGCGTGCGCGAGTACATCTTCATGGAAGGCGATCCCGCGCGGTGGCTCTGCGTGGTGATGTCCGGACGCGTGAAGATCGTCAGGCACTCGCGCACGGGCAAAGATGTCGTGCTCGAGCTCCTCGGCCCCGGCGAGGTCTTCGGCGGCGTCGCCGTCATCGAGAAACGCCCCTATCCCGCCGCCGCTCAAGCCGTCGAAGCCACCACGGTGCTCAAGATCCCCGCCGAAGCGCTGATCCCGGCGACGGAGCGCCACCCCGCCATCATCAAGGAGATGGCGCTCATGATCGGCCGTCGGCTTCACACGGCGCACGACTCGGTCAAGTCCCTGTCCGTCGACCCGGTCGAAGCTCGACTCGCCGCCGCGCTTCTCCGACTGGCCGAGCGCGACGGCACGCGCACGAAGGCGGGACTCGCGCTGCCCTTCCACCTGACACGCCAGAGCCTCGCCGACATGACCGGCACCACAGTAGAGACGGCCATACGCGTCATGAGCCGTTGGCTCAAGAGCCGCCTGGTGATCGATGAAGGCGGGCACCTCCTGATCGCCGACAGGACGGCGCTCGCCGAAATCGCGGCGGGTGAGCCCGGGGACTGACGAGACGTGACGCCGCTGGTACGTCGCTACATCAAAACCAGCTTCGTCTTCCTCCTGGCGGGCCTGCTGCTGGGAGGCTGGATCATCGCCGCCGAGTTCCTGGTGGGCCGCTACCCGCCCCGGCTCTTCATCACCGCTCACGTCCACCTGCTTCTCGTGGGCTTCATGCTGATGATGGTCATGGGGGTGGCGACCTGGATGTTTCCGCGGCCGGCCAAGGACGACCAGAGCTACCGGCCTGGCTTCGCCGAGGCGGTCTACTGGGTGATGACGGTCGCGACAGCGCTACGGGCGGGCGCCGAGCTCTGGGCGGGGCTCTCACCCGCCCCTGCCCTCCGGCTGGCTATCGCCGCGGGCGGCCTCGGCCAGCTCGCGGGTGCGGGCCTCTTCGTGGTGAACATGTGGCGTCGTGTGCGCATGCCGCCGGCCGCCGGCCCGCGCTGACGCGCGTTGGTGCTCCCTTCCTCATGGTCTCTCTCCCCTCCGGCGACAGCGCCGGGGTGAGGGGTGCCTCTTCGCTTCCCGGTCTATGACGGACGTCATAGGAGCCCGTAGCCTCACCGCGTAGCGTGTGCCCAAGGAGGAAGCCACCATGGCTCACGAGTGCGGCTGTCACGCTCATGCTCCTTCGACGACCCGCGGAGCGGACGCAACCGTCACGCCGGACATGACGGTGGGCGATGTCATGCAGCACGACGCCGCGACCCTGGACGCTCTCAGCCGCCCCGCCGCGGCGAAGGCGTGAGCGTGGCAGCGGACCGCCCCCAGGCGCTCGCCCGGCTGTCAGAGGCCGACGAGGTCCACCTGGATGTGCGCGAGGACATCCGCCGGGGCCAGGAGCCGTTCGCCAGAATCATGTCCGCGGTGAAGACGCTGGGCCCGGCGCAGGCGGTCGTCCTTCGCGCGCCCTTCGAGCCGGTGCCGCTCTACGCGGCGCTCGGCAAGCGTGGCTTTGCGCACTGGACCGAGCGGCGCGCGGCCGACGACTGGAGCGTGTGGTTCTACCGGGAGCCAGGCGCTTCGGGCGAAGCCGCCCAGAGCGATCGAGCGACCGCATCCGTCGACAAGGACCAGCTCGTTCTCGATCTGCGCGGGCTCGAGCCACCGGAGCCCATGGTCCGCGTCCTCGAGCGGCTCGACACGCTCGAACGGGGGCAGCGCCTCATCGTGCTCAACGGCCGCCGGCCTGTCTTCCTCTATCCCCTGCTCGAGGCGCGCGGCTTTGTCCACGACACGGAGGAGCTCGAGTCGGGTCTCGTGCGCATCGTGATCCGCCGTCAGGAAGTGACGCCGCCGTGACAGTCCCCGGGCAGGGCGTCGGCCGTGCCCCATCCGCGATGCTGCCCTTGTCCTATCTCCTCGCCGCCGCGGCGGCCTTCGTGCTGGCCTGTGTGAGCGTGCCGGCGCTCGCCGGTGACCTGGCGGGCCACTACTACCAGCCGCGCGTGGTCGCCCTCACCCACACCGTGACGCTCGGCTGGATCACACTCAGCATTCTGGGCGCCTCCTATCAGCTCATCCCCGTGATACTCGTGCGACAGGTCTGGAGTGAGCGGCTCGCGCGCTGGGAGCTCGGCATGCTGGTCACCGGCATCGCGGGCATGGTGGCCCACTTCTATCTCGGCAGGTGGCTCGGGCTCCTCCTGGCCTCCGTCATGGTTGCCGCGGGCATCGGGGTGCATATCGTCAACACGGCGCTCACGCTCAAGAACCTCGAACGCTGGAGCTTCACGGCACGACTGATCGCCATGGGCTTCGCGGGCCTCGGACTGACCGTGCTCTTCGGACTCCTGCTCGGCGCCGACCGCATCTGGAAATTCCTGCCCGGCGCGTTCTTCGCGACAATTCACGCCCACTTCCATCTGGCGCTCCTCGCTTGGGTGGCGCCCATGATCATGGGCGTCTCGGCACGGGTCTACCCGATGTTCATGCTCGCGCCCGAGCCGAGCGGCTGGCCGGAGAGTGTCCAGCTCTGGGGCCTCGCACTCGGGGTGCCTGTGCTGGTCGCCGGCTTGCTGGCCGCGCCCAGCCTCGTGGCTCCCGGCGCGCTGGCCGTGACGGCGGCGGCGTGGGCGCACGTCGTGTGGGTGTCGCGCATGGCGCGCGACCGCAAGCGGCCTGCGCTCGACTGGGGACTGCGATTCGTGCTGACGGGGGCGGCATTCCTGCTGATGGCGACGGCGCTCGGCCTCGCTCTGGCCCTCGGTCTGCTCTCAGGACCACGCGTGGCCATGGCCTATGCCGCGCTTGCGCTCGGCGGCTGGGTCTCGACCACGATCGTGGGGATGATGCTGAAGATCATTCCATTCCTCGTCTGGTACCGGGTCTACAGCCCGCAAGTGGGCCGGGCTCCCGTGCCGACGCTGGCGCAGCTGGGCTGGCCCGCAGGCGAAGGTCTCGCGTACGGGCTCCTGACATGCGGATGGGCGGGCCTGGCGGCGGCGCTGGCTACTGGGTCTGCGCCTCTCATCGGCGGAGCCGGCATCGTGCTCGCCGCGGGCGCCGTCTGCTTCGCCGCGACGCTCGCCCGCACCCTGCATCACCTGGCTCGATGCGGCCGCCAGCCCGCCGCCACGGCGGGAGCACGCGCGGCATGAGAACCTTCGACCGCGCGCCTTTCATCGTGACCCGGGAGACCACGTGCGCCTGCGAGCCGGCCGGCACTGCCTCGCCCGCCATCGCCGGTTCCTCGGACGCGCCGACGAGGGAGCAGATCGTCCAGGCGCTGGGCGGTGTTCTCGACCCGGAGCTCGGCATGTCGGTGGTGGAGCTTGGGCTCATCTATGACATCGAGATCGTCAACGGCGCCGTGACCATCACCATGACATTGACGGCACCCGGCTGTCCCGTTCACGACGTCATGCCCGGCTGGATCCATCAGGCGCTCATGGCCGTGCCGGGCGTGGAGGCCGTGGACGTCCGCGTCACCTTCGATCCTCCCTGGACCCCGGAGCGGATCAAACTGGGGCGGGAGAACCGCGCGCTCTTCGGTTAGACCCTAGACCCTAGCGGCTCGGTGTCGATCGCGCCACCCTCAGACCACGCAGCAGAGCCTCGTGCGGGCCCCCGATCGCCTCGTCGCGGGCGACAATGACGCCGTCGGGGCTGAGCAGGGTGATGACGGAGGAGTGGTTGAAGTTGCCGTCGGGCAGCCGGCGGTACTTGATGCCGAGGAGCGCGGCGATCTCGCGGACCGTGTCCTCCGGCGCGCGCAAGAGCCGCCAGCGGGACTCGTCCACGTGACGGGCCCGAGCCAGCGCCAGCAGGGCCTCGGGCGTGTCGCGCCACGGATCGAGACTCACGAGGACGATACGGAGATCGGCTCTGATGCGAGGGGACAGCTCGCTCTCGATCCGCTGAAGATCGGCGATCAGGAGCGGGCATGCGTCGGGGCAGGTCGCGTAGAACATGCTGATCAGCACGGGATGCCCGCGGAAGACATCCAGGCCGACCGGCCGGCCACGCTGGTCCACGAGCGACGCCGAGAGCGCATAGATGGAGTCTCCCCGAGGCGAGGCCGCCTCCATCGACTCGTGGCGATGCTCCTGCGCCGGCGCTGGGGGCGCGGTGGCCAGCCCGCCGGCCAGCAGGCCCGCGATGACGGCGATCGCCATGGCCCTCATCGTGATGCGGCCTCGGTGTCGCCCGCGCAGCGGAACCCGAGCGAGCGCGTGGTGTACCGTGCCTCGAGCGAGCTGCGGAAGGCCAGCCGCATGAAGCTCGCGTAGTCCTCGTTGTCTCCGGCGGTGAAGGCGCCCGTCCCGCAGAACGGCAGGCGGTCCGCGCTCTTGCCGCTCCGGCTGTCGCCCGAGACGAGCGTGCTGTTGTAGTCGAGGACCCATTCCCACGCGAGCCCGTGGAGGTCATGAATCCCCCAGAAGTTGGGCTGCCCCTGGCCTACAGAGGGCAGCTCCGAGGTCGCGGGCCTCGAGTACCAGGAGAGAATCCGCTCCCGGAAGCCGGGCTCAGCCGCGCCGTCCGGGCCTGCATCGCCGGCCGCCGCAGCAAATTCCCACTCGATCTCCGTCGGCAGCCGTTTGCCCTGGGCGCTGCAGTAGGCCTTGGCGGCGAACCAGCTGACGTGCGTCACCGGCTGATCGGGACGGGCGTCGGGTCCCAGCTCCATGGGTCCCGCCCAGTGGGCGAGGTAGCCGTCGTCGGCGAAGACGCGGCCGACGCGGTCGCGGCGCCAGCCGGCCTGGTGCGAGACAAAGCTCAGGAAGTCGGCATTGGTCACGGGCAGCCGGTCCAGCGCGAAGGCCCCGACGTCGGCCGTCGTCACGCCGGGCGCGGGCGAGTAGACGAGGCGGAGCACCCCCGGGCCCACGCGCGCCATGCCGCCGGGCGAGGCCGCGGGCACGCCGGCGCCCGCGAGGACGAGCGCCAGCGTGACGAGGGCCAGGTGTCGCATGGACTCAGTGGGCTGCCCCCGGCGGCAGCTTGATCTTGGAGCGGGTCGCCGTCACTTCGGCGGTGCTGACCTGCTCGCCCTGGTTGCCCCAGGTGTTGCGCACGTACGTCAGGATATTGGCGATCTCGTCATCCCGGAGCTGGCTCATCGGCGGCATCACCGAGTTGAACTGCTTGCCGTTGACCGTGACCGGACCGGTGAGTCCCTTGAGCACCACCTCGATCGACCGCTGCTTGTTGGCCATGAGGAAGTCCGACTTCGCCAGCGGCGGGAACACGTTCGGGAGCCCGTTGCCGTGCGGCTGGTGACAGACCGAGCACGTGCCCTTGAAGAGCGATTCCCCGGCCGCGATCTGCGTCTTGATGTCGAGCGTGCCCTTCTCGGCCGCGCTGGCGGCGGACGCGATGGCGGTCGACTGGGGCCCGGCCTTCTCGCTGATGTAGTCGGCGTCGACCTCCTTGCCGGAGTAGACGAGCTTGTTCTCGGGGCCGTCGACCTTGAGCATGCCGAGCGCGCCCTTGTTGAAGGTGCGGAAGATGGAGTGGTCCACGATGACATACGTGCCCGGTACCTCGGCCTTGAACTCCACGATGGCGGAGCCGCCCGCCGGAATCAGCGTGGTCTGCACGTTCTCCTGGTAGCGGGAGCCGCCCTCGTAGTAGACGCGGTCGAAGATCTCGCCGATGACGTGGAAGCTCGACACGAGGTTCGGCCCCCCGTTGCCCACGAAGATCCGGATGCGGTCGCCGAGCTTGGCCTTGAGCGCCTTGTCTCCGACCAGCGCGCCCTCCGAGCCGTTGAAGAGCACGTAGGTGGCGCGCTCGTCGATGGCCTTCTGCATGTCGAAGGGCTGCATGCCCTTCTCGCGGTACGAGCCCACCGTGTAGAAGTCGCCCTGCATGACGTAGAACTCGCGGTCGACCTTCGACAGGCCCTGGGGCGGCTCCACCAGGATCAGACCGTACATGCCGTTGGCGATGTGCATGCCGACCGGCGCCGTCGCGCAGTGGTAGACGTAGAGGCCCGGGTTCAGCGCCTTGAAGGTGAACTGGGACTCGTGGCCGGGAGCCGTGAAGCTGCTCGTGGCGCCGCCCCCGGGCCCCGTCACGGCGTGCAGGTCGATATTGTGCGGCATCTTGTTGTCTTGATGGTTCTGGAGATGAAACTCGACGGTGTCGCCCTGGCGCACCCGAATGAACTTGCCGGGCACCTGGCCGCCGAACGTCCAGAAGGTGTACTCGACGCCGTCCGAGATGGCCAGGTTCACCTCGCGGACCTCCAGGTGAACGACGACCTTCGCCGGATCACGCCGCGTGATCGGCGGCGGCACCTCCGGCGCGCTGGTCAGCACAGCCTCGATGGGTGCCCCCGCCTGGGCTGTGACGGCGGCCGCCGGCTTGGCTGGAGTCTGGCTCTGCGAGGATGCTTCCTGCGTCGACACCAAGAGCAACCCCACGCCCATGACGAGTGCCACCATGCCCAAGAGCCCGGTCAGGATCGATCGCGGCGCCATATGCTCTCTCCTTCTCGCGTTGCCTCAGTTCGGAAGCCCGTGCCGGCGACCATGTGCCGCCGCGCTCCGTGGCTCCATTTATACCGGGCAAGCCGAGGGGCCCACTATGAGCGGGATCATACGGGTCGTCGTCCGGGCCGCCGGTTTGACCTGTGGCGGAGCAGTACAGGTTCTACCGGCGGTTGCGGGAGAACCTGCTCTCGCTCGGCGAGGACAAGGCGCTCGACCAGGCGGCCGTCGCCGGGGATCCCGAGGAGGTCGCCGACAGGATCCGCCAGGACCAGGAGGCGCTGGGCATCGAGTTCATGATGGGCGCCTTCTCGCGCGGTGGCCTGCCCCACGAGAAGGTGAGCCGGTCGTTGAGGCTCTTCGGCGAGAAGGTGATGCCTCGCTTCGCCTAGCCTCGCTCGGGCGCCGACCAGAAGCGCTCGAGCTCGGCCGCGACTTCGGCGGGACGCTCGAGCTGCCACCAGTGCGAGCAGCCGGGGAACGACACGAAGCGCGCGCGGGTCTTCCCGGCCAGCCGGGCGCCGAATTCGACGGACGCGAACGGGTCCTTCTCGCCCCACAGGACGAGGCCGGGCGCCGACACGCGCCGCAGGTCATCCTCCCACTCCGACCCGGCGTTCACGGCCGATCGGTACAGATCGAGGATGCACTGCTTCATCGCGGCGTCGAGCCTGGCACCCGCCTTCGCCGCGTCCGCGGCCGGCACGCCCACCGCGACCAGCGCGGCCTGCATGGTCTCCGCGCTCATGCCCGCCATCACCTTCTCGCCCTTCCCGGGGGTCTGCCACGCCTGCGCGGCCTGATGCCACACGTAGTCCCGATCGAGCGGCGCCGCCCCTGCCGCCCAGCTCCGTACCGCGCCCGGCCGCACCGACACCGCGCGCACCACGAGGAGGCCGCCCCAGTCGTGCCCCACGAGGTCGATGGGCCCCGTCAGCGCCGCCAGCTCGGCGAGAAGCCAGTCGACATAGGCTTCCTTGGTGGCGCTGAACCCCTGCGGCCGCGGGCAGCCGAAACCCGGCAGAGAGAGCGTGACCACGTCCTTGCGCCGGAGACGGGCGATCACGGCATCCCACACCTGCTGGGTGTCCGGCACGCCGTGCACGAAAACCGCGGGCATGCGCTAGCCGCTCGCGCCGTATTTTTTCACGGCGTTGTTGATCACGCCGTCGGCCCTCGCCAGGTCCTCGGGCCGGATGACCGGATGGATCTCGATGGCGGCGTTGAAGGTCAGGAACCACGGCTCGGCGATGACCGGAATTCCGGAGGCGCCCGGCATCTCGTCCACCGGGATCGTGACCTCTAGCAGCAATCGCACATCTCACCTCCGACAGCGCTCGTTCAATATTGGCCAAGAGAAGAGCTGGCCCCCGACGACCGCCGTTAGAGGCCGGAGCACTGGCGCGAGTATACTCTGGTGTATCTAAGGGTGGCCATTGACGGTGCGGGCCAACAATCGTCAACATCACAGTTGTGACACACGGGACGTGGAGGGCTGAACGATGCCATCGCGAACCGTCCTGACCTACAGCGGCTATGCGGCCCTGCCGGACGACGGGCGGCGGCACGAGCTGCATCGCGCTCTCGACGGGACGGTGTATACGCTCGCAGGTCGCCTGTCGGGCGAGCCGGCCGCTCTGCCACCCTTCAGCGACCTGATCATCGATCCCGAGTCGATCGGGAGCTGACTTCCCTCTCGGCAGCTTTGGCTGAAATCTAGCCGATTCGTTCGGCACGGGTGACGTCGAGAGGGTGGTCGATCAGCAGCTGCACGCGCTCGACGAAGCGCATCGTGTGCGGCAGGCCGGCGTGATCCTCGAACGCCGCTTCATTCTTCCAGCGCGAGTGAACATAGAAGAGCTGCGGGTCGCGAACCGACCGGAAAGCGTCAATGCTCAGGCAGCCCGGCTCCTCGCGCGAAGGGGCAAGCACGTCACGCAGCGTTTCTGCCACGGCGCCCTCGTAGCCGGGGCGAGCGTGAAATCGCGCAAAGATGAACAACTCCATCTCAAGAGGCCAATCGTTCCTTCGGCGCGACGAGCCTCTTACCTTTCGTTCGAGAGAACCAAGGTGCCGGCCGCCGAGAGCATGCCGCCCATGCCATTCACCAGCGAGACCTTGCAGTTGGGCACCTGGCGCGGGCCGCACTCGCCGCGGAGCTGGCGGGCCGCCTCGATGATGGGGAAGATGCCGTACATGCCCGAGTGCGTGTAGGAGAGCCCGCCGCCATTGGTATTGATCGGCAGCGAGCCGCCCGGTGTCGACTTGCCGCTCTCGAAGAAGTGGACGCCCTCCCCCGGCTTGCAGATGCCGAGGGACTCGAGCATGATCGGCGGTCCCGAAGTGAAGGCGTCGTAGAGCATGATGTGGTTGAAGTCTTTGTGGGTGACGCCGGCCATCTCGAAGGCCTTGGCCCCCGAGAGGCGCGTGGCCTCGCTGAAGGTCAGGTTCTTCATCTGCGTCAGGCTCACGTGCTCGGTCGCCTCACCCGCCCCGCGCACGTAGACCGGCTTCTTCGCGCAGTCCTTGGCCCGGTCGGCGCGCGTGAGCACCACCGCCCCGCCCGCATCGGTGACGAGGCAGATGTTCAAGAGGTTGAAGGGGTAGCACACGGGGCGCGAGTTGAGGACGTCCGCGATGGTGATCGGCTCGCGGTTGCGCGCCTTGGGATTGAGCGCCGCCCACTGGCGCGTCGAGACGGCAACCTGCGCCCACTGCTCGAGCGTCGTCCCATGCTCATGCATGTGGCGCGTCGTGATCATGCCGAACATGGTGGACGCGCCGCCGAAGCCGAAGGGGGCCTCGTACTGTCCGGGTAGCGCGGTGTCCCGCCGGGGTGTGACGCCCACACCCGATCGGCCCGACTCCCCGTGGCAGACCACGGCCACGTTGCACAGGCCGTGGTGCAGCGCAACCAGCGCATGGCCGACCATGATGATGAAGGAGCAGCCGCCCACCGTCGTCCCATCCACGTAGTGGGGCACGATGCCGAGCGCTTCGCCGATGGTGGCGGGCGAGTGCTGGCCCGCCGTGAAGATGCCGTCCACGTCGCTGATCTTGAGTCCGGCGTCCCGCACCGCGTTCCGCACGGCCTCCACGTGGAGCGTCAGCTGGCTCTTGTGCGGCAGCGTGCCCAGCTCGTCGCTCTCGTCCACGCCCACGATGCAGACGGAATTGCGCAGCTCCTTCATCGCGCACCTCCCGCGGGACGGAAGAGCGGCAGGGTGATCTCCTCGGTCTGCTTCTCGAAGACCACCTCGACCGGCATGTCACAGCGGATCTTCTTCGGGTCGGGCTCGATGCCGATCAGATTGGACATCATGCGCGGGCCTTCCTCCAGCTCGATCATGGCCAGCACGAAGGGCGGCTTGACCTTGAATGCCTTGTTGAAGCTCTGGTAGCCGATCTCGAAGGAGTGGAGCTTGCCCCGACCGCTCGCCTGGAACCACTCGATGTCGGAGGCATGGCAGTGTGGGCAGAGGACGCGCGGATAGAAGAAGGCGCGGCGACAGGCGCGGCAGCGGGGCAGCATGAGCTTCTGCTCGCGCAGGCCCTCCCAGTAGGGCTTGGCTTCGGGCGTGATGGGCTGTGGCAGCGGGCGCTCGAGTTCCATGGCTCTCCGTTCCGGTGCGAGGTTGGTGACGGACCCCTCGGAGAGTAGACAGGACGGCCCGTGAAATCAAGCGCCGCCTGCGCCCGGGTGGCTCAGCGGACCTGCCAGGCGATGACGGCGGCGCGCTTGCGGAGCGGAGCGATCAGTTCCCCGTCACGGCGCTCCAGCCGCTCGGACAGGAAGCGGCGGAGATAGGCGCGGGGCCGGTCGCCCTCGAGCCCCATATAGGTCATCCAGAAATCGCAGGCCTCCTCGAGGCTGTCGAAGGGCTGGTCGGAGGAGTACTCGATGGTGGTGACCTCGGGCCGGATACCCAGGCGCTCGAGCCCGGCCACGGTGTCGTCGGCGCGGCAGCGGTGCTCGTAGGGGCGTCCGAGGAGCGCCGGGTAAAGCTCGCGGTAGAAGAACTTGTCGTCGCCGGCTCGGGCGGGCATGTCCCGCACGAGGGCGACCAGCCGCCGCGCGACGCTCCGGGCGGCGTAGAGAAACGGCGAGTCGCCCGCGAGGAGCCCGCCCACATGGGCGCAGACGACGAGGTCGTGCGGGCGCACCGGCACCTCGCCCCACGCGGCCTCGATCACGGTGACATTGGCAAGTCCCGACGCGGCGGCTGCCCCGCGAAGTGAGCGGGCCATCGCGGCGGAAGGCTCGAGCGCCGTCACGGATTCGAGCCGCCGCGCGAGCGGCAGGGCCAGGGCCCCGAAGCCCGCGCCCACGTCGAGCGCGTCCCGGCACGCGTCGAGCGCAGGGCCCAGGGCCCCGAGCACGCGCGCGGCGTAGTCGCTGCGCTCGTCCGCGCGCCGGTACCACGCCACCGTCCTGTCCGTCCAGAACTCCGAGCGGGCGTCGCCCGGGCTGGGCCGCCCGCCGCGGCGAATGGCCGTGCTATGCTCCCGCCGATGTCGCTCCTGCTCCGCTGGCTTCATGTCGTGGCCGCCATCACCTGGATCGGCGGCATGCTGTTCCTCGCTCTGGTGCTGGTACCGGTGACGCGCCGCGAAGCCCCGGCGCTGCGCGCCCGCCTCTTCCACGCCGTGGGCGTCCGTTTCCGGACCGTGGGCTGGATCGCTCTCGGCGTGCTCGTGCTGACGGGCCTCGGCAATCTGTGGGTCAATCCCTATCTCCTGCCCTTGCCCCGCTTCCACTGGAAGCTCGGGCTCGTCGCGCTCGCCCTCGCGCTCGCCGCCGTGCACGATTTCGTGCTGGGGCCGAGAGCGGGCCAGCCCGGCGCCGATCCGTCCATCCGCATCCGCGCCTCCTGGGTGGCGCGGATCAATGTCCTCGTGGTTCTCGTGATCGTGCTGCTCGGGCTGTCCCTCCTCAGATAGCCGGCTCCGACTGGCGCAGCTCGCGGATCATCGTGTCGAGCTGGCGCGAGGTGTCCCGCGCGTACTCGTACAGGTGCTTGTGCATGAGCGCCAGCGTCACCGCCTGGCGCAGCGCCCGCGGGCGGCGGCACGCCGTCTCGAGAAACATCGAGAGCGTGAGCCACGACCGACGCGGGGAGGAGCGCAGGATGCACGTCCAGGCGATGCGCAGGAGGACGGCCACGTCGTCGCGTCGCGCGAGGACCCGGGAGCTGAGCAGCGTGCCCCGGTTCAGGATGAAGGCCATGGCCCGGCGCCGATAGGCCCGGTAGCCGTACAGGCGGCGGAGCAGATGCCGGTATCCTTCGTAGAGCTCGAGCCTGGACATGCCGCCGGGCACGATGTTCGTGAACACGAACTGGTCGCCCACCGACTCGGCGATGAGTCGCCCCGCCAGCTTCAGGCGCGCGTGGAGCGGCGTCTTCGGCAGGGCGTTCAGCATGCCCGTCATCGAGATGGGA